>ENA-ORXT01000074-ORXT01000074.1-marine-metagenome-genome-assembly--contig:-NODE-74-length-150917-cov-17.419014_pt1 | contig 150917 bp, 126 predicted proteins | sample MGYA00237868_ERZ511482 | MGnify/ENA metagenome assembly ERZ511482 | reverse complement strand
ATTGCCTTCTGCGAGATCCAGGCGTAAACGGTGTCTTTCGTGACTCCGAGGTGCAACGCGATGGCGTCGGCCGACAGCCATGGTTCGGTCACGAGCGATCCTCCGGGATCGACAATAGGGACCAAGGAAGATTAGCAACTTCTATACCTGTTGGCATGGTTCTCTACTGTTTGAACGTGTTTCCTACTGGTTGGGCCGGGTTTGTGCCTGTTTGGGCAGATCGGGTGCTTTGCTTGTGGTGGCCACCGCATTCCATTCGAGTAAAGGGCGGGACGGGTCTCAAGGTTCTGGTTGGGCGCGACGGATTGTGTGGTGTTGGTTTGGTGGTCCCCGCGGGCCCGCCCGCTTGACCCCTGTTTGCAGTGCCCAGCGCTATCAAGGGATCTTCATATCATCGTGGATGTTGACCGACGCGAACTCGAAGCGTCCGTTGTCGAGGCGCCAGTAGTGCAGTCGGCGGGCCGATGGAGTATTGCGTTCAAGATATGCGCGGAAAGCGAGAGCCCCGTCCGCCTCTCGCTTGCGTTGATCCTCGTTGGGACCAGCGCCAACGCGCAACGGGTGGACATCAATGGCCGCCCTGCTCTCGAGGTTGTTAGCGAGAACGTGAGCACACGCTTGGATTGCTTTGGTCGCATACTTGTCAAAGCCAAGGCGTTCGAGCGACGCCAGGAACTGCGGTCCGAGAGAGCAGACCCGTGATACGTTGGTATCGAGGCCGATCTCTTTCAAACGCTCTGATACTGCGGAGAGGAACTGTTCGGCGTCGGGATCGAGCTCAGCCTTGCCATCTTCTCGAGCCTCGATCACCCCGCGGTAGTAGTCGACCTGCGACCTTTCAGCATGCAGTTGAGCGCCGAGTTGCTTGACTTCGTTCTTTAGCCCCTCCATTTCTGAGAGCGTTGCGTCATGGTCATCGAGGAAGTCCTGGTATTCCGCCTGGACGCCCGCAAGTAGCTCGCGGGTCTCAACCTCTGACTGGCTTGCTTCTTCACCACCCGGTCGCACCGGCGCTTCGAGACGCCGACCCAACTCCTCGATGCGGGAACGGAAGATATCGCGCTCCTGTTGGCGCTGGAGTTGCTCGAGACGGTCGAAGTGAGGGTCCGCGGCAGGGCGAGTAACAGCGGCTTCAAGAATTCTGCGGGTAACGGACCAGTAGATCGACTCGGCTGACTTGTGGGCTTGCCACAACGGGTTGTGCCAGTACTTCGTGTCCTCAGAAAGGCCCGGCCACCAGATTCGGACAGCTCCGCCGTACACGTTTGCCTTGACAGGTAGCAACGGGTCAAGCGCCCAACTGGCGTCAGTCTTGACCAAAGCGACATGAGCAAGGCCCGCCGTGCGGATCAAGAGAGTCTGCCCATCGATGACATCGTCATCTCGGGGCGTGAATCCAATGACAGGCAACGTGCGCCCAGGGTGCAGAAGAAGCCTGGCGAAGCCGTCAACATCTTGTTCAGAGATCACATGGACCTCATTGTCAAGATCAAAGGTCGCGTCCATGCAAAGGAATCGCTGGTCTTCGAGCAGCAACCTCACCAAAGCGGGAGGCCGAGGCGCACCGGTGAACGGGGCGACCTTTCCGCTTCGGCTTCGGTGCGTTCGGAGCGCAAAGTGGCAGCTCTCATTGGCTTCACCTGCAGTCAGTGTCACTACGGTGCGCCACTGAACGCTGCTGTCCAATGAGTCGGGGTGTTCCAGCTCGGCGCGCCAACCATCGAACGAAGACGATCCACCCATTGTCTTAAAGCGCACGACACCGTTGCGTTGAGGGTTTGCCACTTCGCCCTCGCGGTGCACCTCTTCCAGTTTGAGCCACTCACATACCAGGCCTGCTAACTCGAGCGGGTCCGCTGGCGCTGTGGTCGCTGAGTCCAGAACTTCCAGATCGACTGCGTATTCAAGAGCCATGACTCACGTGTTCCTCTCGTCAGATTCTGGGCAGTGTCTTCGACGCATGTCAGTTCCAGTCATCGAAAGGCCTGGCGGTCTCGATGTAGTTGAAAAGTGCTCCAACCAGCGGGAGCTGTTCAGGTGTTGTGCACTGGGTGTCAAGCAGAGCTGGATTGCCGAGCACAATGGCCGCAACCTGAGCCCTGGAAATGGCCACGTTGAATCTGTTCGCGCTTAGCAAGAAGTTGATTCCTCTTGGCGCAAGATCGGTCGACGAAGCGCTGAGCGAGTAGATCACCACGGGCGCTTGCCGGCCCTGGAACAAGTCGACCGTGCCGACTTGGGCGCCGTCGATTCCCTGTTGTTGAAGTGCGCTGCGGATGGCGCCGACCTGAGCGTTGAACGGCGCGATGAACATCAAATCGTGAGGTTGCAACGGTCGTGTCGGTTGGTTGCCTTCGATATAGCTGAGACCCAGCAGGTGCTGCGCTATGTCAACCGCGCGTGCCGCTTCTTCGCTGCTGCGAGAACCATTGCCGTCGTGGGCCACGGGCGCCCACCAGATGCCGGCGTCGAAGCCGTCGATGCGCCGGAGTGGGGCCTGAGAGGCTCGCCGAAGACGGCCGTCATAGAAGGCATCGCTGACAAATGAGCACACATCAGCGTCCATGCGCCATGTGTCAGCGAGGAAGATTCCTCGATCGTCTGCGACTGTCTGTGTATCCGTGCCAATGATGTGCGATAGCGCCGATACGGCGGCACCGTCAGGATGGGTTCCTTGGACGGGCTGATCGAGTTGTTGTGGGTCGCCGAGCAGCACAAGGTTCTTTGCCGAAGTTGAGGCCGCCACTGTGTTGGCCAAACTGAACTGGCCCGCCTCGTCCACAACCAGTACGTCGAACTGCTGGCGCAGGTCAGCATGGGCGAAGAACCACGCAGTGCCACCGACAACGTCATAATCCCCAGCAAGGAAGCTGTCCGCAGCCTTCGCCGATTCAGCGTCATAGTCAACGCCCGCTGGCAGATCGTCTCGCGGACCACCGACCTTCAGCGTCCGGATGCTGGCGTCATTAGCGAATTCCGCGAGCAGGTTCTCCACGGCACGATGCGAGTTCGCGACGACACCGACCTTCTTACCATCGGCTACGAGCCTGCGAACCAGGTGACCGCCGGTGAAGGTCTTGCCTGTTCCCGGCGGGCCCTGCACCGCCAGGCAGGAACCATCGAGATCCGAAGCCACACGACAAACTGCATCCAGGGCAGCCTCACCGGGCTCGCGGAGCTCAGCCCCGGAGCGGGTGCGTGGGTTCGATCGTACGAGCAGGTCGCGAATCGCGGGGAAGGCCGCATAGTTCGTCCCATTCGCCCAGGCCTCCCCTACCTCGGTGACCGCCGCTTCGAGAACACCAATAGGCGCAGGCTTGGTCGAGATCAAATGTTGGGGCATTGGTGCAGCGTTGGTTTTGCCTTGCTTGACGACCAACGTTCCGGCAGCAGCGTCGATGCTGTGGATGTTGATCGCCCGGCGCGTTCCTTTGTCGTTTGGCATCCAATCGAGCATCGCCCTCTCGCCTGGCTTCAACTTGTGCGGCTGCTCAGCGTCGAATGCCAGTTCGGTGAGATTCGAGTTCTTGATCGTTCCGACAGCGCCGATTTCGGTCAAACCCGCTACGGCCTCGGAGTCGTCCCACAGTTCAGCTGGGGACATTTCGACCTGGTCGAAATGCCGCCACCATCCTGGCTTGGTCTCTCGGCTATGAAAGTCCAAGAGACTGCCGAGGATCCAGCGCGCATGGGACAACGGATCTGTCGCGTCGTGGTCAGCGGTGAGGCGTGAGCGAAGCTCAGCACGGTATTCATCTTGTCTAATCCGATCCTCGTTAAGAGGGTCAGCCCCTGGTACTGGACGGGCAATCGTCGCACCGTCAGCCACTGCCTCAGCTCGCCGCGCCTCTAGCCAATCACGAAGGCCCCGAGTTGAAATGCAGTCGTCGCGGTTGTACGCCTCGATGTCGTCGAGCACGCTCTGATCGCGTTCGCTGTGATGGGGACTGGCCCCAAGCCACGCCTCATATTGCACGACGCTTTCCATCCCGCTTTGCACGTCAGTGAGCCGCTCGTCCCCATAGAACGCTTCGAGGTCTTTGATCGAGAGTCCTGGAGTTGAGACGCGCAGGCCATTCCGGGTTACCGCGTACAGGTCGACCAGCACACGATTTCGCAGCAAGTGATCAACTTGCTCGATTCGAGACCCGAACCGCGAAGCCAACCGCTTCAGTGCGGTCACTTCATAAGGGGCGTAGTGGTAAACGTGCATAGTGGGGTCCGACGACAGAGCATCCATAAAGAAGTCGACACAGCCTTCGAACGCTTCTTGTTCGGCTGGCGCGTCATGTGCCCACCAGGATCGGAAATGGTCGGAGTTGTCCGACACGCCCCACAGATACTCAAGCCCGGCGGATGCGTGACCTCGGTACGGGTCTCCCTCTATATCGAAGAAGAGATCGCCGTCGCTCGGTTCTGGTAAGAGCTTGAAACCGCCAGTGGGATGAGAACTCGGATCGAGTAGTTCGTAGTGGTCCCCATTCGTGCTGGTCTTCTGCAGCTTCGCCTGGGCACGGATGCGATCCCACGTCGCAGCTTGCATCCGCGCTGGCTTGGCACCCTGCTCAGCGGCCGCAAGCTCAGATGCTGAGGCGATACCAGCGCTGCGAAGTGTCTTGATCTGGGTTCGCCCCACCCCAAAGACCTGAACCAAGTGATCATCGTCGTCGCGCTGGGCAGAGCAGCGCTCGTGCCACCGACAGACCGAACAATGCGCCACCGGCTCGGGATAGGTCGCCAACGGCTGCGTGACAGCCTCGATCAAACGTTCACGCGCCCGGCGGTGAAAACCATCGATGTCACTCGTTTTGAACGACGCGACATCATTGTCACCCAAAACAATGTGAACTCGCTCGGGACGACGCCCTTGGATGGCCGTGAGGTGATGGGCATAGTCAGCCAACTGGACAAGAGCCGACACCTTCGCTGTGCGAGCGAGCTTCGTGTCGTACGGCTCATAATGGTGCACGTCGCCAGACGGCGACGGCCCTGAAGCGCGCAACAAAAAGTCAGCGTGCCCACGCCATTGCCCGTTAAAGAACGTGGCCTGAAAAATGACGTCGACGCCGCTTTGCATCGCGGCGACCGTCTCAGAATGCCGCGCTGGAAGTTGGCTCGACGTCGCAGCGTCGGCAATCTCAACAACAGTAAGACCCTGACTTCTCAGAGCTTCCAAATAGCGCAGCTCGTGCTCATCACCAAGCTCCTGTATCAGCTTGACCTCGCTCCGCTCGTCGGCAGGTCGCACAAGTTCGCCCCGTGCAGCCAAGCGATTCAACTGTGTCAGGTGCTCACAAGCCAGATGATTCACCAAGTCCGACGGGCTCCAGATATACCCGCCGTCAACGTGTTGCATATCGCCCTGTACCAGCGGGGCGTGACAGCCCGATCACTCGTCGCGTACCTTCGCCCAGGCCCGGTACCAGCCTGAATAAGTCGACACACCAATAACCCACTCAGCGCCCGGCGACGTCTCACACACGTCCGTAACTTCGTCCGTGCCGTCTCGCGCTACGTGCTCGCAATAGGCCGCCAGCAGATCGTCGGCTGATGTTTCAAAACATCGGAACATCGGCTCGCCAACCTCGGCATCGTCGATCCACAACTCCAGACGTCGACCCTCTTGAAGGAGACCTTCACATTCCCGGCCGAAGGAAGACTCAATCCACTGCCCGCCCGAACCGCTATCAACCATGCTCACCCCCGCACCCATGCCTTGTGTCGGTTCGCAAATTGAACGCGCCTAACCCCATTGCGAACTTTGTTCTGCCGAATGTCTCCGACAATACGAAACGCTGGGCATCGAGTCCACAGGATCATCCGCAGAGCACCATCATCGGATCGCATCGCTGACCGTCACGTAGGGTCGCCCATCTGGAGAATCAGGCCCGTGGGTTGGTGGAGGCGGCCACGGAAGCTCTCCCTCGTAGTCACGGACCGCGACCAAGATGCCGCGCATCCGGCGCTGCGGCACGCCATAGTTGGCGGCGTTGAGCACTCCGTAGGCAGCCGTGTAGGCGGATAGCTCGGAGTCCGTCTCGAGTAGCTGGATCAACTCGGCGAACTGGGCTGAACGCTGAAACTCACGTACGTTCTCGATGACGAACGCCTTCGGGTGAATGGTCCTGACTGCGTCTAAGAAGTGCTTCCATAGTCCGTTGAGTTGCGCCCGACTCAGATCGTCCCGATCGCGTCCGAGCGGACTGAACCCCTGGCACGGCGGGCCACCGATGATGAGGTCTGCATCCGGGTACTCGGGTCCGCTCTCAATGTCTCCAGCAAAGACATCACACCCGAAGTTGCGCTCGAACGTCCGTGCAGCTGCGAGCTCGTGCTCGACTGCGTAGACGGGCAAGTACCCAAGCTCGCTCAGGTGAAAGCCCAGACTGAGCCCGCCCGCACCAGCAAAGAGATCGATCGATGTAATCGCCTGCTGCGGTCGCTCGACTGACTGATGAGCATGGAGCTCGACCGTGGGTGCCTCCTCGAACATCGTCATCTGTCTACTTGTCCTTCTGCCGGGCACTTTTTCTCCACGTCTTCGATCCTACGGTTCAGCCGGGGAAGCTAAGACGAAGAATACGCAGGCGCTGTGACAAGAAAGAGCGCCGTTCACCGCACCGAGCACCAAACCGCGAGTCTTCTAAGAAGCCCAAGGACCATGGCGGACTCTCCCGGAGCCGGGGTGGTTCCGATCACGTATCGACCTTAGACGCGCTACCACCCCTCCGCGCGGAGCGACAGATTTCAGCCCAATCTGAAACGTCCCAGTGATGGCGGTGATGAGTGTTCTTGAAGTCAGAACCCGAGTCCTCGACCACCAACTCGACCACCAACTCGACCACGACATCCACCGATGACACACAACCACACCCCTAACAATCGCCGCCTGACCTCCCCCGAAAAGTGACGGTCTCCAAACTCCACAGGTTGAGTCCGGATGGCTCCCGCTGTCAAGGGCGGTCTGACCAGCCCATGCGAGTCATCGGCACGGCAAGGGCTGGCTATCCGAGCGCCGTCATGCGGACTCTGCGGTAGCGTCCCCTCCATCTGCTTTGCCGTCGTCCGTGTCGGTCACCGTTGTGAGACGCTGCATCCGGTCGTCGTCCGGCGACCTGTCTCCGAGCAACTCCAGGTAATCGCTCCACTGGCTGACCGCCTGTGCAAGCAGGAAATCCCAGTCGGTCGCCTCCATGGAATCGCGACGCATCGCCTTCAACCGGTCTAGAAGGACGGCCTTCTTCTCAAGCTTGTCGGCGACGAGAACGCCGTGTACGTCCGTAAACGTACCGGCGGCGGTCGCTTCGACCCGGAGCCGAATCTCGCGAACATAGGTGTCAAACCTGTTCACATAATAACCCGATTGCTCAGCAGTCTCCTAGCTGCGACTAGCGCGGCGCGGTCTTCAGCTGGAGAGGTTCGGACTGCTTTGGACGTCGTCTCTTGTGATGACTCCGGGTTTGGTCAGCTCACCTGTAGCGCTGGCAGTCGTCAGCTTCGACGGCGCCGCCACGATCGATTCTGCCTTTGGTCGCCATGATCGTTGGGTCGTCTCGGCCGTTAGGTCACCACTCGTCTCCGGTGCTGAACCCACAGGCTGTCGAGCTGGTGCGGCTCCAGATCAAGCGACTTCAGCGCTTCGCTTCCTAGGAAGAATCGTGATCCGCAACAGCTCCCCTCGTTAGAACAGTCGTATACCCACCTTCACAAGGGTTCGGGGTCATCGGTCAATCGACAGAACAAGACCACATCCCTTATCGGTATCGAACTCATCGCATCAGTGTCATTGCTTCAATCGAGCCTCCGCATCGATCTTCGTACTCGATATCGCGGCCAGACTCTGCTTCGACGACGGCGTAAACGTCACCCGAACCGAGCCGCGGGAGGAAGCTGCGATCGACGCGCATCGTCACCGTCGACCGCCCCACACTTCCGCGAATTGCACCAGGCGTCGCCACGAAACTCTCGAAGTCCAGAAACAGGAACTGGCTTCCCTCCGGGTAGTAGTAGGCGGATACCTGATAGCCGCCATCGTTTACATCCCTCGTCGGTCCGAGGTAGATCGCCCAGAACGGATCATCGGTCGGCCCAGCAGACGACGGGTTGGCTTCGATGTCGATACGAACAACGAGCCCGTCTGCTGTCAGCGTTGCGCTCGCTGATGTCACATTGGTCCACGGCGCTGCCGAAGGACCGCCTGGAGAACTGCACTCCCATGACCTCGGTGGAATTGGTACCGGGGTCGGCGTTGGTAGGCCTTGTTCGAACCAGATGTCGTCCCAGAATCGGCTGAGCCGGGTGCGGTCCAAGTCTCCGGACAGACCCAGGTCGGGGAAGAAGCCGTCGGGCTTGTGTTCCCAGCGTTCGATGATGCGCATTGTGGGTGCGGGCACAATGACGCTGGCGTCACCAAGTCTGACCCTCAGGAACGTAGTTTCCGGTGGGTATGACCCGAAGTCGATCGGCGTCGCATCAAGGTTGAAAATGGGCAACTTGGTGCCTACCGGTGGAGTCGTGTAGCGCAATTCAGTTCTCGGAAGTCCTGTGCCGATTCCGAATGACTCCCGAACGAACTCGGCGTCAGACGAAACGACCTCAGCCAGCCCTTTGTACTGCTGCGAGACACTCCAAAACCCTCTGACGGCGCCGGGTACCGTCCAGCCGGCAAGCCCCGGCCAGGACAGGGGGTCGGACTGAGACGGGATGTACAGATACAAGGCGTCCTGACCACCGACTTGCACTGAGCTGAGGTCGGTCTCTTCGTCTATGAGCGTCCCTTCGAATTCCAGGTCGAACTCGGTATCGAATGTCTTCTGGCTTGTCACCCGGGCGCCTTTGACGTCGCCAACTTCCCAATTGACGAGCACGTCGTCTGAATTGAACCCGAGCCTCACCGATCCGGGCCAGCCAAGCACCGTCCGCCCCTCTGAATCAGTGATCCGGATCGGCTCGCCTCGCCGCTGGATCATTTCGTCAGGGAAGCGCACCTGGTTGAGCAGCGTGCCGAACTCGTTGCCCAACACCGAGTGACGATTTGCGAAAAGGCGTGACTCAAGGTCAACCGGTTCGGCCAGAAACTGTGCGCTGACCCAGCCCAACACGGCACCGTGAAGGTCGGTCACTTCGACCCACTCCCCGCCGGAGTCGTCGACGACCGATTCGCCTGAGAGGCCAAACAGCGTCGAGGCGCGAACGGTCGCCAGTACCTGTCCGTCGACTGGCTCGGCGCGCACGTTAAGCACGGACTCGACCGCGGTCACGCGGATCTCAAGTTCCGGTTCCGGAGTCACGGGATTGACCTGCGGTGCGCCGGTTGGCGTCACGGTCACGTCCACCGACTGCTCCCCCGATGTCACCTCGACACCGGTCGGCTCGTCCTCCGTCACAGAAATATTGGAGCCGGCGACAGAATCTGCAACGGAGTCGCCGTTTGTAGTTCGTCCCAGAATGAAACCAATCCCAAGAACCAACAGCCCGGCAAGTATCGCCACGGGCAGCTTCCAGCCGACCCCACGTCCAGCGGGAGAGTCATCAGCCATTGGTTCGCCCTACGTTGACCATGACCACATCATGACTCACGCGAGTGCGACAGCCCTTGAGCGTCGCCGACCTACCCCCTATTCAGTGCCAGACCGCAGTGGTCGTCGGCCCGCCTGCGTCGTATCGAGCGTCCTGGGGCAGAATGTGGCTTGGACGACAAATCGGACCCAGCGTCGATCTCGGCATTCCGAGTCTTTCTGCTGCGACCTGGATCGGTTCGGGTGGTTCAGCTGCGGTGTTCTCGGCGAAGGCCGCAGATCAGGCTGACGTCGCTGCCGCAGGCATCGAACAGACCGCGATGGCCAACCCAGCCCGAGCACTCCTTGCCCCACGCGATCGCTGAACCAACGATCATCGCAATCGACGAATCAATCATCACCGCCTACAGCAGTGAGATCTGTTGGACCGACGAGGGCCCCAACATCGGCTTAGCAGTGATCCGAGCCGTTTCGGCCTCGAAAGCGGTCCCTATCGCGGCTGCGGCTGCGCATCCTCCATTGACACCCCAAAAAGCGCAGAGTCTCGGCTCCCTCAATCACCCTTGCGGACGTCGATGGCTTCTCCGAGACTCACTTTTCGTTTTTCAAACCGAACGAACACCCCCAGTATGCCTCCCCCCGACTACCAAGGTCAGCGCGCAGGTACCCAGAACGACTCTGCCATCCACCCCGCGCCGAACGTAAGATCGCAACCTAACGCAGTGATCATCCCGCCGGCATGAGCTGAACCGCGATTCGCCACCGCGCACCATGCATGTATTATCCACGCATGCCAATCGTGCAGATTCGAGGCGTGCCCGACGACGTCCACAACGAACTCGTTCGACGAGCCGAACACGCTGGCCAGTCACTCCAACAGTACCTGTCAGCGCAATTGGCGTCGATTGCTGCCACCCCCGCGCTCGAAGACGTACTCGAGCGCATTAAGAACAGATCGAAAGGTCAGCTATCGAAGACGGACGCGGTCTCGTCTCTTGAGGAGGAACGTGCTCGTCGTTGACGCATCCGTGATCGCTCTCGCTGAAGCCTAGGGTGTCCACTGCTCACCGCAGACCGACGCCTCTCCAATGCGCCAGGAACGCGGTGTCAGTTCGTTGTCATCTAGGCGTCAACCTGGTCCCTGCGTCGGACGTTGGCTGCCTGAGCCCTCGGGATTCGACTGACCGGAGGCCCTGCTCTACAGAATCAGAATCGGCGGATCTGGATTGACCGTCACCGGCGTCACCACATCATCAGCCGCCAACGACGGTGTGGCTGATTAGTCCTGGGTCTGGGTTTCGGCGGGGCCGTTCACGTTGAACGGCTGGTCCTCAACGTCTACGCCTCTGCCTGGAAGCGGCTCCTCTTGGGACTCTTCATCCTCGGCTGCGGCATCGTCTTCGGATTGGGCGGGGTCGTTGACGTCGAACGGCTGCTCATCGGTGTCCACTCCCCTGCCTGGCAACGGCGCATCATGGGCCTCAGGGTTGGTTTCGCTGGGGTTCGGCGGGGTTTCATTGTCGCCGTTGGGGTTCTCCACTATGTGTCTTTCTGTAACAGTTGGTCGATTTTGTACCATAGCCCTTGCGACGGCCTCAACGTTGTCGAAGTCACGAACGCTCCAGCCACCGTCGTTCCGATCCCGTATTCGTGCACGTTCGGGGTGGAACACGGTGTCCAGCGCCTGTGCTCCCGAATTTGGATGACACCCGCAAGTGGAACCGTGGTAGCACGGGGAGCGGCGCAGCCAGGTCGACGCGCCACAGAAATGACCAATGTGAAAGGAAGCGAAAGGTGACACTCGATCAGTTCAGTCCGCCGGTGCGAGAGTGGTTCTCGACGAGTTTTCCTGAGCCAACGCCGCCCCAGACAATGGGTTGGCCCGCGATCGCCAACGGCGACAACACCCTGATCCTGGCACCGACCGGCTCGGGCAAAACGCTGACGGCGTTCTTGTGGGGCATCGACCGGCTGACAACGGACCCAACGCCCCCCGACGATCCCCACACCCGCATCGTTTACATTTCGCCGCTGCGAGCGCTGGCCGTCGACGTGGACAAGAACCTTCGTGGCCCGGTCAAAGGAATCACGCTTGCGGCGGAACGGCTGGGCAAGCCAACGCAAGAACCCACGGTTGGGGTGCGTACGGGCGACACGTCGCAGAAGGAGCGTCGCCAGATAGCCAAGCGGCCGCCTGACATTCTGATCACCACACCTGAGTCGCTTTACCTGATGCTGACCTCGCAGGCCCGGGCCGGGCTGACCCGCGTCGAGGCCGTGATCATCGACGAGATCCACGCGCTCGCTGGCACCAAGCGCGGCGCGCACATGTCGCTGACACTTGAGCGACTTGAGGCAATCAACGAGACACCGGTGCAGCGCATTGGGCTCTCTGCCACGCAACGTCCGCTCGAAGAAACCGCTCGCTTCCTTGGCGGACGCCAGGCCGGCGACTGGCGCCCGGTCACGATCATCGACGCAGGCGTGCGCAAGGCCCTCGACATCGAACTGGTCGTTCCGATCGAGGACATGGGCGACCTGGGCACATTCGTCGAAGGTGACCAGAGCGGACCTGCTGCGGCCGGTCCGGTGCGCAAGAGCATCTGGCCGTCGATTCACCCCCGACTGCTTGAGCTGATCCAGTCGCACCGTTCGACCCTGGTGTTTGTCAACTCCCGCCGACTCGCGGAGCGTATGGCCAACCGCCTGAACGAACTGGCCGACGAGCAAGCGGCAATCGCCGAAGCAGCCGGAGCTGCGTCTGCGGGCTCGGCAAGCTCCGCCGTAGCGTTGGGGTCCACTGACGCCCCCGATGGGTCGGCTGTTCCGTCGCCTCGTGGTAAGCAGCCACTCCCCTACTCCCAGTCCGGAGAAGCTGGCGCTCAGAGCAACGTCAGCTCTCCTTACGGGGCCGCGGGCAGCGAGGCAGAGGCCGAAGAGATACCACTTGTTCGGGCCCATCATGGATCGATCAGCCGTGAGCAGCGGCTGGTTATTGAAGATCAGCTCAAGCGCGGCGAGCTCAAAGGCCTGATCGCCACGAGTTCACTGGAGCTCGGCATCGACATGGGTGCCATTGACCTGGTTGTGCAAGTTGAGTCGCCGGGAGCGGTCAGTCGTGGCCTGCAGCGCATTGGGCGGTCCGGTCACAACGTTGGCGATGTCAGCCGAGGCAAGATCTTCCCCAAGCATCGCGCCGATCTGGTCGAAGCAACCGTTGTGTCGTATCGCATGCAGCAGGGCCTGATTGAGTCGACCCGCTTCTTGCGCAACCCACTCGACGTGCTCGCCCAGCAAATCGTTGCCATGTGCGCCATGGACGACTGGCCCATCGACAAACTGGCCGAGTTGGTACGGGGCAGCGCAAACTTCGCTGAGATCAGCGACGATGTGTTGCACAACACCCTGGACCTGCTGGCCGGGCGCTATCCCAGCGAGCAATTTGCCGAGCTTCGGCCCCGCATCGTGTGGGATCGGGTCGAAGACGAGGTTCGTGGTCGCCGCGGTGCGCAGCGTCTGGCCGTGACGAATCCAGGCACCATCCCGGACCGCGGATTGTTCGGTGTCTTCCTGCCCGACGGCACGCGCGTCGGCGAACTGGACGAAGAGATGGTCTACGAGAGTCGCCCCGGCGAGGTCTTCCTGCTTGGCGCGTCAAGTTGGCGCATCGAAGAGATCACGTTTGAACGGGTCATCGTCACCCCGGCCCCGGGTGTGCCCGGAAAAATGCCGTTCTGGCATGGCGACGGGCCTGGTCGCCCCATCGAACTTGGCGAGGCGATGGGCGAGTTCATCCGCGATATCCGCGTCCGCAAGGACGCCGCTGACTGGCTCAACGCCGAGGTCGGCCTTGACCCCCTGGCTGCAGAAAACCTGCTCGGCTACCTCGACGAGCAAGCCGATGCCACCGGCACCGTTCCCGACGATCGCACACTCATTGTCGAGCGGTTCCGAGACGAGATTGGCGACTGGCGCATCTGCATCCATACGCCGTTCGGCGCGCAGGTCCACGCCCCCTGGTCGATGGCGCTGCGGGCGCGACTCGAAGAAGAATTTGGCACGTCGATCGAAATGATCTACAGCGACGACGGCATCGTGCTGCGGCTGCCCGAGCACCTTGACGACCTGCCCATCGACCTTCTGGTCTTCGACCCGGCCGAAATCGACCAGCTGGTAATCGAACAACTTCCGCAGACGGCACTCTTCGCATCTCGGTTCCGTGAAGCGGCCGGTCGTGCGTTGCTGCTACCGAAGCGTCGCCCGGGACAGCGCACGCCGTTGTGGCAGCAGCGCCAGAGGGCGGCGGACCTGCTGGCAACAGCGCAGGGCTATCCCGACTTCCCCATCCTGCTCGAGACCGTCCGCGAGTGCGTGAACGATGTGTTCGACCTGCCGGCGTTGCGCAAAGTCATGACCGGCATCAGTGACCGCACGATCCGGCTCGAAGCCGTCGAAACGCCCAAAGCATCACCGTTCGCCCAGTCACTGTTGTTTGGCTGGATTGCCACCTACATGTACGAAGGCGACGCACCGATGGCCGAGCGCCGCGCCGCTGCACTCGCGCTCGACAAGGATCTGCTGAACGAACTGCTTGGCGCCGAAGAGCTGCGAGATCTGCTTGACGCCGATGTCATGGCGGACCTCGAACTTGAGCTGCAACGCCTGGTCGACAACCGCGCCGCACGCGACGCTGACGAAGTCCACGACGTACTGCGTGAGCTGGGTCCCCAGTCCATGCTTGAGCTTGCCGCTCGTGTTGCCGAGCCGGCCGCCACAGAGTCCTTCGTTGAACAACTGGTCGCCGAACGTCGTGCCTTCGCCGCCAACATTGCGGGCGAGGATCGCATTGTCGCTGCCGAAGATGCCGCCCGAGTGCGAGACGCTTTGGGCAGCGCCATCGTCCTCGGCCTGCCAGCTGCGTTCACCGACCCGGTTGACACGCCGCTCGATGATCTTGTCGAACGCTTCGCTCGCACGCACTGTCCATTCCTGGCAACCCAGGTTGCACACCGGTTTGGTATTGGCGTTGACCGAATCTACGACGCACTCGAACGCATCGAAGCCACGGGCCGTATCACCCGTGGCGAATTTCGCCCCGGCGGCAAGGACCGCGAATGGTGCGACAAGGATGTGCTGCGCCGCCTACGTCGGCGCTCGTTGGCCGCGCTTCGCAAAGAGGTCGAACCCGTCGACGCCGACTCGCTCGCTCGGTTCCTTCCCCGCTGGCAAGGCGTCGGCACACCTCGCCGGGGCATCGACGGCCTGGTCGATGTCTTGTCGATCCTGCAGGCCGCCCCAATTCCGGCCTCGGTTCTGGAACGCGATGTGCTGGCCGTTCGAATGGCCGACTACCGCCGGGCCGACCTTGATGCACTGTGCACATCAGGCGATCTGATCTGGGTTGGCGCTGGTTCCATTGGGCAGAACGACGGCCGAATCAGACTGCTGTTTCGCGACACCGCCGCATTGTTTGTAAGCCCGGCCGACGAACCTGTCGAAGGGGACTGCCACGATGCCATCCGGGGTCACCTTGGCCAGCGCGGTGCAAGCTTCTGGCCCGACCTGGTACGGGCGTGCTCCGAAGCTGGCGCCGACTACAGCGACTCGGCCGTGATGGGCGCGCTCTGGGACCTCGTTTGGGCCGGCGAAGTCACGAACGACTCGCTCGCTCCGGTTCGCTCGATGCTCGATGCCAGGGGCACCAGGACAACGGAGAAGGTCGCATCAAAACGCCGGCGCCCGCGACCTGGCCGCGTGAGCGCTACCGGGCCCCCAACCGCAGCCGGCCGCTGGAGTCTGGTGGCGCCGCTGCTTGAGCCGCGGCCGACTCCAACAGCATCGGCCCATGCCCGAGCCATCCAATTACTTGAGCGTTATGGCGTGCTCACCCGCGAGGCTGCGCTGGGCGAGGGCAACGAAGGCGGTTTCGCCGGCGTGTACCCCGTGCTCAAGGCACTCGAAGATCAGGGCAAAGTGCGTCGCGGCTATTTCGTTGCCGGCCTTGGCGCCGCCCAGTTTGCGCTGGCTGGTGCCGTCGACCGTCTGCGCCGCCGTGGCGAGGACGACGACATCATCGTGCTCGCCGCAACCGACCCTGGTCAGCCATTTGGCGCGTCGCTGCGGTGGCCGGACAGTGCAGGCCGTCCCTCTCGAAGCGCTGGCGCCCTGGTTGTCATCGACAATGGCGATCCACTGGTCTACATCGAACGCGGCGGCAAGAGTTTGCTGGCCTTCCCCGAAGCTTCGACGCGAACCGGCTGGGCCCGCGCGCTGGCCACCACCGTCAGCCAAGGTCGCGCTCGACTTGAGATCAGCAAGATCGATGGCGAGCCCGCCGGCGAGTCTGGGCTCGTCGAGATACTCGAAAGCGCCGGGTTCACCCGCAGCTTCAAAGGCTGGAAATACCGCCCATAGGTGAGTCCAATCCCCAGCAGCGGAGACGAGCACACCAGGGTGAGTGGGTGCAGAGCAATTCCTGGTGGTTTCGAGTGGGCCGACGTTGGCCATTCGACCGCTACCAGCAAAGCGCCCAGACCCAACGCTCGCGGTAGCATTTGGGGGTGGAAACCAGCGTCGCTCGAGGCGCCGACGGCCAATGGCGACGCCAAGAGTGCCAAGGCGTATCACTGCTCACGCCAGCTCGTAGGCGCTGCGAGGTCCATGCTGAGGAGCAGACACACGTGCCAATGAATGATCCAGTGCCAATGAATGATCCAGTGCCAATGAATGATCCAGTGCCAGTGAATGGTCCAGTGAATGCCGCGGGCGCCGCAGAGTCAACGGCGGCGACTCCTCGTGCCTGAAGGCGACACTCTGCGCCACGCAGCCGCCCGTCTCCGCCCGGTGCTTGAGCACCAGACAGTGGTTGCCATTTGGTTCCGCAAGCTCCGGGGGTACCGCCCCCGGGTGGGCGACACCATCACTTCAGTGGAGGCTGTGGGGAAGTACCTGCTGATCCAGTTCGGCGAGCGCCTCGTCCTCCATACGCATCTGGGCATGGCCGGGTCCTGGAGTGCTGCGCCTCTGGAGCGACCCGTGCCCTCTACCCCCAAGCTGCGCATCGTGATCGAAACAGCAGCCGGAAGAGCGCTTTGCTTTGCTGCTCCAACAATCGCTACCTATCTCATCGACGATCCAGCATCGCCCACCGCAAACCTGGGACCCGATCTCAGCAATGACCACCCCGACCTCGAAGAAGTCCTGGCGAGGTCCCGCCGGGCGGCCCACAAGTCCAGCTACCTCGCATCAGTCCTTCTTGACCAGAGCGTCGCCGCGGGCGTCGGCAACGTGTTCAAAAGCGAAGCGCTCTTCGTCGCTGGTCTGCACCCCTTCACCCCCGTGTCTGCGGTTGATGACAAGGATCTGTTGGCGCTCTGGCGCACCGCTCACCGCCAGCTACGGGCCAACCGCAACCGAAGCATGCGGCGTACGACCGGGCCCGGCGCACGGTCGCGCATGCACGTCTATCGCAGACATCGGAGCGGATGCCTGCTGTGTGACAACGCCATCGACTACTCCCCCGCCGGTCTCCTCACGCCACGATCGACATATTGGTGCCCCACATGTCAACCCGTCCAACCAGGCTCACCTCCAACATGACTGCCGTGAGCAACCGACCGGATCGCCAAAATCGGTGCGATGATGACAGGACCATGAGGAGCGAAACCGAGGTACCACCGTCGTGACTGTCCGCTTTGAACTGTCCACCACCATCGAGGCCCCTGTGCAGGCCGTGTTCGATGCCAGCCTCGATATTGATGCTCATCTGGCTTCGATGGAGTCGTCGGGTGAAATGGCGGTGGGCGGCGTCACCTCGGGCAAGATCGCCCTCGGTGAGACGGTCACCTGGCGGGCACGCCACTTTGGCATCGTCTGGAAAATGACGAGCAAGATCACCGAAATGGACGAACCTCGGCGGTTTGTGGACGAGCAGGTCAGAGGACCGTTCCGGCGGTTTCGCCACGAACACGAGTTCCACGAGCACGGCGCGCACACGCATATGGTCGACAAGATCCTGTTTGACGCACCGTTCTGGCTGCTGGGCGACGCGGTTGAAACGATTGCGCTCGGCCGATACCTGCCGAAGCTGATCATGGAGCGGAACGCTTTCCTCAAGTCCGAGCTTGAACGGTGAGCAACTTCACCCGAACTGGGTTGCGTCCTCATCGATGCTGTGGGTCAGCTGCGCTGGACGGTCACCACATCGACCTTTGGCACCGTCGGGGACCCGCCGACTTTCACCGCTGATTCCAGGACTCGACTCCACATGTCGGTTTGCACCCAGCGCCCGAACGGAAGCAACTCATAGAGCAACCAGAACGCCCGGTCGCCAGCTGCAGCAGTTGATTCGATGCGAAACACCTGCGTCTCGTCCTGATCGATGACCGAGAAGGTGATGCGCCCAGCCTCCATGTGGCCGTCAAGGGTCACCAATCGAATGAGCGAACGGCTGCTCTCGAGCACCTCAACGGGGCCGTTCCACGGTCCAGCCAGGCGAATGTCGAATCGATCGCCCTCCCGGAGTGGACCCGGGCCGAAGGTGGCGTAGTCGGTGGGAGCAAACTGGTCGGGTTGTTCACGAAACCGCTGGAAGATCTCCTGAGGACTTGCCGCGCAACTCGACAGGTCGATCTCGTAACGGCGAGTCAACACGTCACCGACGCCGTCGTTGACAGTCTGGCGGTCGGCGACGTTTGGTGCCACAACAGTCACCTGCTGGTTTGTGCTGAGTTCGGACTCGTGCCACCAGCGGCCGCGCACCAGGCGCTCGGCCAGCGCCAATGCTGGAGCCCACACTCTGTGGCTCATATCGCGCCGCTTTCGCGTAGCGGATCTTCGCATCGTGGCACCCTTCTTGGCGACGCATGACGGCGGATGGAAGTCCGTAGACCTTATCCCGCCCGGCTCGCATCGGGCCCCGCCAATCGATGTCGCCAATGGCCGACGTGACCCTGATTCCAGCGGTTGAGGAAGGCGACTTCGCGTACCGGGCTACGCGGGGCCGGCGTGAACGTTGCCATCCAGCGTCTTCAACATCCGGCGCATGACCTTGCCGGTGCTCGTCTTCGGGACGTCGTCGACAAATTGGACGAGTCGGGGAACCTTGTATGCCGCCAGCGTCCCGCGGCAGAACTCAATGATCTCGTCCTCGGTTGCGGTGGCGCCGCTCTTCAGGACGACGTAAGCCTTGGCGAGTTCGCCCTTCAGCTCGTCATCGACACTGCCAACAGCCACCAGGGCGACAGCAGGATGCCCGGCCACCACGCGTTCGATCTCCGCGGGGTACACGTTGTATCCGGCGGTGAGGATCATGTCCTTCTTGCGATCGACGATGAACACGCAGCCATCGGCGTCCATCCGGCCGAGGTCGCCGGTGTGCAGCCAGCCATCGGGTTCGATGGTCTCGCGTGTCTTTTCTTCATTGCCGAAATAGCCCTGCATCACGATTGGACCGCGGACCATCAGCTCGCCAACCTCGTCGGGCGCCATGGTCACGGCGGCATCGTCGACGTGAGCGATGCGACACTCGGTATAGGGGATCGCAATGCCGATCGAGCCGTGCTTGCGCGGCCCATACGCGGGGAAGGTGGTGCCGAGCCCGCCGATCTCGGTCATTCCCCACAGCTCAATCAACGGGCATCCGAAGCGCTCCTCAACCTCGCGCATCTTCGGTTCGGGCATCGTCTGGCCGCCAACCGCGCACAGGCGCAGCGACGACACGTCGAAGTCGTCGAATTTCGGGTCGGCGAGCATCACCATGAACATCGTCGGAACGCCGTCGAAGATCGTGGCTTGGTATCGCTCAATGAGCCCCATGGAATCGAGCGGATCGAACCGGTCATTCAGCACGAGCGTCCCACCAAGAAAGAAGGTGCCGTTCATCACGACGTTGCCGTACACATGGGCACACGGCAGCGCGGTGTAGCAGACGTCGTCGCTGGTGCGGGCGTGCATGTTGGAGGTCATGGCGCTGTTGAGCACGATTCCCCGGTGGGTCAGCATCGCCCCTTTGGGGTGCCCGGTCGTGCCGCTCGTGTAGCCGATCGTGGAGGTCGACAACGGATCGATGTCGACGTCGTCGAAGTCCGGTGAAGCTTGCGCAATCAGCTCGTCGAAGGAAGACGCTCCGGCGGGGATGTCATCGCCGAAGAGCACGATGTGGTCGAGCGGCGTCTCGCCGCGGCAATCAATGATCGGTGCGCCCTTGTCCAACGAAGCGAGCAGGGCTTTGGCGCCGCAGTCGGCCGTGACGTAGACGACCTCGTCGGGTGTCAACATCACATTGATGGGGTTGACGATGGCACCGAGTCGCAGCACCGCGTAGTAGCTGACGATCCACTCCCAGCGATTCTGCGAATAGAGCGTGACGCGGTCACCGGTCCCGATTCCGAGGCCGGCGAGAGCGTTCGCCAGCCGCGCCGACAACTCGTCAAGGCGACGATACGTGAACTCCTGGTCGTGGAACACCAGCGCCACACGATCGCCGAACTCCTCTGCTCCACGCGCCATGACCTGCCCGAGATGTTCGTACATCATGTCTCCCTCGCAACCGTTGACTTGTTGGTCATATTGTATGACAATCCCCTGCGTGGTAATGCCGCAACGATTCACGTCACAAGGATTACATCACAAGGAGAACCCACGATGAAGGCCGATATCCGACTGCTGACGCTCGCGGCAGACACGCTGCTCGAGACGACCACCAACCCGCTGCACCGACGGATCCTGGAGAACTACCGCCTCCACGCGATGCTCGAAGTCAGCGGGCGCTACCACGAGATCTTCGTGCCCGAGATGACCGTGGAGCAGCCGTTCTACCGGCTGGCCACCTCAGAGGGCACGATCGAACTTGACGGAGAGGAAGCCGTCAAAGGTTTCTACCAGAGCTTGTCCGATACCAGGGCGACGGTGATGCTGCTCGAACACGAGAGCCTGTCCGTGTCGGACTGGGGTTTCGGTTCCGAAGCGCTCTACAACGTCTACATGAACGGTTCCACCGCGGCCGCCCGCGGCCACCAGGTCAGCAGCCCGGACGATACATACGTCGAATCGCTGTGGTTGTGCATGATGTGGCAGTACGACGAGCAGGGCCGGATGATGGGCGAGCGCGTGTATGCCGCTCCGACATCGACCATCCGTGAGATCCCCGAGGACGAGTTCATCAGCCTCGAAGACGCCCGAGCGGCTTTCGATCCGTTGATCGCATCGGCCACGTTGACTGAACTCTCCTTGCAAACCTCCTGATCGAAGATCCCTTCTAACAGCATCTACCTGCCTTGTATCTTGACTAGGGCAGTTCGAGGAGGGTGACCACGCCGGTGTCGCCGTTGACTTCGACAAGCGCTCCGTTGGGGATGCGTTCGGTTGCATCGTTGGCCGAAACCACACACGGGATGCCAAGTTCACGGCTCACGATGATGGCATGGGACAACGGCGCGCCGACGTTGACCACGACGCCCGCGGCGGGCACGAACAGCGGCGTCCACGCCGGATCGGTCATTGGGGCGATCAGGATGTCCCCTGGACCCAGGTCACCAGGATCCGATGGATGATCGACGATGACGGCGCGGCCGGTCGCGGTTCCCGCACAGCCCGCGAGGCCCGTAATCGTCTCCCCCACGGCGAGCGTTGGCGCGGTGGTGCCGCCCCGCAACGGCCATTCGGTCGGCGGTGGCGGGGCGTCAGAGAAGATGAACGGAGGTTCGCGCTCGCTCAGGAATTCATGATGCGCCTTGCGGGCCGTGGCGATGGCGCGAACCTCGGCCAGCTCTCCTGCGACGAGTTGTTCCATCTCGTCGATGAACAACATGCATATGTCTGCGGCTTCGTCGAGTTCACCTCGCTCGACGGTCCGGCGACCGATCTCCCACATGGCCATGCGAATCTCGCCGATGACACGGATGATGTTGGTCTTGGATCGCTCGCGACCCGCCATGAACGTGGCCGAGGATGCCAACGCCGCTTGGAACTGGCCTTGAGCTTCGGGGTCGGCCGCCAACGCCTCGGTGATCTGGGCACTGAGCTGTTTGCGTTCGGCGGCTCGGCTGGTGTTCTCGGTGACCGGGCTGCCGTCCTCGTCGGCGGCGCACATCGCCGCAATCAGCACCAGGGCCAGGTCGGGCGTGGTTTCCCATGTTCCGGAGCGGATATCCCATTCGTTTGCGCCACGGCTGCCGTACTCGACCAGGAACTCGTTGAGCTGGCCAAGAAAGCCTTCCGCATCAGCGTGATCGCTGGCCTGCAGCCCGGCATGGATGCCCGAGCCCCCAGCGGCGTCGAAGATTTCGGTCAATGCTTGGCTGGCTTTCACCGTTCGAGACAGCTCCCACATCGCATATGAGGGGGCGGCCGAATCCACACCACCGACGCCAGCCATGAGCCGCATCGCTGCTTCAGGTTGGCCGATCGCGGCGCACACGGCGCCGATCACGCCGGGCCCAATGCTGGCTGCGCCCGACTGGTTGATGTGCTGGTTGAACATCTGTCGACACACCGGCTTGAGTTTGAGTGCATGCGCCAGAAGCTCGGCATCGGTCGCCGCGCGGAGATCCGGGCGCTCTGCGCGTATCCGGTGCGCGTCGAGACGATCAGTCTCAAGTTCGTCCTGGTTCATGTCGGCCATCACCCAGCCCAGCCACTGCGTCATGACATCGGTGGTGTGCTGGTTCTCGTGCCACGGTTCGGCCTCATAGGCAGGCACGTCAGGATGCCCCGCGAAGTAGGCGGCATCGAGCATCTCGGCCGAGAAACCGGGAGTGCGTTCGGCCCACACGCGCAAAAGAGTGGCACCCAGGTAGGTGTATCCGCCGAAGAGACCCATGACCTGCGGGCGAGTCTCGTCGACCTCGTGTTCCTCGATGCCGAGACGATCGACAACACTGTCGCGCCAGCCCAGAATCGCACCACCTTCAAAGACCAGCTCCCATCCGAGCGGACTCGGCGGATCCGGCAGCACCTCGCCGGCGTTCGCTCGGGTCCAAAGCGGATACTTCGGATCGAACTCGTTGTCGGCGATCCATCGATTGACAGCTGTCATGATTCCCCCTGAATACATGTGTTGGTAAACGTCCGCACCGGTGTTTCCCGGCGGTGAAAGTGGCACGAGGTCCAGTCGTAGTCGTCAGCCTCAACGTTGCGAGTCTGCTGCCAGTATTCGAGCATCGTGAAGGGCCAGTTCTGCGCGCTGCGGCCGGTGGCGTTCTTGTACCAACTACTCACGTTGGACACACCCCACGCCATCTGCAGGTTGCCAGCATCAACACGCTCGTTATAGGCGTCATGCACTGCGGCTTTGACCGCCAGCGAGCCGCCGCCTCGCTTGTGGAGCTCGCGCACGGCGTGTGTCACATAATGGGTTTCACATTCGCTGAAGAAGATGATGCTGCCATTGATCACAATGTTGGTGTTGGGCCCGTAGAGCATGAACAGGTTTGGCATGTTCGGCGCCGTGATTCCCAAGTACGCCCGTGCGTCGCCGTCCCACTGGTCGTGAAGTTCAACACCACCTCGGCCCGTGATCTTCATGGGCATCAGGAAGTCCGACGCCGCGAAACCGGTGCCATAGATGATGATGTCGAACTCATGCTCGGTGCCGTCATCGGTGATGATGCCCGTGGGTGTGATGCGTGAGATCGGGGTGGTTTCGAGTGAGACGGTGTCACGCTTGAGCGCCTCTGCATAGGCGCCAAAGTCGAGCACGAACCGCTTGGCCCCAATGGGGTGATCGGGGCGCACTTTGTCGAGCAGGTCGGGACGGTCAGCAAATTCGGCTTCGATGTAGAGCAACATCATGTCGCGTAGTTCCTGGTTCAGTTTGCTCACCGACTGTTCAAGGTCTTCGTTCCAGTCGGGGTCAACGACAAGAGTGGGTCGCAGTCCCTCGTGACCTCGCCAGAACATGCCCAGCCGGTGCCAGTTGCCGAAGTGCGGCAGCGATGCAAACAGCCACAGCATGGAGTCCGCAACTGCCTGGTTTGCCCGAGGTCGGGGGATCAACCAGTTTGCGGTGCGTTGGAAGACCGTCAACGAACCTGCCTGCTCAGCGACTGCGGGGATGAACTGTGACGCGCTCGATCCGGTGCCGATGATGGCGACTCGCTTCCCGTCCAGGTCGATGCTTTCGGGCCAGCGAGCGCTGTGCCACCACTCCCCTGCGTAACTCTGGCGGCCATCGATCGCCGGCAGGACTGGGCGGTTCAGCTGCCCCACTGCAGAAATCACGACGTTCGCTTCGATGGTCGACTCGCCGTCAGGGGTAACGACCTCGAGCGTCCATGACGATGTGGCGTCGCTCCACGTCATCGCCGTGACCTCGGTGTTGAACTGGATGAGGCCGCGGACGTTCCAGTCGTCTGCGCAGTCGCTGAAGTACTCGTGCAGCACCGCCCGCGGCGAGTTGTAGTCGGGCCAGTCAAACTTCTGCTGGAAGGAATACGAATACGTGTGATTGGCAACGTCGACTCGGCAACCGGGATAGGTGTTCTCGTGCCAGGTGCCTCCCAGGTCGACGTTCTTTTCCAGAATCGTGACCGGAACACCGCTCTGTTGCAGCCGGTGGGCAGCCAGCAATCCGCTCATGCCCGCGCCAACGATCACGACCGAAATGCCGTCGGTCGACTCAAAGTCGTCGCGATGCCATTGCGGAGCACGAGGGTCGCCACCGTCGGGGGCAAGTTCCTCGGCAAGCATGGTCTGGTAGTCGCCTGAACGAGAATCGCCAGTGATCCAGTCGATACCAGCGCTGATCAGCTCGGGGCTCGCTGAGTCGGTGGGCCCCTCATCTCGTGGCTTGGCATCACGTAGTCGGCCGAGGCCAACCGCAGCCAGCGTGCGTACTTCGTCCTGTTGCTCGATATCCCAGCCGCCCTGTTCAGCCAACGGGTTTGAGGCGTCGGGCACCAGGTGCGCAGGCAGAAACGATGCATCGTTCAGCGCATGAGCGATCGCCGGAAGGAGCGCAACCAGCTCAACGTCGGGATCGGCAAGCATCGCAATCAGTTCCTCGTCGCTCTTGTCGATCGGACGGTAACGAGGGTTAGATGCCATGCTCGTGCTCACTTCGACTCCATTGTCTGACAATGCTACTAACGTCGATCCCTTCCTCCGGACAACGCCGGGTTCGGACCAACACAGGAGTCAACGCACCGCTCGATGTCACGCCGTGCAGACCAAACGCCAGCTGCCAGAGATCGCGTCCTCGTTGGTGCCACTGAGATGTCAGATTTAACACCGTTACCCGGGGGACCCCTGCTACGGTTTTGGCGTTACACCACCCCTGTTTCGCACCGATACCGCAAAGGAACCAGGCTCCCATGGCAGACCAGGCCGATAACGACACGCTCGCCCACCATCTCGAGCACCTTGCGATATCCGCTGATGACCTCACAAGCTTGCTCACCCGCCACCATGAGGAGGGCGAGATTCACCCCGCACCCCTCGCCCGGTCAGAACATCTGGCGACCAGCCTTCGGGCCGTCATCCACGCGCTCCGTCACCATGAGCATCTCGCTATGAGCGGAGATGATGTCTGGAAAGCCCTGACCATTCAACACAAAGAGCACAACGCCGGCGAGCCGCTTACCTAGCAAGCCCCTTCTCCAACGGGGTCTGTGACACGGCCGGCGCTTCGAACTTCCCGAGGTCGTTTGGGCAGTGTCCGACGATGAGAAAGCAATAGGCGCTTGTGAGCGAGGCCAACGAATCCGCCAACAGCGAGGGATCCATCGGCTACCTCGAGGCTGTCTCGATCGGTGTTGGCGGCATGGTTGGCGGTGGCATATTCGCGGTGCTCGGTCTCGCCGTGGACGTTGGGGGTGGGGGCACGTTCCTTGCGTTTCTTATCGCCGGGATGGTGGCACTTTTGACCACCTATTCCTATGCCCGATTGTCGGTGGCGCTGCCGTCGGAAGGGGGCACAATCACCTTCCTCAATGAGGGCTTCGGAACGGGCACGTTTTCTGGCTCCTTGAACGTGTTGTTGTGGCTCGCCTATGTGATCACCACATCGCTCTACGCTTTTGCCTTCGGTTCCTACGGCGCAACACTGCTCCCCGAGTCCGCCGAGTTCTTTGCGAGCCATGCGCTGACCTCCGGCGTCATAGTCGTTGTCACCGCGCTCAACGTGTTGAGCGCCAGACTCATCGCAGCTGCGGAAGACTATGTGGTGGCCGCCAAGATTTTCATCCTGGTCGGCTTCGTGGTATTTGCGCTGACGCAGACCGATCTCGGTGCGTCGGCTCCGTCGGAGTGGGAGAGCACCACATCGCTCATCGCTGGTGGCATGTTGATCTTCGTTGCATACGAAGGCTTCGAACTCATTGCGAACTCAGCTGCTGATGTGCGCAATCCGGAACGCTCGGTTCCGCTCGCGCTGTACACCTCGGTGATCTTCACCATTGTTCTCTACATGCTTGTTGCGGTCTCAACCGTCGGACTCCTCAGCGCACAGCAAATCACCGACGCGGCTGACTTCGCATTGGCCGAAGCCGCCGATCAGATCTGGAGTGGGGCTGGGTTTACCATCATCGTGATCGCCGCGATTCTGTCGACCGCGTCGGCCATAAATGCCACCTTGTATGGAACTGCCCGACTCAGTGTGGTCATTGCGATCGACGGCGAGGCCCCATCCGCGCTCGAAAGGACGATCGCAGGGAAGCCGCTCCTGGGGTTATTCATTACCGCTGGACTCTCTCTCCTCGTTGCAAACTTCGTGCCGCTGGCGTCCATTTCTTCACTGGCTTCGGCGGCATTCCTCGCAATTTTCGCCGCAGTCAATCTTGCCAATGTGCGGCTGGCCGATCGAACAGAGAGCCGGAAGTCCATCTCGCTGCTTGGCACAGCGGCGTGCCTGGGCGCACTGGGCGCACTGATTGCACACATCGCATCTGAGAGCCCCACCGACTTGATTCTCATGGCCGGACTTCTTGTCATCACCTTTGTTGGCGAAGCGTCCTATCAGAAGCGCAAGGAAATCCGTGACCGATACTGTCTCGACGCCGCCGACCGATAGCAGACCGTACCGGGCGATCGCCACGTGGTTGATGCACTGCCCCACTGCAACAACGCCGACCTAGGGTGCGTTGACAACCGCAAGGATGGTGCCCGAGCTGAAGTCAGCGGCGACGACGTCAAACGCGTCGTACACCGATGGCGGCACGGAAATATCTGCAACATAAAGATCACCGACGTGGGGAGCGTCGCGCAGGCCGATCTTGGGTAACGCCAACGTCATCGTCGCATCCGCGTGCACTGCGAGGCCGGGCAGTGAACCGTCGGTGACGTTCAGACCCGAAGGGGTATCGAGTGAAACAACCCGGCTGGCGGACTCCTCGATCATGGTGATGAGTTCAGCAATGCGTCCGCGTGGCGCACCTGTCAGCCGGTAACCGATCATCGCGTCAATCATGACGTCGGCGTCTTGGGGGTCCGCTTCTGTTGGCACTCCCATCTGTTGGAGAATGCCGTATTGTTGGGCCGGTACCGACCCCAGGGCGTGAGGTGCCTTTCCCAGCGTGACGCTGACATCGACACCACGGTTCGCCAGATGCCGCGCGGCGACGAGGCCGCCGCCACCGTTGCCTCCCGAACCGACAAGGACAGTGACTGTGGCCGGCGAGAAAAGGCGCAGCACCAATTCCGCGAGGTTACGGCCAGCGTTTTCCATCATCTGGATCAGCTGAATCCCGAGGACATCGATCATCACCCGGTCGACCTCGACCATCTGGGCGTCGGTGAGCCAACCGATATCGCTCGAATCCACGGTGGGAAAATCAGATCCCCTCAAAAGCACAGTCTCCACTGTCATGGCCTCATTATCGCCTCACCGCGATCGCTGGGCCGTTCAGCTATCGCGATTGAGCCAGGCCGATATGGCCGACATCGTCAAAACGCTGATTGCGGGCACTGAACGCTTGATTGGATCTTTGACCTTCACGTGCATACCGATGGCGCCCACCATGAGCGTCGCCAGACCAGCCGACGCAGGCCGCACCAGCTTCGGGACTCGATGGCCAACAAGCATGGCGGTTGCCAGAGCGACTTTGACGGCCCCCACGGCGTACATCGTCTTCTCGGACATTCCGTACTCCGCAAACTCCTCTTTCATGTTCGTGGCATCGCCGCCCCGGTAGCCGGTGTCCTTATTGAAACGAAAGAACCAGACCGCGAGGATCCAGAGCGCGGCTCCGGTTTGAGCAAGCTTTCCGACAACGACATTCATGAAAATCTTCCCTTCGAGTGACTCATTCGGACGGCGATCGGATGCGTCTGCCGCACATTTCCACCGCCCGGGCTGGCCATGTTAGATGCATTTCGGCGTGCGATGCATTTCGGCGTATGGGGACACGGAACACGTCACATGACGATGCTGGCTCACGGCACGCATCTTTCAGTCGTTGAACTCCTTGGCGTCGTCACCGGCGCAAAGAACGTCTCACCCGCAGCCGACGCGGGTCCAGCTCCATAAGGTCGGCAAGTTCTTGGACATCGTCGCAAGCGAGGGGGCGGTCTGAGGCACGTGAGCACAGGGAAAGCTCACACATGAAGCGGGCAACATTCAGGCGACGGCTGCTATAGCTTGTGATCGCAGCCCCCTGGCCTCCGTTGGTCGGATGCTCCATGATGCATGGAAGGTACGCATGTCTGAAGGCGAAAAACGTCCGGGCAAAGCGGGCAAGACAAAGAAGCTCGGATCGTCAAAGGCCGTCGACACGATGTTCCGGAGTGTGTACCGGGCAGAACTGGATCTCATCTCTCTTGCGGCGATGAAGGCCAACATCATGATTTCGATCAACGGTCTGATCATCTCTGCCCTGGTGATCTCCGGAGCGCTCTTCCTCACCCCATCGACCGGCATCGTTGTTCCCGCCGTCATCTTTTTGATCACGGCCGCCACATCCATCATCTTTGCCCTGCTGTCCGCCTCGCCGGAGGACCTCGACCTCTTTGCAACTCTGCGCAAGTGGTTCGGAGCCGTTCGCCAAGGGGAAGCCAAGCCTGCTGACCTCAAGAGATTCGTACTTCACAGCCGGCACGCGTCCGAAGACGACGAACTGAACATGCTCGTATACAGCGACCTGGCTGGACTGTCCCGGGACGATTACCGCGAGCACATGGTGAACATGCTCGAAGATCGGAACGACGTCTACAACAAGATGACCGATCAGCTCTATTGGCTCGGACAGATGGCCAATCGCAAATTCAAACTTCTCAATGTGTCCTACACCGTCTTTCGGTGGGGCTTGCTGTGCACGGTTCTGTCATTTGTGGTGCTTGGTCTGGCGCCTCTGGTGGTTCCGGGGTTGGGAGACGACGAAGTCGCCCTCCAGAACCTGGGCATCTCCGAGTTCGACGACATCTTTGAGCCGTCGGCTGTGCAACAGATCCCTGACGGTCGACTCCTGGTGGTTGAGGACGAAGCGAGTCGTGCCTTCAGCATTGTCAGCTTCGACCCAGATGGAACCCTTCGCGAGAATCGAAGTCTCGACCTTCAGCTCATGCGGTCGTTTGACAGCGAGTTGTCTGACCTTGAAGGACTGTCCATCGACAGTGACGGATCGATCTACGCAATTACGTCGCACTCCACCAACAACGAGGGCGAGCGACGTGAGGATCGAGAGCATCTCCTCCGCTTCAGCATGGACGGAGACCGGATCCAGAACGTTCGCACCTACAGAAGTCTTCGTGATGACCTGACGAACTCACCAGATCTGATCGAAGCCGTCCGCTCCATCTCCGCAGACAACGTCGACTTCTCGTCTCTCAACATCGAGGGGTTGGCCCACGACCCGGCGTCGGGCCACCTGGTGCTGGGTCTTCGCCATCCAATCCCGGCCGGGCAGTCGATGATCGTTGCGATCCAAAATCCGTCGGACGTCTTCGAAGAGAATGCTGTTCCACAATTTGCGCCCCCAACGTTTCTCAACCTGGACGGCGGTGGAATACGAGCCCTCAGCTTCGACCCTGTGCTCAATGCATTCATCATCGTCAACGAAGTCGAAACGGCGGCAGGCGACGATGTCTCGCAGCTGTGGGCGTGGAATGGCAAGCCCGACGGCGCGGCCTCACGACTGACTCTCCCCGGGATCATCAACCTCAACAATGTCGAGTCAATCGACTCGGTCGAACTGCGGGGCGAGCGACGACTCATTCTGATGAGCGACGAGGGCGTCGAAGGCCAACGCCCAGCGAAATATTTGGTGCTGGACTACGACCAGATCAGTTCTTGAGCCGGAGACCGGGCAGCCACATCCCGACATTGGTCACAACCTCGGCAGACGAGTTGTTCACTGGGCGCAGATTTGGCGGCTCTGGCGCCACTCTGGCGCTATGTTCGGACGGTGCCGAGTATGCAGGTTGAAGACGTCCCCGGGGACGAGTACCGCATACTCGGTCGTCGTGCCGTGGGACCACCTGCGGCATGGAGACACCGCCCATGAACGAGCTCACGTCATGAGTGTTGCCCCGCTCGTCGATACCGACCGCTACCCGATCGATCGGCCAGAGGCCAGGGCCTACGCCCATTGGGCCGCCGAGTGTCGCCACGCGTTCCGTGAAGAAGCGGTGCTGCTGCTCCCGGGCTTTCTGCGGGCGGACATCGTTGCCGAACTGGCGTCAGAAGCGGCCACGTTGGTGCCGCAAGCCTTCTTCTGCCGGAACAAGCACAATGTGTACCTCGACGGCGTGGATGCTGCGCGGGGCGAGGATCACCTGCGGAACCGGCTGCTCCGGACCGATGTGGGTTCGATTGCGAACGACCTCATCGCTGCCGGCAGCCGACTGCAACAGCTGTACGAATCAGACCAACTGATTCGCTTCATCGCGGAGGTGGTGGGTGTCGATCAGCTTCACATCAGCGCTGACCCACTGGGCGCGTTGTCCATCAATGTCTTTGCGCCCGGAGACGCCCACGCCTGGCACTTTGATGAGGCCCGCTTTACCGTCACGCTCATGCTGCAACCGGCCGAGGTCGGTGGTCACTTCGAGTATGTGCGTGGCTTGAGAGACGACGGGGACATGGGCGACGTCGACAGCATCGGTCGGCTCGTCGGCGACTCCTCGCTGGCCGGGACGCACATGCCGTTTGAACCTGGAACGTTGTCGGTCTTCTCCGGACACAACACCATCCACCGGGTGACCAGAGTCGAAGGCGGACGGCCGAGGCTGGTCCCGGTGCTGACCTACAGCAACGAACCCGGGTACCGCAACAGCGACGCCGTACGCAAACTCTTCTGGGGTCGGAGCTCATAATCAACCACTCCGGGCCGGCGACCACTCGGAGAGCGCGGACATTCACTCATGCCAGACTTGCGCCATGAAGTTTCTTGATCCCCGTGCGGAACCCGGAGCTCCGGTGGAGGACTACGCGTTGCAGCTCGATGCGTCCGGACCGGTCCGCCTGGGTTTGCTGGCCAACGGCTTCCCGGACTCTGAACCCTTTCTGGACCGGCTGGAGAAGTCGCTCAGCACCCGGCTGCCACAGGCCAGTTTCGTGCGGTTCAACAAGTACAACGCGTCCGCGCAGGTGACCAATGAGATGCGGGACGAAGCGGTGGAGCGGTGCGACGCCGTGATCGCGGCCTACGGCCATTGAGGAAGCTGCACCTCCGGCACCGTGCGTGACGGCGTGACCATCGCTCGACAAGGCGTTCCAGCAGTTGCGTTGGTGACCTCGGCCTTCTGGCCTCAGGGCAACTTCGTCGCTCGTTCCGTGGGCATGCCGGACATTCCCCGGGTGCAGCTTCCCCATCCGGTTGCCGGGACTGGCCAACAGAACATGCAACAGGTTGCGGACGATGTGGTGGACAACGTGATACTTGCGCTTACCGGCCGCGAATCAACCGCATGAACCGCTCGCCGGTCCTGGAAGCGGTCAACGAGGAGGCGGCACTGGAGCAGCTTCATGAGATGGGTTGCACCGACGGCCTTCCGGTGGTCATACCCACACCGGACCGGGTGGCCCGCATGGTGCTGGCGATGGTCCATGCACCCGAGATCAGTCTGGGTCAGATGGGCCCCAACTTTGGGGAGTGCACGTTCGAGCGCCTGGCCGCCTGCGCGGTGATGGCCGGTTGCACCGCCGATCACGCGCCGGTGGTGGTGGCCGCGGCCCAGGCAATTCTGGATCCGAGGTTCGACCTTACCGAAATGCAATCAACGACCTACGCCACCGCTCCCCTGCTCATCGTGAACGGTCCCGCTGGTACGTGGACCGGGTTGGAGAGCGGCTATGGCGCTCTCGGTCCGGGCTTCCGGGCCAATGCCTCCATTGGGCGGGCCCTTCGCCTTGCCATGATCAACATTGGCGGTGGGCGCGCCGGTCAGTCCGACATGGCGCTGTTGGGCCACGCCGGGAAGTTCACCATGTGTCTGGCCGAAGACGAGGAGAACTCGCCTTTCCCCCCGCTCCATCAGGACCGCGGATGTCCGGCCGGCAGCTCGGCAGTCACCGTCATCGGTGCCGACGCCCCCAGCTCGATCATGATCAATGTGGATGCCGATGATCCAACCTGCGGGGACCGGGTGCTCGCCTCCTTTGCGGCGGCCTTCGCCAACCCCATCACCAACAATGTCGCCCTCGGTGGCGGACAGGCCGCTCTGGCCCTCAACCCGGACCATGCCGCGCTGCTGGCGCATCTGGGGCACACCCGTCGCTCGATTGCCGAAGGTGTCTGCGAACGAGCGGTTGTCGCGGGCGCCGATTTTGCCCAGACTGCCGGTTGGATGCGGCCGCCTCGCGACGGCGAAGAGATCCGCTGCTTCGGTGACCCGGACGATCTGCTGATCTTTGTGGCCGGCGGCGGAGGTCTCTACTCGGCCGCCTTCGCCTCGTGGTGCGCGGGCCCCCACCGAAACCAGGCGGTGACCGTGACCATCGAAACCGACCTCAGTTGTGAAGTCCCGGGAATGCCGTGACCATGGTGGCCGGGCAGGTTCATGTGGGGCCAAACGGCGGCTGTCTGGGCGCCGTACCTGGCGGCGGATAACGGTGCGCTCAAAGCCTCAGTGTTGAGCGCTGCCGCGTTTGATCACTGCCGTGCGCCGGGCCGCAAGGTCGTCGGCAGAGAAGGTGGCGTGGGCCTGAAAGCTGGCCTTGGCCTCACCTTCAAGGCGCCAGTCGGCCGCCAGGCGCTCGTCTTCCTGGGCCCGATACGTGGCCAGCATCCGCGCCACCCCCTGTTCTTCATTGTTGGCGATCTCCGCAGCGATGCCGCGGGTGGTGGCCAGCAGTTCTTCATGCGGAACAACCCGGTTCACCAACCCCCAGGTCAGCGCCTCTTCGGCGGTGACAAAGGAACCGGTCAGGGAGATCTCCCGTGCCCGCCGCACACCAACGGCATCGGCCAGCAGTGCGGTGAGACCCCAACCCGGCATCACTCCCACCCGGGCGTGGGTGTCGGCAAAGCGAGCGTTGGGCGAAGCGATGAGGAAATCGCAGTTGAGAGCCAGCTCGAATCCGCCGGTGATGGCCGGACCATTCACCGCGCCGATGAGAGGCGTTGTGCGCGAACCAAACGGCGGTCGGCTGAGTGGGCCTTTGGCGTCGATGGGTGCAGCGGGCCGGCTCCCTCCCATGGCCTTCAGGTCGAGCCCGGCACAGAACGCCGGGTCGGTACCGGTGAGAATGATCGCCCGGACAGCCGGGTCGGCATCGAGTTGGGCGATGGTTGCCGGTATGGCCTCTCGTAAAGCCTGGTCGAGCGCGTTGCGCGCTTCAGGCCGGTGCATGGTGATGATGCCCACACCATCGGCGATCTCGATCAACACCGGTCCGTCGCTGCTGGCGGTCATGGCTATCCCTCACGTGTTGGTTGCGGCCACACCTTATGGGGGCAGGCGCCATCCACCATCGCAGCCTGGTTCCTCGTGAGGGCTCCTTCCGGAGACACTCGACCACCCAAACAGGAAGCTGTACCTTTATTCTGGGTGACCAGCCGGTGACGGCGGTGACCGCTCAGGTCGTCCTTCCAGGAGAGATGTAATGACATCGCCGCCCAGCAAACTTGCCTTCATTGGGCTGGGCTGGGCTGGGCTGGGCTGGGCTGGGCCGAAGCCGAGGCCACCCACGGGTCCGAAGCGGCCCACGGCCTCGCCGCGCAAAGGTCAGAACGCAAGAACAACTTCATCCTTCACGAACACCTTGGAGACCAGCCATGACCGACACCACAACTCCCACCGAGACACCGCGCCCGCGCGAGGTGACCGCCGATGACTTCACCGCGGCGAGTGCCACCTCGTTCACCGGCGATGAATGGCAGGCTCGTGTCGACCTGGCCGCGATGTATCGGCTGGCCTCACACTTTGGGTACGACGATTTGGTGTGGAACCACATCACCATGCGGGTCCCCGGCAGCGACCACGACTTCTTCCTGAACAAATTCGGCTTGTTGTACAACGAGGTGACCGCATCGAACATCATCAAGGTTGACAGCGGCGGAACCGTGCTTGAGGGCCCGGCCGATGTGAACACCGCGGGGTTTGTTATCCACTCGGCGATCCACAACGACTTCCCCAAATGGAAGGTGGTGTTCCATGCCCACGTGCCCGACGCGTTGGCGGTAACCGCACTCAAAGGCGGGCTCAAGCATCTCGTGCAGGACTCATCGATGCTGTACGGCGACATTGGTTATCACGATTGGGAAGGTCTGTCCCTCACGCTCGAAGAACGCAAACGGTTGGCCGCCAACATGGAAGGCAAACGGGCGCTGATCATGCGCAACCACGGCTTCCTCACCGTTGGAGAAACGGCTGGCGAAGCGTTCATGGTCATGCATTATCTCGTCCGGGCGTGTCGCACAATGTTGGCCGCCAACGCAACTGGCCTCGAGATCGACCCTGGCCCGAAAGACATTTGGGAACTCTCCAAGGAGCAGTACGACCACTTCCCGCTCGGCAAACATGAGTGGCCTGCGCTTCTTCGGATGCTCGACCAGCTCGATCCCTCGTACCGACAGTGACTCGCCGAAACATCCGATGAAAATCACGTCCCTCGACACGACCCTCGTCGAGCTTCCGTTGCCGTCGCCGGTTGGTACCGCAATCCACTCGATGCACTCGGTCGGGTGTGTTCTGCTGCAACTGCGCACTGACGACGGCGTGACCGGGCAGTCGTTTCTCTTCACCCTCAACGGTGTGCGGCTCCGGGCGTTCGATGAGATGGTGCGCGGGCTCGCCCACCACGCGATCGGACGCGACCCGCACGAAACCGAAGGTATTTGGCACGACATCTGGGCCGACATCAATCCCACCGGCCACAAAGGCATAACCATCTCCGCGCTCTCCGCCATCGACGTTGCCTGTTGGGACCTCGTTGGACGTGCTGCCGGATTGCCCCTTCACAAACTGTTCGGTGCCTGCCGCAACGAGGTTGCCACCTACGCCAGCTCCGGCTTGTGGCTCTCAACCCCGACCGAAGAACTCGGAGCCGAGGCGGCAGGGTTTGTCGACCAGGGGTTTGACGCCGTCAAGCTCCGGATCGGCAACGCACGCATCGACGACGACGTCGCCCGTGTGCGCGCCGTGCGCCACGCCATTGGACCCGATGTTGGATTGCTTGTCGATGCAAACCAGGGATTCACGCCGAAGCATGCCATCAAACTCGGTCACCGCCTGGACGAGTTCGACCTGGTGTGGATTGAAGAACCCGTTGCCGCCAACGACCTCGTTGGCCACGCCGATGTGCGCTCTGCAGTCGCCACGCCGATCGCATCAGGCGAGACCGAATACACCCGTTACGGCATGCAGGCCATGATCGACGCCCGGGCCGCCGACATCCTGATGCCTGACCTTCAGCGGATCGGCGGGTACAGCGAGTTCCGCAAAGCCGCGGCAACCGCCGCGGCAAACCACGTACCAGTGTCAACTCACTTCTTCACCGAGTACAGCTTGGCGATCGCGGGGTCGACGCAGAACTGCACCTTCGTCGAACACATCGACTGGTTTGCGCAGCTCTTCAACGAAGAGGCCGAACTCAAAGACGGCAAGCTCGCCCTGCCCAACCGGCCGGGAACCGGCTTCACGTTCCAAGATCGACTCCTTGGCTAGCTCTTCGGTTCGAAGAATCGACCGAGTCCGCTATACGAGCATGCACCCAGCTGGCTCAGTGTCCTCCGAGGAATGCCTTGCGTACATTTGCGTTTTGGAGAAGGTCGCTTGCGGCACCGTCATAGGTTTGACGCCCGAGCTCGATCACATATCCCCGGTGGCTGGCCTGCAGCCCTTGGCGGGCGTTCTGTTCGATCATCAGAACGGTGAGGCCGATCTCCTGATTCAAGCGCCGGATCGCCTTGAATATCGACTTGGTGATGATCGGCGCAAGGCCGGCTGAAGGCTCGTCCATCAGGACCAGCCGGGGTTCCCACATCAGGGCGCGGCCAATCTCCAACATGCGTTGCTCGCCTCCGCTCATGGTGCCCGCCTCCTGCTTCGAGCGTTCGCCAAGTCGAGGAAACAAGTCATAGACGTACTGGATACGTTCCGCAATCTTTGCCTTGTCTGTTGACAGATACATGCCCAGCTCGAGATTTTCATGGACGGTCATTTGGGAGAACAAGCTTCTGAGCTGAGGAACAATGGTGATGCCTGCGGTCTTCAGCGCGTCCTGCGGACGAATATTGGTGATGTCTCGCCCGTTGCAGAGCACCGTGCCCTTGCGCACGCCCAACAGCCCATAAATCGCGTTGAACACCGTCGACTTTCCCGCGCCGTTCGGGCCAATCACACAGACAATCTCTCCCTCGTTCACATGAAGAGTCACGCCCTGCAGGATGTCCTGGTTGGGGTCGTAACCGGCGTAGATGTCCTGCACCTCAAGCAGCGGACGCTCGGCTTTGACCGCAGCCGAATTTGCGTTAGAAGTCAGCATCGTGTTCACCTCCGCCTCCGTCGTCACCGAAGTAGGCCTCAATAACCGCGTCGTTCTCCATGATGGCGTCCGGCGCCCCTTCTGCGAGCTTCTCGCCATAGTTCAAGACCACAACGCGCTCGCACAGGTCCTTCACAAATCGAATGTCGTGCTCCACCAGCAGAAAGGACACGCCCTGCTCCTGATTGAGGATCGTGATTCTCTCCTTGATCTGTTCCACAAGACTGGGATTCACACCGGACATCGCCTCGTCGAGGAGCACAATGTTTGGCTCCGACATGAGGGCCATCCCAAGCTCAAGCAGGCGCCGCTGTCCCCCACTCAAAGAACTGGCGCGCTCATTTCGCAGCCGCGAGAGCAGGAGAAAGTCGATCAGATGATTGGCCCGCTTGGTGGTTTCTTTGTCCGGGCGGCGAAACGAAGACAGCAGACTGATATCGCCCCACTGCACCGAGAGCTCCATGTTCTCCACGACGGTGAGGTCCCGGTAGACCCGCAGAACCTGGAAGGTTCTGGACAGGCCGATGTGCGCAACCTGGTGGGGCTTCATCCGACTGATGTCGGTCTGGTTGAGCACGATGGTGCCCTCATCAATGGTCTGGACCCGACTCAAACAGTCGAACAGCGTTGTCTTGCCGCTGCCATTGGGCCCGATCAGACCAACCATCTCCCCGGCGTCGACGTGAATGTCAACGTTGTTCACAGCAGTGAGTCCACCGAATCGGCGGACGATGCCGGTGGCTTCGAGAACCCGTGTCACCGCGACACCTCCGTCTCCAGCTCGCCAGCCGCTTCGTCCAGAACTTCGTCGTCGAGCACTGCTGCTTCCATCCCCTCAAACGTCGAGGTTCGTTTGCGGAACCGATCCAGGAGCTTGACTTCGCCGCGGACAAGGCCCATCAAACCTTTCGGCAGATAGATCACGACGGCACCCAACAACAGGCCCTGCACGATGAGGTGCGTCTGGAGCAGCGATTCCTGGGTCCAAAGAAGTTCACGGAGCACGAAGAGAAACGCCATCCCAATGATGGGTCCGGCGACGGTACCAAGACCGCCGAGCATGGTTCCCATCACCGCGTCAATGGTGCGGACCTCGACGAACGCAATGTCGGGGTCGAGAAAGGTGTTCTGGTAGGCCCACATGGCGCCAAGGAGACCGGTGATCGCGCCGGACAGCGTGAAGATCATCACCTTGTTGCGGGTGGTGTCGATGCCTCGCATTTCCGCGCCGATCTCGTCTTCGCGAATAGCGATGAGTGATGCCCCAAACCGTGTGCGGCGGAGCCACCAGGACAGGTAGACCAGAACGAGCACAAAGATCAGGGTGACGTAGTACCAGAGCGGCCGGTTGATCACCGGTTCAATGGTCAGGCCCACACCGCGGTTTGTGAGACCACCCATGACCCGGACGACTTCGCGGAAGAAAACGAAGAAGCCGAGCATCGCTATCGAGAAGTACGGACCGGACAGCCGCATGGTGAGTCGACCCACAAGGTTGGCGACAAGTGCGGTGAAGATCGCAGACACGATGAGCGCAGGAACCAGGGGCCACTGCTGGGGAATCCAATCAGATTCATTCGACATGAGGACACCGGTCGTATAGGCACCAATCCCGAACCAGACTGCATGGCCGAAGTCGACATAGCCGGTGAAGCCTCCCGTGAGATTCCAGCTGATGGCGGTGCCGATGCTGGCCAGCAGCAGCGTCAGGGTGAACAGCGTGGAGTCGTTGCCGCGCTCGAACAGCGGGAGGACGAGGAGCCCAACCAGCAGCAAACATCCCAGACCGAGTCCGACGCCTTGGAGCACCCGTTTGGTGGTGGATTTCATCAGTGTGCTCCGGATTCAACTGGGCGAAGGCCACCGAAGAGACCTTGCGGGCGAACCACGAGGGTCAGGACGAGAAGGCCGAATGCGGTAATCACGGCAAGCTGACTGCCGGAATTGCCCGGCGCGTAGGTTGCCACCAGGCTCTCGAGAATGCCCAGGAACATCGCGGCGCCAAGGGTTCCCTTGACCGAACCGAGGCCCGACAGCGCCGTGATCACAAATGCGCGCAGTGCCCACGGCGGTCCCATGAACGGAAACACCGGGATGATGGTGGATGTGAGCGCTCCGGACATGGCCGTAATGCCGATGCAGAGGGCGAAGGTGAAGGCGTAGACCCATTTGATGTCAATGCCAACAATTTGAGCGGCTTGGCGATTCTGCGCCGCAGCTCGAATGCTCTTACCGAGACGCGTTCTTTGCAGGAACGTTTGTAGGGCGATCAGAACAACCAGCGCCACAGCAAGTACCACCGTGTGTTTCCTCGGGATCGTGGCGAGGTCGCCGAGTTCCCAGAAGCCCTTTTGAATGTCGCTGTTCACCCGACGGAAGTCGGCGCCCGCTATCAGCTTGACGCTGTTCGACATGATGATTGATGCCGCGAACATGACCAGTAGTGACACCAGGTGCGGCCTGTCGATCACTTTGTTCACGACCAGCTTCTGCAATATGAAGCCAACGACGAACATGATCATGAAAATTGGCAGGGCACTGTAGAGGGGTTCGATTCCCCATTCAGATCGGGCGAACCAGGCCATATAGGCCCCGACCATGATGAATTCGCCGTGGGCGAAGTTGATGACGCCCATGACGCCCCAGATGATTGAGAAACCGAGCACCATGAGGGTAAGGAAACCACCCACAGCTATGCCATTGATAAGGGCTTGTACCAGCGTGTCCATTGGACGGTGAAATCCTTTGATGTGTAGTGGGTACAAGAGTCGAGCCGGCTTCGAGAACCGGCCCGACCCAGGTACAGCGACGGGGTCGTTCAGCCTCTGGAGCGTTGGCTAGTTCCCCCGGGGATACACGAAGTCGCTCACCGCAGCATCATCCGGGGCGACCACGTTGATGGCACCGTCCTGGACCTGCACCGTGCCCATCGGTTTCGCCGTGTTGACGCCCCGCTCATCGAAGCCGAGTGGTCCGTAAAAGGTCTCGACATCAAGACTCTTAAGGGCAGCACGCACCGCGTCGGTGTCGGTGGTTCCGGCTTGTTCAATGGCGATCTGCAGCGCCAACCCGGAGGCCGTGGCCGAGGCGGCTTGATACACCGGCGGCTCACCCCAGTAGGTCTCGTAACGGGCGGCGAAATCCTGGGCGGAACCAAGCCACTGGCCTTCGTAGGCCATGGTGGGTTCCCACTGGGTCGGGCCAACGACGCCGGCCACCGAGTCGCCAAGCTCATCGATCAGCTTCGGATTGGATGGCCCCACGGTGATCAGCATGCCGTCGGGCGCGAAGCCCACGTCGTCGGCGGCGTTGGTGAAGAGCACAGCATCGATGTAGTGGCCGCCACCGATGAAGATGTCCGGCTCAAGCCCTCGGAACTTGGAGATGATCGGACTCAGATCGGTCGGATCCTTTGGATAGGTCTCAACTGCGAGAACCTCGATGCCATTGGCCTCAAGGTGCTTGAGCGCGCCGTTGGCCACTGCGGTTGGGAACGAGGTGTCCTCATAGGCAACCACTGCGGTCTTGGCACCGTTGGCGGCAAAGGCCTCGATTCCGCTCTTGGTGTAGTCAGATGCGACCGTGGCCACCAGGAACAGGTTCTCGAAGCCTCGTTCAAACATCGAGTCGGACGTACCGTTGCCTTCAACCATGATCACGCCGGCTGCTTCTGAAATTGCGGACGCTCCAGTCGTCAAACCACTGGAGTATGGGCCGAGAAGAAATTCGACCTCGTCCTCGTCAATAAGGCGCTGCACAAGGTTGGCGGCGGTGTCGGCATCGGACTCATCGTCGTAGTAGATGATCTCGACTTCGTAGCGACCGTCGGGCATATCGATGCCCCCGTATTCCTCGTTGACCCATCGGGCCCACGTGTCGTAGCCCTGACGGGAGTCCTTGCCTTCGACTGAAAACTTGCCAGTTTCGCTCAACGCCGCACCGATCTTGATGGTGCCCACAATCGTGTCCGTGTCGGCCACCGCTGCGGGCGCATCGGTCGTGTCTGATACTTCGTCAGTCACTGCTTCCTGTGCCGTTTCGGCTGCGTCGGCCACAGCATTGGCTGAATCGGAGACCGCCGTGGATGAGCTGCCACATGCCGCAGCCAGCAAACTCAGCACACTGAGCACCCCAATGAGCACCAAACGTATTCGCGATTTCATCATTCTTCCCCCTGTTGACGGACGTGTCGATCGACGCGCCTCCCGAGTAGCTCAAACCGTAAGCAAAGAGCGAATTGCAAGTCTCTAAACAGTTCGGCTCTGACGTATATGTTTCATAAATTGGCGTCGGGTGGAGCGTGTCCGGTCAAACTCCGAGCCGGTATCCGAGGCCATGCTCGGTGGCAAAATACGGGTCTCCTCCGGTCTCAATCTTGCTGCGCAGCCGACTCAGATAGATCCGGACGTAGTGGGTTTCGCTCTCAAACCCGTCACCCCATACGGCATGCAGAACCATCTGGTGTGGAACGGTTTTGTGCAGGTTGAGCGCGTAGTGTCGCAGCACGCTGAACTCGGTTCGTGTCAGTGAGAGTTCGTTGTCGCCCAGCCACACACGATGCGCGGCGATATCGACCTTGAGATCCCGGTACACCACTATTTCGCTGTCAACTGTTGTTTCGCGTGCGGCCCTGCGCAGCACCGACCGCAATCGGGCCAGCAGCTCCTCGATACCGAACGGTTTGGTCAGACAGTCGTCGGCGCCGCAGTCGAGTGCGTGAACAATGTCTCGCTCGTCCCCCATGGCCGTCAGCACGATGACCGGTACCTCGCTGAATTGCCGGAGCCGAGTACATGTCTCATACCCATCAAGGTGGGGCATCATGATGTCGAGAATGACAACATCGGGCATCACGTGACGCACAGCCGCAAGGGCCTCAACGCCATTGGCTGATTCGTGCACGATGAAGTCTCGGGCTTCGAGGTTGCGACGCACGAAGTCACGCATCGGCGCGTCGTCGTCGACCAGGAGCACCACGGTCATCGCGCCGGTTCCTGCGCCACGAGGGCCTTCGCAAGCGGCAGCTCCAGGCGGAATTCGGCTCCCTCGGCTTCGCTCTCAGCCAGATAGAGCCGTCCCTGATGGGCTTCAACAAAGCCGCGGGAGAGCGCCAAGCCAAGCCCCACTCCGCTGTGCATCGCCGCCAATCCGGTTTCGCCTCGCACGAAGGTGTCAAAGAGGTGATCACGGATCGCTGGGTCCACCCCGGGTCCGGCATCTCGGACGATGATCTCGACCATCTCATCACTGACTTCTGCGGTGATGGTCACCGGTTCGCTGGGTGGTGAGTACTTACAGGCGTTGTCCACAAGGTTTCGCACTGCGGTGGAAATGCGGACCGCATCAACATCGACGGTGATCTGTGGAAGCGGCCCAATCACGATGCGGTCGGCTTCATGGGGCAACCCATCGCGCACCGAGTCCAGGAGCACATCCAGTCGCACCGGCATCACCTGCAATGAGATCATGCCTGCGTCGATCCGTCGCATGTCGAGGAGGCGCTGTACCAGCCCGGTCAGACGATCTGCTTCAGAACTCACAAGGCTCAGGAAATGACGCTGGTCCTCAAAGGTCCACTCCACATCATCGGCAAGCAATGTCGTCGCGTAGCCTTTGATCAGCGCCAGGGGTGAGCGGAACTCATGGGAAACCGCGGCGAGCAGCCCACTTTTCATCCGGTCAAGCTCGCGATCCCTGCTGACGTCGGTCCAGGTCTGGCCGCGTCCAATGGCAACGCCATGGGAGTTACGCACCACAAACTTCCGCAGGCGAAAGGTCGTTGGCTGATCATCAACGACAAGATCAACATCCAGCCAGTGATTGGCGCCCTCGCCCAGCTCTTCCACCGTTCGCAACATGGAAGACGGCGCCGCGCCACGATCCAGGACCGCATCGATCACCTCTGCAGTCAACAGACCTTCGGGTGGGCGAAGGGCTGCCGGGAGCAAGTGTCGGACCGCGCCGTTTGCGTACACCACACGACCGTCGCTTCCTTCGACGATCAGCCCCTGTTCGACCGACTCGACGATGGATTCCAGCCGTGACGTCTGTTGGTTCAAGTCGGCATCGGTTTGCTCAAAGAGTTCTGCATTGCGCAGGGCGGCACCAGCGATGGAGGCGAACGACTTGGACAGCTCAATCTCGTCGAAGGAGTAGGCCCGGGTTTTGCCCGAGTGCAATATCAGTGCGGTGGGGTGCTCCAACTCGTCGGTCAGAGGCACCGCAAGCACGCTGCGGTAGCCGTGCCGCCGACCACGGTTGCGCAGAGACGTTGTCACGACTTCGGATTCGGTGTTCGAAACCTGAACCGGCACTCGCTCGCGAAGCGCTCGCATGGTCGGCACAAACGGGTCCGTTGGTGCCGCGTTCATATCGTCAAGCCAGTCCTGTGTGTGCCCGAGCGCGGCGACGACCTCGTAGGTCTTGGCGTGCACGTCAAAGCGAAGAATGGCAGACCGTTCTGAGCCGAGGAGGCGCTCCAGATGCTCCAAAGTGGATTCGAGAATGGCGCTTTGGTCAAGGGAGCCGCCAAGTGCTCCCGCTGCATCGAGCAACGCTTCGACTTGCCGGTGTCCCTGCCGAGAGTCGCGTTCCAGGTGTTGAAATGTCTCGGCCAGCGTATGAAGCTCGGTGGGAACTTCACCGACTCCCTGAAGGCGCTTGGTTGTTTCCGGACGCAACTCGCCGCGGAAGCGGAGATCCTCGCTTGCTTCCACCAGCGACAGCGCGGGGACAACGCCCAACCGGTAGGCGAGCGCCCAGAGCGACAGAATCCCAAGAGTTGACGCCAGTCCGGTCGCAATGATGATGCGTTGAATGGATCGAGCGAGCTCCATCTGTGGTGCCCGGGGGGTCCCCACGATCAGAAGCTGATCGTCGCGGAAAGCAAGGGTGGAGTGCCACCAGGTTTCACCGGATGGATCCTGGGTGGTGAACTGCCGGCTGTTGGTCGCAAAAGCCTGCGTTCGCACGCTGGTCCGCCAGCGCGTGAAGTTGTTTCCTCGTCTGGTGTGGTCGTCTCCGTGGACAGCCACGGTCCGATCCTCCTCGCCGATAATGGCCTCCACCTCGGCCGCAACAATGAGTGATGGGACGATGTCGCGCTGAGCTACCGACATGGTCGCCGCCAATTTCAGTGCATCATCCCGGGCCGACGCCTCAACGCGGGACTCGACGATGGCAGATGTTGCGACTGCCAGAACAACAACGATCCCGAGGCCGGTGGCGGCGATGCGAGCCAACAGCACCGCGGCGCGCCGGCGACGATGCGGATACTCCCAAATTGGTCCGAAGTTCATTTCGCTGCTGGTCATGGTCCCGCTGACAACTGTGCGCCACATTTCGGCTGCGGACAAGCCAGCATTGGCCAGGACGGGATTTTTTACGCTTCGTTGATGAAGAGACACCGATGGTGACGCCAGAGCTTGCGGCGAGGGCCAAGGTTGATGGGCAGTCCTGCAAGGTCGACGCAGCATCGGGCCCGCACCGCCACCGAGACGTCCCGCTTTGAAACAGCTACTCCAGACCGCGATGTACGGGAGCAAGATCGTCGTACTCCGGTGTCTCCTTGTTCTGCATGGCGTCGAAGCTGGCAACCATGTCCTGAGGGCGGAACATGCCGGTCTGCCAGGTGGCGATGTAGTTGAGGCTGTCCGCCACCGTGTGATCGCGCGTGTAGTTGATGGTCTCCTTGGACCCCCACACCGCCAGTGGTGACTTGGACGCAATGCGCTCGGCGATCTCCATCGTGGCTGCCACCAGATCCTCATGGGTGGCGAAAACTTCGTTGACCAGACCGACCTCGCGGGCCCGGGCCGCCGACATTCGGTCACCGGTGTAGGCCAGCTCGCGGACGACGCCTTCGGGGATGAGCTTTGGCAGTCGTTGCAGAGTCCCGACGTCGGCAGTCATGCCGATGTTGATCTCCTGGATGCAGAAGAACGCATCCTCACTGGCGTAACGCATGTCGCAGGCGGTGACCATGTCAATGCCGCCACCAATACAGCCGCCGTGAATTGCCGCCAGCACCGGCATGCGCGCGTTCTCCAGCGCGCTGAAGGACTCCTGCAGGTGAAGCGCCTGGAGGCGGAAGTTGGCGTTGGTCCGGCCCTTTTCGGCTGGTGGGGCATCACCAACGCCGGTGGTACCACCAAAGACCGACAGGTCCATCCCGGCGCAGAAGTGGCGGCCGGTGGAGCTGAGCACCAGAGCTCGGGCCGTGCCAGCGTCGCTGATCTCGTTGACGATCTGCGGAAGCTCTCGCCAGAACGACGGGATCATCGTGTTGAGCTCGTCCGCCCGCTTCATCTGCAGGTGGGCAACCTTGTTGTCGATCGTGAGGTCAAAGCACTCGTAGGTCATGACCGCCAGCCTATGCGGAGCCGAAAGGTCGCATCTGAGCACACGACGCAGCGCCGTCGCCGCCGCCGCCCGTTGGAGCGGCCGACCGGGGCCCTACTCAAATTTGGGGAAGGAACGGAATATTTCGGAGCACAATCGGGTTCCCGCACCTCTCGTCGATGACGCGACGAGCTTCGCCCAACAAGTAAAGGAATCTTCCCATGCGCAGTTTCAATATGGCTCTCGGACGTCTTGCGTCCTTCGGCCCCCTCATCACCCGCATCATCATTGGCGCCTTGTTCTTCTGGCACGGAATCGACAAATTCCGAACCGGCCTGAGCAATGTCGAAGGTTTCTTCGCCAGCAGCGGTGTGCCGCTGGCCGGATTCACTGCTCCGCTCACTGCGGTTCTGGAGATTGCTCTCGGCGCGGCGCTGATCCTTGGACTGTTCACCCGATTGTCGGCCCTCATCCTCAGCGGCGTGATGGTGGGCGCCATCATCTGGGTAAAAGGCACGACCGTCCTTGGCGGCAACGAGTTGGATCTGGTCTATCTGGCAGGACTCTTGAGCCTGGTGCTGGTGGGACCGGGCGCATTGTCTGTTGATGAAGTGCTGGACCAGGATATGACGGTGATCGACCTTCGGAGCTCGCCGGATCGGACGCGGGCAAGCGTCTCGCTCTGATCGGTACCCCCACCCCGCTGCACCAACAACGGGACCAGCCAATCTGCGGCGCACGGGCTGAGTCCCGGCCTCCACGCGGATCTGGCCAACGCGCACCGGTTCCGCAGTAAGGTTGTAAGACAATGCGTGACACTGATGCGGCCGAGCTCGAGCCAGCACCTGAAGCGGTCTTCGACTCGGTGGAACGAGTCCCCGCCTACCGCATCGCCGAACGAGTCATCCGTTCAAAGATTCTGGACGGCTCATTATCGCCGGGGATGTTGCTCCCGCCCGAGACCGCGCTGGCCGAACAGATGGGTGTCACCAGGCCGACCATCCGCGAAGCCCTGCGCTCGCTCGAAGGCGCCGGGCTCATCGAACGGGGCGCCCGTCGTCGCATGGCGGTAACCGCACCGGATCAGAGCGTGGTCTCAACGGCGCTGCACGAGGCCATCGTCCTTCACGGCATCTCCTATCGGGAACTCTGGGAGTTGCAGCTCGCAGTCGAACCAACCGCCGCCCGCCTCGCAGCAGATCGTGTGACCCCCGAACTGATCGAACGCCTTGATGCCAACCTGGACCGAACCGCAGACGTCCTCGACGACGCAGCCGAACTGGCCAAGGTCGACGTCGAGTTCCACGACCTTGTGGCCCAGGCCTCCCACAATCACGCGTTGCTCCTGGCACGGGCACCGCTCGGCGCCCTTCTCCTGCCCGCCTACGGCAGAGTGATAGAAACGATCGGGCCGGGCCGCCGTCTGTTTGAAGCGCACGGCAAGATCGTCGATGCGATCCGCAAGGGCGACGCCGCGACCGCGGAAGACTGGATGCGCAAGCACTTCATGGACTTCCGGCGCGGCTGTGAGCTGGCCGAGCTGGACCTCGACGACCCCGTGACCGCAAGAGATTCCAAAAGCCAGGGCTAGGTCCTGGCCGGTCGTGGGTTCATCAGTTCTGCAGCGAGGTCCATCACGTTATTGCGGTTGACGCTTCGGTCACGTCGATCTCCACGTTTGCATACATGGTCCGTTCGAGGTCGTAGTACGTGTTGAGCGATCCTTCGTCGCCGAACGGCAGAATCTGGGTCATGTACGCCGCACCGATGCCGTTGGCGCGGTCAATGCAGTAGTAGCTGTTGGCAAGACCGGCCCACATCAGGGTCCCAGCTGGACGACCGGTGCTTCCCGCCTCCTCGTGGATCTGGAACGTAAGGCCCCAGGACTTCTCCTCGCCGGGGAAGAGCTCAGCGTCGTTGGAGAACCCTGGGGCGTGGCTCACAAGCTCGGTGACGCGAAGGTTGCCGATGTGGTTCTGGCTCATCTCCGCCACCGTCTCGGACGAGAGGATCCGGTTCCCATCGAGTTCGCCATCGTTGAGCATCATTCGGATGAAGCGTCCGTAGTCCGGCATGGTCGAGAACAAACCGCCACCGCCCATTTCGAACTCCGGCGCTTCGGCGGCCGGAAGCTCGATTGGGACCAACCCGTCCGGCGTGCGGGCGTGCATGCCGGCGGCCCGGCTTATCAGCGCGTCGTCCGGCGCGAAGGTCGTGTCGTTCATGCCCAGCGGGCCAGTGACGTTGGCTGCGAAGTACTCACCAAGAGTCATACCCGAGGCCCGCTCAACCATCTGTCCAGCCCAGTCAATGCCCGTGCCGTACTCCCACCTGGTGCCCGGATCGAAGGCCAGCGGCGTGCTGAGCGATGACAGCAGCAGACTGAACAGGCTTGGGGTCTCGGTGACTTCGCACCACTTTCCGATGTCGGAGTTCCAGATGTCAGCGTAGGTGAAGCCCGACGTGTGGGTGAGCAGGTTGCGGAGCGTAACGTCACCAACCGCGGGGCGCGTCTGGGGCTGGCCATCGGCATCGAACCCGGTGAGAACCTGAGGGTCTGCGAGTTGGTCGCAAACCTGTCCGGCAGGCGCGTCGAGGTCGAGCTTGCCCTGCTCCACCAGTTGCATCGCCGCGGCGCCGGTGATCGCCTTCGTCATGGAAAAGATCGCTCCCGGCGTGTCCGGTGCCATCGGCGCGCCGCCGCCGATCGATCGCTCCCCCGCCGCGCCCTCCCAGACGACGCCATCGCGGTTTACCACGGTGGCGGTCACCCCCGGCACGGCTCCCGAGTCGACTCCAGCGGCCAGGACTGCATCAAGTGTTTCGTTCATTGGTTCCCCCATTTGTCAGCGGGTCCAATACTCTCACGCGGTGGCGCTGGACAGGAGAATTGACGAGGGAATGGCTTTTTCCCACTACGTTCTCGGCATGGGTGACACCGCGGACTCCGTTCTCAGCGCCCTCGGCGACGGTCGGGTACTCGACTTTGACGGCGAGGCCGGCCGATCCCGTTTGCAGTTCACGTGCAAGCCGGAGATGTGCCACTCCGGTGGCATCGCCCAGGGAGGGTTTGTCACCGGCTGGATTGATGCGGCGATGGCTCACGCGTGCGTTGCGCGCTACACCGATGCGTACTGGATCGCCACCTTGGAAATCAAGATCAGCTTCTTCAAGCCGGCTGCTCCCGGGCAGGTGGTGGCCGACGGATGGATCGAACGAGCCGGCAAGCAGACCGTGTTTGCAGAAGGTCAACTGGTGGACGAACTGGGCAACGTTCTGGCCAAAGGTTCGTCAACCATCCGACTGGTGCCGAACCGGGTCTGAACCCAACGCCGGCCCGATGATCGGCACACGAACAACCGGTTGTTCCACCCCACCCTTCCCCGTCGTCTTGTTCCGCAACGCAGTAGCGTTCGGGCGATGCGCGTGTTCCTCACCCACAATCCGGAAGATCTGCAGGCCTACTACGGCCGGGCCCTCCCCCAGCTTGAGGCGCTGGCTGACGTGGTCAAAAACCCGTACAACCGGGACGTGACAACCGCCGAGCTGATCGAAGCAGCCGCAGGTTGCCACGTGATCGTTGCCCACCGGGCCACTGCCGGCGAGGCGCCGCTCTTCGGCGAGCTCCCGGAACTGGTGGCCTTTCTCCGCTGCGCCGTTGACATCTCCACGGTCGACGTGGCCGCCGCAAGCAACAACGGCGTGCTGGTTGGCCATGCCGAGAAGAGCTTTGTGCCATCAACTGCTGAGCTTGCGCTGGCCCTGCTGCTCGACACCGCTCGCAACGTGGCCGCGTCATCCATCGACTATCACAACGGAACCGAACCCGCCCAACGGCCTGGCCGCCAGCTGCGGAATCAGACTGCAGGGATCATCGGGTACGGCGCCATTGGCTCCTACCTCGCTCAGCTACTGGTGGACGTGGGCATGCGGGTGCTGGTAAATGATGTTCGCGACGTCAAGGTCGCGGATGGCATGGATCTGGTGAGCTTCGAAGAACTGATTGGGCAGTCCGACGCCGTGTTTCCGCTTGCTCCCGCAATGGCGTCGACCACGCACATGATCGATGCCGGCGTTCTGGCGAACATGCGAAGGGGTGCAACGCTCATCAACGTGTCTCGCGGTGAGTTGCTTGACGAACACGCCGTGGCGGAGGCGATCGACTCCGGACAGCTTGGCGCCCTGGGCATGGACGTTGGGTGGGGCCCAGACCAACGGCCATCGCCGGAACTTGCGGCCCGCCCCAACGTTGTGGCAACCCCTCACCTGGGAGGCCTCACTCCAGAGAACGCCGATGCGCAAGCCGCAAGCTCGGTGGAGCAGGTGGCCGCGATGATGGCCGGTCAACTACCGCCTCGGGTCGTCAACGGCGAGCATGCGCTTCGTCTTCGATCCTTGTGGGAGACCTCCGCCTCGTGACCACCGACAGCTCCGCCGGAGGGTGCGACACCCACGTGCATTTCTACGACGATGGCTACCCGGTAGCTCCCGAAGCGACCCTTCGGCCACTGGCGGCAGGAGTGGATGACTACGCCGCATTGCAGACCGCGTTGCAGCTTGAGCGCGTGGTCGTGGTTCAACCAACCACCTACGGTCTCGATAACCAGTGCCAGCTCGATGCCATGGACCGGATTGGGCCGGCGGCGCGTGGCGTCATGGTCGTCCCCGCCACCGTCGATGACACGACGCTCCAGGACCTCACCGAACGCGGCGTACGGGGCGCGCGGTTCCACATGCTCCCCGGCGGCGCGCTTGGCTGGGACCACCTGGAACCCCTGGCCGCTCGACTCACTTCGTTTGGCTGGCACGTCCAGCTGCAACTTGACGGCCACCAACTTGGGGCCCGCCGAGAGCAACTTCTGCGGCTCCCCTGTCCGCTGGTGATCGATCACGTTGGCCGTTTCATGGGACCGGTCGAACCGGACAGCACGGCGTTCTCTGCCCTGCTCGATCTGGTGGACGCCGGCGCCCACGTCAAGCTCTCCGCTCCCTACGAGTCAGCCCTGGACCCAACCCACAAGTACGAGGTGATTGGTCGATGTGTTGAAGCGCTGGTCGCCCGGGCCCCAGACCGTTTGCTGTGGGCGAGCAACTGGCCGCATCCGGGCCAGACCGATCCACCGTCTTTTCTGGACCTCGGTCGTCTCCGCGATCAATGGCTACCCGGTGCGGCCACGAAGCGACAGGTACTCGTTACCAATCCGGCAGATCTCTACAACTTCTGACGCCCACGCCCCGCCCTTTGAGATTGACTGTTCCCAGGTCCACGGGGCCCGGTTCGGATGCTCTAGCGTGCAGGCATGGGAGTTAGCCACATCGCACTTGTTGCCAAGGACATGACCGCCACCCACGCCTTCTACACCGGGCCCATGGGTTTCGAACTGGTCAAGGTTGAGATCGTCCCGAAAGAAGGCGGGTTTGCCCGACACGCCTTCTACTCGACGGGGTCCGATACCGACCAGCTGATTGCGTTTTGGGACCTGTCGGGCGACCCGGGCGCACCCGAGTTCGAGAACGACATCAACAAGGCCATGGGCGTCGCTGCCGGCAGCGTCCATATGGCCTTTCAGGCCGCGGACCTGGACGATCTTGAGCGCAAGCGAAACCGCCTGAATGATCACGGCATTGATGTGCTGGAGATCGATCATGGGTGGATCCAGTCCATCTATGTCACCGACCCTGACGGCCTGATGGTCGAGTTTGCCTGCATGACCCGCGGGATCTCAGACCAGGACAAAGCCGACGCCGAGGAACTGCTGAAATCGCCGACGCCACCACCAAGCGGGGACGTGCCGTCAGTCAAGGTGTTTCGGTCCGGTGGCGACGTGGTCACCGTCTGATGCCACGTACGCGCGAAGTCCCAAAGGCCGAAGCTCACCCGTTGGCGCAACGGCTCTACACACTGTTGTTTGGCGATCGTGACCCGGTTACCGACCCCGGTACCGAGACCGGAACTCGCGGCGACTGGTGGACGGTGACCGCCGCGGTGCCTGACATGTTTGATCACATCGTGGGCGGATTCAGTTTCTACCGCGATCCGAAGCGCAGGATTTCGGCCCAGTTACGGGAGCTGGCTCAGACTCGCACCGGATATGCACGCGGCAGCCAGTTTGTGTACTCCCAGCACATGAAGGCGAGCCGACAGGTCGGACTGAGTGACGAGAAGGTCAAGAACATTCGTTCATGGTCCTCGGCCGATTGCTACGAACCCGTCGAGCGCGTGGTCCTGGCCTACACCGACTGTCTCGTGCTGGAAGGAGGTCGGGTTCCTGATGAGCTCTTTGCTCAACTCCGATCTCATCTCTCTGATGAGGAGATCCTCGAACTCACCTACATCACCTGCACCTACGACATGCACGCCACCATGTCCAAAGCCCTGCGTCTGGAATACGACGACGTCGACGACCGCATTGTTGAAATCGCCGCACCCGCCGGCGCCAACCTCGACGCCATGGCCGTGGTCGACAACGGTTGAACTCTGGTCGGCCATTGCGCCTTCTGCTTCACGAATCCGGGTCTGGCTCCGCAGTTCGGCGATGAACAGCGAGTGGACTTCGGCGATGGATCCGGTTCGAATTCCGAACGGCGGCGATGGACTAACTTGCGGCCATGGACGTTTACGAGCAAACCATTGACACCGCAACCGACGATGGCGAGATGGCGGTTGTCATCACCCGCCCGAGCAGTGAGCCACCGGCGGGCGATTGGCCGACCGTCCTGTTGTTCATCGATGCGCCCGGACTACGGCAGGCGACCCGGGACTTCATGGGACGGCTGGCGAGCGAGGGCTATCGCGTGGTCACGCCTGACTTGCACCATCGACACGGAAGACTCCTGACCCCGGGTAGCCAGGACGAGGTGATGGGTTGGATTGCGTCCATGACCGACGACCAGATTCAACACGACGGCGCACGGGCGCTGGCTGCGGCCGATGTGGACGAAGAGACGCCCTACGTCGCCGTCGGGTTCTGCCTTGGGACTCGAGCGGTGTTCCGGGCAATGGAACGCAATCCGGAAAGGGTACGTGCGGGGTCGTGCTGGCATCCATCCTTCATGGCCGACGACCAGCCGGACTCCCCCCATCTCACCGCGGCCGACCTGACCCGTCCCCTGTACCTGGGCATCGGTGAGGCCGACGAACTGCAATCCATTGCGATGCACCAACCGTTTCTTGATGCGGTGGCACCACTCGAAAACGTCGAGGTCACCACCTATCCCGGCGCCGACCATGGGTTCACCTGGCCGGACACGCCCAACTATCACGAGGTCGCAGCGGAGACCAGCTGGACCAAAACCCTTGCGCTGTTTGGCGCCGCGTTCGAGTAGCCGCAATCGCTCCCCCGGGCCACCGGCCATGGACCAGGGCGGGACCGACAGCGCTCAGGAGCCAGCCCGGGTCCCGGCCGGTTCCAGCGCCTGGTCGGCCGGGTCGACGGTCAGCGCGCCAGTCATGATGGCGACGGCCTCGTTCATCGTGTGCGTCTGCGGCGTGACCACCGCTGCTCGCTTACCCAGACGCTGCACATGAATCCGGTCCGCAATCTCAAAGACCTGAGGCATATTGTGCGAGATCAGGATCACCGGCAGACCACGGGTCCGGAGGTCGTCGATCAACTGGAGCACCCGGGATGATTCCCGCACTCCAAGCGCCGCCGTCGGCTCGTCCAGAATGATGACTTTGGACCCGAAGGCTGCGGCGCGGGCCACCGCCACTGCCTGACGTTGACCCCCGGACAGAGTTTCCACCGGCTGGGTGATGTCCTGTACGGTGCCGATCCCCAAATTCTGCAGATGCTGACCGGCCTCTTCCCGCATGCGCTTCTTGTCGAGCGACCGGAAGACTTTGCCCATCAGCCCGGGCTTACGAATCTCACGTCCCAGGAAAAGATTGGTGGCGATGTCGAGGGCCGGCGACACCGCAAGGGTCTGGAAGACCGTTTCGATTCCCGCGACGCGCGCGTCCTGGGTGCCGGTGAAGCTGACCTCGCGTCCGTCAACCTGCATTGACCCGGAGTCCGGAGTGTGGGCGCCCGAGAAGCACTTGATGAGCGTGGACTTGCCTGCGCCGTTGTCGCCGATAACCGCAAGGACCTCGCCCGGGTACAAGTCCAGGTCTGCGCCGTTGAGGCCGACAACCCGCCCAAAGCTCTTGACCAGATTCCGACCGGAAAGAATGGGCTGGGTCACGCGTCCACCTTACGAATCCACTGGTCCAGCGCAACTGCGGCGATGACCAGCACACCAATGGTGAGGAGTCTTGGCCCCTGATCCAGACCGGCGAGCGACAATCCGAAGTCGAACACAACCACGATCAGCGCGCCAAGCAGCGTTCCAATCATCGTGCCGCGCCCGCCAAAGAGCGAGGTACCGCCGATCACCACGGCGGTGATGGACTCCAGGTTGATGTTGGGCGCCACGTTGGGGCTGGCAGATCCAACGCGACCGATCGTGATCCAGCCGGCAACGCCGATGATGAGACCGGCCACCACATACACCCTGAACAGAACCCGGTTGACATTGATGCCGGACAGCTCTGCGGCATCAGGATCGTCGCCGACGGCGTAGACGTGGGTGCCCCACGCCGTCGATCGGAGTATGTAGGCAAACAGCGCGTACATGGCGAGCATGACGCCGACGCCCAGCATCAGTCGGAACGATCCGATGCTCACCGCCTCCCCCATCACCTTCATGCCATCAGGAAGTTCGGGCCCTTGAATGGTCCGGGCTTTGAACAGAATCAGCGAGAGCGCAGTGAATATCCCGAGAGTGCCCAACGTGACGATGAAGGGAGGCAGACCGAGCTTGGTGATCAACGCACCGTTCACTGCGCCGGCCGCAACCGCCATCGCCACACCGGCAAGGACCGCCGCCCACCACGGCCAGTTGAGGGCGAACTGCACGTTCGACGCGCTGGCGTCAACCGCGAAGTTCGCCATCATCATCTGACCGACCACCATGATCGCCCCGATACTCAGATCGATGCCGGCGGTGAGAATGATCAACGTCTGGGCAATGGCGAGGGTGCCGACGATGACCGTCTGCTGGGTCATCAGCGAGAGGTTGGACGGCAGGATGAATCGGTTGTTGAGGATGGTGAAGACCACCATCGCCACCGCCAGCACCGCCAACGGGCTCAAATACGGGTACCGGTGGAGGAGTACCTGAATTCGGCCCACAAGTCCGCGGTTACCCCCGAACTCTTCTGACAGATCCACCGCACCACCATTGCTTGTTGCTGTCACGCGTTCATCACCCGTCGTCTCCCCTTGTTACCTCAACGTCCCGTTGCATCGAGACACTCCGGGACGAGGGCGGCGACCAGACCCGGTCGCTGCCCCTTGTGTCGCCCTGTCTCGCCCGCAGTGCCCGCTGTGGCGTCAGCCCCAGGCGTTGTCGATGCAGTACTGGGAGCTCTCCTGGTCAGCGACGCTGACCGTGTCCATTGGATCATCGGTGCACAAAGCCACGCCAGTGTCGTAGAACGTGCCATCGTCTGACGTGTTCGATGGTGCGGCTCCGCCGGTGGCAATCGTGTTGATCGCGTCAACCCCCAGGCTGGCCATCCGCAGTGGGTACTGCTGCGATGTTGCCTGAATTGAACCGTTCTGGACCGCCTCGACGCCCGCGAGTCCGCCATCAACAGACACGATGATCACGTCTTCGCCAACGACCTTGCCTGCGGCTTCAAGAGCGGCGGCCGCACCAAACGCGGTCGGTTCGTTGATGGTGTACACCACATTGATGTCCGGGTTGGCGGCCAGGCACCGTTCCATACCGGAACGTCCACCCTCTTCGTTTGCGCCGGTGGCCTCAAGACACACCCAGTCGTAGGCGCCACCGGCTCCTGCGGTGTAGTTGCCGGACTCCGGTTCGTCGCCCATGACCGTGAGGTCGCCTATGTCAATTCCCATGCCTTTCAGGAAGCCATTGTCACGGCAGTAGTCAACCGACACCACCCGATCGTCGAAGATGACCAGACGGGCGATTACGGCCTTCTCGCCATTCAGCTTGCCGGCAGCCCATTCACCAATCGCTTCGCCGGCCTTGCAGTTGTCGGTGGCGAAGGTGATGTCCACCACGTCCGGCGGATCGGTGGGGGTATCAAGTGCGATGACGTAAAGACCGGCATCGCGGGCCCTTTGGATGGCGTCGTTCACGTTTACCGACATCGGCGTAATCAGGATCCCGTCCTGGCCGTCGGCTATAGCGGTCTCGATCAGGTCGATCTGGCCCTGGTCATCGCCTTCGGCTGTACCAGAGCCGATGGTGATGTCGATGCCGAGTTCATCGGCCTTCTCCTGGGCGCCCTCCTGCATCGCGACGAAGAAGGGGTTGGTTGAATCTTTGGTGATCAGTGAGACGGCGACCCCTCCGTCCTCGTCACCTCCGCACGCGGTGGCGAGCAGCACTATGGCCAAAAAGGCGGCCAACAGCCGCCAGATCTTCGATGAATTCATGTTTCCTCCCGACGAACCTCGCCCGATGCCCCCCGTGGACACAGATTCAAAATTCGACGTTAGCCCATATGAGGTAGGCGCATCGTCGACGCTCACCTGTCATCACGGCGGTGCATCCTGGGAGCGACATCCTCACTGGCAACCCCGATGATCTCACGGCCGTTTCGCGGCGAGCCAAATGACCCATCTCCCCCACGTGACTCTCAACCTCAAGCGAGTGTGCGCCGATACCAGACCCATGTATGGACTTGTCAACCAGGCCGTAGCCGATCTCGTCGCCACCGAATGGGATGACGCAACGTGGAACGCAATCCGGACACGAGCCGGGATCGACGAAGATCGGTTCATCGCCACTCACCGATACGACGACCAGGTCACCTATCGCCTGGTTGAGGCCGCTTCGGAGGTCCTTGGCGTCGATACCGAAAAGATCCTGGAGGCCTTCGGTCGACACTGGATCCTGTTCACCGGGGCCAAGGGGTGGGGGCCAACTCTCGATGCGGCTGGCGACAACCTGCTTGAAGTGCTGCAGAACCTCGATGCCCTGCACAGTCGGGTGTCAATCACGATGCCTGGCGCCCAGATGCCGAGCTTTGATGTGGAGCAACGTGACGACAACACGCTCCTGGTGCAGTACCTCAGCCGTCGTCCCGGCTTGGCGCCCATGGCCGTTGGCCTCCTCCAAGGGTTGGGCGAACGCCTTGGGGACCCCCATGAGGTTGCCGAAGTGAGCGCATCGGTGTCTGAGGGACTGCATGTCCACCAATTCCTCGCCTCACCCTCACCCGCGTAACGCACCGCCGCACGTGGCTTCAGCGAGCTCAGCAACCATCGATCTGATCGGGGCCGTCCTTCCCTTTGCGATTACCGTCGACGCAACAGACCGCGTCACCTGGGCGGGAGCGTCGCTGGTCCAACTCGTGCCCAACCTGGTTGGCCGGCCCTTCACCGATGCGTTCACCGTCGCCCGACCTCTTGGCGGTGATATCTCAACCCACGGCGCGCGCCTGGGCCTGCGTGGAAGGCACGTCCGCCTCGAAATCGATGACGTGGGTGCCCAACTTCGCGGCCACTTCGTGCCCCTCAACGACCAACTGGTATTTGCCGCCACGCTGGTGTTGGACAGCCCGTCTCAGCTGACCGACCTCTCGCTCAAGCTCAGCCGCTTCGCTCCACAGGACGCGGGACCGGACCTGATCATGCTGCTGCAGATGCGCGATCTCAACGAGGCCCACCTGCAGGCAGTGGTGGCCGAACTTCGCGAGGTGATTCGAGCCAATGCCGCACTCAGCGAAGCCGAAGCACAGCTCATCGAAGATCTGGATGTGGCCTCAGATGTACAGATCCGCCTCGGCACCGACTTGGCAGTTGTCGAACCCGCACGTATTGCCATATCGACCGACGACGGATTCCGCCAGGAGCTTCAGGGCAACGAACTCAAAGTGGCGCTGGAGGAAATCAACGCCATCGTCAAGCCGTACATCCCGACGCTGGACTGCAGCGACATTGTCGAAAAGCGTTTGAAGCTTCATGTTCGTTCCCGCGTCCGTCACTTCGATTTGCGCACGACCAAGACCCTCGATGGTGAGGTCCTGATCGTCGGGCGAGATATCACTGAGGACCACCGCCGCCAGGCGGAGATCGCCCATCGAGCAACCCACGATTCTCTGACCGATCTGGGCAATCGTCGGCTCTTTCTGGCCAACCTCGCCGATGCGCTCAACTCCGGGCCGCCCAACAACGTTGTGGTCCTGGTCACGGACTTGAATGGCTTCAAAGGAGTGAATGACGTCTATGGCCACGCGGCCGGCGATCAGGTTCTCTGTCATGTCGCCAGCCGAATCAACGGGTGTGTTGGCCCCAACGACACCGTCGCCCGACTGGGCGGAGACGAGTTTGCCGTGTTGATTCCGGACGTGGACTCGGCCCACCACGCCAACGAACTTGCCTGGTCCATCGCCCATCGGGTTGGCGAACCCATGGAGATTGGCGTCAGTCGAGTGTCGGTCTCCGCAACGATCGGCGTCGCCATCGGCACGGCTGACGCAACCGTCGATGGCATGATCCGTGACGCTGACCTGGCGATGTACAACGCTCGACAGGAGGGGGAGCAGGTCGGTTGGTTTGCAAAGCGTCTTCGGGACGAGGTCGACGAACGCCGCGTGATGACTGCGGAACTGCTGACCGCGATCGACAACCGGGAGATCGGTGTGGCGTTCCAGCCGGTCGTCGACCTCAAGACCCTCCAACCCGTGGGTTTCGAAGCCCTTGCTCGTTGGCATCACCCGGACCGGGGCCCGGTGAGCCCCGAGGTGTTCATTGGACTGGCCGAGCGGTCAAACAACATTGCGAAGCTTGATCGCCTGATTGCAGAAGTGGCGATCGCCCGCCTGGTCGACTTCTCGAGCGTGGACCAGAGCCGTGACCTGAGCATGAGCATCAACCTTTCTCCCCTCTCGCTGACTGGTGAACTGGGCGGTCAACTTGCGGGGCTCATGCGATCTCATGGCCTCGCCCCCTCCCGACTCACCGTCGAGATAACCGAAACCAGCCTCCTGGCCGACGTCGTCCACGCCGAACTGTCGCTGGCCGCAATGGTGGAACATGGGATCTCGGTGGCCCTTGATGACTTCGGCACCGGATACTCATCGCTGACCCACTTGCAGCGGCTCCCGATTGCCGAGGTGAAGATCGACCGGTCGTTCGTCCGTGACGTTGCCCGCAACGAGCGCTCACGACGTCTGGTGGACGCCGCAATCGTGATGGCCCGAGCCACCGATGCACTTGTGGTCGCCGAAGGAATCGAAACCGAAGCGCAGGCCCACACTTTGCGGGAGCTCGGGTGCCGGTTTGGTCAGGGGTTCCTGTTTGCTCGACCCATGTCGCCCGTTGACGTTGCCGCCTATCTGGCCACTGTCGGGTCAGCGGTAGAGCCGATGACGCCCGGTTCACACCACCGGGACCCACCTGATCGCCACCCCATACAGGTCAGTCGCAAATGGGTCTGATGGACGCGGCTGGCCACTTCGACTTCGGGCCGTTCGAATGGTTGTGGCCGGCGGGTCAACGCTCAGGCGCAGGCTTCGATTCGCTCAAGACGCAGGGCAAAGTCTCCGTCCACGCCGTCGGCCAGGATGACACCGATTGACTGCACAAGATCAGCTCTGAACGGCTCGGCCGAAACCGGGGTGCCCAACGATCGGGCTTCAAGGTCCGCAAAAGAGACAAGGCCAGCCGTCGGCGGTTCACCCTCTTCAAACTGGATTGTTGCGAAATGTGAGACCCGGCGGCTCCGGTTTGCCAACCCGTCGTCAGCGACTATCTCATAGCCGCGTCCGTCGGTCTCACCGGTGAGCCGGAGTTGCGATGCGCCGACAAGATCAGCGGGATCGAACGATCGTCGAATGAGTACAAAGCCGCCACCGTTTGTGTTGACCGTCCCCGTCATGCGCAGGGCACCGTCGGTCACAACGGCATCGCCCGCCGACCGTCCGCCCATCACCCCATCCAGCACGATCTGCCAGGCCCCGGCTGTTGTCGGGTCGAAGGCGTCGATGGTCCAACAGTTCAATGGCACCGCAGTCGGGGTGACCGGTGGGGTGGTTGGTTCAAACGTCGGCGAAGCTTCGGGCACCGCAGTAGCTGTACTCGCTGGAGTTGCGGTTGGGACCGGCATTGTGGTTGTCGCGGGTTCGGCCGTGGGGGTCGGAAGATCCACGGCCGCCTCGGGTTCGGCAATCCTGGCCTGCTCCGCGTTGCCACCGCACCCCACCAGAAGAGCGATGGCCAACAGCAGGCTTCTTCGAAACACCGTGCCATCGTTCCACGAATCTGTTTCCAAGTGGAGGTCGAGGTGGAAGAATTGGCCCCCCGCCAGCCAATCATGTGGTCACTGACCTCGGCACGACCAGTCGCCCTCCGGGAGGATGACCATGACTGACCATCAACTACTCCGTGACGCCCGAGACTTTTTGCAGGGCACACGCCGCGACTACGACGCGGCGTATGCCGGATTCCGGTGGCCCCAACTGTCGGCGGACTTCAACTGGGCCGTCGACTGGTTTGACCCCATCTCCACCGACAATCAAACGATCGCCGTCCACCTTGTTGAAGAGGACGGCACCGAGGCCAAACTCACGTACGCAGAGCTCTCCACCCGGTCAATGCAGGTGGCCAACTTTCTGGTGGGACTCGGGGCGAAACGCGGTGACCGCATCCTGGTGATGCTCGGCAACGAGATTCCGCTGTGGGAGACCATGCTCGCCGCCATGCGCATTGGCGCAGTGGTCATTCCGGCAGCGGTCATGTTGTCTGGCAACGACCTTGCCGATCGGTTCGAGCGCGGCGGTGTCTCGATCGTCGTTACCAACAGCACCGGAGCGGCGGCGGTGGATGATCTGGCAGCCACAACCACCGGCGAGATTGTCAAAGTGCACGTCGGCGATGCGGGAAGCGGATGGATTGCGTTTGATGATTCCCGCTCCGCCGACTCCACCTTCACCGCGACCACCCCTACCCGGGCGACCGATCCGCTGCTGGAGTACTTCACCTCAGGCACGACCTCAAAGCCGAAGTTGGTTCGACACACCCACATCAGCTATCCGGTAGGCCACCTGTCCACGATGTATTGGATGGGCATCCAGCCCGGCGACATCCACTGGACCTTGAGTTCACCGGGCTGGGCCAAACACGCGTGGGGTTGTTTCTTTGCACCGTTCAACGCCCAGGCCACCGTTTTCATTTACAAGTACGACCGCTTTGTCGCCTCCGACGTTCTGAAGGTTCTGGTTGATCACCAGGTCACCACCTTGTGCGCTCCGCCAACGGTGTGGCGCTTCCTCATTCAGGAAGACCTTGGCTCCTATGCAGTGGCGCTTCGGGAACTGCTTTCGGCCGGCGAGCCCCTCAACCCCGAGGTGATCTCCCAGGTCGAGGCGGCGTGGGGAGCAACCATTCGAGACGGGTACGGGCAGACCGAAACCACCGCGCAGATTGCCAACTCTCCAGGAGCGCCGCTCAAGCCCGGTTCGATGGGTCGTCCGATGCCGGGCTACACCATCGCGCTCCTTGATGACACGGGCCAGAGCGCCGAGGAAGGTCAGATCTGTATTCAGATGGGCGCCGATGCGCTGCCGCTCATGGAGTCCTACGCCAACGACGACGAGCGAACCGAAGCCGCCATGCGCGACGGCTGGTACCACACCGGCGACGTCGGATCGATTGACGATGACGGCTACATCACCTACGTCGGCCGCGATGACGACGTGTTCAAAGCCTCGGGCTATCGCATCAGTCCATTCGAGCTGGAGAGCGTCCTCATTGAGCACCCGGCCGTTGCGGAAGCCGCCGTCGTTCCATCGCCCCACTCGTTGCGGGGAAACGTGCCCAAGGCCTACGTGGTCCTGACCGAAGGTCATGAGGAGTCCGCGGACACCGCCGCGGCGATCCTTGGCTTTGTGCGGGAACAGGTGCCGGGGTACAAGCTGATCCGGCGTATCGAATTTGCTGCGTTGCCCAAGACGATCTCCGGCAAAATCCGCCGGGTTCAGCTGCGCGAGCAGGAAATGAATCGCGCCGACGACTCGCCTCGTAACGACAACGAGTTCAGCTGACAACCGCCGCTGGAGCCGGCAGGTCCTGCGCAACGATCATCGGCGACCGCGGCCTCGCATCACCGCCAACCGGAGAAGGCCGAGCAAGGACAGCGAGTCATCTATCTGACCGGTGAGGGCCAGTTCGATGGCCTCGTCAACGGGGAGTCGGCGCAGGGCCAGCACTTCGGTTTCGTCGGGGTCCAGGTCGGTCGCGGTCAATCCGGTCGCCAGATAGATGATTGCCACCTCATCACTGACCGAGTTGCTGAGCGCGCTCCGCACGATGGGTTGAAGGTCGGCGGCCAGGAGGCCGCACTCTTCGCGCAGCTCCCGACGGGCTGCAGTCTTCGGAGCTTCGTTGTGGGGGCCACCGCCCGCCGGGATCTCCCAGCTGTAGCGGTCAAGGGGATATCGATACTGCCCCACCAGCCAGGTGTGGTCCTGGTCGTCCACCGGGATCACGCCGAGGGCCAGATTCTTGTAGTGGACAAGGCCATAGATTCCCGGCGCGCCGGTTGGCGTGGTGACCTGGCGATGGCTGACCTCAATCCACGCATTGTCGTACACCACGTCGGTGGTGTGGGTGGTCCATGGATTGGTGTGGTCAGGAACTGATTCGGTCACGTGGCCTCATCCTTGTACCGCCTCCCAAAGCGTCCGTATCCGGCTGGCCAGCACCTGGTCGGTGGCGAAGAGCACCCCACGATGGTTCATGAAGGTGGACTCTTCTCGATTCAGGTCCAGTGCGCCACCTTCGATGTCGGTCGCAACCGCCCCCGCCTCATGAAACAGACAGGCGGTGGCCGCAAAGTCCCACACACTGCCGCCCCCGCTGGGGCCGGGGTACTTGATGTAGCAGGCTGGCGGATTGGCCAGTACGCCGCAGGCATTCATCACGCCACCGCGGGTCGCATGGAGCTGCACGCCGGTCAAGCCCATATCCACGGCGACCTTGCGGAGGCTCTCCATGGTGGTGTCGTGATCACTGCCGCTGACGAAGCTGCGGTCGGCGAAAACCGACAGCACCTTTCCTGTAGGTGGGTCGTTGGGCCAGGGATCGCGGTCACGGAATGCGCCGACCCCGGAGATCGCGTGCAGCAGGGTTTGGTCAACCGGGTCATGGACCACGCCAATGCGCGGCGTTCCGTTGCGCTCCACCAGAGCAATCGAGACCGCGAACCCCGGCAATCCCTCAATGAAAGCCAGCGTGCCGTCAAGGGGGTCGACGCACCAGAAATGATCGGCCCTCAGGCGACTGCCATCATCGGCCTGTTCTTCGGTCAGGAGGCCAAGATCGTATTGGGTGAGGGTGGGACCAAGGATGTCAACAATCATCGCTTCGCTGCGTCGATCCACCTCGGTCACCACCTGAGATGCCGGGCTTGATCCGTCAGCCTTGTACCGAACCTCACCCGGCTGCGAGCGGGCAATCATCTCCCCGGCCTCGGTGGCCGCGCCAATGGCCAGCCCGGCAAGATGGGTCAAGTCGACCGAAGACAGCTTCACGGTTGGTCCTTTGCCACCGCATCCAGGACCTCGTGGGCCAGTCGTTCGCTGTAGCGGTGTAGCTTCCAATGGCCGGGGCTCCATCCCTGCAGAAACCGATGGAAATCGGTCCAGGCAACCGGGTAGAGGGCCCGCCAATTCTTCTCCAGCGCGGCAAAGTCCAGCCGCTTGCCTGAACGTTCCAAGGCGTCGCGCAGCTGGCGGAAGTATCGGTCCAGGATGTCGGGCGCCAGGCGTTCGCACTCGTCCTCATCCAGACAGCTGCTGATGAAGTACGCAACGTCCTTCATGCCGCATCCACCGCCCACGTACTGGAAATCGACGGCCGCCGCGCGTTGGCCGTCCGGGTCGAAACAGAAGTTGGCCAACTTCGCATCCCCGTGAACGAAGGTCTGGAACGGACTGTTGGTCAGCTGCCGATCGATCGCCGCGGCCGCATCCTTGAGAGGGCCGTTGGGCAGCGCGTCGAGCTCGTCGGGTCGGGTGGCCAGGTGCCAGTAGGTGCCGGTGCTCCACAGACCCTCCGGACGCCACCCCATGAACGTTGCGTGGAAGTTGGCCAGCCAGCACAGACACGCATCGAGCTCCGCCTCCCCCACCTGCTGGCGACGTCCGGGAAAGCCTGCGGTGTCCAAATCCTCCAGTACCAGGATCACCTGGTCACCCCGGGTCTCAAGGGCCGCCGCATGCGGCACGCGACACTGGTCGGGACATTCGTGTGCGTAGCGGCGGTACCACGTGGTCTCGATCCGGTAGGACTGGACCTTTCGCTCGTGCGAGCGATCCGAAGACCAACCCCGTGGATGATGGCGCTCGTCAGGCCAGCGCACGTGCTTAACGATCACACTGGGCTGCGGCCCGCCAGACAGTTGGCACCGAAGGATCTGCCCGTAGCCGCTCCAAAGCCGCTGCACGACCTGGGCGTCCACAATCTCATGCGCGGCGGTGGCCTGCAGGACCATCGACTCGACGCTTGCATCCATCATCTGCGGCATGTGTCAGTAGCGCGTGCTCAGCCAATGGTGCGGCGAAGCGTGGCGTGGATTCGAGCCCAGTGACGTTCTGACGCGTCACGGACATACGCCGGACGCTCAGCAAACGCAAAGCCGTGTTCGGTGCCCGGGTACCACTCGACTCGGCCGTTGGTACCAGCCACAGCAATCGCCTCCTCAAACGCGGCGATCATCTCCGGCGGGGCGTAGGAATCGGTCTCCGCGGCCCCGATGTAGTACTCCCCGGTGATCTCTCCCAGCCGCAGATGGGGCGAATCCGGCTGGTCAGTCACCAACAGCACGCCGTGAAACGACAGTGCCGCTTTGACCCGCTCCGGGAAGTCCGCCGCCACGACCAGGGCAAACGGCCCACTCATGCAGTAGCCCACCGTGCCGCAGGTCGATGCGTTGGCGGCGGGGTCGTTGTCCGCAAACGAGAAACAGGCGCCGGCATCGGCCGACGCCATGGCGTTGGACAGGTTGCCCATCAACTCAAACATGCGGTCCCGGTCTCCGGTTTCGAACAGGTTGTACTCGCTGACGTCGCGGTAGTACAGCATCGGCGCCATCACGTAGTAGCCGGCGCTCGCCAGGCGACGGCTCATGTCCCGTAGTTCCTCGCGCATACCAGGAGCATCCATCTGGAACAGGACCATCGGGTGTGGTCCGCCTTCATCGGGGTGCACGACAAAGGTCGGCATGGTGCCGTCGGGGGTTGTGATGTCAAGGTTGCGTTCGATCATTGCGTCAGCTTTCCATACGCGGGCGCAAGGGCTTGGCGCAAAGGATCCCGTCAAGCGGTGACCCGCCGCCTCCACCTCGGTAGGATCGTCACTTCAGTGACCAAGGATGATCGCAGTTGAAGGTGCTCAAGTACAAAGCAGATCGCGTTCCCGTGACTATCTTCTTTGCCCTCACCCTGGTGGACTTCGCGCTCTACTTTGCGGTGGACAACGTCGGCGTGCTCGCAGTGTATTTCCTGGTGATGGTTTCGGTGAAGTCCATTATCGGCGCATGGAACCACCACCATCAGCATCTGCCCATGTTCCACTCCCGGCCCCTCAACCGAATCCTGGAGATGTCGTTTGCGCTGCATACCGGCGTGACGACCAATGCGTGGACCTTGCACCATGTTCATGGGCATCACATGAACTATCTGGACCAGGAAATGGACGAGAGCCGGTGGCGGCGACGCTCGGGAGAAGCGTACGGCTTTGTTACCTACACGTTGGTGACCGCCCTCACCGCGTTCCCACGAGCCCTCCGGGTCGGGCGTCATCATCCGCGCCTGCGGCGAGCCTTCATTGGTTATGGACTGCTCACCCTGCTGCTCGTCATCATCCTCGTGGCGGCGAAGCCGATCAGCGCGTTGTTGCTGTTTGTGTTTCCCGCACTGATCTCACTGGTCGTTACCGTGGCCGCCACCCACAAGCATCACTCCAACCTCGACACCGATGACCACATGGAAGCGTCCCGGAACTACACCAGCGCCTTCCGCAATCGCCTGACCGGGAATCTTGGCTACCACACCGCCCACCACTACCGGCAGGGCGTGCACTGGTCCAAGTTGCCCGACCTCCACGCCAGGATCGCGGACAAGATCCCGGCGGAGTACATCACCACCTGACCACCACCTGACAGCTCGATGTCCGGAGTTGCTCCGTCGTCGGTGTTTATGGCGAAGTGGGTCAGTTTCGCAGTCACGAGGTCTTATCGGGGTAGAGGTCAAAGCGGCCGAGCCGGTCGAGACAAACCTCCACGCTCCAGGGCAACATTGTTGCGCCGCATCGGGCATCGCGGTATGCCTGTTCCAGCGGGGATGGCCGCAACATTGAGCGCCCGCCGGCAATTTCGATGGCCTTGGAAGCCAGCGCTGGCGCATTGCGCATGGTGGTCACCATGGACGTCCACGCCCGCCGAAGTTCATCTCGACCGGGGTCAACGCCAACCTCGCCCAGCACGCGGTAACAGAGCGCCTGCGTCTGGTCGTACAGCAGGTTCATTTCGGCCCAGCCGTGCTGCTTGATGTGGTTGTCACGCCGAGCCGAGGTGCCGTGCTCGCCTCGGAGGTAGGCGCCGGTGTAGTCCAACACCTGCCGCATCAATCCCAGGTACGAGAACGACAACGTCATGTAGAAGTACGGCCAGCGCCACGCCGCCTGCTCAAACATGCCCGGAGGAATCCACTCGTTGCACTCCGGCACAAAGACATCGGTCATCACCAGGTTGCGGGAGTCGGTCCCCCGCATACCCAGCGGATCCCATCCACCTTGAATCTCCACGCCATCCGCGTCTGCTGCTACGCCGAGCAGATGCAGATGCTCGTCCGCATCGCTGACCGCCACGATGTTGTGCACGTTTGCTGCGCCGGAAAGCGAGGCGAAGATTTTGCGGCCAGTGACCCGATACCCGCCATCCACCCTGGTGGCCATCGTTGCGAAGCCACCGGTAGCCGAGGCGCTGAGACCTTCGGAGAATGGCTGACTGTGGATGATCTGGTCCTGGACGACTCCCTGCCACAACGACGACCGGCGCTCATGTTGGGTGTGGCGTTCCTGATCGCTCAGTTCCATGTCATCGGCTATCTGGCCCACGAGCAGCGTGGTCGCCACGTGCATGTTGAACGTCAATCCGGTTGTGGCGCAGTGCCGGCCCAGTTCCTCGCTGGCCAGCGCGTAGGCAACAAAGTCGCCGCCCAGGCCGCCCGCTTCAACAGGAACACAGATCCCCAGCAGGCCCGCCGCCTTGAGGTCCGTCCAGTTGTCGTACGGAAAGGTGGCGTCGCGATCGTGATCGATGGCGCGCTTGGCAAAGGGCGCTGCCGTCTCCGCCATTCGGGCGACGAGCTCGCGTCGTGCCGGCGTGTGGAGGTCCTGACTCATAGGTCAAGTGTCGCACGTCAGGCCACCTGTGGCACTGTTGTGAATGCTCGTTGAACAGATTGAAGCAAAGTGGATTGACGCATTTGCCCAGGTATTCAGCTTGTGCGGGGTCGAAGCTGGCGATGTGTGTGCCGTGCTCAGCGAATCGCAGAGTCGGGCCGTCAACGTCGAGCTCAGCGAACTTGGGTTGCAGCGGCTGGGTGCGGAGGTGTTTCGGATCACCCGACCCACCGCTCGCCAGACCGCGCCGGTCGCCATCCGCTCCACCGGCGCCAGCGACGCGATTGGTGGCTTGGCGCCAGTCATCCAGGCCCTCTCGGCGTCGACGCTGATTGCTGATTGCACAGTCGAAGGTCTGCTGCACGCTCCGGAACTCCCCCAGATTCTGGGCGGTGGTGCCCGCGCATTGATGGTGTCCAACGAGCATCCAGAAATTCTTGAACGATTGGTGCCGGACCCCGCTCTCGAAGCGAAGGTCAAAGCCGGTACAAAGATGCTGCGCGCCGCCAGGCAGATGCGGGTGACCTCGCCTGCGGGCACCGATCTGACAATCGATGTTGAGTCGGCGCCCGCCGGATCCAGCTGGGGGTACACGGCTCGACCCGGCACCATCGCGCACTGGCCGGGCGGACTGTGTCTGTGCTTCCCGGCCGCCGGTTCAGTCAACGGCACATTGGTGCTCGATGTTGGCGACGTCAACCTCACGTTCAAGCGCTATGTGGACGCTCCCATCCACTGCACCATCAAGGACGACTTCATCACCGAAATCAACGGCACCGGCGTTGATGCCCGCCTTATGAAGAGCTACTTCGCCGCGTGGGGCGACCGGGAGGCGTACGCGGTCAGCCATGTGGGCTGGGGTATGAATCCCGCGGCACGGTGGGACTCTCTGGTGATGTACGACAAGACCCAGACCAACGGGACCGAGCTACGCGCCTTTGGTGGAAACTTTTTGTACTCAACCGGCGCCAACGAGGTGGCTGGCCGGCACACGCTTGGCCACTTTGACCTGCCAATGGCCGGATGCACCGTGGAACTCGACGGCATCGCGGTGGTGGTCGACGGCGTGTTGCAGGGCGAGCTGGCGTGACCGTGTTGGCCGAGCATCAGGTGGTCGGCGACGGCCCCGAAACGTTGCTGTTCCTCCACGGATTGGGTGGCGACTGGACCAATTGGAAACCCCAGCTGGATGCGTTTGGAGAGACTCACCGATGCGTGGCGTGGACGATGCCGGGCTACGGGGACTCGCCGCCGATGACCACCATGACATGGGAGACGCTGGCTGACGCCGCCGCCCGGGTCCTGGACGAGGTTGGGGCGGCTGAGGCCACCGTCGTTGGTCTCTCCATGGGCGGCATGGTGGCCCAACAGCTGGCGGTTTCTCACCCCGAGCGGGTGCGGAAGCTCGCGCTGGTCGCCACCTCACCGAGCTTTGGTCGGGCCGGCACCGACTTTGCGGACCGGTACCTTGCCGCTCGGTATGAGCCGCTGGATGCGGGTAGGACCCCGGCTGACCTGGCGCCCTCAGTGGTGGACGGTCTACTGGGCCCGGCCGCGGCACCGGGGGTAACCGAGAACTGCGTTGCGTCCATGTCCCGCATCTCCAGCAGCGCCTACCGCCAGGCGTTGCAGTGTCTGGTCACGTGGGCCTTCGATGACCGGCTGGGCGACATAACTGCGCCCACGCTGTGCATTGCCGGAGCCGATGATCAGACCGCTCCAGTGGCCAGTCTGCAGCGGTTGGCCGATGGAATTTCCGGGGCCACTCTCCAGGTCATTGAACAGTGTGGCCACCTGGTAAACCTCGAACAGCCCAGCGAGTTCAACCACGCGCTGCGGGCATTCGTCGCCTGATGTTTCACCTCGAACTCGACGCAACGGCAAAGAGCCGGGGCGACCATCCGGCCGTCATCTTCGGCGATCGCACCATCACCCACGGGGACCTCGTGGCTGCGGGGAAGGCTACGGCCCGCTGGCTGACCGAGACGGGAGTGACTCCGGGTGATCGGGTTGGGTGGTTGGGGCTCAACGACCCCGTGCTCTTCGAGTTGCTCTATGCCGCCAGCATGCTGGGATTGGCAATCGTGCCGCTGAACTCCCGACTGACCGCGGCCGAACACCAGGCGCAGCTCACCCACGGAAACGTCGCACGTGTTCTCTGCCAACCCGACTTTGCTGAGGCTCTGGGACCTGCGCTACCCGACACCTCTGTCCTCACCGTGGTCGACGGGAGTCTCGACGGATCGGCCGACGTAACTGAGTTCCCGGCGGATCCGACAACGCCGCTGTTGTACGTGTTCACCTCCGGAACCACCGGTCGACCCAAAGCGGCGGTCCACACCCAGGCAACGCTGGCCGCCACCTTCGAGAATGGCCGGCAGGCTTCATCGCTCACCGCCGACGACATCACCGTTGGCTTCCTCCCACTGTTTCATGTGGGCGGGTTGAACATTCAGGTCCTGCCCACACTTCTTGCCGGCGGCACCGTTGTGTTGCACGACCGCTTTGAACCGGGCCGCGTGCTGGACGACATCGAACACTTCGCCGCAACGACCGCGGTCTTCGTTCCGGCGACGATGACCGCAGTCATCGCCCATCCGCGTTGGGCCTCTGCGGATCTGTCGAGCCTGCGCGGCGTGATGACCGGTTCGTCGGTCATACCCATGCCGTTGCTGCAGGCCTTTGCTGACCGGGGCATTGCACCCGGGCAGGTCTACGGATCGACCGAGACCGGTCCGACCACGGTCGTTCTCGGCTTCGACGACGCGATCGAGCATCTGGGAGCCGCGGGCCGCGCGGCGGCATTGAGCCAAGCCCGCATTGTCGATGGCGAACTTCACGTTCGCGGCCCCAACCTGTTTATCGAATATGACGGCGCGCCCGAAGCGACAGCGGCGGCGTTTGAGGACGGGTGGTATGCCACTGGCGATGCCGCGCACATTGACGCCGCAGGAATGGTGCGCATCGAAGGCCGAAGCGACGATCTCATCATCAGTGGCGGCGAGAACATCGACCCCGTCGAGGTCGAGGACGTGTTGGCCGCAGCACCCGGTGTGCAGGAGGTCGCCATCGTCGGCGGGGCCAGCCAGCGCTGGGGGCACGCGCCGGTCGCTTTCGTGGTTGCGGACTCGGCGTTGGGTTCACCAACGCTTGACGAGCTGCGGGCCTTCGGCCAGTCAACGCTGGCTCGTTTCAAGCTGCCGACCGAGTTGCACATAGTCGAGCAACTACCCCGGACCGCACTGGGTAAAATTCAGAGGTTTGTGCTGCGCAACCGCCTCTGATGAGCCAGCTGGCGGCAAACCCCCCCCCCGGCGCAAAACGACCCCGCCAACCGTCGGTCGAGCGTTGAAGTCGAGTTCCCTTCATCTGGGATTGGACGACGGCGTGCGCCGGTTCAAACCAGTTGCCCGGAACGATCCCCGGAGGTCTCCCACAATCCCGAACCCACCGACCCCATGCGGGGCGGACCTTCCGGCTCGGTCAGGTCTGACTCCCACGAGGTTGCTGGCGGGGCCGCGTGCACCGGGATCGGTGCTGGATTGCTGACCTCCGGGAACAGCGGCGGCAACTCCGAAGCGCGCGTTCGGGGCGCAGCGGTGGGACGCGCCAGCCGCGCTGGTTGCAGCGCGCCATCTGTCTGGTCTGCGGTGACCAGCACCAGGAGGGCCGGCAGGACGATCAGCGATGCCACCAACGCGAGCGCAACCATCACCGCCGTCAACAGGCCATAGGCGGCAAACAACGGCATGGGGGCCATCGCCAGGATCCCAAAGCCAACCACCGAGGACAAGGTCGACGCAACGAGCGCCAGGCCCGTACCCTCACCCGCCAGCCGAACCGCGTTCTCGCAATTCCCGCTGCGGTCGAGTTCTTCGCGAAACCGGCTGATGAAATGCAGCGCAAAGTCGATGCCAATCCCAATTGAGATGGCACCAATGGTTGCGGTCACCAGATTGATGGCGAAACCGGTGCGCTCCATGAACGCATACAACCACGCCACAACCATCAGGATAGGGACGACGCTCACCAGGCCAAACCGCAGCGATCGCAGGAACAGCGATGCCACCAGCAGACACGCAAGCACCGCAATGGGGAGCGATATGAGCAGCGCTCGGCTGGTCCCATCCAGAGACGCCGCACGGACCAAAGGACTTCCGGTCGCCTGTACCCAGGACCCGCCGAAGTCGTCACTGATGGCCTGGGCGATGGGTGCAAGCGCATCGTGAACCTGGCCCACAACCTGCTGATCCCGACTGTTCACCATGCCAAGATCAATGACGGTCGCATGTGGTTCAGTGTCAAGGTTGACGCGCACGGCGACGTCATCGGCGGTCATGACCAGCTGGTCATCGGTACCCGCGGCCGGAATGCCCGCGGTAGAAGCGACTTTCAGGAGGGCCGCCACCTGTTCCGCGGTATCGGGGATGGCGTCGCCGTTTCGGTCCCGTAGCTCCACGCCGGTTTCGGCCTGCACCAGCCGGGCCATCGATGTCGATTTGTCCGCAGCATCAAGAACTTCCAGGACGCCGTAGCGGAAGAGGCGGACTCCGTTGTCGTCACGGGCCAGGTTTGGGGTTTCGAGTGCGCGAATGTCGTTGAGGCGACCCCGCAGGGCCGACAAGCGATCCGGATCGGTCAGGTCCCCCTCGATGTACAGGGAGGTCTGCTCGCCGCGCCGGTCGCCAACGTGTTGGTCATGGAGGTCCAGCGCCACAACGAAGTCACTGTCGCCCGAGAAGAAGTCCTCTACGTCAAAACGCGTAGGGACCTGGGTGGCAAACGAGGCAGCTATCCCGGTCAGAAGCAGGGCCAACGGCAGAACGACAAATCGCCACTGGGCCACCCAGGCCACGACGGCGCCCACCATCAAACCCAGCCGCTTGGTTCCGCCAACGGGCGGAACATCGCCAACCCGAGCACCCGACTTGCGAGACTGAATCCTGACCGGCACCACCAGAGACAACACCAACGTGAGCGCAGCCAGGATCACGCCCGCCCATGGCAGCACGAACACCAGCATGAGCACCGAGGCCGTCGTCAACGCCGTGGCGCCCACCGTCCCCGCCAGGCGTTTGGTCGCCGGGATTCGCCCGGTCCGAGGGGCCGGGACCTGCGCCTCAATCCACGCAACGGCGTACGGCGCAACGATCCCCAGCAGGACCCACGCCGAACCAAGAGCAATCGCGGCGCCAATGCCAAACTGAATCACCGAATCAATGCCCGAGGAGATGTTGGCCAGAAAGGCGACCGAGTCCGACGCGGAAGCCAGGAACAGCGCTCCCGATACCGCCGCCGTCCCCGCAACCGCGGCGCGTGATGCGGACTTGCCGCTCTGGCGTTCCTCCCGATAGCGGCCAATGGAGTGGAAGGCGTAGTCCACCCCAAACGAGACCATCGCGATGGGAACGATGAGCGAAAGGACGGTGCTGTCTTCGAGGCCGATGAGGTTGGAGATGCCCTTGAGCCAAATCAACAGGATGAGAAACATGGAACTGACAACGGCAACCACCCAGTAGCTGCGAAACATCAGGCCAACCATCAACAATGCGGCGAGAACGGCCAGTCCAATGAACGGGCCGGCCAGCGCCCCTTGTTCGGCGCTGGTCAGGTTGACGTCCACCGCCACGCCGTAAATCTTCCAACCCTCCGCCGAGCGCAGGGTTGTCTGGAGCTGTCGGGAATACTCCTCGGGGGCCGTGGACCCGCCCAGGTTGATCGACCGGTTCCCAAAGCCGAGAACGGTGTCGTCCGAGCGAACGCGAAACGAGACGCCGGGCACGATCCACGTCCCGTCATCGCCCAAACGAGTGTGTTGAGACAAGCTCAACAGTGGACTGTCAACCCCCAGGCGATCGATCACGGCCCCGCCGGCTCGCTTGACCTGCTCATCAGTGGCCTCGCCAAGACCATCAACGTCGCTCTGGGACCGCAACTCACGGTCAACAAGATCGGCGAGACCAAAGGTGCCAACGGCATCGACACCCACTTCGGGGATGTACCAGGTGACCAGGGTGGGAGCGATCGCCGGATCGGCGCGAAGTTCGTCCTGAGCAGCAAGAAGGTTTGCCAGGGGCACGGCCCGGAGGACGTCGCCGCCTTCGGCTTCTGCCACGAAGGGGGTGTCAAACACCGAACTCACAAACTGGCTGTCAACCTTGTCCCGGGCATCGAAGATCGGACCGGACGGTTCGGTCGACGCCGACGTGGTTGGCGCCATCGCCAGAAACGGCACCACCAGAACCGCGGTGATAGCCAGCACCCCCATCAGGACGACCCGGGTCCGGTCAGCAAGGACGTCGAACACCGACCTTGGTCCGGGCGACGATCCGCCCGCCGGTCGACCCGGCGAGTTGGTGGCGGTCTGACGCATAAAAAATGCTCGCACAGGGCGCGGCTTGTTCACGCATTCTTTTCCTTGCTTTCGGAACCAGAAAATGTGTCTCATCGCCCTATTGATGCGTCACACGTGCCGGCGGTTTACCCAGCTCGAATGGCGTGTGCGGCTGGCGCCGCCAGCGGCTGTGCCGACGCACAGCCGCTGAAGTCCGGTACTCGGTTCAGTGGCTGGTTGCTCTCCATTGGAGATTGTGAAACTGTTCACATAGTCTGCCGCCGGGAGGCATTGGCCATGAAGCCACAGGATCTCGCTATCGCAGCCGTGCGCCAGTTGGCCAATCGCCCGCGCGTGACCACATGGATCGCCAAGCACACGAGCTGGGAAGATCCGTTCTCCGAAGAGCGGTCGCGCTACCCGTATCCCGTCTTCGAGCGGGAGCGCGAGCACGGCCCGATCTATTGGAATCGCCTCTACAACACCTGGACCGTTCTGGGGTGGGCCGAGTGCCAACAGGTTCTGGCATCCCCGGATTTCTCCACCAGCGCCGGTATGGCCCGCCTGTCAACGGTCACGCCCTATCGGAAGCTCTCCCACGACTCCCTGGCGTTTGTCCAGAACCTGCTCATCTTTCTGGACGGCGACACCCACGGTCGGCTGCGATCACTGGTGAGTCGAGCGTTCACGCCCCGCCGTGTGTCAGCGCTTCAACCCCGGATTGACCAGATCGCCACCGCGCTTCTGGGCCAGATACGGGACCAGACCCCCGCGTCTGGAAGGACCGTCGATCTGGTTGACAAGTTCACCGCCCGACTACCGGTCCAGGTCATTGGTGAACTGCTCGGTGTGCCCCCTGCTCGGTGGACGTGGCTCCAGGAGACCTCGGAGGAGATAACCAAGCTCCTTGACCCCATCCGGGGGTTTGAACCAACCGAGATGGAAGCCGCGATCGGACAACTGCGCGGCTACATCCTGGCGCTGGCCGATGCTCGCCGTCACGCGGGAGGAGCTGATCTGATCAGCGGCCTGGTGGATGTGGAAGAAGCGGGCGAGCGGTTGGACGAACACGAACTCGTGAGTCTGGTGGCAGTGCTGCTCCTGGCCGGAACCGAGACGACCACCGGTCTGTTGGGGAATGCAATTGTGCACCTGGACCGCTATCGGGATCAACGGCGTCTCCTCATGGACAACCCCGACCTGTGGCCGAACGCCATTGAGGAACTGATTCGCTATGACCCGCCGGTCATTTTCGCTCCGCGAACCGCGTTGCGCATCACTCGCATCGGTTCAGCCGAAATCAAACCAGGGCAGACGGTTGAAGTCCTGATTGGCGCCGCCAATCGAGATCCTCGCCGATACGACGCACCCGAAACCCTGGATGTCACCCGCGCCGACCCGAGTCCGCTCTCCTTCGGCCACGGCATTCACTACTGCATTGGCGCCACCCTGGCCCGGGCCACAGCCCACACCGGCCTACGGCGATTTCTGGAGGAGTTTCCGGACTATGACTGCGACCTGCCCGCAGTGAAATGGCGATCCTCAGCCACGTTGCGCGGTCCGGTTACCCTGCCGGTACGAGCCACGTGAACTGCGCGGCCGGGACCTGTCCGACTTCTCCGGCCACTCCCGGCCACAGCGACCGTCGTCACCCCGTTCGATCGACGATGCCCAGTGGGTTGAAGGCGGCTCGAGATCGCTGATGCACTCCTGAACAAACACTTCGGCGGCGGCGCACGGTGACGACGCCCGTCCATGGGTCCCTCAGTGACCAGGGTCTGCCCGCAGCAGTTCATGGATCGTCGCGGAACTGAATCCCGGCTGTTGACTTGCGGCAATCAGAACCTTCTCCCGCTTCGCAATGGCTGCTGCCGCTTCGGGAATCTGGGGCGCCGCAGCGGTTGGGATGACCACTGCGCCGTGATGATCGGCGTGGATCAGGTCCCCCGGCTCCACCCGCATGCCGTGCACGGTGACAGGAACCCCATACTCCTCGATCCGAATCCACGCATGGGACGGATTGACCATCCCAGCCAGCATCTGGAAGCCCGAGGCGACATCATCCAGATCCCGAATGCTGCCATTGGTGATGACGCCAAGCGACCCGAGCCCCTGGTGGATGTTGGTGTTCACCTCCCCCCAGAATGCGCCGTAGCCCGCGTGGTCATCGAGATCCGCGATTACCGCGATGGTGGGTCCCGGACCTTGACCGACGTGGTCGTAGTAAGCCAGGCGCACTCTGGTCACCGCGTCAGCGTCCAAAGTTGGCGGTGTCTGCGCCCGCACGGTCCCGGTTCTTGCAAAGCCCACCATGGGTTCAAGCTCGTCATCGCCGACCACAAACGGGGTGGTCGTGTAGCCGTGTCCGCGTCGGTCCGGAGCGACGACCTCCAGCGCATTGCACACCGTCGGTGTGTCGATGGCGCGTAGCTGAGTGAAGAGTGCGTCCGAAAGTGGTTGGTCCATAGTCAAGTGTGACACCTTCGCCAGGACAGCGGAACTACCAACTCCACGGTCGGCACCGTTTGACGACCGCAGGCTTGTTTACTGCGGCAACAGCCACCGCTGCGATCGGCTCAGTATTCGTATACGCCACTCTTGGCGTCGGTGATGGTGTAGCTGGCGGCCGCCAGGCTGGTGGTGGTCGCATCAATGCTCAAGGTGCCTTCCACCCACACGGCGCCCCACGACTCTTTGGGGGTCAAGCCATCGGCACGGTCGACGGTCACCATGATCGTCTGGTTGGGCGGCGGAGGCGGCACATGAATGCACGCACCGAAGTTTGGAACGAGGAGAAACTCGGTCACGATCTCATCGTCGTAGGTCAGCGGAGCCACGAATCCCGCCAGGCGTATCTTCTGGCCATCCATCTCGCCGTTGACTTCTTCACCAGTTCCGAATTCGGCCGCCATCTCCTCATACAACGCGGTCGCTTCGGGGGACCCGTATTCCACCTCCATCAGCCGCTTCTCGAAGCGGGCAAAGACGTCTTCGGTGGATTCACCGGGTGGTACCAGTGCGTCCCAGAGGATCGGCTCGTATCCCGGTCGGCCGGTTTGCAGCGCCGGATTTACCGCTTCGCCATCAGGCGACGCGGCGATGAATTCATCAAGGGTTTGACCGTGTTGCTGCCCGTTTGAGGCAAAGACGTCGTTGGACTCTCCGTCGGCGGAGGCCGACTCAGCAGCGCCCGACTCAGCAGCGGGTCGGGTGATTGCGGGCGCCGTCAGCAGCTTTCCGGTGCCATCGTCGACGGTTGAACCGCAGGCAGAAGCGATCATCACCACCAGCAGGAAAACTCCGGTGAGCGATCGGTGTGAGCGTGAGTGAAGTCGTGTCAAGTGCGTTATATCCTTACGGCCAATCCGTCCTGAATGGATCTGCGGTAGGCGATGAACCCGGGAATCAATGACACCATTGTAGCTCCGGCGATGACGCCAAAGATGATCAGCCCTTGGGTCGTGTCGGGCAACGACGGCGATATGTCGATGCCAAATCGGCTGGTCACAAACGGTCGGGCCGCCGCCAAAAGCGCGTACAGCATGACAAGGCCAAGCAGGCACCCGCTCACCACGACCATCAGCGTTTCGAGCATGATCAGCATGACGATGTTGACTGGTCGTGCGCCTATGGCCCGCAGGACCGCAATCTCGCGTCTTCGTTCGTTCAGCGTGGACAGAATCGTGGTCAACATCCCCAAGAGTCCGGCCACGAGCACCAGTCCCGAAAGAACAAACAGCACCTGCTCGACCGTTGAGATGGTGCGCCAGAACTCGGCCAACGTGGCACCGGGAATGATGGCCGACATCGGTTCGGCGGGATAGCCATTGATGTCGCGCTGAACACGGAAGGTCAACGCCCGGTTCTCCAAGCCCAACATGAACGCGGTGATGGTTTTCGGGGTCAGGTCAAAGCGCAGGGCCTGTTCTGCGTTCACCGTCAATCCCGAACGGGTCCCGCCCTGCCAGTCCACGTGTATGGCTTCGATGCCCGCCAGCGTGACTTGGACCGTGCGGTCCACCGGCGTACCGGTCTTCTCCAGGATGCCCACCACGGTGAAAGGCTTGTCGTCGTGGTCGGTGAACCCCACCGAAACCAGTCCATGGGAGATGATGATCTCGTCGCCAAGCTTGTAGCCGAGATCGCGAGCCACATCTGCACCGAGGACCGTGTCATAGACCTCGGCGAACGGTTCGCCGCTTTGGAACGCCAGCGGGTTCTTGTTGCCGTACCGATAGAAGTCGAAGTAGTCCGGCGTGGTTCCCATCACCCGGTAGCCCCGGTGGGAATCGCCCAACGAGATTGGTACGGCCCAGGCCACCTCCTCCCTTGACGAGATGACCTGGAAGGACTCCCAGCTGACGTTGTTGGTGGCATCGCCAATGTGGAACACGCTGTAGAGCAACAGGTTGGTGGGCCCACTTCGAGCGCCAACGATCAGATCGGTTTCGGAGATGGTGTTGAGAAACCCGCTCTTGGCTTCCTTGCGAACGACGTCCACGCCCAGAAGAAGTCCGACGCTTATGGCGATCGACAGGACCGTCAGCAGCAGACTCGTGCGACGAAATTGGGCGCTCTTGAGCGCAATGCGCAAGAGGCTCATGTGGGGCTCGGCCGGCCGGTGGGGGGACCAGAATCAGTCTCGGTCAACTCGATCACCCGCGTGAATCGGGTGGCGAGCGCGGGGTCGTGACTCACAAAGATCAAGGTGCAGCCATGGGCGTCGACCTCGTCAAACAGCAGATCCAGGAAGCGATCGCGATTGTCGGCGTCAAGGGCCGAGGTTGGTTCATCGGCAATAAGAATTTCCGGACCGCCAATGAGGGCTCGGGCCACCGCAACTCGTTGCTGTTGACCAACGCTGAGCTCGGCCACCGGCGACGAATGAAGATCATCGGGAAGGTTCAGGGATCGCAACAGGCGGCCGGCAGTGGCGTTCGCATCGGCGGTCGACGCGCCCCTCCTGCGCTTGGATCGGGAGAAGGCAAACGACACCGTCACGTTCTCCAGAATCGACAGGTACGGCAACAGGTTGAACTGTTGAAACACCACGCCAATGTGATCGGCGCGGAATTGGTCTCGTCGACTGGCGGACAGCGCGGCAATATCGGTGCCCAGCAGGCGGATGCGACCCGACGTTGGCACGTGAATCCCCGCCAGAACATTCAGCAACGTGGTCTTGCCGCTGCCACTTGCACCGCGAACAAAGAGGTGCTCACCGGCGTGAAGCGCCAACGTGTCTATTGCGATGGTGTCGTGACTCTGTCCGGGCCACCGAAACGTGACATCGTCAAGCTTCACCACCGTGCCCGCAGAGATCATTCATTCAGGGTATCGCTCGCCATTGCGCGGGGTCCGGCGCTCCGGTTTGGCTACGGGTGCATCCGGCCCAAAGAGCAGCGAGGTTGCTGTTGCGCCGGAGACTCGTTCGGCGCCGAGATGGTGAGTTCGGTCTGAGCCTGAGACCCCCTACGATCGTTTGAACCAGCTCGCAGACGCGGGCGCTTGATCCTCCAGTTACCGCAGGTGCGCTCCCGCACCGCCAAAAGGAACCTCTCGATGGCAAAGAAGAACAGTGGCCCCAAAGTTGGCGGCAAAGGCCGGCCGACTCCCAAGCGGAACGCCACCAACACCAAAGCACAGCAGCAGCGCAGCGCCAACCGGCAGTGGTTCGTCGTTGTGGCGGTCCTGGTCCTGATTGTCGTGACCATTCTGGTGCTTGCCACCATCTTCAGCGACCCCACGCCACCGCCAGTCTTCGACCGGTTTGGAACCCAGCGCTAGCTTGGCCCGTTCACAAACCGAGCACACCAGCGTTGAACAACGTCTGGCACTGACCCGGATCAGATTCCCAGATCCAAACGCGGCTTCCAGAATGGCCGGAACAGTTCGATTTTGGGACACCGGTCCATCACGACCTTGAGACCCGCGGCCTCAGCCAGCTCGGCGGCCTTGTCGTCGTAGACACCGATCTGACCCCACAGGACCCTGGCCCCAACCTCAATGGCCTGTTCGGCGAGCCCGTAGAGCTCCTCTTTGGGACGGAAGACGTCCACCATGTCGATGGGCTTGTCGATCTCCTGAAGACTTCGCCAAACTTTCCGGCCGCGAATCTCGGTGACGCTTGGATTGGGGTTGACCGGCAGGATGTCGTAGCCGATCTCACTCAATTGTCGCAGCACGCCGTAGCTGAACTTGGTTTTGTCCGCGCTGGCGCCAACCATGGCAATCGTCTTGACCGAACGAAGGATCTCCGCCAAATAGGACGATTCGTAGTGGTACTGGTGCTCAATGTCGCCGCCGACGATTTCAAGGTCAGATTCAGCCATCAGCGGTCCTTCGTTGTCGGGCTTGCAGGCGGAACCAGATTCGGTTTCAGTTCGTGAGGCTCAAGGGGATCAAGGAACGGGTTCCGGTAGAGCTTGTCGTGACTATCAACGCCCACCTCAAGAGTGCAGTCGCTCAGGGGGCGAGCCACACAGGGAACGATGTACCCATTGTTCAGCTGCCGGTTGTTCAACGCAACCTGTTCCTCCTGGTTGACTTCGCCAGCGGTGAGCTTGGCCGCGCAGGTGATGCACCCGCCGTACCTGCAGCCATAGGGCAGATCCACGCCCAACTCCAGCAGCGTGTCCAGCAACGGGCGGCCGGCATCAACCACGTGGGTGGCGCCGTCCCGGTTGGCAATCGTGATGGCTGCGGTGTGCATCACAGCCAGATGTCGCTGGTGCAATCGCCACCCGGATAGCGGGTCTCATGGCAACGGCTGGGACCGTTGGGTTCGGTTCCGAAGTTGACCATGAACTCTTCGTTGATCTTCATCCCACCGTTCTCGACGTCGCAATCGATCATGACCATGACCCCACCCTTCTGGCGGATCTCGGGGAAGAACTGGTTGTCCCAGGTGGAGAACAGAGAGGTGGTCACGTAGAGCCGCTTGCCATCCAACGATAGTTGGAACATCTGGGGACCGCCGGCGACGTCGACGCCATTGACCTGCGGTGCTTTGCCCAAGAGCCCACCCATCCACACCTGGCCGGTCAACCGGGGGTTGTGCGGGTCGGTGATGTCGTACTGGCGCATGTCGCCATGCAGCCAGTTGTTGACGTAGACGTATTTGTCGTCCATGGAGACCAGCAGGGCCGACATGACCCCGGGCAACGGAATGGGCCATTCCGGGTGCATTTGATTCTCGACATCCACCACCTTCTCCCAGTCCCAAGGTCCGTCCTCGGTCTTCCAGAAGTGAATGATGTTGGAGCTGAGAGCTGCGCAACAGAATCCGTGCGTACTGTCCGGGTCGTGGAGAAACTTCACCTCCAACGGCAACAGGCCGTCTTCGCCCAGGTACATGGTTTGAATGGGCTCCCGTTTTTCGAAGTCCCAGACGTGAAGCCGACGGCCGTACTTGAGGTGTCCCACTTCCTCCAGGTCGAAGCCGGGCATGAACGTGTTGGGCGCCGCCCACTCAGACGTGATCATCGCGTTGTGGCGCGGCTGATACCAGAAGTCATACCCATACGGAATGTCGCCCATCGAGTTCTCCCAGCGACCCACAATCTCGAAATCCTCGTCCACATGGAGGTAGCCGCCGGGTGCTTCGCCGTTGGCATCGCCGAGGAACGAGATGATGATGTCGGACCCAAGGCAGTGAATGGTGTGCGGTCCTGAGAGGTCGGTCGTGGCTTTGATCTCATCGCCATCGATCACCTTGTGCAGCGAAGGTGCCCGCGGGTCGGTGGCGGTATCAACCACGTAGATGTTGTTGGACCGAACGCCGGGTAGCAGCAGATACTGGCGACTCATCGAGGCATCGCCGTGACACGAGGAGCAGGCATTCCAACCGGTGTGGTGAAGCTCATCACCAATGCCGGGCATCTCAAGCCGGTGGATGACCTGGGAATAGGTGGGACTCTCAGGATCGGCATCAACGGTGGCGAGGTAGTCGGGCTTCTGAATCCCGGTGCCGGTGTACAGCGCCACCGTGTAGAGAAGCTTTTCACGGGCGGCTTTGATTGCGTCACCAGGGCTTGCGTACCCCGGTCCGCAGCAGTCGGTGGCCATGTCCGTTTCGCTCACAGCGAGTCCCTCTGTTGTGGACCGAACGGTCCGCCGTCGGGCCGATGATATGGCGGGATCAGCCCGATGCTCTACCGGAGCGCACGCAACAGATGGCCCGGTTGGCTTCTGGTGTAGCGCAACTCAAGGTCGGTGAGCTCGACGGACCCGACCATCGCTTCCCCGGTCATGGATGCCGAGGGTCGCCACCATGGGGCCCGTGGTAAAAAGGACAGGTGGATGGCGACCAAACCCATAGTGCCGAGTCTCTCGAACCTCCCGTTGCTGAACCGCCGCCGGTTCACGAGTACGCGTTTGACACTGTCCATTTGATGGAACTCAAGATGGCCAACCGTCTGGAGATCGGCGCAGGGCGCGGCGAGCTGCGAGAGGAGTTTTTGGCGTCCGGTCGCAGCACCCATGAGGTGGAAGACGCCCTGGTCGGCGCCGAGGAACGGGTCCTCGCCAAGCAAGAGGTTGAGCGGCGCCGGATCTGGACCAAGCGGGCGGTGCGAGTGTTCATGCTCCTGGTTCTCGCCCTGATGGTGGCCCCGCTGCTGCAAGTGGTGTTGGACATCGTCTGACCGTGAGCGGAGCAGGCGGGTCCAAACACCTGGCGGGTCCAAACACCTTGCGGACGCCAAAACTAACCGCCGCCCGCTACCACCGCCTGACAGAACTACCGGCCCTCAACGACCGCGTTACTCATTGGTGGGAAAGCCCAGATTGACCGCGCTGGTTGCGGGGTCCGGCCACCGACTGGTCACAACTTTGGCCCGGGTAAAGAAGCGGACACCCTCGGGTCCGTACATCGTCGTGTCACCAAACAGCGAGTCCTTCCAACCGCCAAAGGAGTGGTAGCCGACCGGTACGGGAATGGGCACGTTGATGCCGACCATGCCGGCGTCGGCCTCCTCCTGGAATCGCCGGGCGACGCCGCCGTCGCGAGTGAAGATGGCCGCGCCGTTACCCCATCGATTCTGGGCAATGAGTTCCACACCTTCCTGATAGGTATCGGCCCGGACAACGCTCAGCACCGGTCCAAAGATCTCGTCCTGGTACACCGACATGTCCGTTGTCACATTGTCCAGCAGCGTGACGCCGGTGAAGAAGCCGTCGTTGTCAAAGGTCGATGTCCGTCCGTCGACCACCACCGTGGCGCCCGCGGCGGCGCCTTCTTCGACATAGCCGTTGACCCGGTCCCGAGCTTCCGCACTGATGAGCGGTCCCATCTCCGAGCTTGGATCGTTGCCGTCCCCGATGACCAGCTTCTCCATTCGCTCCTGGATTTTGTTCACCAGCGGGTCTGCAATGTCCCCCACGGCGACGACCACCGAGATTGCCATGCATCGCTCGCCAGCAGAACCGTACGCCGCGCTGACCGCCGAGTCTGCGGCCAAGTCAAGATCGGCATCCGGCAACACGATCATGTGATTCTTGGCGCCGCCAAGCGCCTGCACCCGCTTGCCGTTGGCCGCACCGGTTTCGTAGACGTATTGCGCAATCGGACTGGAGCCAACAAAGCTGACCGCCTTGACATCAGGGTGCTCGAGCAGTCGGTCCACTGCCAGCTTGTCACCCTGCAGGACGTTGAGCACCCCGGGGGGAAACCCGGCTTCCTGCGCCAACTCCGCAATGAACAGTGGGGCAGACGGATCCCTTTCGCTCGGCTTCAGGACGAAGGTGTTTCCGCACGCAATCGCATTGGGGATCATCCAGAGTGGAACCATGGCCGGGAAGTTGAACGGTGTGATGCCGGCAACGACGCCCAACGGTTGACGAACCGAGTAGACATCCACCCCGGTGGAAGCGCTCTCGTTGTAGCTGCCTTTGAGCGTCTCGGTGATGCCGCAGGCGAACTCAATGTTCTCCAGACCGCGGGCGACCTCCCCCATTGCATCGCTGGTGACCTTGCCGTGCTCAGCAGTCAGTCGCCGGGCAATCTCGGCCTGGTTGGCTTCAACCAGGTTTCGGAACGCAAACATGAGTTTGGTGCGTCGGGCCAGGCTGACATGGCGCCACTCCTGAAACGTTGCGTGTGCTGACGCAACAGCCGCATCCACCTCAGCAAGGCTGGCCATGGCGAGCTCGGCCGTCTGTTCCCCAGAGGCCGGATTGAACACGGGCTTGGTAACCCCCGATGTGCTCGGGCTGCTGACGCCGTTGATCAGGTGGTTGATGATGTCCATTGCATTCCTTCAGATAGATCAGATGAGATAGGAGGAGAGGCCGCGGCGCTGGTACTGACCGTCGCCCGCGGAGCCCAAATACTTGCGGTCTTCGATGATCACTGTGCCGCGGGACATGACGGTGTCAACCTGTCCCTGGATATCGAATCCCTCGTAGGCGGAGTAGTCAAGATTCATGTGGTGATTGTCCACGCTGATTGTCCACATCGCCTCAGGATCGTAGAGCACGATGTCGGCGTCGCTGCCGGGAGCGATCACCCCCTTCTTCGGATACAGGCCAAACATACGGGCCGGAGTTGTGGAGCACAGTTCAACCCAGCGCGCCAGGGAGATCTCGCCTTGAAGCACTCCCTGGTAGATCAGATCCATTCGGTGTTCGACACCACCGATGCCGTTGGGGATCGCCCGGAAGTCGCCGACGCCCAGGTCCTTTTGATCCTTCATGCAGAACGGGCAGTGGTCGGTGCTGACCACGCTCAGATCGTTGGTACGAAGGCCGGTCCACAAGTCTGCATGATGATGCTCGTGTCGGGACCTCAGCGGCGTGCTGCAGACATAGCCCGCGCCGTCAAATCCCGGGCGCCCCAGGTGGTCCTCAAGGTTGAGGTAGAGATACTGAGGGCAGGTTTCGGCAAAGACGTTCATCCCTTTGCCGCGGGCAATTGCCACCTGTTCCAGAGCTTGGCTGGCCGACAGGTGCACGATGTACAGCGGCGATGCGCCCACCTTGGCCAGTTGGATTGCCCGGTGGGTTGCTTCGCTTTCCAGTTCGGCTCGACGCACGAGTCCGTGATTGACCGGGTCGGTTTCACCGCGTTCCACCGCCTGCGCCGCCAACAGGTCAATGGCAATGCCGTTCTCCGCATGCATCATGATCATCCCGCCGTTCCCTGCGGCCTGCTGCATGGCCCGCAGGATCTGGGCGTCATCGCTCAGGTACGTGCCCGGGTAGGCCATGAACAGTTTGAAGCTGGTGATGCCTTCCTCAACCAGGATGTCCATCTCTTTGAGGGAGCTGTCGTCGACTCCGCCGAGAACCATGTGGAACGCATAGTCGATGGCACAGTTCCCCGCGGCCTCGGCCAATCGTTCATCCAGACACGTCCGCACGTTCTCGCCGGCCATTTGGGCCGCAAAGTCGATGATGGTTGTGGTCCCGCCCCAGGCGGCGGCGCGAGTGCCGGACTCGAATGTGTCACTGGAGGTGGTTGAGCCCAACCGCAGCTGCATATGGGTGTGGCAGTCCACTCCGCCGGGCAGCACATACTTTCCGTCGGCGTCAATCACCTGCGAGGCGCCACCTTCCGCGGACTCGGCGGGGCTTGACCCGGGAGCCATCAGCGCAACAATCGTTTCGCCATCGACCAGAACGTCGGCCGGGTCGGCGCCGGTCGCGCTGATCACGACGCCGCCTTTGATGAATGTGGTCATAGTCCTTGTGCTCCCCTGGACGTGCGCGCCGCCATATTGCCACGGCGAGCAGAGAGTCGTGTGAACAAGGCCAATGAGATTCGGTTCGACCAGCAGCTTTCTGACCCGGGTCAACCATCAACGCATCCAGCGCGTCTGACTTGTTGAAATCAGTTGGCGCCCAACGGTGCCGGAAAGGAGTACCGATGATTCGAATCGGTCGATCTGTGAACGTCCCAACCATCGATCTGCGAGGAGTCCTCGCGTCTGTACCCAACAACCAGTTGCTCGCCGACCTTGGCGGTCCCGACCTCGGCGGCCGACCGCTCGGCCGCCCCGATGACACGCCCGACAAACCACAGTCAAACCAGGGAACCGGGTTCATCATTGTCCGCCTTGACCAGGAGGTGTCCACGTCACTCGCCTCATCCGAAGCCGACACGCTCTCAAAATTCGCCAAAGAGGCCGGCCTCGACGGCTTGACGGCGACGCTCGAAGAGTTCGACCTGGTCCAATCGTGGCCGGTGGTCCGGTCGGTATCCGCCAAGACGGTCCTCGAACTCGAAGCGCGGGCCCGCCAAACCGACCTGCCGCCGTTGCGCAGCCTCACCTCGTACTGGAAGGTTGATGCCCGAGCCCACGGCGCCGGCATCGAAAAGCTCGTGGCGGCCCTCCGGAAGACCCCGGGCGTTGAGCACGCGTACCTGGACCTGGTGACCGATGACCCGTTGGTCGACGCGAGCGATGATACCTATGCCGCACAGCAGGGGTACCTGGACCCGGCGCCCGACGGCATCGACGCTCGCTGGGCATGGACCCAGACCAATGGCGAAGGTGCTGGCATTGCGGTCATCGATCTGGAGCAGGGCTGGTTCCTCACTCACGAGGACTACACCACCAAAGCTCCAACGATTCTCGTCGGCGACAACCGCGACGGCGTGGGTACCTACGTTGGCAATCACGGCACCGCCGTTCTTGGCGAGATGATCGCCGATGACAACACCACCGGTGTAGTGGGTGCCGCACCCGCGGCGGGTCCCGTGAACTGCGTCAGCCACTATGACTCGGTCACCAACACCAACGGCAACGTCGCCAACGCTGTGGTCGGTGCCATCGTGAACCTGTCTGTTGGCGATGCGCTTGTCCTGGAAGTCCAAACCAACTTCCTGCCCACCGAGATCATCGACGACAACTTCGACGCCATCCGTCTGGCATCGGCGCTCGGCATCATGGTGTTCGAAGCGGCGGGCAACGGCGCCAACAACCTCGACACATTCACCGACCCGGGCGGCGCGGGACAGATTCTGAACCGCACCTCGCCAAACTTTCGGGAGTCGGGCGCCATCATGGTCGGCGCATCTGTTGATGAGGTGCCTCACGAACGTTGGGCCTTCAGCAACTTTGGCAGCCGCATCGACTGCTTCGCCTGGGGCGAGGGCGTGGTCACCTGCGGCTACGGCACCCTTGACGCGGGGACCGGCAACGACTCCACCTACGCAAGCAGCTTCGGCGGCACCAGTTCGGCCACCCCGATTGTGACCGGAGCCGGCCTGATCATTCAGGGCATGCACGAGGCCAACACCGGCAATCGCCTGTCGCCCATGCAGATGCGCACGATTCTGTCCAACCCGGCCACCGGGACCGCCCAAGGCGGAACTGTGGCGGGGAACATCGGGGTCATGCCCGACCTCCGCGCCATCATCGAAGACACGCTGGGGTTGACAGCTGACGTGTACCTTCGGGACAACGTGGGCGACGACGGCACCGTGCCAAGCACCGGCGGCATCAGTGCCAGCCCCGACATCATCGTTCGACCGACTGCGGTTGCGGACCCCAACGGATCCTTCGGCGAGGGCTCGGGTGCGGAGAACTCAACGACACTCGGTTTCAGTGTCGAAGCGGGCCAGGACAACTTCGTCTATTGCCGGATGAAGAACCGGGGGGCAACGGTGGCCGATCAGGTGGGCGTGGACGTCTACTGGAGCGAAGTCTCCACTCTGGTGACCCCGGACATGTGGAACCTGATTGGCACCACAAACCCGGTGGACGTTCCGGTTGGTGACACCCTGGTGGTCACCGACGCGCTGACCTGGAACGATTCGGACATTCCCGCACCCGGGCACTACTGCTACGTGGGTGTCGCCGGGGGCGCCGATGATCCTGCACCCCCGCTTCCGTCGCCAACGGACTGGGACGGGTTCCGCGCATTCATTCGGAATCAGAACAACGCGACCTGGCGCAACTTCAACGTTGTTGACGCCATCGCAGACGCAAGCGGCGATCCATTCATCGGCCGATTCCTGATTGCAAACTTCCCCGACCGTCGACGTCGCTTTGACTTTGTGATCAACCAGCGGCTGGCCAAGGGCCTGCAGGCGCAGCTCGAAGTGCCGCTCGCGATGCTCAAGCCGTTCGTGACCGGACTCGACGTTGCGCACAAGATTGATCGCAGACGCAACGTTGGCATCATTCGCCTTCCTCGCTCGCAGGCCATGCGAGTCCATGGAGTGATGCTCCCGGCCAAGGCCCGCTTCACGTGCCGTGTGGTCATTGAGGGCGTGGCCGAGAAGGCCCATCCCGGGAACCTGATCTCGATTGGTCAACACTTCGACGACCAGGAAGTCGGACGAGTCAGCTGGCAATTCGCGAAGAAGGGCCAGCGGAAATCTGGCCGCTGAATGCCGGCTCGGGCGAGGTGTATGGGTCGAGGGGTGGTGCCCTCGACCCGCACCTGGCGCTATGCCCGCCGCACCCTGACCCCGAACCGGCCGCTGTTTCCTCACCCGTGAACAGCGCCACCGGGGGCACGGACCCGGTAGCACCCAGCGCACCTCATCCCCCGGCTTCGACAGCATCTGATCAACCCGTTGGCCCCCGATGCGGGCAAGACTGCACGCAATGGCCGCCTCATCCCTGACTCCCAACTCCCAGGCGACTGCCACCTTCTCCGCAGTTGACCAACGAGCACTGCGGGCCATCGCCGCACAGTTTTTTGTGAACGGGGCGCTCTTCGCGTCGTTCATTCCTCGCATGCCCGAGATCCGCGACCGCGTGGGAATCAGCGTTGCCGGGGTCGGCCTGTTGATGTCGGTCGCAGGTGCCTTCGGAATTCTGGCCAGCGTGCTGGTGAGTCCGGCGATCGCACGCTTCGGCACCAGACGTGTGCTGGTCGTCACCGCCATTGCCCTCGCTCTCTCGCTGCCAATTGTGGGGCTGGCCACCGCACCAATGGTGCTGCTCGTCGGCCTGATCGGCATGTTCAGCCTCGACGTACCGGTTGACGTGGCAATGAACATGCAGGGGTCATGGCTGAGCGCTCGACGACACACGCCGGTTATCAATCGACTGCACGGGCTGTGGAGCCTGGGCACGGTAATCGGTGGTGTGTCGTCCTCGTGGATTGCGGCCGCCGGGGTATCGCTCTCGGTCCATCTGGTCGGCGCGGCTGCGATCCTGCTCGGCGTCATTGTCTACGTCGGTCGGGGCATCCTTCGCTCGGATGAGGAACACGATGGACCCGCCGCGCTCAATGAGTCCGGGGGCCGACGAGTCCGCCCCGCGTTGCTGCTGTTTCTCCTGGCGGGACTGTTTGCCGTCGCTCTTGAGTCAATTGCCGTTGATTGGGCGGCATTTCGGTTGGCGGACGATTTCGGAGCCTCGGCCGGTTCCGCAGCGCTCGCTTATGTTGCGGTCACCGTGGGCATGACGATTGGACGATTTGGCGGCGATCTTGCCACCACACGGCTTGGGACACCACGTCTCATCCGCGCATCGACCGCACTGTCAGGAATCGGGTTGGCCATGGCTTCACTCACCTCCACCCGGGTCATTGCGCTGGTGGGCTATGTGATTGCCGGACTGGGGGTGGCAACGCTGATGCCCGTGCTGTACGACACCGCCGCCAAACATCGGGGACAAGCGGGAGCGGGTCTCGGAGCACTCACCGCTGGACTTCGGGTCGGCGCCCTCCTCATACCGACCTTTGTGGGAACCATCGCCGCAACCGATCTCACCGTCGGATCCGCTGTTGCACTGGTCGCGCTGCCCAGTGCTTTGGGGTTCGCCATTATCTTCGAGGTGCTGAACCGCCGATCTCCCACCATGCGGTCATGAATCGTCCGGAGGTCCAACGACAGCGGGTGGGCATTGTGGGGGTTGGCGCCATGGGCTCCATCTATGCTGCGCTGTTTGCCGCAGCGGGACACCAGGTGTGGGGCATAGATCCGTGGCGGGCCCACCGTGAAGCGATTACCGCCCATGGACTCCACGTCAGCGGATTTGGTGGAGACAGACGGGTGAAAGTCAACGTCAGCGCAACAGTCGCCGAGGCCGATCGTTGCGATCTCTATGTGGTCGCCACCAAGGCGGCGCATGTGGGAGTTGCGGCGGAGTCGATTGCGGCTCATCTGATGGCCTCCGCAACCGTGGTCACCATCCAAAATGGTTTGGGGGCCGCAGAGCGGGTCCTTCGCCACCTGCCAGCGGACCAGGTTCTGTTGGGGGTGGCGCAAGGGTTTGGCGCTCGCATGGTGGGCCCGGGCCACGCCCATCTGACTGGTATGCAGATGCTTCGGCTCGGCGAGGTGAGCGGCGGCTTCACCCCCCGCCTTGAGCGAATCACCGACCTGTGGGCCCACGCCGGGTTTCCGGTCACGGCATTCGAGAACATCGAACAGCTGATCTGGGAGAAGTTCATCTGCAATGTGGCGCTCGGTGCGCCATCGCTTGTTTCAGGATTGACGGCCGGCGAGCTCCTCGCCGACGAGCATTGGCGCGAGGTGGCGATGGGGTGCGCAACCGAAGCCTTCACCATCGCCCGAGCGCAGAATATTCCAATCAGCTACAACGATCCGGTTGCGTACGTTGAAGCCTTCGTGGCCCGGGTGGCGGACGCCAAGCCGTCAATGTTGCAGGACTACGAAGCGGGACGGCCAAGCGAACTCGATGCCATCAACGGTCAGGTTCCTGTTCTTGGCCGGCGGGTCAACGTCGCCACCCCGCACAACGACGCCATCTGTCAACGCGTTCGCGCAATGGAAGCCGCAAGGGAAGCCGCACGGGAGTCCAACGTTTCTAACTGATGGGTTCAAGCCGAGCCGGCACGTGCTTGTGCCATGGGGTGCCAACAACCGGGTCCGCCCAGTCCGTGGTGGTCAACTCATTGGGGGCCACGCCGGTGATCTCAGGCGTGCCACCGGCCGGCGAATAGCCAAGACCCATGCCGTTGGGCAGCGAGATGTGACCATCACGCATGGTGTCGTTGACTTCGGCGACCGCCACTGCGGCACCGCCGGGCGTCGTGATCCGAACCCGTTGGCCGTCGACCACGCCGGCCGCCGCCGCATCCGCGCTGCTCAAGCGCAGGGAACCAGCCTTGTCCTTCTTGCGCCATTCCGGGTCTCGCATAATCGTGTTTGCGGTAAAGCTTCGACGCTCCCCCGCACTCAGCACCAACGGAAAATCCGCGGTTGTCCGTTCGGTCGGAGCCGTCCGCAATTCGGTCAGCATGGTGAACATCTCGGGAATGGCCAGGTTGATCTTCTGGTCCGGCGTGCGCAGCAGGTTGAAGCCGTCGTCGTGGTTGTGGCGAGTGAAGGCCACCCCGTCCCGCGCAGCGATAATCGCATCGAAGAGGGCACCGCCAAGCGCCGGTCCTTCACCAGTATGGCCCGCTGCACGGACCTGGTCCGGGTACCGCATGGCGGCCTGGTGAGCGCTGAACCACAGCGGCGCGGCTCCGGCCATACCGTCAGGCAGGGTGGTGCCAAGCGTCTCGTAGAGCAGTGCAGCTCCCACCCCAGCCAATTCGGGCTTTGCGCCGGCCACGGTCATGAACGCTTCGGAGAAGGTGTCCCGGCCCGCAGCTGCGGCTTCCCTGAGCGGCGCAATCTCCTCATCGCCAAAGACGCCAAGGGCTTGAATCAATCGGCTGTAGATCTCCGGCTCGGGCAGGGTCCCGGGGAGCGGGTCAAGAATTGGTGCTCGGACGCACACCCGGTTCTCGGGGAACGCCAGGTTGAAGAACGTGGTCTCCACCTTCTCGTATTGCGTGGAAGCGGGCAGGACCCAGTCAGCCTCGTTGGCGGTTTCGGTCATGAAGACATCCACGACCACCGTCAACTCCGCGACGCGCATGGCTTGGCGAAACTTCTCGGACTCGGGCAGCGAATGCACCGGGTTGGCGCTTTCGATGAACAACGCCCGACTCCGATCCGGATGATCGCTCAACATGCCGTCCGCAATCTCATTGCATGGCATCAATCCGCTCACGATTGGGCCGCCTGTAACCGGCGTGGCAGGTTCGGCGCCGGAAGCTCCATAGCTGAAGAGGGGCACCAACGAGCTGTGCGCAGTCATGGCGCCCGGCTTGCCGTAGCTGCCAACCAGTCCGGTCACCACTCGTTGCAACCAGGACACCAGCGTGGAGTTGGGGGCCATCTGCGTGCCCAGGTCTTCGAACACTGAGACACTCGATGCGGAAGCCAGACGACGAGCGATGACCCGAATGTCGTCTTCACTGATGCCGGATCGCTCAGCGAAGTCCGCAATGGGAACCTCCGCCAACGCCGCGGTTGCCTGGGCAACACCGATGGCGTTCTTTTCCAGCCAGGACTCGGCCGTGAGGCCTTCTTCGACGATGACCGCCGCCAAGGCGGCCAACAGGAACGCGTCACCTCCGGGGCGAACCGCAAGGTGGTAGTCGGCCAGATCTGCGGTTTCGGTTCGGCGGGGGTCGATCACGATCGTGACCCGGTTGTCGTCCCTGGCCACATCTTTGAGTACCCGACGGGCTTCATCGAAGCCGTGCGAGTGCCACGGATTCTTGCCCAGGTAGATGGCGACTTCGGCTTCGTCGAACTCCCCGTGGGTGTGGGTGCCGTACATGCGGCCTTCGACCCACGCCTCGCCGGTCTTTTCCTGGGCCAGTGCGTTGGACTTCCGGGTGATTCCCAGGGCGTTGCGGAACGCCGCCCCGTAGACGCCTCCCAGGTGGTTTCCCTGGCCGCCGCCGCCGTAGTACATCACCTTGTCGCGCCCATGTGCATCACCGACCGCGGTCAGCGCTTCGGCGATCTCGGCAATGGCGGTGTCCCAATCGACTTCGATGTAGGTCCCGTCATCGGCCCGCCGCAGTGGAGACGTGAGCCGTCCCTGCGCGTTCTGATAGTGGTTGAGGCGCAGCGCCTTCTCACACGTGTACCCCTTGGAGGACACGTGGGCCTTGTTGCCACGCACGCGAGTGATGGTGCGGTCGTCCAAACGCACCTCAACTCCACAGTTGTTGCTGCACAGGATGCAGACGGTCTTGTGCCAGGCAAGCTGCGGGTCCGCTGCCTGGGGGTCAGTGCCGGTGGTCGCTTCAGTCATGACTCCACCGTAGTAACCGATCCGCGGGCCCCCGGACGGGGACCCCGGCGGTGACTACGGGTTGAGGAACAGCCGAAGCCCGTCCTCAACGATGGCCACAAGCTTCGCAAACGTCTCGGCCAGCAGCCCATCCTCGACCGGAGCGGGCTCGGCAAGCATGGTCAAGCCGGCGGTGTAGGTAACGAGGCAGCCGTCATTGGTTGATTCAAAGGTGACCGTGTCGTCGGCTCGGAAGTCAGGATGGGTCCCGACGATGGAAAATGAGCGACTCTTGTCCACTGCGGTCAGCTCGTACACCGCCGTTGTGGGCTGACCGTCAAAACCGGTGAGGGTGACCTCATAGCGCACACCCGGCGAACCCGGTTCGCCATCGATCCGGCGCACGTGGCGAATCCCCCGGTCCCACTCCGGAACGTTCGACAAATCAATCATCAGTTTGAACGCTGCATCCGCGGCCAGGCCGGAAGCGACCACGATCGTTCCAACAGGCATACGCCAGAGTCTTCCAGAAATCACAGAGGCGACGTCCCCGTGGGGAACATGGTCGGCAGGCGAGCGTCCTGAAGCTGCTGACATAACATCGGCCGATGGCTCAAGAACTCCGCACCGCCCCACTCAGCAAACAGTATGCAACCGTCAACAACAGGCAGATGGCGTACCACGACGTTGGCACCGGTGATGCGGTGGTCATGCTGCACGGCAACCCCACCTCGTCCTATCTCTGGCGCAATGTCGTGCCGCATCTTTCGGGCACCCATCGGGTGGTGGTTCCCGATCTCATTGGCATGGGCGACTCGGACAAACTCGATGATCACGGTCCCGGGACCTACCGCTTTGTTGATCATCGCGAGTACCTGGACGCGCTGTTGGACCAGTTGGACCTGGGCACCAACATCACCCTGGTCATTCATGACTGGGGTTCAGCCCTCGGCTTCGATTGGGCCAACCGCCACCAGGACCGCGTAAAGGCAATCGCCTATATGGAGGCCATCGTCATGCCATTGACCTGGGATCAGTGGCCCGACCCCTCCATTCGCATCTTTCAAGGGATGCGGTCCGAAGCCGGCGAAGAGATGGTCATGACCAGGAACCTCTTTGTGGAAGCCATCCTGCCGGGATCCATCGAGCGTGACCTGTTGCCGGAGGAACACGACGAGTATCGCCGTCCCTTCCTGTCCGATCCCTCGCACCGCCGTCCAACACTCACCTGGCCCCAGGAGATTCCCATCGAAGGCGAACCGGCTGACGTGGTGGAGATCGTGCAGTCCTATGCCGACTGGCTCTCCGCCAGCGACATGCCCAAGCTCCTGATCAACGCGGAGCCGGGAGCGATTCTCAAAGGGGACCAGCTGGCGTTCTGTCAGAGCTGGCCCAACACCACCGAAGTCACCGTGACCGGCAACCACTTTGTGCAGGAGGACAGTCCGCACGAGATCGGTGAGGCCATCGTCGCGTGGCTGGCCGCCATGTAGACCGCCATGTGCGACATCGGGCCACCGAGCCGACAGACTGGTGGCAATGAGCGACAACTGGGACTTCATCATCATTGGCGGCGGCTCGGCCGGCTGCGCGCTGGCCAATCGGTTGAGCACCGACCCCGCCACTCGGGTACTGGTTCTCGAGGCCGGACGTACCGACTGGAAGTTTGACGTCTTCATCCACATGCCGGCGGCGCTGACGTACCCCATTGGCAGCCGGTTCTACGACTGGAAGTACGAGAGTCAGCCCGAGCCGTTCATGAACGGCCGGAAGGTGTACCACGCCCGCGGCAAAGTGTTGGGCGGATCATCAAGCATCAACGGCATGATCTTCCAGCGGGGCAATCCCATGGACTACGACCAGTGGGCGGCCGAACCGGGCATGGAGACGTGGGACTACGCCCATTGCATGCCGTACTTCAAGCGCATGGAGAACCGGCTGGTCGGCGGCGACCAGTGGCGCGGTAGCGACGGACCGCTGCAGATGGAGACCGGTCCCGCGACCAATCCCCTGTTTCAGGCGTGGCTGGATGCCGGCCCCCAGGCGGGCTTCAAACGTACCGACGACGTCAACGGTTACCGCCAGGAGGGCTTTGCCGCGTTTGACAAGAACATGGTCCGAGGCCGCCGGCTTTCCGCAGCTCGGGCGTATCTGCATCCGGTCATGAAGCGACCCAACCTCAAAGTGATCACGCTGGCCCAGGTCAACAAGGTTCGCTTTGTCGGGAACCGTGCTGTTGGGGTGGAGTATCGGCGCGGCCGCAAGACCCGGGTGGCCAACGGCACCGAGATCATCAGCTGCGGCGGCGCCTTCAACTCCCCGCAGCTCCTCCAACTCTCCGGTGTTGGCGCCGCGGACCATCTGGGCCAACTTGGCATTCCGGTCGTTTCAGACCTGCCCGGCGTCGGCGAGAACCTTCAGGATCATCTGGAGGTGTACATCCAGCACAAGTGCAAAGAGCCAGTCTCCATGCAGCCGTATCTGGCCACGTGGCGCATGCCGTTCATTGGCATGCAATGGCTGGCTCGCCGCGGCCCTGCGGCCACCAACCATTTCGAGGCCGGCGCGTTTGTTCGCAGCAATGACACAGTGGAATACCCCAACCTGATGTTCCACTTCCTCCCCATCGCCATTCGATACGACGGTTCGGTTCCCGAAGGCGGCCATGGCTATCAGGTGCACGTTGGGCCCATGTACTCCGACGTACGCGGAACGGTGAAGATCACCTCGACCGACCCGCGCAGGAAGCCTGACATCCAGTTCAACTATCTGTCCACCGGCAATGATCGCCAGGAGTGGATTGAAGCGGTCCGCACCACCCGTCACATCCTCAGCCAACCCGCCTTCGACAAGTACGACGGCGGCGAGGTCTCTCCTGGTCCCGACGTTCAGACCGATGAGGAAATTTTGGAATGGGTGGCTACAGACGCCGAGACCGCACTCCACCCATCCTGCACCGCAAAGATGGGCACCGATGCCATGGCCGTTGTCGATCCGGTATCGCTACGGGTCCATGGCACCGAAGGTCTCCGGGTCGTTGACGCCTCCGTGATGCCCAACGTCAGCAACGGCAACATCTACGCGCCGGTCATGATGATTGCGGAGAAGGCGGCCGACGCCATCCTGGGCAACTCGCCCCTCCTGGCCGACGACGCAGACGTCTATCGCGCCCCCACCGCCGGCCGCTACAGCTGACGCCACCCCAGCCGACGGGCAGGTTGAGGGAGCGGGCATCGACCCGGCCCGCCGCCACCTGCGGCTACGGCATGGTGAAGTTGTCCAGGAACAGCGTGGTGGAGACGATGCCGCCGTCGCAGGTTGAGAACTCGCTCTCAAAGATCCGGTTCTCATCGTTGGGCTGCACCACCAGAATTTCAATGTTGTCTTCGCAGCTCGAGCCGTCAACCCGAATGGCCAGGTCGAGTTCCACGTTGGATACCACCGCTCCCGTTGATGGGCCGGTGTAGATGAGCTGGCCCTGGTTCTCGGCTCCGTAGCCGCCGACGTAGACCGACGTGTCCTCAGTGATCAGGCCGTCGAACGTCAGAGTCTCGTCGTAGTCAATGCGCACTGCCTCCACCGCAAGCGAACCCGCAGCAGGATTCCGGTTGGTGAAGGTCACCTGCCAGTCGTCGTGGACCGTCTCGCCGTTCACGATCGTGCCCAGATCGACGGTGGCAATCTGGAACTGCGCCGTCGGGTCACCGCAGTCGGTGAACGGATACAGCGTCTGCGCGGCCCCAGCCACGTTGCGCACATGGACTTCGAGGTCCGAGGCGCACTCGCCTCCCTCCAGCCGCAACCACACCTTCACGGTCGTGTCGGACAAGGTTGAGGTAATGAGAACATCGTCCGGCAACAGGAGAACCACCGGGTCCACCCCGATGTCGAGACGGTCGTCCCCCACCACATACCGATCCGGATAGGCAAGGTCGCCGCGAAGGGTTGCCTGGCCCACGGTGTACTCCGCATTGGGCGCTCCGCCGTTGTGCTCGGTGGTGTCGTTGAAGTAGACGGTCCAATCACCTTGGGAGTGAGGGCCCGCACCAACGTCGGTCGCCACGCCGTACTCGAAGGTCCCAATCGGCTGCTTGAGGACCTGCCATTCGGCGAAGTAGGTGTCGTTGTCCAGGTACGGGGAAAGCCAGCCTTGGACCCAGGTGAATCGCTGCGGATCCCAGCCCGGGAGGAAGTGGTAGCCCACTTCAATCACGGCTTCTTTGAAGAACTCGCCCTGGCCGACATTTCCCGGCTGCCGTTGGCCAGCGATGACAAAGTTGCCTTGGACCCCGAGGGTTCCTTTCACCAGTTTTGAGAACGGGAAGATCCCGACGAGCAGCTCGGCTTCGACTCCGGCTTTGACCTCAAAGTCGCCGCCGGTGTAGTGAACCGATTCATCGGTAAGGCTGAAGCTGGTCACCGGAGGATGTGCGATCACATCACCGTTTTCGTCGACCGTGCTCCGAGTCACCACGGTGCGTTCGAAGGTGGCGCGAGCGTCCAGGTCCCCATCGAACTTGAAGGAGATCTCGGCCTCAATCTGGCGGTTGTAGTCGACAATGACGGGTATCGGGCCGACCGAGAACAGGAACTTACTCTTGTCCCATTCCCACGGCTCAACCAATTGCAACGAGTCCGATACGAGGATGTCGGAGTCGATCTGCCCGTCGACCTTGATGTCGATGATGGCGTCACCAACCAGCCGGCCAGTTTTGGTGATGTCGTAGCGGACCACTTCCGGGTCCCACCAGTTCTGGATGAGTACATCGGTGCCAACTTCGCTGATCCACGTTCCGGTGAGGGAGACGGGGCCTTGGGCGTCGAGGTTGTGGGGCAGGTTCCAACGATCGTCTTCCAACCGTGAGTTGTAACTCCACTGCTCATCAATTATCTGGACCGACTCCTCGTGTTCCACCTGCCGAAACAGGTCCTCCATGCTGGCCGACCAGTAGCCAAAGTAGTTCTGGCCGTGAGACTCCACGAGTTTGAGGGATGCCCCGCGGGGGAAATGCTCCGACATCGGCACGACAACTATGTCACCGACCCCAACCCTGCTCATCGTGATCTCGTGGAGGTTGACATAGTTGAGCGAAAGCAGGCCGGCTGTTCCCAGGCCCGGCGTATATGAGCCAATACTCACCACTTCCCACGCCTCGAGCTCAAGCACGTTGGGGTAGAAAATGGTGTCGTCTGCCTGCGGATACTGAATCGTCACCGGAGTCGGCATGCCGCCCTGGTCAGCTTCAACCAGGAAGTCTTCGAAGAAGAGGCCGCCCGGGAACCAGTCCACGTTGAAGACCGCAGTCCAGTCGTCGTCAACACCTTCGATGAACTCCTCGCCGATCTGTCGGGAGATCGGCTCGGCCAGCTCGTCCCGTCCGGTTACCGTGATGGTGGTGGGCTTGAGACCGGTGCCTCGAAGGTGCATGGCTCCGTCGCCAGAGCCGCTCTCACCAATGTCGATGAATGTCCGCTGACCCCAGGTGATGGAGGCCGACTCGGTGTCGCCCCCAGCGGTGACGTGCACCTCGTAGGTGCCGTAGGGATCCGAGACATCCAAGTCCAGCAGAAACTCGTGCGGTTCGATCGTGTCTTCACACGTGAAGGTGCCGCCAGGCGGGATGACCACTGCGGTCATTCCCGATGCCGGCAGGCCGCCGTTCTCCGCGCAGGTGCGCATCCCATCCCAGTCCCAGTAGTCGCGGGTGGCGGTGAAGCCGGTGATATCCAGCGCCTGGTCCTGGTTCCGGTTGATGATGGCAAACTCCACGACGTCTCCAGCCTCGACGACATCGGACTCGCCCACCCGGTCCTCATGGATTCGGAGTTGGACATCAAAGTCGATGTCGGTGTCGGTTGGACTGTTCGACCACGTGGCCGTTGTGTCCTGGGTTCCGTTGGCGGTCGCCGTCAGGGTGTACTCGCCGGTCTGCATACCGCTGCTTATTGGCCAGGTGCACGCCATGTCTTCGGTGCTGGCCAACGTTGTTGGGCAGTTCAGCGCGCCGAGCACCGAGCTTTGAGGGTCAGCCAGGCTGACCGCGATTCCGTCCAAGGTCCCGGGGTAGGTGCTCGAATTGAGCACCGTCGCCGTCAACTGGTTGCCTGCCGTCTCCTCGATGTCGGTGAAGCTCAGCTGAGCAACGCCGGTCTTCAACGGGTTCTGTGACGTGGTCGTGATCCTCGTCGGGTTGTCTTCGGCGCGGGAGGTCACGCTGAAGAGGCTCAGACTCTCGGCCCCGGGCGCAGCCGGCCGAAGCTGGGTGCTGCAGATCAGGGAATCGCCCGCGGGAATCGCGTAGCCCACCACACTCGAGTCACTACCAAGGGGTGCCGGGAGCACGTTGCACACGAGGACGGCGTCAGGTCCGCCATCGTTGCGAGAGAAGCTGTAGTCATCTTCAGCAATCTCGATCGTACGGTCAGCAGTCGTGTTGGCCACAGTGAAGATCATCCCGTTGCTCTCGGCTGACGCCGGGAGCAGGGGGTCCATTGGTGGGGCGAAGTTCGGGTCGTATTCGGTGTCGTCTCCGGAAAGTCTCATCACCGCACTGATGGTGATGTCGCCCGGCGCCAGATCGGTTCCGGTTGCTGCCGAACCGCCAACGAAGGCAAAGTCCCGGTCACGGGAGATATTGCCTGCACTCACATTGACGGTGCCCGTGTAGTCGGTGTTTGTCTGGACCGAGGCCGACTGCGCCGTGCAACTCACGGTTCGGCCCGGTTCGATCGACAGGCCACTGCAGCCGCCGGGGTCGGACCAACCGCCGCCGGAGATCACGACGTAGCCAAGTTGAAGATCCGTCTGGCCGGTGTTGGTGATCGACGGGTAGAGGTCGTAGTCACCTGGAGGCACCTCGACGCTGTCGGTCACGTCAAAGCTGCCGCCAGATCCAACCAGTGAGACGGCAACGTCGTATGACGGAGCGGAATCCGCTTCAACCGTGAAGAAGAAGCTCTGGGAGAAACTGGCATCACGGGTTTCACCGTCTCGCTCATAGGTCCCCGAAAGCGTCACGTTGCGGCCTTGAGTGCCGGGGCGCTCCACCAAATCACCCTCAACATCAACGGCGGTGCTCAGTGTGGCCGTGCAGGTCGCGGTCCCGCCAATCGCCAGATCGCCAGCCACGCAGGTTGCGGGGATGTCGCCGCTCCCGGTCACGGTCACGCTGTCCATTTCAAACACACCCGTGTTGGACACATCAAAAATCACGTCGACCTCGCCCGACGCAATCGTCGGTCCGGGAGAGATGTTGGCAGTGGTCAATGCACTCAACTGACCATCGTCAATGGTCACATTCACCGTGATGTCCGGAAAGGAGTTGGAGTCGAACCGATCACAGTCGATGGGCTCATACAGGTTGAGCGTGACTTGGAGGTCCATGCAGTCCTGGTACGCGGTGGCCCCGGAGATCCATGATGTGAGGTACGAAAACATCGTGTCCTTGTCCAATGGCGCCTGGCTGTTGGAGGTGACGACTGTTCCCTGGTCGTTGATGCAGACTCGATACCAGGCGAGCTGCAGCATCCGCTCGGTGTCTTCAGACGAGGTCCAGGCCGACGCTTCATCAGAGGTGAGGAACGGGGTGAATTCTCCTCCGGTGGAAGATGTCGTGATGTAGCCGCCGTAGGGACCGGTGTAGAGAAGCGTCCAATCCAGCGGATCCGCACTCAGGCACAACCCGATCTGTCCCGATCCCGGCGTTGTCGTCGACGAGATGTCACATTGCAGTGTCGCGATCATCCGACCGTGTTCGGCGCCATCTCGATTTCGGTCGACCCACCGATTCTGGTCTGCGTCCCAATACGCGGTCCGGGACTCGGTGTTGTCGGTACTGGCCATGGCGGCATAGCCGGGGAATCCCTCATCGATGCAGAATTGATCTGCCGACGGATACAGAAGCGTGTCCGGCGCATTGTCATAGTTGCCGGTAAAGAGACCAATCCGCTGGCCACCCACCTGCGGTGGCGAGTACGACCCAACAGGTTGCTGGGTGATCGGAGTCACGATCGGCACCATCGGCGCAATGGTGGTGCAGTTGCTTTCCAGGATCGGGAGGCCGGCCAGAAGATCGTCCAGCAAATCCCAGCCCGTCGATTCCGGCTGCCATTCCCAGGAACCGAGGTCCCATTCCTGGCGGTAGAACGTCACCCATCCACCCTTGATGAACGGCGGGATGGGGGGTATCCGCACCCCGAACTCGCCGTAGGCGCTGAATCGCATTCGCAGCAGGTAGAGATGAAGCGATATGGAGTAGCAGGGTTGTATCCGGAAGTCAGGTGCCCCCCAGTTTTGGACCTGATTGATTACCCCCTCCAGACCCTGGGTGGGGTCCAGCGCACTGTTGGCCTGGTTCACATCCAGAAGCTGCAGCGATCCGCGAATCGGGAGCTCGAGACCGATCAGCGTGCCTTCGGCTTCCACGCCAATCTTGACAATGAGAAGCTCCACGGCCACCGAGACCGTTGCATCCAGCTTGATCGTGGGCGTAACCGTTGCCGACAGCGTCGCCCAGACCACGCCGCGCTGGGGTTCCTCGCCTTCCACCCAGTCTCGGGGATAGTAGTCCGAGGTGAAAAGGCCGAAGTTGCAAATGTCGAGCGACACCTGGGTCGGGAAGGTGATCGATCCCCGCAGGTGGAGGGAGATCTCGATCACGAACGGGCCAACCGGAATCGGCCACTCCCACGGATCCCAGTTCGTTGCCAGACGAGGTTCGCCGTCCTCACGCAACGACAGGTCGAATGCGGCACCCAGGCCACAGGTCACTTTGGCGGTCTTGTTCACCAGCCAGTAGTTGTCCGATGACGTGTCGCTGGAATTGAAGATCGTGCGGACCTGGAACCGGAACTCGCGCTCAACCTGACCAAACTGCACGTCCTGACTGCCCGGCACATTGATCACGTGATCGTTGAGATTGTTCTCGTCGTAGCGGTCGAGTTCTGAGCTGACCACAGCACGGGCGAGCTCGAAGCGACGCGCTATCGGAGGGTCAACGTCGTCATCGGGATTGTCGTCGCGCTCGTAGATATTGACGCCGATTGCACCCTCAGCCAGGAAGTTGCCTCCGCCGTTCGGACCACCCTGGACCCCGGTGACGCCCATATTGATATCGAGGACCGCGCGGATTCGTTCGGTGCCCAACGAGCAACCCCAGTCGATGCCCGGGATGTAGCCGCTGGTCTCGACCGTTTCGCGATGTCCGCACTCGCCGTCAATTTTTGCAAGCTTGGCGGCGGTGTCGTCATTCACCTTCACTGAGGTGTAGACGTTGAACCGTTTTGCCGTTTCGTAGGCGAGCTGCAACGCCGCCTGATCGCCGAGATTTTCGAGCGCCGCAACAGCAATACTTGCGTCGTCAGCGTTCTGTGCCGCTGCGGCTTCACTGGTGAGGTACGCAAAGACCGTCGCGTCGTCGGACTTGTCGGCCGATCGTGAAGCCAAGGCAGACCATGCGAGCGTCGACGATGCATTCTGTGAGGCATCGGGGTCGGTGGTCAGCGCTTGTGCCGCAGAGACCAGCGACGACGACGGATTGTTGATGGCAACAGCGTTCACCGCGGCGGTGAGACGCCGCGCGGTCGCAACATCGGTGTCGTTCATGACCGACGCAAGCACCTCTTGCGCCTGGGGTACATCTCGACCGGCGACGACAAGCGCCGACACCGCGATCAACGCCCCGTCGTGGGTTTCCGCGGCACCAACAAGCTGGGCTACTTCATCGGCACGATCGGGATGGGCCTCAATCGCCTTCGCCAAGTGCCAGACCGTTGCCGACGCCGTTGGAGCAGCGGCGAACGCGTCCAGCGCATCGTCCATCAGACGAACGTCGCGGATGGCGCGCACCACAGCCCGTTGGGCCCGGGCGGTGACCGGGTCAAGGCGGTCGACGGCAACATCGCCAGACGTGCGGTAGTCAAGCCGGTCGGTAAGAAACGACACCGGCGCCACAAACGTTCCGTGGAGCCGCACATCGGTGACTGCGGCAGCCTTGGCTTCGCTCAGAGCTTCGCCCCGGTTGTCGTCCATGTCGGCCAGTCCGGGCGACGCGGCAACCTCGGTGCGGTCGATGGACCGCTTGGCGGCCAAAGCGCCGTCGTTGGCAATGACCATCTCGCTGGTTCGCTCTCGGGTCTCGCCTTGACCGAGGTCCGTCGTCGGGATGTTCTCGATGCGTCGGATGCGAACACCGCTGCCGTCTGGGAGCCCGTGCACGGTTGCATCGATCCTGCGGTCCTCGTACAGGCGTGAGGTCTCATCGGTCGAGAACGCTGTCTCGCCTTCCTGAATGCTGAAATGAAACGAGTTCAAGACCGACTCCACGAACTCCAGTCCGACCGAGTCAGCGTCTGGGTGGCGAACAATCTTGGTAATGATGCCGTCCTGGTCTCGGTCGATAATCAGCGGTGGCATGTCGCCATGATCGGTAACACTGACGCCCTGAGCCGGCACGGTGTCGACGTCGACACCGGGGTTGAAACTTTCAAAGTTGGCGGCACTGCGGGACCATGAGCGGGTGGCGCCGGAGACGACTTCGAAGCTCAGCACCTCTGACCCGGTAGCGGGGTCCCGGTCCAGAAGAACCATTTCCACAAGCGCATCGGTACGGACCACGGTGACATCAACCTCGTCTTCGCGGTCAACGGTTCCGTCACTCAGCCCGTCGACAAACGCGCTTCGCTCACTCCCCCCAGCTTCGGTCACCGACTGGTAGCGGTACACGTGACCATCGCCCACTGCCTGGGAACCAGTCGGTGCGACGGCTGCAGCTGGCCCCGCGTCACTGTTGTTGGCGGCGAACGACTCAGCCGACCCAAGAGATACCGCCGGGTGAGAGGAATCAAGGGGGTGGTCGACGGTGGGAACCACTGCCTCCTGGGGTTCCACCGCTTCCAGTCGGGCGGCGCGCAGAGAGAAGCCAGCCTCGCCCGCATTGGGATCAGCGTGATGGCTGAACATCAGTTCCCAATCACCCGCGCCGGAGTAGGGCATGGTCACCGTCGTTTCGAGCAGACCCGGGTTCGTCGGGCAACCCGTGAATGGGGTTACGTCCTTTGTCGATCCTGCCGGATCGACCACACGGAATAGCACGTCCCCGCTGCAGGCTCCCGGCTGCATCCGCACCCAGATGATGATCTGACGGTCCTTGTTGGCAAGGTCGCCATCGTCAGCCAGTTTGAGATCCGGATGTTCCCCAAAGGCGGGCTCGGATACGGCGAAGTCCTGGTCATAGACAGCGAGCACTGTCGACCAGGTCTCTTCGGCCGCTTCAGCGGGCGAAGACACCTGAACGATCGACGTGGCCAACGCCAGAGTGACGAGCATGAGCGTCAGCCGCACGATGGCGCGCCGGACGGGCGTTGAATGAGATCTCAATATGAGCATGTCGTCATGTTAACCTGAGGCGGGCCTCACCTTCAAGTACCATTGTGAGGATCCTCACGACGCGAGATCAGTCGTGAGAGCCCGCCGCTCGCCGAGCACTACGATCGTCGTCGAGACAACCCGCAGGATCCAAACATGTCTGACCCCAGCACCACCTCCCCGCACTTCGACGTGATCGTCGTCGGCGCGGGCCTGTCGGGCATTGGAGCCGGCTACCACCTGCAATCCGAGTGCCCGGACCGCAGCTACACCATCCTTGAAGGCCGCGACGCGCTCGGTGGGACCTGGGACCTGTTTCGCTATCCCGGCGTTCGCTCCGATAGCGACATGCACACCCTTGGCTTCAGCTTCAAGCCGTGGACCAACGCCAAGTCCATTGCCGATGGCCCCTCGATCCTCGCCTACCTGCAGGAGACCGCGCAGGAGTTTGGCATCGACAAGAAGATTCAGTACGGCCACCTGGTCACCAACGCCAGCTGGTCCTCGGAGTCCGCAAGCTGGACCGTGACTGCCACCACTGCCACCGAAACCCGAACGCTCACGTGCAACTTCTTGTTCATGTGCTCCGGCTACTACTCCTACAAGGGCGGCTACACACCGGAGTTCGCCGGCCGGGAGACCTTTGCCGGTCAGATCGTGCACCCGCAGAAGTGGCCCGAGGACCTCGACTACCAGAACAAACAGGTCGTGGTCATTGGTTCGGGCGCAACAGCGATGACGCTCGTGCCGGCCATGGCACGCCATGCCGCCCAGGTCACAATGCTCCAACGCTCCCCCACCTATGTGGTGAGCCGGCCGGACGAGGACCCCTTCGCCAACCGCCTCAACAAGGTGCTGCCCAGCAAGTTGGCCTACGACATCATTCGTCTGAAGAACATGACGCGTCAGCAGATGATCTACAAGAAAACCCGCACCGATCCGGACAAGGTCCGAACGATGCTGCTGGATCTGGTGCGCGATGAGCTGGACCCGGACTACGTGGAGCAACACTTCACACCGAGCTACAACCCGTGGGACCAGCGCATGTGCCTGATTCCCAACAGCGACCTCTTCCAGGCCATCAAATGGAACAAGGCCAATGTCGTGACTGCCCAGATCGACACGTTCACGCCAAATGGCATTCGGCTCACCTCCGGCGAGGAACTACCGGCCGACATCATCGTCACCGCCACCGGCTTGAACCTGGTCACCTTGGGTGACATGGACTTCCAGGTTGACGGCCGTACCGTGGACTTCTCGCAGACGTGGACGTACAAGGGTCTCAGCTACTCCGACGTGCCCAACCTGGTGTCGACCTTCGGCTACATCAACGCCTCGTGGACGCTGCGGGCCGACCTTACCTGTGGGTTTGTGTGCCGACTGTTGAACCACATGAAAGAAACCGGAACAGTCCAGTGCACCCCTCGACTGCGCCCCGAGGACATGTCCATGCCGGCCAACCCCTGGATTCAGGACTTTCCTGCCGGCTACATGAACCGAATGATGCCGCTGCTACCCAAGCAGGGCGATCGTGAACCATGGCTCAATCCGCAGAACTTCACCAAAGACAAGAAGATGATCAACAAAGCGCCACTCGATGACGGCGTCATGATCTTCACCCGGGCTCAGCAGCCAGCGACGGTCGCCACCTGAGGCCATCGAGCTTTCGTTCTGACGGCTCTGCGTAGAATCGCCGCCATGCCACAACCAAACGTGCTCCTTGTCATGGCCGACCAGTTGGCCCCGCATTTCACGGGGACCTACGGCCACCCCCTGGTCAAGACGCCAGCCATGGATGCGCTGGCCGAACGCGGCACCCGCTTCGACGCCTCCTACTGCCACTCACCGTTGTGCGCGCCCGCTCGGTTCACGTTTCTTTCCGGCCAGCCGGTTTCGGCCATCGATGCCTGGGACAATGCATCAGAGTTCCGATCCTCGGTTCCCACCTTTGCCCACTACCTGGGGCTGCTGGGGTACCGGACATCGCTGTCGGGAAAGATGCACTTTGTCGGCGCCGACCAACTCCACGGGTTTGAAGAACGACTGACCACCGACATCTACCCGGCTGACTTTGCCTGGACACCCAACTGGGAGAAGGCGGACGAGCGGATCGACAAGTGGTACCACGGGATGGACACGCTGCAGGAGGCGGGCCAGGCGGCCATCACCTATCAGCTCGAGTACGACGAAGAGGTTGGCTTTGCCGCCAAGCGCCGGCTGTTCGACTTTGCCCGTGACGCTGACGAACGACCCTTTTTCATGTGCGCATCTTTCATCCACCCGCACGACCCGTACGTGGCCCGGCCTGAGTGGTGGGACCTCTATGACCATGACCAGATCGATATGCCGGAGATGCCGGCCGACATGGACACGTTGGATCCCCACACCAAACGCATCCGCAAGGCCATCAACGCGGAGTCAGTGGGTTACACCGATGAACAGGTTCGCAACTCCCGGCACGGTTACTACGCCAACACCAGTTACTTCGATGACTGGATCGGGCAGCTGGTCCAAACGCTGAAGGACACCGATCAGCTGGACAACACGGTCATCATCGTGACCAGTGATCACGGCGACATGCTTGGCGATCGGGGCGCCTGGTTCAAGATGTCGTTCCATGAGCGCTCAGCCCGAGTCCCGCTCATCATGGCCGGCCCCGGCGTCGCCAATGGGGTGGTGGCCAACGTGAATTCCCACCTTGACCTGCTGCCCACCCTGTTGGACATCGCGGCCGACGGTGGCTCCTGGCCGGACCTTGGCGCGGACCTTGCGGGCCGCAGCTTGTGGGAGCTCGCTGCGGGCGGGGCGGACGACGTGGACGAGACCACCGGTGAGTACATGGGCGAGATGTTGAGCCATCCCATGTTCATGATCCGTCGCAGATCGTTCAAATACATCCACTGCGACAGTGACCCGGCCCAGCTCTACAACCTGGATGACGATCCTCTGGAGCACACCAACCTGGCTGACCATCCGGATCACACGGCGATGGCCGCCGACCTTCTGGCTGAGGTGAAGAAGCGCTGGGACAGCGATGATATTCGGGATCGGGTGCTGGCCAGCCAGCGAGCTCGCCGCACTCTGCATGCGGCCATGGGTGCGTCAATGAAGGCGGGCAAGTTGGTCAGCTGGGACCATGTGCCGCGCCGCGACCACGCCAACGAGTACGTGCGAAACCACATGGACTGGGCCGACGCCGGACCCCGCAGCCGCTTCCCTCGTCTCTGATCGAAACTCAGCGCCACCACACCAGCGGGTACATGTCGGTTCCCACGCGATCGCCGGGGCTGAGGCCTTGGGCGGTCATGACTTCGGAGTGGTCGGGGTCCATGCCTTCGGGCCGGAAGCAGACTCGGGCATCGTCGCCCAGCCATTGGGTGTTGAAGACCCGAAGGTCCCGGTCTGGTGCCAACAGTCCGGATCCGCCGTGGATCATCCGAGCGTTGAACAACGCCACGTCACCGGGCGCCATGTCCCAGCTGAGGATTTCAAAACTGTTCCGATCGCCTTCCACGTCCGGGAACGGTTCCGCTTCTGATCCAAAGTTCACTTCATCTCGAACGTCGCCAACCATCGCCCCGAAGCTGACCTGCTCATACGTGTTGTTCCAGCGATGCGAGCCTTTGACGAACTCCAGCGAGCTGCGCTTCTCCACCGGGTTCAGCGGCATCCAAGCCGACGAGCAGTCAAAGCCTTCGACCGACCAGTACGGCTCATCCTGATGGAACGGCGTGCGGAACTGGACACCGGTGGTCCGCACAAAGATGGTGTCGAAGAAGAAGTTGATGCGGCTGCACCCCATGACTTCACCGGCGATGGCGCCAAGCGGGCCGTTGAGAACAAAGTCCTTGTATTCCGGGATGTGCAACCACGCCTGTCCGTCATAGTGCGTGGTTCCGCCCTGCTCATCACGGTTCCACGTGCGGGCCCGGGCGGTGGGGTTGGCCAGGCCGCGATCCATACCTCGACCCAGGACCTCAATCCAGTCGGGAGAGACGGCGTTGCGCAGCATCACCACCCCGTCGGCGGAGTACTGCTCAACCAGCTCCGGTGTCACCACAAAGTGTTCAGCCACCTGCCCAGTCTCTCAGCTTGCGGCCGCCGCCCACAAGATGGTCAGCGCTTGAGCGCGCGCGCCCTCGTTTCCGCATTGACCAGGTCGTCGATGGCAAGCGTGGGCGGCGTCGTTCGATGAACGGCCCGGAACATGAGGTGGACGCCAACGGGAAGCGTGAGGATCATGGCCGCAGATGCAACCGCCAGCAGGCCGGCTCCGGCGAGTCCCAACGAAAGACCGGCGCCGACCGCCGTGATGAGGAACGCGACCGGGCTTGCTTTGCCTGCAGCATGAAATCGAGCATATGGAGTTGCGAACTTGTGCAGCCCAGCCGCAGCCATGAGTGCCACAAGCGATCCGAGGATCATGATGATTCCGGCGACGGTCGTCATGACGTGGCTCCCGATTTGGTAGTGATCGTCTCACCCTTTTTCTCATGCTGCAGGAAGCGGGCGGCGGAAACGGTGGCAGTGAATCCGATGATCGCCAACACGACCAGCAGCGCAAGGTACGCAGTTGAATCCGTGTGGGCGGCGTGCACGGAAACGGCGCCCATGAAACTGATGAGCGTGACGTCGAGCGCGATGATTCGCTCGGCGAGTCCGGGGCCGAGCAGCAGGCGGATCGTTGCGACAATCGCAGCCATGACGAAGATGGCTATGGCAATGGTGGTCATCGTGTTACCTCCACGGGGCGACGGGTAGCTGGGACAGGAAGAGCGTCGCACGCCAGCTCCGTCAACTTCTGGACGTGCTCAGCAACTTCGTCGCGCCGTTCAACGTGGAGCAGGTGCAGGTACAGCGTGCCCGTATCCGGGTCGGCGTCCACCACCGCGGTGCCGGGCGTAACGGTGATCGCAATGATCAGCAACAGAAGGTGGTGGCGGCCGTTCTGCGGAATATTGACAGCCACGATCGCTTCGTTGGTGTTGTCTCCCGGGGTCAGAATCTCCTTCGCTACGTCCGCGGTTGACGTGACCAGGTCCACGAGCACGAGCCACAGCAGATTGAGCAACGCCCCGATCCGGAGGCTCCCCGTCGCCAGTGTTCCCGCGCCCGTTGCGAGCACGGCGACCGACGCCACGATGCCGCCGGCGACATTTGCAATCGTGACCTCCTGCCAGAGGGCGCACCACGCCGCGGTCAACATGACGATGAGCGTGAAGCCTCGGACGGTGGTCATCTGTCGAAATCGAATGCGCAGGCGGGTCGTGAAACTCATCGAGACGTTCCCATCGTCAGGGCGGTGTAACTACTGGGGTTTCGGAGGTCAGCTGCTGCTCGCTCTGAGAGGTTGAAAAGTTCCCCGGCAAAAACCGAGATGGTGAGCGTTCCGGCAACAGCCAGGCAGGTGGCGCCGGTCATCAGCCGACGATTGGCGGGAGAACTGGGTAGCGCGGGTGCGCTTATGGACGCCTCCGCCGGTTCGCCCCAGAAGACACCGGTCCAGATCTTGGTCATCGAAAGCAGCGTGAGGGCCCCGGCGACAAGGGCCACGGCCACAATGACGTGTTCCTCAGAGGAAATCCCCGCCGATATGACGGCGAACTTTGCCACAAAGCCCGAGAACGGTGGAAGTCCAGCCAGGCTCAGCGCCGGGATGGCGAACAGCACCGCAATGGCTGGACGGGCGCGGACAAGGCCACCGGACCGGTCCAGCGAACTTGTGCCCTGGTGGTTTGAAATGAGCCCTCCCACAAGAAACAGGACGGTCTTTACCGGCATGTGGTGAATGAGGAACAGAACGGCGCCCGCGGTTCCGGCAGCACTGAAGAGGCCAAGCCCCATCAGCATGTAGCCGATCTGGCTGATCACGTGGAAGGACAGGATTCGTTTCACATCGTTTTGCGCGAGCGCACCCAACGCCCCCACAATCATGGTGATCCCCGCCACAATCAGCATGACGGGTCCGAGCTCGTCCATACCCGTCAGGGTGTGGAAGCGGATCATGGCGTAGATCCCGATCTTGGTAAGCAGCCCGGCGAAGACAGCGGTGATGGTTGTGGGCGCCGTCGGGTATGAATCCGGCAACCAGGAGAACACGGGGAACATTGCGGCTTTGGTGCCGAAGACCACAAAGAACCACGCGCCGATACCGAGTCGGGCGCCGTTGGACAGATCTGGAATCCGCTCCGCCAGGAGCGCCAGGTTGACGGTGCCCGTGGCGCTGTAGACGAACGCCAACCCCAGAAGGAACAGTGCTGAGGCAAACAGGTTCATAACCACGTAGGTCATGCCGGCTCGAATCTGGCCCTGTTGCCCCTGGTGGGTGAGCAGCACGTAGCTGGAGACCAGGATCAGTTCGAACGCAACGAACAGCGTGAAGAGGTCACCGGTGAGAATCGCCAGTGAAACGCCACCGGTCAGCACGAGCAGGAGCGGTCCGGCCAGCTCCGGATTGGCGCCCCACGCCGTCCGCCGCTGACCAATGGCGAAGATCTCGACGATGAAGATGATGGACAGCGCAACGGGCAGGACGAGTACCGCAAAAAGATCGGCGACCAGCACGATGCCAAGCTCGCGGGACCACCCGCCAACCAGCAACGCGTGGGATTCGCCGGAGGCAACGTTGTACAGCAGCGCAAATGAGCACGCCATGGCAGTGCCAAGACCGATCAGCGTCACGGCGTCGCGTATCCGCGAGCGATGACGGAGAAGCAGGCCAACTGCCGCGGCCAGGAGTGGCGCAACGACGGTTGCAGCAATAAGCGCAGTCACGGCGTCGCAAGCGTTTCGCGAGCACCGATTCGCTGGTCTTCGAGATCGTCCTCCACCAGGTCATCTCCGGTGAAGAGTTGCTGACGCCGAGCGAGCGCCAGGAGGAAGAGCGTCAAACCGAAGCCGATGACGATGGCGGTGAGCCCAAGCGCCTGCGGCAGGGGGTTGGCCGCCTCACCCGCTGAAGCCGTGTTCGCCAACGGTGGCTCACCGGCGGGTCCGCCAGCACCCAGAAGCGCCAGGACGGCTGCGTGCCCCAACAGCGCAAAGCCCAGCAGGATGCGACTCAACGAACGCGCGGTGATGAGGTAGATGCCGACCGAGGTCAAGGAGCCAACGGCGAGAAGAAATGCGATCGTCATGTCAGTTCTTTGGGTTGATCGTGGAAGAAAGTGGATAGGTGGGTTGTGAAGCTTTCGCAAGGCGCGGTGCCCCGAGTCCGTCGAGTAGCGCCATGATCATCCCGACCACGACGGCGGTGACGCCGATGTCAAACGGCAGGGCACTGCCGCTCTTCACCTTGCCGAGGAGCGGAACGTTGAACGAGATGACCTGTTGATCGAGAAGTTCATTGCCGCCAAGAAGCGGTGCAACCGCAGTGAGACAGATGACGGTCACCCCAGCAGCGATCAAGGTGTTTGGGTCGAGGGGCGTAGGCAGACCGGTAACGGTGCGCAGTGCGACGACCGCACCGAAGACGAGGCCCGCGGCAAAGCCTCCTCCGGGCTGGTTGTGGCCGGCGAAGAGCAGGTAGAGGCCCGCCAGCAGCGCCAGCGGACTTGCGGCCTGGATACCAAGGCGCACGATTGGTGAACGGGTTGCAATCACGTGCTTGCCTCTTCCGATGGTGTGTCTTCGCTGGCGTTCGGACTGGTGGCGAGTGCTGCGATTCCGAGTGCGACCACGGCGAGCACGACGACTTCGCCCATGGTGTCGAGTGCCCGCATGTCCGTGAGGATGACGTTCACGATGTTGTTGCCGCCGCCCACATCAACAGCTTCTTTGGCGAGGGCTTCAACGGGAGCCACACCGCTGGGCGCGGCGCTTGCGCTGGCGAGCCCCACCACTACAGCAATCCCTCCAGCAGCAGAAACGCCCAACCGGACATTGCGCCACGTGTGAGCGATGCTGGGAAATTCCCGGTTCAGGTGGCCAAGACCGGTGACAAAACCAACCACAACGATGGTTTCGATCAGAAGCTGAGTCAACGCCAGGTCCGGGGCGCCCTGGGCAATGAAAAGTCCGCTCACTGCGATGCCCACGGCTCCCAATGTCAGGGCGGCCCCAAGGCGTGAACGGACGAACGCGCCGGCCAGGGCCGTCAGCGCAATTGTGACGGCGAAAACCATTTGGAGCGGATGATCCCACCACTCAAGATGCCCCACGCTCACATCGGTGAAGAACGGGATCGAAGCCAGCGATGCGACAAGGGCCATCGTTGCGACGTACACCGGGAGCGAACCGTGTTGAAGCCGTCCGGTCGTGGTGCGGGCCAGAGCAAGCACACCGTCGAGGCCGCGATCGGCAATGCCAGCCCCCACCGCATCCGGAGCGTCACCGTCTGGGCGTCGAATCAGGAGAGCCCCCAGGCCAACGCCGAGGACGAGCACACTCATTGAAATGACGAAGGCGGTCTTCAAGCCCGGCCACCGCAGCAGCTCATACACACTGCTCTTCTCGTTCAACTCCGTTGCGGCTCGACCCACGACGGTGTTGACCATCCCGAGCGCAATGAAACCGAACACGCCGGTGAGCGCAAGGAAGGCCGCAGGGATGGTCATGGCCAGTCGCCGGTCTGTCACGGTGGTATCCGGACCGGGGCCAAAGGTCCCCCAGAGGAATCGCACGGTGTAGGCGACAGTCAGGACCGCTCCGACCGAGACGGCGGCCACGGCGATGGTGCCTTCGGTGCCGGTGACGCCGAGCGCCGCTTCAATCGCAGCTTCTTTGGACGTGAATCCAAGCAGTGGCGGTGCGCCCGCCATCGAAACACCAGCCAGCACCGCCGATGCGGTGGCAACAGGCATGGTCCGGTACAGATTTCCGAGCTCCCTGATCTGACGGGTGCCGGTGCGGACATCCACCTCGCCGATGACCAGAAACAATGTTGCCTTGAACAGCGCGTGCGCCACCAGCATGGACATGGCAGCGAACACGGCTTTGCCGGTGCCAAGAGCCAGCAGCATGACGAGGAGACCAAGTTGGGACACCGTGCCCCAGGCAAGAATCAACTTTGCGTCCACTTGACGCAGAGCACCAATGCCACCCCACAGCATGGAGACGATGCCCAGCGAGAGTCCGAGGATTTTCCACGCTCCGACATCGACGAAAGCGCCGCCGACGAGGGCCATGAGCAGCACTCCAGCTTTCACCATGGTTGCCGAGTGAAGATAGGCACTCACCGGGGTGGGCGCTGCCATTGCCCCGGGGAGCCAAACGTGAAACGGAACCTGGGCTGACTTGGTGGCAACGGCCACCAGGATCAGGATCGCGGCAGCCGTTCCGGCAGCTCCATCGACCGGCGCCAGTTCGGTCAGGATCGTGGTCTCAGCCGCCCGCCCGAGGACGAGCAGTCCCGCCAGTAGGGCGAGGCCTCCCCCACCGGTGATCATGAGGGCGCGGCGCGCCGCAAGGAGTACCTCGGGCTTGGAGTTCTTGTGGCCAACCAGCAGGAATGAGGTCACCGAAGTCAGTTCCCAAAAAATGAAGAGCGTCCATATCGAGTCCGCAAGCACAAGACCGAGCATCGACCCCGAGAACGCAAGAAGAGATCCGGCAAACCTCCCACCACCTTCAGCGTCACGCCCGAAGTAGCCTGTTGCGTAGACGAACACAAGGGCACCGACTCCCGACACAATGACGGCCATCAGGAGGGCCACTGAGTCTGTTCGGAACCGAAGGACAAGGTCGAGCGCTTCGACCCACACCAGCTCATACACAACCGGATCTGAGCGACGGGCGAGGCCCATCAGGGCCCAGACTCCCGTTGCTGCGGGTGCGATCGCGGCAAGCCGAAGGCCAAGATGGATCGACCGCCGACCGAACGCCACAGACGCTACGATCCCCACAACGTGAAGCGCCAACAGTGCCCAAACCATGGGGGGATCCTATGAAATTCGGTTTCCAGTTGCAACGTATTAGTTACTTTTAATTGAAAGTATTTCATCCTTAACGTTAATGCGGGATCTGGGGCTCCGGCGTGCTCGGTGGCACACAGCTCGGTGGCACCAATTGGTCACATCCTGAGGCCTGCACACTCTGAGCGCCATTAAAATCCAATCCGCAACGAGGTTGGCTCCGAACCTGCCCGGGGGTTGTGGGTCGTGCAGACTTTTCGCCTACCCTCGATTCGGGACGCATAGAGTCCCAGGAGCCATTGTGGAGCGGTTGCTACACGGCTGTCGTCCCACATATCTTCATCGCCGCACCGGTTTCAAGGAGCTCTGCCCCAATGTCTTTGACCAAACGGTCGACAACCGCACCATGAGCTTGTTGACAGACACCTTGTCTCCGGCCCGCGTACGGGACCTCATTGACGAACGCTTCGACGATCGACCGTCCTGGATCGTGCTGATCGAGATGTTCATTGGACTCGGCTGGATTCGCGCCGCGACCGAGAAGGTCATCGCGGGAGACTGGTGGGATCAAACCGTGATCCGTACCTTTGTTGGCCAACACGAGGGGCTGACGATCCCCTGGTTCCGGCCTGTTGTCGACAACATCTTTTTGCCCGGGGCCGGAGTGCTGGTGATCCTGATTCCTGCCGGTCAGCTCGTTGCCGGCCTGTGCATTCTCACCGCACGCCGGTTGCACCAGGGAATCTTCATCGGTATGACGATGAACCTGACTTTCATCCTCATCGGTGCAGTGGACCCGTCGATCTTCTACCTGATGCTGCAGGCGGTACTTGCTCTCTGGTTGTTCGAGAACCGGCCAATCACCTCACTGGGCGTGTCCTATCTCAAATGGATCGTCGGTCTTGCGGTAGTGCTGACCGTCGCCAGTCTTCCGTTTATCCGGACGATCGACCCAGCCCACGTGGTCGAAGATCCCGCGATGATTCTGGTCACCTACGGACTCAGCATCGCGTCGGCCGGTCTGATTGCGCTCAGGCGCCTTCACAACATGGAGCACCCAGCCGCCTCCTGATATCCGGTTCGATCGGCGGCCGAGGTCCGTGACTGGGCACACACCCGACCGCTCTTCCAAGACATCGGGATCGACCGGGATCACAGCGGTTGGGATCGCGGTTGGGTTCAGCGAGGTCGCAGCGCTGCGTCAGGCCGAACTCGAAACCGAGTGAGCCGGCGTGGGCGTCGTTGCCATAGCCGTGCCGGGCACCAATGCGGAGCTGCTGGCACTGCGAGCGCGCCGTTCGCCGGACTTATCGCACCGGCATTGCCACCACTCTGGATCCGTGTCGCGAGCTGGGGAATCAAGCAGCGACCTCGCAGTCGACACCTTTGGAATCGTATGACGTCGGAGATCGACCATACGCAGTGGACGCTACGAAGGCGGTCGCTGGTTCTCACGGGTTGGCAGAGCACAAGCGAATCGCGTTTCTTTCAGAAATCTGAAAGGTTGCATCACTGTCTCTCACGTGTTGGCGACGAGCTTGTTTGGCTGAAAGAAAGAAGAGCGATCACGATGACGATATTTGCTGAAGATCATTTGACCGAAACATGCGATTGGGCGGCTGAGGTGACGTGCAGCATGCAGGGCGATGGCAGCGGCTTCGTTGTTCCGCTCCAGGAAGCGGCGCGGATCGGAGGGGAGATCACCTGGGTGCTCCTGCCGGTCTTCGTGCTCCTGGTCCTCGTCAGTCACCGCCGGCGTCCGCTTGGCACGCTCGTCCTGGTGGCTCGGTTGGCGCTGTCCGTTTACCTGTGTCGACTGCTGGCCGTCGTGTACTTTCCCTGGCCAAACCCATTTGAGCCGAGTCCCTTTCAGAACTTGCCGGATGTGGGCATCCTGGAGGCGAACAATTTCACGCCGTTCAAGACCGTACGGGGCACGTGGCCAGACTCCTTTGTCCGCCAGATCGGCGGAAACCTTGTGATGTTGTTCCCGCTCGGCGTGCTGGCGCCTATGGCGTTCGAATGGCTGCGTGTGAGAACACGCCTCATCAGCTCCGTGGTAACGGCGGCGGCGGTTATCGAAGGTGGGCAACTCCTGATCCGCCACCGGACGTTCGATATCGATGATCTCTGGCTGAATGCCCTTGGTGGCGTGGCTGGCGCGGTGTTGTGGTTCGTGATGCAGCCCCGATTCGAGCGCCCGCATCAGCGCCTCGGCGCAGTCCGACGTATTTCGAAGAAGATGCGCTGACGTAGCGGCTGTTCAGAGTCTTATTTGACGGCGTGGAACCAATCGGCTTGGCTGTGCGCCAGTAGCGATGTGAGACCACTGGACCTTGTGAGATCGGCCGCAGATTCCGAACCTGACCCCGAAGTCCTGGACCGCGTGACGCCTGCGGCCGCAATTGTGCTGTGCCTGCTCGAAGGAGCATCCGAAGCCGAAGCCGCCCACGCCCTCAACTGCAAACCGGGAACTATCTAGTCGCTCCTCTCGCGAGCGAAAGCAAAGATGAAAGAGGAGCTCACCAATGAATGACCTGACCACCAGGCTGGACACCGATGACCAATGGCTGCACCAGGAGCTCACTCGCCTCGCAGCCAGCACCCACACCAGCGACAACGCACTGGGCAGGATCGTTGCCCGAGCCGATCGCGAAACGAAAGAGGCGGCTACGCCACGCCTGTTGCGGCCGATCGTGCTGACCACGTCCGGTATCGCAGTTCTTTCGATCGTGGGCCTGTTGCTCGGTAACACCGGTGCAATCAGCGACGACGTGAGTCCGGCGGGCCTGTTCCCCGTTCTGGATCTCGAAGCACCGTTCGAGCCCATCTGTGGCGGTGGCGAGACGACCGTCGTTGACCTTGACGATGTCGAACGATTGAGAACTCCGGCACCGCTGGGCTTTGAAATCGTCGATGAATACGCTCGTCAGTTTTCCTCCACCGCACCGCCGACGTGTCGCGAAGGGCAAGTCGTGCTGAGCAACCTTGCGCCCGGCCGCGCCCAGGCCGATCAGGTTCTCGTTGTGATACTGCGGGACGGCCCCGGCCTCGAAGCCGCCGCGGATCAATGCGCGCTCCTCAACGAACAGGTCGCCACGGAGTGTTTCGAACTCGCAGATTCAACACCAGCGGTTGGCTCCACCAACAATGCAGATGACGTCACGGTCCTGTCGTGGACGGACCGTTCTGACATCAGAGTCACCGTTGTCGCTCACGGCCTTACGAAGCAAGAAGCAGTGGACGTCGCCAACGGGCTGACAGTGACAAACAATGGCAACCTCACAATCCCATCGACCGAGGTCACCAACCAGTTGACTGAGGTTCTCCGGACCCCATTCGCCCACCATGAGGTGAGCGAAACCACCTCTTGGCACGCCACGCTACGGGGCGCAAACGTCGACCTCAGCCTCTCAGTAACGGACCCCAGCCCGGAACACCCTCTCGAAACCTACAGCGGCCCCTACCGGCTGGTCCCGGTCGGTTCAGCCGTCGCGATAGCCGCAACCAATGTGCACGGGATCGACAGCATCATGTGGTGGGAAGCAAACAGCAAACGACTCAGTCTCAGCGGATCGCTACCAATCGACGAACTATCTGACCTTGCCCGGGCAATCAACGAACCCTCCCTACCTCGCTGAACCCACCCCACCACGTGTGGTGAGGCGGGCCAGCTCCGGGTAGATCGTCGCAACCGTCTGCTCAGTCGAAGCCGAAGGGCTCGTTGGCTACTTCCAGCGTGAAGTTCGGCTCGTTCGGGTAGTCAACGTTGTGCCAGTAGGCCACCGAAATCCAGGTGGCAGCGTCCGGGTGGAGGGTGAAGGTCCCGGGCAGCTCAGTGTTTGGGTCTACGGGCCCGGCGACCGAGATGGTGTGCTCGCGGTCCGGTGTCAGGCCGCGAACGATGTAGCCGATTGTGTTGTGCCCGTCTTCGTTTGCGAACTCTTCAGCGACCACGGGCTGGCCGTCGATGGAGACGGTGATGGGCGCTTCGGGGTCTGAAAGGGACTGGTTCGAAACCCAGAGTTTGACTTCTCCGGCTTCGGGGGACGTCTCGCCGGCCCTCCCCACCGGACCGTCGAACTCAACGGCGAATCCTTCCGGGGCTGGTGTGGTTGCCACCGAAGAAGCCTGAGCCGATCCGCAGGAGGTCATCGCAAACAGACTCAGAACCAGGCCGATGGCGATAGGCGCCAGCCGGCTGGCCAAATGGGGTTTCCGGGGTCGAATTGGTTGGGCATTCGTGTTGTTGTTCATGGTGCTTGGACGCTCCATTTCCGGCGTCCAGTTCCCCGTTGTCCAAAGATCGTCGAAGACTGGCAGGTATGTGCCGGAACTGGCAGGCATGTGCCAGTTCGGAGCGTCGCTGGGGCTCGATCCTCACTCCTGCTCGCGCCACCCGTTTTCGGCCGCAAGCGCTATTCCCTGTTGCTTGTTGGCAACCCCGAGAGCTTCCCAAATCAGTGACAGTTCCCGGTAGAGGCTGCGAGTGGAGAAACCCCGGGCAACGGCAATATCGATGACCCGGACACCGTCAGCAAGATCCCGGAGAACGTCGAGCTGAAGATCACTGAGCGGCGACGGTGACTCGACATCGGCTGAAAGGTGGTGGGCCACATTGTTGCCGGCGTCGCTGAGGCGTCGGACGCCTTCGGAGGAGGTCAGCGAGGCGAGGAGATCGAAGCGTACGACCGCTGGTGTCGTTGGATCGTGACTCCCGGTTGGGTCTTCCCAGACCGGAAAGCGTTCGAAATCGAGTTCTGCGGCGATGGCGTCGGATGAGTTGGTCAGGTAGCTGAGCACGATCTGCCAGTCTCCGCCCAGTGAGCCCGGTATGGCGTGTTCTTCCATCGTCAAACTGCAGGCGAGAAAGACCAAGGCGAGGCCTTAAAGGTAGGTCTCGGGCAACATGTCGCGGTACAAGGTCGCGGCGTGTTGTTGGAACGGAAGTTCCCACGGCTCGTGGTCATTGCCCGGCGGGTTACCGAACTGGTGAGCCTGTTCGATGCTGTTGGCCCAGAACCGGATTCGGGCGGCGTAGAGCGCGACAACTCCGAGTTTTTGGTTCACGTTGCTTCCCGGGTTGAGTTGGACGACGCTGCGCTGACTTCAGTTCGAATCGCGACTCGAACTTGCGTCGTGGTCTAGCCGAGAGTTTAGTCGCCGGGTGCATTGACGATGTTCTAGAGCATGCGATGATCGCTTCTGATCTGACGTCGTCATTGCCTCGTCATGATCGAGCATCCGGAACGGTGATACCAAGCGGCGTCCGGGAGCCGTCTGCGGCCAGCCACTCCAGTTCCTGGATCGAAGCAAGCTCGTCGCCGTCGACCCGCAGAAGGTACACGCCGTCGTCGGAGATGGTTTCGGTCACATCGGCAGGCAGACCAGCAAGCTTTTGGGCATTGCGTGGTGCCGCCAGCGTCAGCGCGGCCCCACCGCGGGCGTCGGCAGGAAACTGTGCGAGCCACAAGCCGGTTGTTTCGACTTCGTTGCGGGTGGCGCAGGCTGAGGTCACACCGTTGGAATCGTCAGCCAGAAGACATCGGTGGTCACTGGTCGACAGTGCGAGCACCCGCCGCTCGGTTTCATCGGTCACCGCCCGGATGCGCATGGTGTCCACGTCGAGGCCCTGGCGGTCAGCGAGCCGGTCGATGGTAGCGACGGTCGAGTCGCCGGATTGCGCCCAGTGGATGCGGGGGCTTGCGCCTGAGTCGAACGAACTTTGAGGAGGCAGCGCGTCGCTTGAACTCTGCAGTAGCAGAACGCCCAGGACAACCGCGTTGACGACGAGCGCAATGAGCATGAATCGTCCGACCACACGGCGACGGGCCTCACTGGGCAACTCACCGAGGTACCGGGCGCCAGGGCGGGCAACCCCGGTCTCGACACCCGCCTTCTCAGGTTCGGTGGTCGAAGTGGTCTGCGGCCCTGTCGTCCCCATGTTGGGCTCCCTGCTCTGTGTGGGTGATTGACTACCTGCACTCAAAGGCGTCTGTTCAGCGGGTGCCTGACGCGCTTTGGCAGATACCTGCCCACCCAGAGACCGGGTGAAGGTCCGTCGTGGGAACACATACAGGATTCGGCACCGATGACGTTCTGGATGCCACCCACCGGGTGCTCACCCCGCCCGGCTCCACCCCGGCAGGACCCGGGACGCGCAACAACGGCGCCGGAGTTCCGGAACCGTTGTGCGCCAAGTTTCTGGGTGCGGTGAGTGATCAGTTGTGAAGGTTGATCAGAGCGCGGATGCTCGCAGAAATGCCGCGTTCCTCGATGCCGGTGAAGCAATCGGCCAGGCCGGTGAAGTTGTCCTTCTCGCTGTCCGAGAGCGGACCGAGCAGGGTCTCCCAGTTCCGATCAAAGTCGGTGCAGCTGTCCGGGTACAACCGGTCAGCCCGAAGGAAATTGCCATGGGCAGCCCATTCGTCACCACTCAGCAGAACCCACTCATCGATGCCAGCAGCGGGGGTGGCTTCGCTTGGGGCGACAATCTCCTGAGGTTCGTTTATGCCAGAGAAGTCGATGGTGCCGGTTGCGACCAGTGACTCAATCTCCTCTGGATTTTCCAGAGCTGGACGACTGCCGTTGGCGCTATAGGAAATCACATCGACGTAGTCACCGATGATGGTGATCGATATCTCCAAGGTGAAGTTCCCAAACGGTGCCAGCATGACCGAAGTGGGGAGTTGGTCAAATGTCGCAAAGTCAAGCTTCTCGCCGAATCCGGCGCCAACGTCGACGGTCATTTCGACGACCTCGGTGCCGTCGCCAAGGTCGGTCCGCGTGACATTCTCACCAGCTTCGATCAGTGTGCGAATCTCGGCAACGGAGGCCAGGTTGTTTGCGAACGGGCCAAACAGGCGCTTCCTGTCAAACAGCGATGACGAGGTGAAATCGCCAACCTGGTCACTGGCCACGTAGTTCTTGTAGCCAACACCGTCCACGACGTGGCTGGTTCGGGGCACACCATCAATGCCGACTACTTTGCCAATGAGCGTGGCGTCTTCACCGTCATAGACAAACCGGGTGCTCCCCTCCACGGCCCCCCGGTCGCCTGCGGTGATTGTTCGGGACACCTCAACCTCGCCAGACGTGGCCAGGGCGGTCAGGTCAAGACGGTCAAGGGCGTAGGCAATGTTGCTGTTCTGACCGGGCAATGAAACAACGGTTCCCACCATGGCCAGGACAACAAATGCGGCCGCAGCGACCATGGTCCGAGTCCGCCGCCACACAGGTCGGTGGCCGGTGCTGGCGTTCGCCGACGATGACGGCGGCTGGGAGGTGGGGCGGAACGAGACCTTGTCGCGACCGTCGGTGTGTGGGTCCCGGTTGACTGCGTCGGCTTCGGTGCTGTCTGTGAGTGCGGTGTTCATAGTGATCTCCTTGTACATCGCAGCCTTCTTGGCTGCGTCAGATGGACGGGAGGCACCGGTCTGGTCAAAGGGAACATGTGACTGAAGAAGTTCAAAGGGATCTTCAGTCGTCACGCTCGGTTCCTTTCGCAGTTGGGGTGCCTTCAACCATCACGTGGGAGATCAGCAGACCACCTTTCAAATTTCTCAAGAAACTTCTCCGAAGCTCAGTTCGTCGAATCTTGCGGTCAGCCGGGTTCGGGCTCGATGCAGCCGAATCGCCACAGCGTTCGCCGTGCAGCCCAACACTTCGGCCGCCTCATCGTGGCTCACCCGATCCCACGCAATGAGCTGAATCAGCTCACGGTCAGCCTCATCGAGTCCTGCAAGAGCCGAAATGGCAACGTCAAGGTCCATGGCGGCGTTGTGCTCGCCGGGTATGGGAACGTTCGGCGCGGTAATCAGCTCGCCCATCAAGCGCTCGGTGATACCGGCGGTCCAGTCGCCTCGTCGATAGTGCTCCCGAAGCAGATTCCGGGCCACGCCGAACAACCACGGCCGGACGCTCGCACCGGCCGGTATCTCGTCGATCTTGCGCCACGCGATGGCAAAGGTCTCCGCCAGCACATCCTCGGCGTCGGTCTCACTGGCACAGCGACGTCGGCAGTAGGCCATGAGGTCACCCCAATGCTCGTCGTACACGGTGGCGAAAAGTTGCGTGGCGCTGTTGGTGGCGTCAGTGGCTGCATCGGCGTTCCGCTGGGCTCGTCTTCTCCCACGGGCCCACCCCATTGCCGCTGCCAGCAGCCCCACACCAGGCCGACGAACGGCGGGACCCGGCCCCAATCCCTGTAACCCCGAACGGGACCATCCAGCGCTAAGACTCATTGGCAACTGACCGTACAAGCCGAGTGACCCTCTTTTTCTTTCGACCGCTTGATTTTTGACCTGCGATTTGCATGCGCGGTATTCAGAACAGGTCGGGGCGAAGCGGAGCTGGGGTCCGGTACCCGGTGTGTGCGACGAGAAACCGGACCCCAATATCGTTCGGTGCACGGCAGGTGTTGGATTGGTGATCGGCGCAAACGTGGCCGGCCTCGAATGTGAGCTCGTCCGCCACCACCCTCGTTCTTCCCTAGCCTCGGTAACCAATGACACGAATTTCGTTCTACTACGACCCGAGCTGTCCATGGTGCTGGATCACGAGCCGATGGCTGACCGAAGTACAAACGGCCCGCGCCCTCGAAATCGACTGGCTGCCGTTCAGCCTGGCACTGAAGAATGGAGAACTCGACGGTGAGGACGTCACAGGACATCTGCGTACCCACACCATTGCGCACAAAGTTCTCCGTCTCGTTGAGGCTGTTCACCGCGAGGAAGGGATCGACCGGGGGGAGCTCTTCACCCAATTCGGGAAGTCATACTTCATTGACCCGAAGCTCGATGACGACAATTTCGTTCGGGCGGTGTTGGAGCGGATGGACCTGTCAACGAGATACGTGGACGAATTGGAAAACACCGACCATGATCAGGCTCTGCGGCGACACCTCGACAATGCTGTTGAGATAGCGGGCGATGATGTTGGCGTGCCTCTGATCATCTTTGAAGCAGAAGACGAGCGACCCGTTGCATACTTCGGTCCGGTGATCGCTCGAATGCCAACCCCCGAACGCGGCCTGGAGCTTTGGGACAGTATTGCGTGCATTGCCACCGGTGCAGACTTCTACGAGCTGAAGAGAAATCGCACCAGCCGTTCGAAGGTCAAGACCACCAAGCGACTCTTCCCCGAACTGAGCTGATGACCTACCCCGTCGTTTGTTCACTACGACGGCCTGGTGCTCTCTCCGCCAGCTGCGGGGCTTCGGATTGGTGATCGGCGCAAAACGAGGTCGGCCGCCCAACTCGCCGGGGGGAAGGCGGGTCGAGCGGCCGGATCGCCCTCCAGGATGTGGTGGGTGATAGGGGTTGACTGCGGAAACAGTCAGATGGGGATTACGGCAGAAGAACGCCGTCGATGATGTGCACGGTTGCGTTGGCGGTTGGCACGTCAATGCAGATGGCGTTCACGCCGTTGACGGTGAACTCCCCTCCGTTGACTTCGATGCTGAGTTCGCCACCGTTCACCGTGGTCACCGTTTCTGCAAGGATCAATTCGTCAGCAGACAGTGATTCTCCGGCCAGAACGTGGTTCGTGAGAACGCTGGTCAGAAGGTCTTTGTCAGCAAGGACAGCATTGAGGTCGTCTTCGGGGATGGCGGCAAAGGCATCATTCACCGGGGCGAAGATCGTGAACGGACCATCAGAGTTGAGCGTGTCAACCAGATCAGCCTCAACAACCGCAGTCACCAGAGTCGACAACGCCGGATTGTTCGACGCCGCCGTACCAGCAGGATCATCAGCCATGCCGGCGAAGCTGCCTTCACCATCAGCCGGAACCGCACTACAACCAGGGCCAAACGCCCCCATCATCGCATCTTCCATGGCGCCTTCCTCCATGGCACCTTCTTCCATGGACTCATCTTCCATCACCTCTGCGGTTGGCTCGGGTGCATTTGTCGCTTCGGTTGCTGTTGACGCTTCTTCTTCGGTGCTTGATCCGCAAGCGGCAACAAGCAATGCCAACACGGCGAAGATCGCAACGATCCTCGCTCGTGTCTTCTTGGCGGTTTTTTCTGTATTCATCTTTGCCCTCCAGGCATAACAGATCGAATAGGGGGGGGTTCGGGCCTCAGGCCTCGTCGACGAGCACGACCACTGAGTGGTGACCGGTAACGCCGTTTGGAAGCGGTTCGTCACGCTCAGCGGTCTGGATTGCATTGTCTTGATCAATGGCTCTGGCAGTGATGGTGTGGCGGCCAGGGGTGGCATCCCAGACGTGGCTCCATTGGCGCCACGTGCTGCCGTTCACTTCGTCGGCCATCGTCGCTGGGATCCACGGGCCATCGTTGAACATGAGTTCAACCTGGCTGATACCCACTGGCTGCGCCCACGCCACCCCGCCAATGGCGAACGGACCGGCCGGTATCCGATCCAGACCACGTGGTGCGTCAATTCGGGTTTGCATCTTGATGGGAGCGGTTGCTGCGTAGCCTCGGGGTACCCAGTAGTGGTCAAACTCGTCAAATCGCGTGAGCTCAATCTCGGTCAACCACTTTGTGGCCGACGCGTAGCCGTAGATTCCAGCCACGATCAATCGGGCGGGGAATCCGTGCTCTGCTGGCAGCGGCTCTCCGTTCATTGCCAGCGCCACCAGAGCATCTCTTCCATCCAAAGATTCAACGGGAAAGCCACAGGTGTATCCATCCACGGAGCGGCCAACAATCTGATCCGCTTCGTTCTGCACACCGGCTTCGGCAAGAAGGTCGTCCAGGCGGACGCCCTGCCAGCGAGCGGTACCAATCAGATCGCCACCAACCAGGTTCGACACACAGGTCAGCGTGATGTCTCGTTCGATCAGACCCCTCTGAACCAGATCGTCGTAGGACAACTCGAGGGGGGTGTCGACCATGCCAACCACCCGCAGCCGCCACGAGTCCGCAGGCACCTGTGGGACAGTCAGTGCGGTGTCGATTCGATAGAAGTCCTCGTTCGGAGTGAAAAATGGCACGGCGTTCTCTGCCTGAGCGCCCTCCGGGACCTTTGGTGGACCTTCGGAGCCACTGGCCAAAGCCACCGATTGCCGAGACGCTTCGACGCTGAAGCGGTCGTCGAGTCGACTTCCGATCCAACCAACGGTTGCCGAGGCCGCGGCTGCGCCAGTCAGACCCAGGACGAATCGCCGGCGGCCACCATACGCCCACAACCCGATGCCCGGTCCGCGTGCGTCATTGAGCGAAGAAGGTTGAATCGCTCGTCGCGCAATGTAGATGGCGCCGCACACGACCACCGCACCAAGTACGGACGGCAGGACCACCACCCATTTGCCACCGGAGCGTGATCCGAGTGCAGCGATCGCTCCAACCGCACCGAAAAGAGCGGCGCCGGAGTAAGCAAGTTTGGGCCGGCCGCGCATGGCCAGAATTCCAATGGCAGCGGCGAAGACGGTGAGTAGGGTCCCGATGCCGGCGAGGAGGGCGATCTTGTCATTGGTACCAAACCACGAGATGGCCAGGTCTTTCAGCCAGGCCGGCACGTTGTCCACGACCCGGTCACCAACGTCAAGGACCGGGGATCGCAGCTCGCGGGATGTGGCGGCAACCAGAACTGCGGTGGCCACCCCGGCTCCGCCGGCGACGATGCCCGTCGCCGCCGAAAGGGGCCAGCTCAGCGAAAGTTTGTTCGTTGGTTGCCTGGGGTCGGCGGGCGATGTGTGGTCCATGCCCGTTGTTCGGAGCCAACGATCCCCGGGATTTTCGCTGGTTCAGCTCTGATAGGACATGTCGCTTGCGTACACCACGAAGTTGTCCCGGTAGTGACCGGAGCCGCTGTCAAATGTTCCACCGCAAGTGATGAGCCGGAGTTCGGGTAGCGGATCACCAAAGCCAAACACTTCCGGCGGGAGAGCAGTCTTGGCATACTGTCCCCAGTCGGTGACCACAAAGGTGCGGGTCTCACCATCGTCTGCTTCGACCTCCACCTCGTCTCCAGCCGTGAGTTGATCCAGCCGTATGAATACTGCGGGGCCGTCACGGGAATCGATGTGGCCGGCAACCACGGCCGGACCAATCTCGCCGGGCAGCCGGGTTTGTTGGTACCAACCCACCTCAGCAAAGTCCTCCGGCACCTCAGGTTCACCGCGTATGTCGAGCGGGATCACTGCTGCATCCACGCCGATAGCCGCAATCCGAATGCGTACCGGGTTGATACCGGTCGGCGGGTCGGGCACCGTCGCCGCTGCATCGTTCACCGAAGACCCGGGTGGTGACGTAGGGTTGGGCTCAGCTTCGACAGTTGCGCTCGCACTGGTCATTTCGGGAGATGTCGGCGAGACCGTTGGCTGCGGAGTGGGCGTCGCCGCTGGGGTTGGCGTGGCCGGAACCGGACCGGGGGTCCGGGCGTCCACCGTCGCTGACGAGCGGGGTAACGACACCGAATCTGCGTCGCCATTGCTCAACGCGCCCGAGCCGGTGCCGCATCCGACCAGCAGGCCCATAAAACCTCCGACCAGCGCTCGGCGCGACAACAGGTTTGGGGAGGCTTCCCGACCGATGAATCGATCGACAAGCCTCCCCAGTTCTGATGAAGGAGACGTCAACGGGTCAGACGGCGATTGCCGCGCAGTGACAGCACGCCACAACCCACCAACGCGAGACCAATGATCGACAGGGCGGGCCCGCCCAGATTGCCACCAACCACAGATGAGCCAGAGCCAGCAGCTGCGGCTTGCAACCCGCCAGCGCCTGTCTGCACCGGTCCGGTTGCCTGGACGGTCAAGGTGCCACACAACGCCGGAGCGGTGGCTTCCCGGGGAAAGTCCTCAGTAAGAGATGAACGTTCGGCCTGGTCCATGTCCAATGCGCCGTTGCCGTTTTCGTCCACGCCGTGGACAACAACATGGAGCTTCGACAAGTTGGGCTTGAGCACGTCCGGAATGTCAATTCCTGCGCGGCTGTAGTTGATGACGGTCCCTGCGGGGTAACGATCCACCGCAAGGGCTGAATCGGCCGACGTGTCGCCTTCGGTCGTAAGACTCAGGACCACTCCGCCATATTTGGCGGCGCCTTCCAGAACCGTGACGATCCCGTCGCCATTACTGTCCTCGGCGCTGGTTGGGCACGAAGAGGCAGTAACATTTTCGCCGTCAACCTTGCCATGCAAGTGCATGGCGTGCGGCCCGTCCAGGTTGAAGTTGCGGCCGTTCACAACGACGGTCATTGTCTCGCCGTCGGCGGACACCGTGATTTTGGCGTTGCCGGAAGCCCCTGAATCATTGAGCGCCGTCAGCACGCCGCTGTAAACGGCGCCCTCATGTACAGCGCCTGCAGGCGACACAAACAACGCCCCAAACAGACAGAAGGCTGCAACTGCGGCCATCCACTTTTTCTTCATCTTCGTCTCTCCTAGTATTGGAAGTTCTCCAGAGTGGTTCGGAGACCTTCCCGAAATGGATGGAAGACAAAGCGATTTGCTCAAAACCGCCGCAGCGGCCGCCCCAATGAACTGGAGCGACCGCTGCGGTCCTACCCTATTTTCAAACTTCTTCAATCGGGAAAGCCACGATTGGTGGTGCTAGCCCAGTCGGCTCGCCCGCCGCCACACAGCAGCGGTCAACAACAAGCCCGCACCAATGGCGACCAGGGCCGCACCGAACAGCACCGTCGGGCTGTCAGAACCAGTGGTTGCCAGCACCGGGCCGGCATGCGTCGGAACCCCATTGGTGAATCCTGCGTCTGCTGCGCTGGAGATGACAACCGGAGCTGCAGTTGGAATCGCCGTCGGGACCGCGGTTGGAACTGCGGTTGGGATCGCCGTCGGAACAGCAGTGGCAATGACGGTCGGTGCAGCCGTGGGCACAGCAGTGGCCATGGCGGTCGGGGCAGCCGTCGGCACCGCAGTGGCCATGGCGGTCGGGGCAGCCGTCGGCACCGCAGTGGGAATGGCGGTCGCCGTCGGTGCAACCATCGAGCCGTCAAGCTGGGCCCGAATTGCGCCATCCACATGCTCTGCATTGTGCAGATTCACGTAGTGACCAGCGAGGTCGTTGGTGATCGCCATGGCGATGGCTGGCGTCGTGAACACACATCCCATGAGGCCGTTGGTCGGCGTGTCCAGATTGACGACCACTCCTCCATCAGTGCCAGCGGCACCCACGTGAATGTGGGCCGCGGTGATGGTGTCAACGTCGTTGGCGGTCAGGTCAAAGCACACTCGGCCGGTTGCCGGATCGATATTGAAGTCCGCCATTCCTGAACCGTCGGGGTCCCCAGTCGGAAGCAGTGGAACAGAGACCATGGTCGTGGCCGGAGCCGGCACTACCTCAGCCAGTTGGCCGCGGACAGCTCCGTCCGGGAATTCCGCAGTGTGGAAGTTGACGTAGAAACCGGCGGGGTCCGCGATGATGGCGTCGATGATGGCGTCGGTGGAGGTCACACAGCCGGTCAAGCCATTCTCCGGAATGGCGAGGTTCACCACAACGCCGCCGAGTACGCCTTCAGCACCGATGTGGATATGCGAAGCGGTGACATCGCCGATATTCATGGCGGTCAGCATGAAGCACACGTCGCCGCCCGGGTAGAAGGTGAACAGGGCCGTGCCGGAACCGTCAGGGTCGCCAAAGCCAACGCCGTCCATCGTGAACATCGAGTCGCTGGTGGTGGCAGTCGTCGCAGAGATCTGGCCCCGCATTGCGCCCAGGGGCGAAACGTCGGTGTGGACATTGACGTAGTGGCCGGATGGGTCGGCGAGAATCGTCGCCACGTTGGCTGGCGTGGTCATGACACAGCCCATAAGGCCGTTGGTGGGGAAATCCAGGCTGACGAGGACGCCGCCATTCATGCCGGCACTGCCGGTGTGAATGTGAGCCTCCTGCACCGTCTCGGTCGTGGTGGCGACCAAGGTGAAGCAGATCTCGCCGGTGTCAGGGTCGAGCGTCAAGGTGAACGAACCGCTGGCCGCCGGATCACCAGTCGGCATGAATGGTGTCATGCTTGTTTGACTTGCGCTCGGGGTCGTGGCGGCAACCTGGGCGCGAATGGCGCCATTGGGAAATGCGGCGTTGTGCACGTTCACGTAGTGGTCACCCGGCGCAGCCACAACGGCCATGACGTCGCTCACCGGCACAATGACGCACCCTCCAGCACCGTTGGTGGCAAAGTCAAGGTTGATGAGGACCGGCCCCGCGGCTCCCGCGGCGCCGACATGAATGTGGGCGGCGGTCGCCGGGTCAATGTTCATGGTGGTCAGCGTGTAGCAGACCTCGCCCGTCGTCTCATTGAACGTGAGGTTGATGGTTCCCGTGCCATCGGCATCACCGGTTTGGGTGAGCCCGAGGGTGACAGCGGAATTGGTGTGGTCTGCCGCGGCCGCTGGCATGAAGCCAAACATGGCCACCATCGACATGGTGGCAACTACGGCCAGAATTCTGGTCCAGCGCATAAGATTTCTCCTGACGTGCTCGACTGGAGCACGGTTCTTGAACCGAGAATCGGTCCGGTAGATAGGTTCTTGCACATTCGAATACGAACCTGCAGGTGACAGTGCCGCTAAGACGATGGAGACGCTACAGCAACTCGATGTCCGGCGCAACGACTCAGCAGGACGAGCGGTGCAAAGGGTCCGGTGAGCCATATAGCGGCACAACCCACCGAACCCCAGCAACGTTTCGGCGCCGTCCCCGCTCTGGATTGGAACCTCTCTCACTCATCTGGCAACCAGGACCAGCAGAATCATCGGCAATCCAAACGGTGACCGGCGCCGAACAACCAGCATGGCCACGCTCGCCAGATGTGTTCGCAACCACCAGCGTCTCTTTCTCTCTCCAGACCTTGTATCCCGCCCCAGCCGTGGCAAGATAGCTGCTGTGTGCTCTCGCCCGCTTCGGATCGCGCCCGATGACGACGCTGATTCTGTCAACACCCTCGTCGAACTCGTTGCCGGTGGAAACCAGGAAGCATTCGCCCAACTCTTTGATGAAGTCGGCTCGCTGGTCTATGGAATAGTGCTCCGGGTTGTGACCGACAGGGCCATGTCGGAGGAAGTTGCGCAGGAAGTCTTCGTTCAGATATGGCGAGAGGCCCCCCGCTTCGACCGTGACCGAGGAAACGCCCGGTCATGGATTGTCACCATTGCTCACCGGCGAGCTGTTGACCGTGTCCGATCCGAGCAGGCCCGCCGCCGCCGCGAGTCCAGCGACCATGAAGCGACCGCCCCTGCTGCCGCGGATGCGGTTGGCGATCTCGTTGCCGATCGATCCGAAGCAAACCGCGTCCATCAGGCGTTGCAGCAACTCCCCGTCGCGCAGCGAGAAGTCGTGACGCTGGCCTACTTCGGCGGAAAGACCTATCGCGAAGCTGCAACAACGCTGGGCATACCTGAAGGCACCGCCAAGACAAGAATACGCGACGGTCTGCGGCGCCTACGATCCATCATGGAGGCGAAGCAATGACCAACGACCTTCATAATTTGGCGGCAGCGTTTGCCCTTGATGCGCTTGACAACGATGAGCGAGCGCTCTTCGAAGCCCACTATCCAAACTGCGACGAGTGCCAGGCCGATGTTGCCGCCTTCTCCAACATCGCAGCCTCGCTCGCCAGCACATCGAGCGCCAAACCCCCGGCCGAATTGCGCTCCTCGGTGCTGGAGGCCATCACCAAGACCGACCAGTTGCGCCCCGCGTTGACCTCAGATGCTGCATCGGCCACCGGTGGGGCGACGTTCTCTTCTCCCGGTCAATACTCGGAGCCGTCGACTTCGTCGACATCTCCCTCTTCAAGATCAGCGGTGCGCCCGTCACTTCTGCGTCGAATAGCCATTGGCGCAGTGGCGGCGGTGGTCCTTGTCGGCGGCATCGTTGCGATCAACCTTGGATCAGAACCGGACTTCGGCGAGTTCGCTTCCGGGGCTGACGCCGTCACCGCCACTCTGGATCCAACCACCGCGGAACAAGCCGGCGAGATCGAAGTGGCATGGTCGCCCGAACGCGATCAGGTGGCCATTCGGGCGGTGCAGCTGCCCGACCTGGACAGCGAGCAAACCTATGCCCTGTGGTTCCTGCTTGACGACGGCGTCGCCCCCGCTGGCCTATTTTCCCCCGAAGCCGGCACCGTCGAGGTGGTCCTTGATGTGGACGATCTGGCTGCCAACGGCTGGGGGATAACCATTGAACCGGCGGGCGGTTCCGAGCAACCAACCAGCGACGTGCTCTTCGCCGGCACCCTGTAATCGGCGAGTTCGCCAATCTCGCCCCTCTCCCCTCCCCCCGCCAGATCTGAATTCGACAGATGCTGGTGCATCAGGCTGGTGCATCAGGACGTGTCCGTTGGGCAGCGCGGTCGCCAGCCGGAGTAGCTTCCTCACATGCGTATTGGACTGAATGCTTCGTCGTTGCTGACCACTCCCAACATTGAGGAAATGCGGGCCCACGCCACGCAGGCCGAACAGGATGGCTTCTCGTCGTGGTGGCTGGCCCAAACCGGGCTCGTGGATGCACTGGGCATGATCGGCGCGCTGGCGTCCTCGGCGCCGTCACTCGAGTACGGAACTGCGGTGGTGCCGACCTACAGCCGTCACCCCAGCACCATGGCGGGACAGGCGCTGACCGCGCAGGCTGCGCTCAATCGCCCGCTGGCGCTGGGCATTGGACTCTCCCACCAGCCGGTGGTGGAAGACCGCATGAAGATGGAGTGGCAGAAGCCCATGGGCCACATCCGGGACTACCTCAATGTTCTTGAACCCCTGCTGGAAACCGGCACGGCCAACCACGACGGCACGTACTTCTCCATGCACTACGAAGGTCCAAGACCAACCGAGCAGAAGCCGTCAGTGATCATGGCAGCGCTGGGACCACAGATGCTGAAACTCTGTGGGCAGCGGGCCGACGGCACCATTTTGTGGATGGTTGGCGAGCGCACGATCGCCGAGCACATTGCGCCCACAATCAACGCCGCGGCGACCGACGCCGCAAGACCAAACCCTCGCATCATCTGCAGCCTGCCCACCGCGGTGACCAGCGACCCAGATTCCACCCGGGCCGCGCACGGCGCCATCTTCGAGCTCTATGGACAGCTTCCCTCCTATCGAGCGATGCTGGACCGTGAAGGTGCCGCGGGACCCCAGGACGTGTGCGTGATTGGCAGCGAAGATGAAGTGCACGCTCGGCTGGATGCGTTGGCGGCCGCCGGCACCACCGATTTTGCCGCGCTGGAACTTGGCATCTCGCCCGAAGACACGGCCCGAACTCGAGCGTTGTTGAAAGAGCGCGCAGCCAGCTGACCACCGCCCGAGTCGACGACGACCTCAGTCCGCCGGGACTTCATTCTCGGGGTCGTCTCCGGCCAGTACTCGCTGGGCGTTGGCAAACTGCGCCCGATTGATGGCGTATTGCCGTTCAACGGTGCCGCTGGCGATATGCGGGGTGCAGATCACATTGGCCATTTGCAGGATCGGGTGGTCGGCGGGCGGCGGTTCTGGATCGAAGACATCGATCGCAGCGCCACCGAGGTGACCCGACGCCACCGAAGCGTGCAATGCATCCAGCTGATAGGTCGGTCCCCGACTGGCGTTCACAAACAAGGTTCCCGGCTTCATTGCGCCGAACTGCGCGGCGCCAAACATCTTGTGGGTCTGGTCGGTCAGAGGCACATGGACCGTGATGAGGTCCGCCGTCGCCACCAGGTGGTCGAAGGTCACCGCTTGGGCAAGGTCGGCGGCAAACGGCACAATGTCGTTGCCCAGAACCTGCATGCCGAAGGCCTGGCCAACCGCAGCAACCCGACGCCCGATTCGGCCGACGCCCACAATTCCCAGAGTCCGACCCGCCAGGTTGTGAGAGCCCTGCCGCCAACCGAGCATGTCCCAACCCCCGGCCCGCATGCTGGTCTGCATCGCCGGCAGCTGACGGGACAAGGCCAACATCATGAGAAAGACGTGCTCGGCCACCCCTTCCGGCGTCATGGCCGGGGTGATCGCCAGCGGAATGTCCATCCCGGCCAGAACAGCCCGGGCGATACCGTCGTAGCCAACGCCGTTGTGCATGACCAGCTTGCAGTTGGTGAGCAGCGCGGCCTGCTCGCCGGTGAGCGTAAGACACACCAGCGCATCGGCCCGGGGGAACACCTCCGCCACCGCCGCCGCGTCATCCAATTCCACAAACACAACATCAAATTCGGGGGGCGCAACTTCAGCCACGACCTCCTGAATCCAGGGGTGCGTGAGGGTGTACACCATCAACGGTCGGTCGGTCATCGATTGTTCCTCCATCAGCTGCCGAACACAATCACGCTGCGCGCCACGTTCCCGGCCTTCATCTCCGCAAAGGCATCGTTGATGTCTTCCAAGCCCACCCGCTGACTGATCAGCTTGTCCAACTCCAGCCGACCATCCATGTACGCATCCACGAGCGCAGGCATGTCTGAGCGGAACCGATTGGACCCCATGTTGGAACCGGTGAGGGTCTTCTCCATCAGAAGCTCGACCGAGTTGATCTCAAGCTTCTGCCCCTCCGGCACCATGCCGATGATGGTGGCGGCGCCGCCAAACCGAATCATCGAAAACGCCTGCTCCGCCGTTTGTTTGAGCCCAACGGCTTCAAAGGAGTAGTCAGCCCCGCCATCGGTGAGCTCACGGACCGCCTCAACGGGGTCACCGGCCGAAGCGTCCACCAGATGAGTGGCACCAAAGCTGGTGGCGAGGCGCAACTTGTCCGCAACCACGTCTACCGCTATCACCCGGCGAGCCCCCGCCATCCTCGCTCCGTTGATGGCGGAAAGTCCGATCCCGCCGCAGCCAATCACCGCCACCGTTGAACCAACGGCCACTTCCGCCGTGTTGATCACCGCTCCGACCCCGGTCATGACCGCACAGCCCACAAGTGCCGCCCGGTCCAGGGGCATGTCCTTACCGATCTTCACGACCGCTCGCTCGTGCACCAGCATCTGTTCGGCGTACGAGGACAGTTCGTACAGCTGTCCAATGGGCGTACCCCCCTGATGGAGGCGAGAACCTGAAGTCCGGCGCACCGGCGGCTTCTGGCACAGCACCGGTCGACCGGTCGAGCATCGCTCGCATCGTCCGCAAAAGACCGACATACACGTGATCACATGGTCCCCGGGTTGGACATAGGTCACCGCTGAACCCACGACCTCCACGACGCCGGCCGATTCATGACCGGGGATCACGGGCAGGTCGGTGCGATACAAACCTTCCACGTAGTGAAGGTCCGAGTGACAGACGCCTGCGGCCGCGGTGCGGATCACCACCTCGTGCGGTTCCGGCGTGTCGAGCTCCACGTCTTCTATGGTCAGCGGGTGGCCCGCCTGCCGAAGTACGGCGGCCTTCATATTTGATCCTCGCTCATTGCACCCATCCTCGTCGACCCCAACCTTGTCCGTGCACCGCACTGCCTGGGTCGGCCATGACCGTGATGACCGGTGCGCTCATCAACGCAGACGACACCTCCGGTGGCACGCCTGTGGCTACAGGTTGATCTCCGGGAGAACGTCAAGACCAGCGATCAAGAGCGCACCCATGGCGATGCTTGAGATTGCCACCAGGACGGCGATGGCAACATAGACCGCAAAGTTGCGTTCGGCGTGCAGCAGTCCGGTGCCCGCCAGCAGTGCCAGCACCATGTTGGCAAGGATCAGCCCAACACACCACGCAACCAGCAGCGCAAACCCGGCCGCCCATCCAACCACAGCGGTTGATGCAACGAACACCGCAATCTGGGTGGGACTCTCCACGCCAATACCGTGCAGCATGCCAATGCCCGCCGCAGCGCCGTTACCCACTCCACTGGTGGCGTCATCGGCAAGGCGGAGTTCGTGCTGGTGACCATGGTGATGGATGCGGCTTGCACGATGACGGTGATCATGTCGAGGCCGAGCCCAACGGGAGCCGCCGCCACCGGATCCGACCGTCGCCGGTTCGGTGAGATCGACCAGCGCTGATTCCTGATGCGCATGGTCGTGAGTCCACGGTTCGTCGTGGGCAGTTTCTGGCATGTCCTCGTGGTCATGGGAGTGGTCGTGCCGCAGCTCGATGACCCGCTTGGATCGGGCATCTCGCACCCGTCGAAGCCCGGCAAATGTGCCGTTGAGCACCAAAATCCATCGGCTGCGAAGACGGAACTCGGAGCCGCTGCGCACCAGATCAATGAGAATCCATCCGCCCAACAGAACAAGGGTCAGCCCGACAATCCGCGACATCCACACGTCCACGCCGTCAGGAATGGCCACCCCAATACTGATGGCCAACACCCCAAGCGCCAGCACAACAATGGCGTGACCCACGGCGTAGATGGTGCTGAGCACAAATCCGCGTCGGCGACTTGCCGCGGAACCACTGAGATCGGCAATAGCGGCAATGTGATCCCAGTCGACCCCATGACGAAGTCCGAATCCAAATGCAGTAAGGAGAAGGCCGGTGGTCACGCCGAGCACTCTAGCCGTGCACGCGGTGTCTCAAAAAGCCGTGCTGTGTCTCACATGCACGCGTGCTGTGTCTCAAAAAGCCGAGAGCCCGGCTGGTGGAGCCGGGCCCTCTGAACCATATTTGCTGTGGTTCTACTTCTTGTACTTCTACTTCTTGTATTTGTGTTGTGCGCGAGGGGGGACTTGAACCCCCACGCCCCGAAGGACACAAGATCCTTAGTCTTGCGCGTATGCCAATTCCGCCACTCGCGCGTGGCGTATTCAGTCTGCGGGGAGCAGGCCGAACAGCAGGAGCCAGCGTAGCCGGATCCCACCGAACACCGACCCCATTTGAGCGATTTCAGGGCGGACAGCACACCGGCCAACGCGTCAGTTGAGCGTCACACTCTCGATGTCGAACGAGCCATCGGCCCGGGTGGCTATCCACTCGAAGTCGGGCCGCCACGACAAGTCCGGCTCCTGGCCACCCGCAATTGCGGCGATGTCCAAAGTTCCTGCCGACAGCGCTGCGCCGAGCTGGAGCGAGTCGTTGATCGAGATCAACTCAACGTGTGCAAACTCGACCTGTTCCGGATGGTCGTGTTGGAGCAGAAGGCGGTCGCTCTCCTGGCGAACAACGGTCCACCGGCTCGAGTGGTCACGCAAACCGAATGGGCCGACCACGCCCAGGTGGGGGTCAGCGAGAAGCCGGGGCAGGTCCACGGGTCGGTCGAGCGAGACGTGCACCGTTGCCAGATTGACCGCCCGGATACCCGAGATCTGATCGCTACGGCCATCAACGAAGTCCTGCCACCCCGCAATGGCAGAGATGGACCTGGCAAATGGGGCATTGGGCGCAGCCGCAACCGCTCGCTCGATCGAGGCCTTGATGTCTCGGGCGCGGACGGGAGAACCGTCTGACCATGTTCGTTGGGAGAGTACAAACTCCCACAGTCGATCATCACCCCGGGTCCCCCAGGAATCCGCCATCTGACCCAGCACGATCGAGGTTCCGGCAACCGTGGTTGTCAGCCCGTCAAAGAGCAGGTCCGCCGCAATGACCTCGGACGGGGTATCGGCCCGGGCCGGATCAATCGTCGACAGGTCCGGGTGATCAACGCCCAGGCGAAGCGTCGATTCGACCGATGCCAGCGAGCCAACGGGAATGGGAAGGATGGAGCGAGGCGCCGCGGTGGCCGTAGGCGCCACGAATGCAAGTTCGGGTGGAGGTGCGGAGGCCGACTCGCCACCGGTCGGCGGGGAACATCCACTGAGAGCCAACGTGACGAATTGCGCCAGCACAAAGAAAACACCAGCGAAGATGTAGGTCCGGCGGGGTGGAATTTCCTGCATTCCGCCGTATCGGCGAAGCGCAGAGATTCATAAGCAGACGGGGCTAGTTGCCGTCCAGCATCAGGGCCAGGGCCAGAGTGTTGAAGAAGAAGGCCACCGACAACACGATGGTGATGCGGTCCAGGTTCTGCTCAACCATGGTGGAACCAGCGGCGGTGGCGCCCAAGCCGCCGCCGAACATGTCAGACAGGCCGCCACCTCGGCCGCTGTGCATGAGCACGAGCGCCACGATAGCAATGCCAATGACGACCTGAATGATGATCGAGATAAGGAGGACGATGCTTTCCACGGCGAAATGTTATCTGGTTGAGGCCATCAAAGCGCGGCGTCTGGTGCTGGTGCTCCAAGACATCTTGTGCCGGACTCGATTGGGCGTGCCCGCTAGCCTTGAAGCCGGTACTGGCAGATCCGCGCAAACGATGCCGCGTCAAGGCTCGCTCCGCCAACCAACGCCCCGTCAATGTCGGGTTGCCGCAGCAAATCCGGTGCATTGGTGGGCTTGACCGATCCCCCGTACTGAATACGCACCGCGGCGGCAGCGTCCTTGTTCTTCAGTTTGGCGATTGTCTCGCGAACAAATTTGCAACGAGCTTGCGCGTCATCGGGCGTGGCGGTGAGGCCGGTGCCGATCGCCCAGATGGGTTCGTAGGCCACCACCATTTCAGCCACCTTGGTGGGTCCAACGCCGGAAAGCCCGGCCTCAAGCTGACGAGCCAGCACTTCCTCGGTCTCTTCACCGTCGTGCTGGATCAGTGTTTCGCCAATGGCCAGGATCGGGGTCATCTCATGTTTGAAGATGGCTTTGACTTTGGCGTTCACGTCCTCATCGGTTTCGCCAAAGATCTGGCGACGTTCAGAGTGACCGGCAATCACGTAGTGAACCATCAGCTTCTGGAGCATGGCGGGCGAGACTTCGCCGGTGAAGGCACCCTTTTCCTCAAAGTGACAATGCTGTGCTCCAAGTGCAATCGGGATCCGGTCGGCGTCCAGCACTGTTTGGATGGAGCGGAGGTCGGTGAACGGCGGATGGATGGAGATGTCCACCGCGGCAAAGTCGTCCTTGTCCAGCTCGTAGCTCAGCTTCTGGACCAATTGAATGGCTTCGAAGTGATTCATGTTCATCTTCCAGTTGCCGCTGATCAGCGGCTTCCGTGCTTCAGACATCGTTTTTCCGTTCAGACATTGGGGGCTCCTCGTAGTGCAGCCAGGCCTGGCAGGTCGCCCTGCTCCAGCAATTCCAGAGACGCTCCGCCTCCGGTGGAAATATGGTCGATGTCGTTGGCCAGTCCGAACTGCGCAACTGCCGCCGCGCTGTCGCCACCACCAACGACGCTGAAGGCGCTCGTGTCGGCCATTGCCTGGGCGATGGTTTTGGTGCCCGCATCAAATCGTGGATCTTCGAAGGCGCCCATCGGGCCGTTCCAGAAGACGGTTCGGGCGTCCAGAATGGTGTCGGTGAAGGCGGCTGCAGTGCCGGGCCCGATGTCGGCGCCGATCCACCCGTCGGGTATATCCACTCCCAGTTGGCGCACGTCGCCGCCCTTGTTCGGTTGGAACAGCGTGCCGTCAGGACCCAGGGCAGTGATGTCGTGGGGTATCTGAATGGAGGCGCCGCTGTCCAGAAGGGAAGCGCAGGTTTCGATCATTGGCTCTTCGACCAGAGACGCTCCGACCCGGTGGCCTTTGGCGGCCAGAAATGTGAACGCCATGGCCCCACCGATTATCATTGAATCGACCTGGGTGAGCAGGGCCTCAATCACCGCAAGCTTGTCACTGACTTTGGCTCCGCCGAGGATGCCGACGAAGGGGCGCTTGGCGGAGGCTCGAATGCCGCCGAGAATCTCGACCTCCTTTGCAACCAGTCGCCCCGCAGCCGATGGCAGGTGCTGCGGCGGGCCCACGATCGACGCGTGCTCTCGGTGGCAGGCGCCAAACGCATCGTTGACGTAGGCGTCCTGACCGGCAATCAGTTGTTGGACGAAGGCGGGGTCGTTGGCTTTCTCCCCGGGATCGAATCGGAGATTGGGCAGCAAAGTCACACCGGGAACGAGTTCGGCGAGACGCTCCCGAACCGGGTCCAGCGAGTAGTCGGGATTGACCTCACCTTTCGGGCGGCCAAGGTGACTGCAAACGGTGACCGTCGCACCCTGGTTGATCAACCACTTGATGGTGGGCATGGCGGCACGGATACGAAGGTCATCGGTGATCTGACCATCGCGGACCGGCACATTGAAGTCGGCGCGAACCAGCACGCGCTTGTCACCAAGATCGCCAAGCGAGTCAAGTTGTGGGACGCTCAAATTCTCAAGACTCATGGCTCAGCCCGCAGTATGCAGGATGAGGTCAACAAGTCGATTGGAGTAGCCGGTTTCGTTGTCGTACCAGCCCGCGATCTTGACCATGTTGCCAATGCAGCGGGTCAGTCCCGAGTCAAAGATGCAGCTGGCGGAAGAGCCCACAATGTCGCTTGAGACCAGGGGTTCCTCGGTGTAGTCCAGGACGTGCGCCAGCGGTCCGTCGCTGGCGGCCGCCGCAAAGGCGGCATTGACTTCTTCTGCGGTGACGTCTCGTTCAACGTTGGCGACAAAGTCGGTCAGGGAGCCAGCCGCCAGCGGTACCCGAACCGCAATGGCATCCAGCTGACCTTGCATATCCATGACCGCCTGGGTTGCTTTGGCCGAGCCGGTGCTGGTGGGAATGAGGTTGGTGGCGGCGCCTCGCGCGCGGCGCAGGTCCTTGTGCGGACCGTCGACCAGGTTCTGGGTGCCGGTGTATGCGTGAATGGTGGTCATCAGACCCTTGTCCAACCCGAAGGCGTCTTCCAGGACCTTCACCATCGGCACGAAGCAGTTGGTTGTGCAGGACGCGTTTGAAAGCACCTTGTGCTTGTCGGGGTCGAAGTCGGTGTGGTTGTAGCCAAAGACCACGCTGAGGTCCGCATCCGGCGACGGCGCCGAGATGAGAACTCGAGAGGCGCCGGCCTCCAGGTGCATGGCGGCCTGATCACGGCTCTTGAAAATGCCGGTTGACTCAACGACCACGTCAACGCCCAGGTCACCCCACCGCAGGTCCTGGGGATTACGTTCGCTCGTCACTTTGATTTCGTCGCCGTCGACGGTGATCGTGTTCTCGCCGACCACGACCTCTGCGTCGAGGTTGCCCTGCGCAGAGTCGTACTTCAGGAGGTGGGCCATGGTGGCCAGATCACCCAGGTCGTTGACGGCAACAAAGTCAATGTCCGCGCCAGCGGCGCGAGCGGCACGAAAGACGTTTCGCCCAATCCGTCCGAAACCGTTGATTCCAACCCGAATAGTCATCGGTCCTCTTTCCTGGCTACTTGTCGATATCTCGGTGCATCATCTGCGGAGCGTATCCATTTGCTTCCAGATGCGAACGAACCTGACGGGCAATCCAGACGCTGCGGTGACGACCACCGGTACATCCAAACGCCAGCGACAGATAGGACTTGCCTTCGGCCTCATAGGCCGGCAGCAGAAGATCGATCAGCTCAAAGAGCCGCTCCAGAAAGGACGGCGTGATTGGCTGCGCCTCCAGGTAGTTGGCCACCGGAGTATCGCGACCGGTCATGGGCCGAAGCTCATCCACCCAATGGGGGTTGGGCAGGAACCGACAGTCAAAGACGTTGTCGACATCGACCGGAAGACCGTGCTTGAACCCGAAGCTCTGCACCCGGATGACCATCTTGGCGTTGGGGCTTTCCTCCTGGAACGCATCGTTGATGCGGTCCCGAAGCTCATGCACGTTCAAATCAGAGGTGTCGATGATGAGGTCGGCTTCGGCTTTCACAACCTCCAGAACCTGACGTTCGGCATCGATGGCCGACTCAAGATTCTGGTCGGTCGCCCGGGGGTGGGGCCGGCGCGAACTTTCGTAGCGGGCCACCAGGATCGGGGTGCTCGCCTGCAGGAAGACGACCCGTACTCGGGTTTCGGGGTCGGCCCGAAGTTCTCTCACCGCTCCGGCAACCCCCTCCGCGTCAAGACCAGCTCCCGCCACCAGCGCCACGCGGTCATAGCTGGCGGGGCCCGATGCCAGTTCGGAGACTTTGGGAATCAACGCGGGCGGCAGGTTGTCGATCACAAACCAACCCAGATCTTCCAGATAGTTGGCGGCTTGCGAACGTCCCGCCCCGGACATGCCTGCAATGACCACGAACTCCATGACGTCAGGTTAGGGGGCGGACCGGCTTCTCAGCCACGAGAACCAGTAGGCGCGGAATGGCGGCCGCCTCTGCAAATGCGTGACTCTTGGCCAGGTACCCGGGTGGAGGTGCAGGCTCGACCATCCGTCGGAGAACGAATCCCGCATCGGCCAGCGCGTTCACATACCGACTCAGGGGTCGGTGGATGAAGGGGATGAACACATCCTTCATGACCTCCTCGACGGTGTGAGCTTCACTCAGGTACGGCCCGAGTCGCCAATAATTCTCCGGCGGGTCGACCATGTGATCGTTGATCCAGCCGGCGTCCGGGGTTTGCAGCAGCGGGTGATTGAGCATGAAGACAAAGCGACCTCCCGGCTGCAGCACTCGCCAGACCTCCGTGATGGCGGCGTCCACTTCGGTGATGTGTTCGAACACCAGACAGGCCAGCGCCCCGTCAGCGGCGCCGTCCTTGACCGGCAGGTCGTGGGCAAAGGCCTCGCCGTACACAATCTGAGCACCATCAAACTCGGTGCCCCGGCGCCGGGCGACCACAATCTGGCTGGGCGTCGGGTCGTAGGCCAGAACGTCGGATCCGGCCTGCGCCAGCCGGCGGGCAATCTGACCTTCTCCGGTACCAACGTCAACAACGGCCTTCCGACCCGCCAACAGTTCCAAAGCCAGCGGAATGATCTGCTCTTCGTATTCCGGGTCGGCACCGTCGGTGAATTCGTCCTGCCACCAGGTGGCATGGGTCTCCCAGAGATCGGCGTCGGCGTGATCCTCAGCGTCGGCGGTCACGGTGTCTCGACGTCCGGCTTCGTCGGTTTGTGTGCCCGCTCGAAGACGGCGACGGCCACCGCATTGGGCAGCCAGGACAACGCTTGCAACTCCTCCAGGGAGGCCGCCTGCACCGCTCGCACCCCGCCGAACTCCTTCGACAAGCGCTTCTTCCGGCTCGGGCCGAGCCCGGGGATGTCATCGAGCACCGATGCGGTCATGCGCTTGCTCCGCAGCTCACGGTGAAACGAAATGGCAAATCGGTGACTTTCATCGCGAATGCGCTGCAACATGTACAGCGCTTCGGATTCGCGAGGCAACATGATGGGTTGCGACCGGCCGGGAACGAAGACTTCCTCAAGCTGCTTTGCCAGGGAGATGACCGGGATCTCCTTCTCCAGCCCCAGCGACTCCAGGACCCGAACGGCCACGCTCAGTTGCCCTTTGCCGCCATCGACCACCAGCAACTGCGGGGGGTACGCAAACCGACCCTGCTCGCCCACCGGCTTGTCCCGATCAGCCACATAGTTCGTGAAACGGCGCGTCAACACTTCTTCCATGGCGGCGAAGTCATCGTTTCCGGCCACGTCACGAATCTTGAACCGTCGATACTGATTCTTGCGGGCCAGGCCGTCCTCGACCACGACCATCGATCCCACATAGTCGGTGCCCTGAATGTGGCTCATGTCGTAGCACTCGATGCGCAACGGCGAGATTGGGAGCTCCAGGTATGACTGCAACTCGTTGAGTGCTTTGGCCCGGCTGTTGTGGTCGCTTTGACGCTTGAGCCGATGCCGCTGGAATGATTCGCGGGCGTTCTGGGTCACGGTCTCATGGAGCTGGCGTTTGTCGCCGCGTTGCGGCACGCCAATCTGCACGGCACTCCCGCGCTGCATGGAGAGCCACTCCTCATACATCTCCTGGCTGGCTGGTAACTCCGGAACCAGTACCCGCTTGGGATGCCCGAGGGGATTGTCATCGAAGTAGAGGCGTTCGAGAGCGCGCGACACGACTTCAGGACTGCTCAACTCCTCAGCCTTGTCCAGGATGAAGCCTCGGCGGCCAAGCACTCGACCTTTGCGGACAAAGAAGACCTGGACTGCGGCTTCGAGTTCGTCCTCAAACAGACCAATGACATCGAAGTCTTCATTGCGGGTGCCAACCATCTGCTGCTTCTCAATGGCTTTGCGGACGCTGATCAGCCGGTCGCGGTGACGAGCGGCCAATTCAAATTCGTGGCGGTCCGCAGCCGCGCGCATGTCCTGTTCAATCAGCTCCACAACCTCGTCGGTGTCGCCTTCAAGGAACCGCGTGAGGTTCTGAACCAGCACGGCGTATTCGGCCGCCGAGACTTCGTCGACGCAAGGCCCGGCGCATTTCTCAATGTGGAAAAGCAGACACGGTCGACCACTTTGTTGGTGCCGCCGGAACTTCCCGTCAGTGCAGGTTCGGATGGGAAAGGTGCGGAGAAGCAGATCCAGGGTCTCGCGGATCGCATACGCCTGGCCGTACGGTCCGAAATAACGATTGCCTGTCTTCTTCTTGCCGCGAATGACCATGGCTCGTGGCCATTGGTCGACCATGGTGATGCACATGAACGGATAGCTCTTGTCGTCGCGATATCGAACGTTGAACCGCGGCTGGTGCCGCTGAATCAGCGTGTACTCCAGCATGAGCGCATCCACTTCGCTGCCGACCTGAATCCACTCGACGGTTTCGGCATTGGCGACCATCTGGGCGGTGCGCGTTGGCAGGTGTTTCTGGAAGTAGTTGTTCAAGCGGGAGCGAAGACTCTTGGCCTTTCCCACATAGATCACGCGACCGCCGGCGTCTTTGAACTGGTAAGAGCCGGGGGTGTCAGGAATTGTGCCGGCGGGCGGACGCTGGACCATCTCCCCTGTCTAGCGCCTGCTGCTCGCTGACGGTTGCTCCGGGAGCGTTACTCAGCCGGCTTTGCGGCTTCGTTTGCGGCCAGAAACGCCTTGTAGACATCCATCAGCGACCGCTTCTGCTCGTCGGTCAGCTGGGGGTCACCAGCGATGGCCAACGCCGTTGCGCCGTCCACGTCTGCGTCGTCTTCGGCCAGCAGACCCATGCGACTCAACAATGTGTCTGCCGGGACGTTCAGGGCCGTGGCCAGATCCCGCACGATACGCAGGGAAGGCCGATGGAGTCCGCGTTCTATTTGACTGAGGTAGGCGTCGGAAAAACCAGCGAGCCTGGCCAGCTCTCGTTGAGAGAGCCTGGCCAGGCGTCGTTGACTCTTGATGAACTCGCCCAACGCCGCCGCACCTGGTGCTCTGATGCCGGAGGGAGCTCTCATGGTGAGCAGACTACTTCTTGGTTGCGGTCTTCTTGCTCGTGGACTTCTTCGCCGCTTTGGGTGCGGGCTTGGTCCACGCCGAAACCACGTCGAGCACAAACTTGCGGTTGCGGTCAGTCGTTGCCTGTACGAAGTCGAAGTACTGGTTGACGGCCTTCCTGGCCTGGCTTGGCTTGGCGGCTGGCATCCGCGACGCGGCGTCGCGAGCGGCGCCAACGAGGTTTTTGTTGGTCTTGGTGAGTGCGTCGAGCGCCCGATCCTGGGCGTCCACCATGTTGTCGTAGCTGACGGCTTCGGTAACCCGCTCGGGGTTGATCTTGTCGCTGATTTGTTCGAGTACCGGCATGGTATTTCTCCTGGGTGATTTTGGGGGGTGAAGAATGTCGCCTGCTCTACCGAGCTGTTGCGAACTATATCTTGCAGTGTAGAAGCGACTGCGCTCGTTTGCAAGCAATTGCTAAATAAAGTACGCAGGCCACGACTGCTAATCTCTGGAAGATGGAGGGACAAGCGTGATGCGGGTGACCGTTCTGGGCGGCGGTTCGTGGGGAACAACCGTGGCGTCACTGGCTGCGCACAACGCTTCCACCACGCTCTGGTGCCGCGATGCAGCCACCGCCGACGACGTCAACACCCACCACGTCAACCGCCGCTATCTCGACGGCTACCCCCTGCACCCGGACCTCTCCGCCACCACCAACCTGGTGAGCGCCACCGCATCGTGTGACGTGCTGGTCGTGGGTGTGCCATCTCACGCCTTTCGTTCCACTCTGGAAGCCGCCGCGGTGTCGATCCGACCTTGGGTGCCCATCGTCAGCCTTACAAAAGGGCTCGAACGCGATACTCGGCTCCGGATGACCGAGGTTGCCAATCAGGTACTCCCCCGCCACCCGGCTGGCGCCTTGACCGGACCCAATCTGGCCAAAGAGATTCTGACCGGCGACGCAGCCGCCAGTGTGATTGCGATGGCCGACGAGGTGATTGCGAAAGCCCTGCAGCAGGTCTTCACCACCGGCCTCTTTCGGGTCTACATCAACGACGACGTGATTGGCTGCGAACTCGGCGGAGCGCTCAAGAACGTGATCGCCATCGCGTCCGGGATGGCCGACGGACTGGGCACCGGCGACAACACCCGAGCGGCCGTTATCACCCGCGGGCTCAACGAACTGACCCAATTGGGGGTGGCATTGGGCGGGCAGCCCACCACCTTTGCCGGACTGGCGGGCATGGGTGATCTGCTTGCCACCTGCATCAGCGGCCAGAGTCGCAACCGGCATTTCGGCGAGCAACTGGGCAAAGGCCGCACGGTCGCGGACATCGCCCAGGAGATGGATCAGGTGGCAGAAGGGGTGAAGTCCGCCCCGGTCGTGCTGGAGATGGCACGCGAGCGCAACATCTCCATGCCCATCACCGGGGCCGTCGTCAACGTTGTGAACGGTAAACAAAGTGCCACCGACGCCTACACCGGTCTTCTCTCACGAAACCTTGGCCGGGAGGCGGTTGATGTCACGGCGGTGAACACATGACCGACAACCACGACGCACTGAACAACACCGCACCGAAGAACGATGCGTTTCAAAATATTGTGGCGTTGCTCCCATCTCAACACATGGAACGCGCCGCCATCGTGCAGGACGGCGTCACCATGAGCCGCCATGACCTGCAGATTGCGGCCGGCAATCTTCGGGCGTTCCTCACCGACCGCAGCATCGGCCCGGGTGACAAGGTGGCCGTGGCCGCCGGCAGCGAAGCGGAGTTCTGCGTCGCCCTTCTGGGGGTGCTCGGAGTCGGCGCCGCGCTGGTTCCCATGAACCCCAAGAGCCCTCCCGCCGAGATAAACCGCCAACTCGAAACCATCAACCCCAGGCTTGTCCTTCTCAGTTCGTTGGCGGCACCGATGGCCCAGCGGGCCGCCGAGATCACCTCCAATGTCGCCGCGCTGACCGAGATACCGCCCGTCGATCCCCTGTCACATCCGCCAATCGCAACCCGCCAACCCGGCGATCTCGCGTTGCTGATGCTGACCAGTGGCACCGCCGGGGTGCCGAAAGCGGCGATGATCAGCCAGCGAAACCTGAGCTGGACCACCCACGCTTTGGGGATTGGCCACAGTGACGGTCTGAAGGAGAGCGATATTGCGCTGGCCACGCTGCCCACCGCTCACATCTTTGGCCTGCTGCTGATCCTGACCGCGCTTCGCCAGGGGTCGGTTCTGGTCTTCCAGACCGCCTTCGACATTGAGTCCAGCCTGGACCTGACCCGCCGCCACGGTGTCACAGTGCTCAACGGGGCCCCACCCATGTGGCGCGGCTGGGCTGATGCTGTTGGTTCCGATGATCGATTGTCATCAGTTCGGCGAGGCTTATCCGGCGCCGCAGCCCTCCCCGAGCAGACCTTCGACGACATTCAGGCTCGCTACGGCTTTGCGCTGCACGAGGGATATGGCATGACCGAAACCTGCGCGGTGATCAGCAGTTCCCTCGGTTACCAGCCACGGCGAGGGTCGGTCGGCCGCGTCTTCGACGGACTCGAAATGGTTCTGGTCGACGACTCTGGTGATGTGGTCCAGCCCGGTGACACGGGTGAAATCGCGGTGCGAGGTCCAAACGTGTTCTCGGGATACTGGCATGATCAGGAGGCCACCGACCTCACCCTGAGTCCCGACGGTTGGCTGTGGACCGGTGACGCCGGCATCGTTGATCAGGACGGTTGGTTGTGGATCGTCGATCGCCTCAAAGACGTGGTGAATGTGTCCGGTTTCAACGTCTATCCCTCCGAAGTCGAAGAGATCATTGCCACCCACCCCCAGATCGCGGCGGCGGTTGTTTCCGGCGCTCCCCACGCCCGGCGAGGCGAAACCGTTGTTGCCCACGTACGCGCCGCCACCGACCAGTCAGTCAACACCGACCAGGTTCTGGGTTGGCTTCGCGAGCGCCTGAGCCACTACAAGATCCCCACCGAGATCACTGTCGTCGCCGACCTGCCAATCAGCCCCGCGGGCAAGGTCGCTCGCAGGTCACTCCGGTGAGATCCACGTCATGAGTTCGACTTCACTTCCCGGGTCCGACCGGCTCAACGCCGTCATCATGCCCGTCCTGCGAACGCTCGTGCAGAATCTGTGGAACGTGCGCGTAGAGGGGCTGGAAAACATTCCCGCCAGCAAGCCGGCGATCCTGACACCCAACCATCTGTCGTTTTCTGATTCGGTTTTCATCCCGGCCGTACTTCCGCGTCGCATGTGGGCCATCGGCAAAGGCGAATACATGGACGATTGGAAGACCAAACATGTCTTCCCAGCAATGGGCATGATCCCGGTTGATCGTTCCGGCGGCGATGCCGCGCAGGTTGCGCTCGACATGGCGGCCCGGGTCCTGGACCACCAGCAACTCTTCATGATGTACCCGGAAGGCACCCGCTCTCGCTCGGGACACCTGCACAAGGGACGCACCGGTCCCGCTCGACTCGCCAGCCGTTGTAACGCCCCCATCATTCCGGTCGGACACCAGGGCACCATCGAAGTTCAGCCCCCCGACTACCCAATGATGAAACCGTTCAAGGATGTCGTCGTCCGCTTCGGCAAGCCGATGTGGGTGCACGACCATGGTGACCCCACCGACCCACGCACCATCCGACAGTTCACCGACGATCTGATGTTCGCCATCAGCGAGCTGTCCGGGCAGTCATACGTCCACAGCTACGCCAACCAGCCCGACCTCGCGACCACCGCACCAGGCTCCACAACAAGCCCCACAACACCGGGCGCACCGCTACGCCGGTCAATTGATACTCCCGGACCACCGGTACAGGTGCCAACGCCGCCCGTCTCCATCGGTCGGCCACCCGCACGCCGCCCCGCCAAGACCTCGGCGTCATAGAGCGAGCGCTTCAGGCAGACGACTTCTTCATCGCGGCCGACTTCTTCGACGCTGACTTCCCGGTTGCCGACTTCTTCGACGCTGACTTTCTGGTTGCCGACTTCGTGGTGGTGGTCTTGCCACTTGCCTTTTTGGCGGCTGCTTTGTTGGCCACCACCCGTTTGGCGGCGTTCTTTTTGGCTTCGGCTTTCTTCTCCTGCGCCTTCCTGGCCGCAGCTTTCTGCGCCGCAGTTTTCTTCGGCGCCGGCTCATCCGACGGGTCCTGCGCCACCGGTTGCTGGGCCACAGGAACCTGACGACCTGCGAGGATTGGTTTCAGGAACGCTCCGGTGTGACTCCCCGCAGTTTGCGCCACCAGCTCCGGAGGGCCTTCCACCAGTACCTGACCGCCGCCGTCGCCGCCTTCGGGCCCGAGATCAATCACCCAGTCCGCGGTTTTGATCACATCGAGGTTGTGCTCAATCACCAGCACCGTGTTGCCCTGATCCACCAGCCGGGAGAGCACGGTGAGGAGCCGGCGAATGTCTTCGAAGTGCAGGCCGGTGGTGGGTTCATCAAGGATGTAGATGGTGTGGCCCGTGGAACGCTTGGCCAGCTCGCTGGCCAGCTTCACGCGCTGGGCTTCGCCACCCGACAGCGTTGGTGCCGGCTGTCCCAGACGGATGTATCCCAGACCAACATCGACCAGCGTCTGCATATGTCGCGAGATCACTGGTTGGTTTTCAAAAAACACCAGCGCGTCGGCGCACGGCATATTCAGCACTTCGGCGATGTTCTTGCCTTTGAAGCGAATCTCGAGCGTGTCCCGGTTGTACCGAGCGCCTTTGCACACCTCACACGGCACGTACACGTCCGGTAGAAAGTGCATCTCAATCTTGATGGTGCCGTCACCGGAGCACGCTTCGCAGCGTCCACCTTTGACGTTGAATGAGAACCGGCCGGGCATGTAGCCGCGGACCCGCGACTCCTGCGTCTGGGCAAACAACGCGCGGATCTTGTCGAACACCCCGGTGTAGGTGGCCGGATTGGACCGCGGCGTTCGACCGATGGGCTGTTGGTTGATGTTGATGACCTTGTCAAGCGCATCCAGTCCTTCCACGGTTCGATGCCGTCCGGGCACCGCCTTGGACCGGTAGATCCGCTGCATGAGGGCTTTGTACAAAATCTCGTTGACCAGCGAACTCTTACCCGAACCAGATACCCCGGTAACCGAAACCAGGACGCCCAACGGAAACTCAACGTCAATGTGTTTGAGGTTGTTGGCATGTGCGTCTCGCACCACCAGCGATTCCGGTTTGGGTGACCGACGCTTCTCCGGCAACGGGATCTCACGTTTGCCGGCCAGGTACTGCCCAGTCAGCGACTCCTTGTTCTTCAACAGCTTCTTGACAGATCCACTGTGAACGACATGACCGCCGTGCTCACCTGCTCCCGGACCGATGTCAACCACATGGTCGGCGATTCGAATGGTTTCCTCGTCGTGCTCCACCACCAGGACGGTGTTGCCCAACTCCCGCAGCCGAGTCAGCGTCTCGATGAGCCGGGCGTTGTCTCGTTGGTGCAGTCCGATCGACGGCTCGTCAAGTACGTACAGAACACCGACCAGTCCGCTGCCAATCTGGCTGGCCAACCGAATGCGTTGGGCTTCGCCACCGGAGAGCGTGCCTGCGGATCGCCCAAGACTGAGGTAACCCAACCCAACATCAACCAGGAAGCCAATGCGGGCGTTGATCTCCTTCATCACTTCGGACGCAATCATCTGATCGCGTTTGTTCAGCTTCAGTTCGCTCAGGCGCTGGGCCGCGTCGCGAATGGACATCATGCAAATGTCAGAAATGTTGAGATCCTCAACGGTCACTGCCAGCGATAGTGGGCGTAGCCGCGCGCCTTCGCATGCGGTGCAGTCCACCTCGCGCATGTAGCCCTCAATGACCTCACGCTGCCGGTCGCTTTCGGACTCCGTGTGACGGCGTTGCAGGTACGGGATGGCGCCTTCGAAGTTCGCCATGTAGGTGCGCTGGCGGCCGTACCGATTCTTGTAGTTGACCTTGACGCGCCCTTTCACGCCCTTGCCGTGAAGGAACAACGCCTGCTGAGCTTTGGACAGCGTCCCCCACGGTGCATCGTGATCGATGTTGTTGTCGTGGCAGATGGCCTCGATCAGCCGGCGGAAGTACTTGCTGGTCCCACTCGACCACGGGGCAATCGCCCCATCGGCCAAACTCAACTCGGGGTTGGGGACGACCAGCGCGGAGTCAACCTCGTAGCGCGTGCCCAGTCCATCGCAATGCACGCACGCGCCGTACGGCGAGTTGAACGAAAAGTTGCGGGGTGCCATCTCTTCAAAGGACTTGCCATCGGACGGACGAGACAGATGCTGCGAAAACGTGAGGATCTGCGGTTGTTCGTCGGATGCGGCGTCGGCACCCGGAACGATCTCGATTTGCGCCACCCCTTCGGCCAACCGCAGTGCAGTCTCCATCGATTCGGTCAACCGGCGATCAATGCCGTCCCGGAGCACAAGCCGGTCCACAATGACTTCGATGTCGTGCATCTCATATCGTTCAAGCTGCAGCTTTGGTTTGCCGTCCTCGTCGTCTCCGGCGATGTCGGCAAGTTCGAGAACCTCACCGTCGATGCGGACGCGGGCGAAACCTTCGGCGGCCAGATCGGTGACGAGCGTCTCATAGGTGCCTTTACGACCTCGGACCACCGGCGCCAGCACCTGAAAGCGCGTGCCCTCGTCCAACAGGAGCACGTGATCCACAATTTGTTGGGGGGTCTGGCGGACAAGGCGTTCGCCAGTTTCAGGGTCGTGCGGAATACCGATCCTGGCAAACAGCAGGCGGAGGTAGTCATAGACCTCAGTGATCGTGCCGACCGTCGACCGAGGATTACGAGAGGCCGACTTCTGGTCGATGGAGATGGCCGGTGACAGTCCCTCGATGAAATCCACATCCGGCTTGTCCATCTGTCCCAGGAACTGTCGGGCATACGCCGACAGGGACTCCACGTACCGCCGTTGACCTTCGGCATAGATGGTGTCGAAAGCCAGCGACGACTTTCCCGATCCTGACAATCCGGTGAAGACAATCAGCTTGTCTCGCGGCAGATCGACGTCAACATTTTTCAAGTTGTGTTCACGGGCGCCTTGCACCACCAGGCGATCACTCATATGCCGTCTTTGCTCATATGTGTGCACCTTAACGCCCGGACCCTTCTCGAACAGGTGTTCCAGCCTGTGGAAAAGTCCCGGTTCGGGTTGGAGTGATGAGGCCAAAAGACTCACCCACTCCTCCAGCTCCTACAGGCCGTGGTCCGAACGCCGATAGAGCAGGGTGGAGTCGCGCCCGTTCTCACGTTCCGCCGCCAGCCGGTGGTTTTCCGGTCGGTTGACCGGTCCTGCGTCGCGTTCGATTCGCTCCACCTTTGGTGACCGCCTGGCTCTGTGGCGGCTGGCTGGTGTCTGCGGATGTGTGTTGATCATCGGCGTCACCCTCATTGCGCTTCATCCATCCACCACCTCCGACGCCGAAGCTCAAGTGGGTACCGGTGGCCTCAATCCCGCCACGTCCGGCGCGCCGTGTTCGATGGACATGTACTCGTCGCCCGGCGGGTCTGACTATCTGGTCACGGTCAGCGCCAGCGGCGCCCCGGTCTACGAACTTGGCGTCACGTCGTTCAACAACCAGGTCTCATCGATCTCGCTGCCGACCGGGACCAGCTTCGTCGGGGCCGAGAACAGCGATGGCTCCGGTTGGACCGCGGCGTATCACGGTCCGGGGACCTTCGAGCTGCCGCCCAACGAGCTGAGCCGAATCTCGCTATTTTGCGAAAGTACTGGTGGAGCGACTGTCGGCGGGTCCGATTGCTCGGTTGTGCTCGATGGTCGCACCGTCGAAGGGCCAACAACAGTCTCGTTCACCGGACCACTGGCGTGGGCGGACAACAACGTCTTCAGCGTCACCTCCACCGGCCAAATTGTGGTTATGTACGACGAATATGACGGTCCGCTCGCGTCACGGCTGCTCATCGGATTCGGCGTCTTGCCGCTCGCCGGAACCGAGAGCGCCATGACGGTGTACTGCCCGGGCGAAAACCTCGTACCCGATATTCCGACTCCCATTCCGACTTCCACACCGACGCCAACACCAACCAGTACCCCAACCGCCACTCCATCACCGACGAGCACGCCCACCGTCACCCCAACCCCAACCGCCACCCCAACTGCCACGCCCACCGCAACTGCGACACCAACACCCATCCCCACCGCCACGCCCACCGCAACTGCGACACCAACACCCATCCCCACCGCCACCCCCACCGCAACTGCAACACCAACACCCACCCCCACCCCCAC
>ENA-ORXT01000073-ORXT01000073.1-marine-metagenome-genome-assembly--contig:-NODE-73-length-151381-cov-31.352806_pt1 | contig 151381 bp, 128 predicted proteins | sample MGYA00237868_ERZ511482 | MGnify/ENA metagenome assembly ERZ511482 | reverse complement strand
TTGACCCGGTGGATGTTCATCGGGGCGGCCACCCAGTTGCCGTCCGGCTTCATGACCGACACCAGCTCGGGCGCCACGACATCGTCCCAGCCCTCCTCGGCGGCGACATCGTCGAGATTGGCCATCGTGCCGACGGCGCTCCACTCCGCTATCTCGGGTCCCTTCAGCTGTACCGCGGCCGGAGCGTTGCCCGCCACGATGTCGGAACTCAGCTTGGCGAGCATGTCCGACGTGTGTCCCGAGATCGCGGTCTGTTCCCAGGAACCGCCCGCGGCCTCGAACATCTCCCCGAGCTTGGCGATCGCCTCCGCCTCCGAGCCCTGGGCCCACTGGTGCATCATGTTGGTCTTCGGCTCGGCCTGCGCGGTGGTTGCCACCACGACGAGGGCGACGGCCGACAGGCTCGACATCGTTGCTGCTCTGTGCGACTTCATTGAAGATCTCCTTCTCTGGTTTCGGGCGAGGCGCCCGCGGACGTGACACGGCGCCACGTGCTTTCGGACGGGTCGGTCCGTGGATCGGGTCGGTGCGACGAGCTCGGCGATGTCGAGCGTCTCGCTCGGGCGCGTTCGTGCACGACGCCCGGAGTCGGATCGGGCGTGTGCGAACGACGCACCGGGAAGCGTGCCTCGCGGCGGCGGCTCGAGCGCGGGTTCAACGGCCGGCCCACCTCAGCTCGAGACGCTCCCAGCCGACCTGGCGCTCGAAGGAGGACTCGGTCTCCAGACGCGGCTGGCTCGACATCAGCGTGAGCCGGTCCACCTTCCGCACCAACGTCGCGAGCAAGGTCCGGAGGATCAGCCGCGCCTGGTGCTGACCGAGGCAGTTGTGCGCTCCGAAGCCGAACCCCACGTGCGGGTTCGGCGCCCGGTCCAGCACCACGTCGTTCGCCCGCTCGAACACGTCCCCGTCGCGGTTGGCGCTGGGCCAGCACAGGCCCACCCGGCCGCCGGGCGGCACCGCCACGTCCAGATCTCCCGGCAGGTCCGCGCCGGCCGGGCACCGGCGGGCGATGGCGGTCAGCGGGCTGACCCAGCGGACGTACTCCTCGGCGGCGGGTATCACGCGGGCGGGATCCTCCCGCAGGAAGGCCAGCGCCTCAGGGTGCTCCGCCAGGTGGGCGAGGATGCTCGAGACCGTGGAGATGACGGTGTCGCGCCCCCCGGCGAAGGCCATGTGGGCGAAGCCTCGCTTCTCCTCCGCGGTGAGCGGACGGCCGTCGAGCTGCACGCGGTTGAGCTCGCTGAAGAAGTCGGTGGCGTCCGGATCGGTGGCGGCGGCGAAGGCCTCGGTGAAGTAGTCGTCGACCAGCCGGGCCTGGGCTTGGGCCGCCTCGCCGTCCTCGCTGTCGTGGTATACGTGAACGCCCCAGCCGATCCACCGGTCGGCTTCCTCCATCGGCAGGTGCAGCAGCAGCGCCAGGGCACGGGACTGCAGCGGCAGCGCGAAGCCGCGGACCGCATCGCCCTCGCCCTGCGCCAGCGCGGCGCCCACCGCCCCTTCGACCAGGGCCTCCATGCGCCGGATGTACGCCGGGTCCCGAGGACGGCGGAAGGTGGGCTCGATCAGCGCCCGGTATGCGGTGTGCTGCGGCGGATCGGTCTCGATCGGCAACTGACGCACGTCGCGCACGTTCGCCTCGCTGTGCGGCACGATCATCAGCGGATCGTCGTTGCTGAACCGCTTCCAGTCCTTGGCGACACGTCGCAGGTCCTGCAACCGGAGCACCAGGGGCATGGCCTCTCCCTCCGCCTGCATGCGCTGGACGCCCGCTTCTTCCCGGGCCGCCTTGAACGGGTCGCGGGAGTGCGCACGAACGCCGGCCGAACCGGTCACGGGGTCAGGGGCCGAAGAGTCGTTCATGCCGCATCCTCCTCGGCCGATCGGAGCAGGTCCCGGGGCGCCACGGCCGTGTCGGCCACCATCGCGGGATCGGGGCTGAGCCGGCGTGATATCAGCTTGCCGGCCAGGGCGTAGGCCCGCGGATCGTCGACGGCGTCCACCGCCAGGAGCCGTCCGTCGCGGAAGTACCAGACGGAGAACGCGGTGCCCGCCTCCGGCCGGCCCCGAAGCACGCAGCAGTCGTACCCGTCGGACAGGCCGGCGATCTGCAGCTTGACGTCGTACTGGTCTGACCAGAACCACGGCATGACGGCGGCCGGCCGAGGAAGACCGGCGATGGTCGCGGCGGCTACCTTGGCCTGCTCATTGGCGTTCTGCACGCTCTCGAGCCGTAAGCGGCGCCCGCCGTAGAGCTCGTTCGCCCCATTGCAACAGTCCCCGATGGCGAGAACGTGCGGGTCATCGGTCCGCTGCCACGCGTCCACGAGCACGCCGCCCGACGGCGAATCGCACACGGCCAGGCCCGCGGCCCGGGCCAGAGCGTCGTTGGCGACGCCACCCGCACCCAACACCACGAGGTCGACGTCCAGCGGTGCGGAGTCGGCCAGCTCCACCCGCACCCCGTCGGGGCGGTCATGGATGGCCGTGACGGCAGCCCCGAATCGCAAGTCCACGCCGTGGCCGCGGTGCAGCCCGGTGAAGAACTCCGACACCACCGGCGAGGTCACGCGCGCCAGGGGACGCTCACCACGTTCGAGCACCGTGACCTCCAGCCCCGCTTGCCGCAGCGAGGCCGACGCCTCCAGGCCGATGAAGCCGGCTCCGATCACCGCGACGGATCTCGCCCCGCTCAGCCCGCGGCGCACGGCCGCCGCTTCGGCCGCGGTACGCAGGGTGTGGACGCGTTCGTGGTCGATTCCCGGAAGCGGCGGACGCAGGTGCAGAGATCCGGTGGCCAGTACCAACGTGTCGTAATCCAGTCCTCGGGGCTCTCCCGACAAGGTCAGACGGCGGGCATCCCGGTCGATGGCGGTCACCGTGACTCCAGCGAGGTGCCGCACCCCGTGCTCGCTGTAGAACGTCGCGGGGCGAATCGACAGGTCGGTCGGTTCACCGTCGGCCGTCGCACACCGCAGCCGTGACTTGGACAAGGGAGGCCGGTGGTAGGGCAGATCGGGCTCGTCGCCGATCAGGATCAGGTCGCCGGTCCAAGGACCGGTCACCAGCGAGGCACACAGCTGCGCGGAGGCGTGTCCCGCCCCCACCAAGACCACGCGTCCGGCGGTGGCAGCCACGCTCAGCGACCGACGACGCGAACCACGAGGCCGTCGAGCGCATCGGTCAGCGGCACCTGGCAACCCAGGCGACTGGCGTCGGTGGCCTCGTCTTCCAGTTCGAGCATCGCTTCCTCGGTGGGAGTGGCCGGGCCGACCTTCTCCCTCCACGCCGGATCGACGTGCACGTGGCAGGTGGCGCAGCTGCACACCCCGCCGCAGTCGCCATCGATGCCCTCGACACCGTTGGCTACCGCGGCGCTCATCAGCGTGCCGCTGGCGTTATCGACGATGCGGGTGTCGCCCGAAGGCGTGAGGTAGGTGACGGTCGGCATCGGTACTCCGAAGCTTGAGCAGATCAGGTCGGCGGACCGTCATAAGGAACCCGGTCAATTGGTTCCAAAAATATACCAATCGTGGTCCGAGCACAAACGCGCCGAACGCGATCGCCCGGGATGCCTTCGACTGCCGAGGCCTCGGACCGGCTAAGGTGAGCCGCATGCCCCTGGACGCCCTTACGCCGCGCAAGCTCAACGACCGCATCGAGGCGCGCCTCGTCGAGCTCCTGCTCTCGGACGGGTTCCGACCGGGGGATCGGCTTCCCTCGGAGCGCGAGCTCGCCGCGCTCCTGAGCGTCAGTCGCGGGGCGCTGCGGCAGGCGCTCGTGGCGCTCGAGCTCGACGGCGTGGTGGAGATCCGCAACAACAGCGGGGCGTACGTCGCGCCCGATGGCCTGTCGCAGGCGTGGCGCCGACCATCCGGGGACGCCCCCGCGGTCCCGCCGATGGATATCGTGCTCGCGCGCCGCACGCTCGAGCCGGAGGTCGCGCGACTTGCCGCGACCTGCGCCACCCGGAGGATCGCGGCTTCCACGTCGCCATCGCCGAGGCGAGCGGCAACGCGGCGATCGCGCGGCTCGTCGTCGCGCTGTGGGACATGCAGCGCGGCGCGCTCTACGAGCGGCTGGAAGATCACTTCTCGACGGCGGCGATGCGCGATCTCGCCATCGAGGACCATCGACGCATCAGCGCCGCGCTGGCACGGCGCGACCCCGAGGCGTCGCACGACGCGATGCACGCCCACATCGAGCGTATCCACCTGAACCTGTCGACCAGTGAACTCGGGCCGGCGTATTCCGGCGCCCGTCCCGAGCGCCGCGGCTGAGCTGCCGCGAGTGACCGATCGTTCGGCAATCGATGACGGGGGCCCACGGCGAACACTGCCGGGGTGGCGCGCATCTCGCCGATTCGCTCGAATGATTCACGCGAGTTCGCGAGATCTGGGAGGTTCATTGGCGCACGGCTCCCGGGGGGTCGGTCCGTGAACGGAACGCGCGTCGTGAACGCGCCTCGACCGGTGTAGGCAATGGTCGGACAAGCGCTCGGGTAAGGTCGCGCACGGCGTCGATCGCCTTGCGGTCCTTCGCCTGCGACGAGTCTCCAGGTGTCCGCGGGCATTCAGGACGAGGACGGTTCAGGTCATGACGAAAAATTCTCGCGGTCTGGAGGATGGCCGCGTATCGACGATGACGTGGTTCTTCCTCGACGACCGATCGGGCTAGCCTCGCCCCGGCTCGATGGACGACTCGACAGGAGCCACGGGGGCCAGCCTCGGGTCGCCGACACCGCGCACAGCGAGATGCCGGAGCGGGAGCATTTCCCGCATCGCGACGTCGGGCTTGCCAACGCCGATCACCGGCGGCGCGATCCCGCCGGGTCAGCCAGCGTACTGCCACTGATCGGGAACCCACCGGTACGCGTCGCCGGCGCTCTCCACATGCCCGTAGGCCGGGTACGGCAGGTGCGTGCCGGCAACCAGCAGTCTATCCGTCGCTACCATGTCGAGCACGCGGCGCCGCGTCTCCGCGGCCATGTCGCTGTCGGTGTCGTAGACGATGCCGACGGACGGCCGCTCGAACTGCACCGGCGCGATGGCGGTCATGTCGCCCCAGACGAGCAGCTGTGCGTCGCCCGAACTCAGCCGGTAACCCGTGTGACCGAGGGTGTGTCCCGGCATCGGGTGCGAACTGACGCCGGACAGCAGGTCGGTCTCGCCGTCGAAACGATTGACGCGCTCGCCATAGGCGGCGATCACGGACGCGGCAAGATCGAAGAAGCCCTTCGCGCTGTCGGGCGCGGCCGAGCGGTTGGACTCGCTTGTCCAGAACTCGACCTCGGTCTGGTCGACGTGCAGGGCCGCGTTCGGGAAAGCGGCCTCGCTCTCCACCATCGCGCCCGCGACATGGTCGGGGTGCAGGTGCGTGATCAGCAGATCGGTGATGCTCGTCATGTCGACGCCCAGTTCCGCGAGCGTGGATTGCAAGCGCCCGGCGGTCGGCCCGAACGCGCCGGCAGCGCCGGCATCGATCAGCATCAGCCGGTCGCCTGCGCGCACGAGGTGTGCGGTGATGCCGACGTTCAGCGGCTTGGCCGGATCGATGAAATCGTTGCGAAGTTCGTCTTCGTACTCGGCCTGCTCGATGCCGCGGAAGACGCCGAACTCGAACGGAATGTAGCCGTCGAGAATGGTGGTGATCTCCAGCTCGCCGACGGTACGCGTGTAGGTCGGCGCCATGGCGCCGGCCTCGCTGTGTGCATCGGCCCGCACACCACGCAGCGCAGGCGCCGCGACCGCCAGCGCTCCGAGTCCGGCCGACGAGGCCAGAAAGCGTCGACGCCCTGCACTGCCACCGAGAAACAAGGGTTGCGTCATGAACGGTCTCCTGAAGGGTTGGCGACGAGATGGGGCGAGCAGTAGACCATATTATGGACTAGATGGTCCCGAACTCCGGGTGCCAGACGCCACTTGCGAAAGAATCTACCCCGCTTCAGCCAGCAATGCGTCGGTGCAGGTGCGTAGCACGGAGCGAATGGCGCGTGGTGATGCTCCGGCCTTGCGCATCGACAGTGCGCCCAGCGCCGCCGCCAGCAGCGCGTCAGCTACCCGCCCGGGCGAAGCCACGTTCGTCTCGTCGAGCGTGTGCCGCAGCCGGCCTCGTAGGGCGGCGACGTGCCGCATGACGCGCGCATCGATCTCGACGTCGGTCGGCGCGAGCTCGCCGATGCAGTTGTGCAGAAAGCAACCGCTCCGCCCGGCCTCGGGCTCGACGATCGCCTTCAGCAGCGCCTCGATACGTCGCGGTGGAGTTCCGCCTCTTGCCAGAATCGCATCGAAGCGCAGCAGTGAACGAGCGCAGTACGTGTCGACCGCCGCGAGCAACAGCGCATGCTTGGACCCGAAACAGGCGTAGAAGCTCGATCGGTTGATGCCGAGTTCGCGCGTCAGGTCGTCGATCGAGGTCGCTTCGTAACCGCGACGGCGAAACACTTCGATCGCCTGCAGCAGCGAGGCTTGCGCGTCGAAACCGCGCGGTCGGCCACGAACGACGAAGGCGTCGGAAGAATCGGGCCTGTTCATCCGGGTATGGTACGTCGCCCTCGGCCGGCGGGTCGCATCGTCCGCCGCTTGCGCCGGAACGGAGTCCGGCAGGAGCCATCGCTCCGCCGGCACGACGCGGGTCCGGAGTGCCCGACCCCGGAAGCCTGCGCGGCAGAAGCCGTGACCGGTAGCCGACTACCGCGGCGGCTGGCCGTCGGGAGCAACGCTCCATACCGGTGGCGAGTCGATCCTTTCGATCAGGAAGTCGATCCCACGCGGACCTTCGCGGTCCGGACGTTCGGCAACGACTCGCGAGCGTGCATCGGCGCTGGATCTCTCGCGGATGACCCTACGAAGCCCTCGCTGAGAACGCCGAAATCGACGCGGCCGAGCGAACGCTTGTCACGCCCGCTGACGTCGCCACGGGCATCGCGGGCAAACACCGGTGAGAGGCTCGCCTCGCGGTGGCAACCGTCCAGGCAGGATCGCGGGCCTTGTTATGTTGTAACATCTCCGCCCCTGCCGGGCCGGTGATGATCCAGCCGCCGGCTACCGGCCAGCCACTGTAGATCTGCAATGCCCGCCCGACCCGACGTCACGGCCCTTCTCGCCGCTCCCGCCCTCGCCGCCCTGCTGCTCGTCAACGGACCGCTGTCCGCTGCCGAACGCACGAGCGTCACCGTCGTCTCGCACTGGGAGGTCGCGAGCGCCGATCCTGTCGTGTCGGGCTTCGCCATCCAGAAGCTACAGATCATGGAGAGCCTGGTCGACGCCGATGCCGAAGGCACGCTGCGCCCCGGTCTCGCGACCGACTGGTCGGTGTCCGAGGATGGTTCCAGATGGCTGTTCTCGCTGCGAGACGGGGTGCGCTTCCACGATGGGACGCCACTCGACGCGTCCGCCGTGGCCCAGGCGTTGAACCGGGCGTTCGAGCAGCCCGGGGTGCTGGCGCAGGCACCGATCACCGGGATTCTGGCGGAGGACGACAGGCTCGTCGTCGAGCTCGAGCGTCCCTTTGCCGCGTTGCCGGCGCTGTTGGCGCATGCGACGACCGTGATCCCCGCTCCCGGCGCGCGCGATGCCGATGGCGTTCCTGCATCACTGATCGGCACCGGGCCGTTCCGCGTGACGACGTTCTCTCCGCCGCAGGCCATCGATACCCGCGCCCGCGAGGCGCTCAGCCTCGCCATCGATCGTGCGGGGATCGCCGCGGCGATCACCCGCTTTCCCGAGGGGGCGGCGACGCAGCTCTTTCCGCCTGCGCTCGGCGCCTGGCACGACGAATCCCTCTCCCCGCTTCGAACCGATGCCGAGGCCGCCTCCGCGCTGCTGGCCGAGTTGGGCTGGGCGCCCGGTGACGACGGCGTCCTGACCCGTGACGGCGAGCGATTCGAACTGGAGCTCAGAACCTTTCCGGACCGACCGGAGTTGCCGCTGATCGCGGCGGCCCTTCAGGATCAGTGGCGCGCGATCGGGGTGGCGCTCGACGTGACCGTGGCCAACTACTCGGTCATTCCCGAGGGGCATCAGGACGGCACGCTGGAGGTGGCGCTCTACGCACGCAACTACGCGCTGACCCCCGACCCGATCGGCACGGTGCTGCAGGACTTCGGCAAGGACGGTGGGGATTGGGGCGCGATGGGGTGGGACAACCCGACCGTGATCGACGCTCTCGATCGGATCGCCGCGAGCGGCGACGAGGACGTGCGCAGCGAGGCCATCGGTACGGTCGCGGCATCCATACAGGCCCAGTTGCCCGTCATCCCGATCGTCTGGTATCAGCACACGGTCGCCATCGCGAAGGGTCTCGAAGGCGTGGTCATCGATCCGCTCCAACGCTCCTACGGCCTGAGCGCCGTCTCCTGGTCGAAGTGACCCGATGCGCGGCGTGAGCGATCACTTCGGCCCACGGGCCGCCCCCGTGCTCGCCATCCTCGCCGGAAGAGGCGTGCAGGCCCTGGTCGTCGCGCTGGTCGTCGGCGTCGTCAGCTTCGCGATGATGCACGCGCTGCCCGGGGATGCGGCGTACCGCATCGCCGCGGGGCGCTACGGCTACGACTTGATGGATGCCGCCGCCGCAGAAGCGGTGCGGCTCGAACTGGGGCTCGACCGCCCGTGGTGGATGCAGCTCTGGTCCTGGCTCGGTGCGCTCGCCACGTTCGACCTCGGTCGCTCGCTCGTCTACGGCTCGCCCGTCATCGCGGAGGTGGTGACCCAGCTTCGGTATTCGCTACTGCTGGCCGGAGGCGCCGTGATCGCCTCTCTGTCGATCGCTCTGCCCGTCGGCATCGCGGCGGGGCTTCGCCCCGGTGGCGTCGTGGACCGCATCGGGCTGGCGTTATCGATTTTCCTGCGCGCCGTGCCGGCTTTCGCGCTGGGCGTGGTTCTGGTGCTGGTCTTCGCGGTACAGCTGCGGATCCTGCCGGTGGCGGGCTTTCGCGGACCGGAGCACCTGATCCTGCCGTCGCTGACGCTCGGACTCGGTCTCGCCGCTGTCTCCTCTCGCGTCGTCCGCGATGTCGTCGCCGACGCGATGTCGTCGGAGTGGCGCCTGTTCGCCCGCACGAAGGGGCTAGGTGCACGCCTGACCGTCATCCGGCACGTGCTCCGCAACGCGGCCCTGCCGGTCGTCGCCTACGTCGGCGTGCAGGGCGCCTACCTCATCGAGGGCGTCGTCATCGTCGAGACGGTGTTCGCCTGGCCGGGTATCGGACACGCCCTCGTCCACGCCATCTTCGGCCGCGACATCGCGATGGTGCAGGGAACGGCGCTCGCGCTCGGGCTGATCTACGTCGCGTTGAATCTCGGCATCGACCTGGCGTGCCGCATCATCGACCCCCGCGCGACATGAGCGCGCGAGGCAGGGTTGCGCCACACCCGGGCGGCAGGGCGAAGGTCGGGCTCTGATGCAGGCAGGTCGACTGCCTCGGCCGCGCGCATCACGACTCGCCGGCATGGGCTTGATGGCGATGCTGATCGGCGCTGCGATCGTCGGCCCGACCCTGACAGGCCACGACCCTGCCGCACAGTCGCTGCTCGACGCTCGTCAAGGTCCGAGCGCCGCGCACCTTCTCGGCACCGATCACCTGGGGCGTGACATGCTGGCGCGATTGCTCTCGGGCGCGCGTCTGTCGCTCGGTCTCGCGCTGATCTCCGTCGTCACGGCGGCGCTGCCCGGTACGCTGCTCGGTGTGCTGGCGGCTCGGGCCGGCGGCTGGACGGACCGCTTGCTCAGCGCCTTCGCCGACGCGGTACTCGCGCTGCCGGGTCTCTTGCTGGTCCTGATGCTCGCCTCGATCGCGCCGGGTTCGTGGTGGGCGCTCTACGTCGGCATTTCCCTGACCCTGTGGGTCGAGTACTTCCGCTACACCCGGCAGCGAGCCCGCGTCGTGCTGGCCGCACCGGCCGTCGAGGCATCGCGCATGCTCGGACTCGGGCCGTGGTCGATCATGCGTTGCCATCTCGTCCCCGAGATCGGTCCGGGCCTGTTGACCATCGCCGCATTCGGCGCGGCGACGGCCGTGACCGCCGTCGCCGCACTAGGCTTCGTCAGCGTCGGCATCCGTCCCCCGCAGGCCGAATGGGGCGTGATGATGACCGAGTTCCTTCCCTACTGGCGCGAGGCACCCTGGCTGATTCTCCAGCCCGTCGCTGCGCTGGTGCTGACGGTGCTTGCCTTGCACTTGAGCGTCGGCGGGATGCAGCGGCCATGATGCCGACGCCTGCCCTCACCGCCGACACGCCGGCCGACGCTCCGGCCACCGAGCCGCACGCCGATGCGTCCGTGTCGGTGCGCGACCTTCACGTGCGTGCGGGTGAGATCGCGCTGCTCGGCCCCGTGGGTTTCGACATCGCGCCGGGCGGCACGCTCGTCGTCATGGGCGAGACGGGCGCCGGAAAGAGTCTCGTCGCCCAGGCGATCCTCGGTACGCTCCCCGACGCGCTGCAGGCAGCGGGCATTGTCGCGCTCGACGGCCAGCGGGTCGACGATCTGGCCTGCGAGCCACGGGCTGCGCTGTGGGGTCGCCAGATCGCCGCCCTGCCCCAGGAGCCCTGGCGAGCACTCAGCCCGCTGATGCGCTCCGCGCCACAGGTCCGCGAAACGTATCGCCACGTGGCGCGCCATGCGGACCCCGAATCGGCACGCGCACGGGTATTCCAGGCACTGGGACTGAGCGGCGCGGAGAAGCGTCTGCCCGGCGCACTGTCCGGTGGCATGGCACAGCGCGTCGCCTTCGCGGCCGCGACGGCCGGCGGCGCGCCGATCCTGATCGCCGACGAGCCGACCAAGGGTCTCGACGCCGAACGTCGCGCACGGGTCGTGGATCTGCTCGCCAGCGTCCCGATGTCCGGCGGTACGTTGATCGCCGTCACGCACGAGGTTTCGGTCGCCCGCGCGCTCGGTGGCCGGTTGCTGGTGCTGCGCGACGGTCACGTGGTGGAGGACGGTGAGACGCGGTCTGTCCTCGCAGCCCCGCGCCACGCCTACACGCGCGCGCTGATCGCCGCCGATCCGCAAGCCTGGCCCTACGCTACCGCCACCACTCCCGGCAGGACGCTGCTGGAAGCCCGTGGCCTTGCGGTCGCCCGTGGCGGCGAGGTGCTCCTCGACGGGATGGATCTCAACTTGCGAGCGGGTGAGCGTATCGCCCTGGTCGGTCCCAGCGGTATCGGCAAGACGAGCCTGCTCGACACGCTGGCCGGCTTGATCGCGCCCGCGAGCGGCTCGGTTCGCCGTGCGGCCACGCTCGGCACGCAGGGTGTGCAGAAGCTCTACCAGGACCCGCCTGCGGCCTTTCCGCCTCACATCCCCCTCGGCGTCGGCCTGCGTGCCGTGGCGCGTCTGAACGGCACGCCCTGGGATGAAGTCGATGCCTTGCTGACCCGCCTGGCCATCCCTTCCGCGTTACTCGCCCGCCGGCCCGACGCCGTCTCCGGCGGGGAGCTCCAGCGCATCTCCCTGGCTCGCGCCTTGTCGGCTCGCCCGAAGGTTCTGCTGGCCGACGAGCCGACGTCGCGTCTCGATCCGATCACGCAGGCGCGCACGCTGGAGATGCTCGCGGAGATCGCCGAGGAGCACCGCCTCGCGGTCGTGCTCGTGACGCACGACACCGACATCGCGGCGCGCTGGGCCCACCGCCGCATCGTCTTGAACTAGGGTCGACGAGGTCGAGTTCTCCGGACGCCGGGCCTGCATCGCCACGAACGGGAGATCGAGCCGACCGAAAGACCGATGCATCAATCGAGAGTCGACAGGAACGTGTCCGCTGCCGCGAAGAACGCGTCCGGTACCTCGAAATGCGGCAACGCCCCGCCCTCGATCGCTTGCACGGTCCAGTTGTCGGCCTCGCGCGCCCAGTCCGCGCCGCTGAAGTCCTTGAAGTCGCCGCGGGTGGCATGTGGCATCCAGACCGGCATCTCCAATCGCTCGTAGACGTCGCGAATGTCCTTGCTGAACAACCGGGCCGACAGGAAGGCGTACGGGGCGTTCTTCGCACCGGGCTGCCGCGCGGTGATTTCAGAGTAGGCGGCCAGCGCATCATCGACATGGGCGGAACCCGACGAGCGCTTCAGGAAATAGCGTATGACCCCGGGCCTGACCAGGGCGCGATACAGGCCCTGTCGCCACAGCGGCACGGTAAGCACGCGGTAGAGCCACGCGACCTCGCGCGTCTCGCCTTCGGGCGCACGCAACTTGTGCGCGCGGCGGTCGAATCCGGTCGGCGTGATGAAAGTGAGACTGCGGAATCGTTCGGGACGTTCACTGGCTGCCCGAGCGAGGTATTCGGACGACAGGGACAGCGCCATCGCATCCACCGGCGTATCGGTCGGAATCCGGTCGATCAGGTCGTGCACGGCGTCCGTGTAGAGACGTGGCGAGTAGTCGCGCGACGACCGATCGGAAAATCCGAACCCCGGCAGGTCGGGCGCGAACACCTCGTGCGTGCGTCGGTAGTGCTCGAAGATCGGGCGCATCTCGAAGGCCGAGCCGGCGGCGTTGATGCTGTGAAACAGCACCATCGGCGCGCCCTCGCCAGCCACGTAGTAGCTCTGAGCTCCGGCTCGGCCGACGAACTCGTGTCGCTCGGCGTCGAGCGCCGCCGGCAGTGGCGGAACGGAATCTTCGCTCATGTCGAATGAGATTTACCAAGGGGAACAAGAACGATCGTACCTCACGCCGAGCTCGCCTTCACCGCAGGCCTCTCCTCCGCCGGATTCGGCATCGCGGCGGACTCGAACGTCGACGCCGAACCGAATCGACGAAAGGAACAGGCTGGTCGGGGACCCGGTGCGCGATGCGCGAGCATCCGGAACGTGGGCACGCCGTCCCTGGTTCCGAGCGGCCCGGTCGCGCTCGGGCTACCGCTCGGACTGATCGTCGCGCCGCCTGTTACGAGCCGTTACAAGCTGTCGCGACCGTGCAATGTCATGGCGTCGATCGAGGCCGATAGTGTAATCACGCTCTGACGGCGAACCAGAGCATTCCCTGTTCGCCCTCCCCGAAAACCGGATGACATGAAGAAACCTACCAAGATCGCGACCGTCGCTCTCACCGTCACGGCGCTTGCCGCCGGCGGGTTCGCACTGGCCGATCGGTCCGATGGCGAGCGCGGCAGCCGCATGCTAGATCGAGTCAGCGAGAAACTCGAACTCGATGACAATCAGCGCGTCGCGCTCGACACGCTGTTCACCGAAGTCGCGGAGATGCGGCAGCTCGCGAAGGGCAACGGCGACGACCTTCGTGGCCAGCTCACGACGTTGGTAACGGCCGATACCTTCGATCAGGGGACGGCGCTCGAGATGATCAACAGCCGCGCCGCGGCCATACAGAACAGCGCACCGGAGCTGGTGGTCGCAGCCGCGGTCTTTCTCGACGGGCTGAGTGCGGAGCAGAAGGCCGCCATCGCTGAATTCGCCGAGAAACATCGCGGTCATCGCAGGCACTGAAAGCGCGTGACGACACGCTGCAGGCTGCACGACCGGCACCGGGGGACGCCCGTCCCCACGGTGCTAGTCTGAGCGCGTGCACTCGATACTGCTCATCGATGACGACGGCAAGCTTGACGAGTTGCTGGTGGAATACGGCGCCCGCTTCGGTTTGCGGGTGGAGCCGGCGCTCACGCCGTCATCGGGGCTTGCCAAGCTCGATGCCGGCGAATTCGACGCGGTGATTCTCGATGTGATGTTGCCGGAGATGGACGGCTTCGAGGTCATCAAGCGAATTCGCGCCCGATCGGACATCCCCATCGTCATGCTGACGGCACGCGGTGAAGTGACCGACCGCATCGTCGGACTCGAGCTCGGTGCCGACGATTACCTGCCGAAACCGTTCGAGCCGCGTGAACTGGTGGCTCGAGTGCAGGCCATCATGAAGCGTCGAGCCGCCGCCCCTGTCGATCGGCCGACAACGAACGAGTCCGATGAGAGTGATGCCCGGCGTTTCGAAGGCCTTTCACTGCATTCGGATATCCGTGAGGTGCGCGTGAACGGTGAAGCGGTCGATCTGACCACGAAGGAATACGAGCTCCTGATGCTGCTCGCGAGCGCGCCGGGCGAGGCGTTCTCCCGAGACGCGATCCTCGCCGTATTGAAAGGCACCGAACACGAACTCTTCTCGCGCTCGGGAGACATTCTCGTCAGTCGCCTGCGCGCCAAGCTCAAGCCGGCCAATCCGGTGCGCACCGTGCACGGTGCCGGCTACGCCTTTGTCGCGCGAAGGCGTGGCGGGTCCGGATGAACCCCGCGACGACAGGCGCCGATTCGTCGGCAGGTTTCCTGTGTCGTCGATTCCGCGCCGCATCGCGCTCCCTGTCGCTCAGATTGCTCGGCATCTTCGCGCTGGCGACGGTTCTGTCGCTCGCGATCCTGGTGGTGTTCTTCAGCAAGGGTCTCGGTTCGCAATGGCGCAACACGATACAGCCGCATGTCGTGCAGTACCTCAGCTACATACAACAGGACCTCGGCGACCCGCCCGATCCCTTGCGTGCGCAAGCCTTGTCGGACCGACTGCCGGTGGACATCGTCATCTACAAGGCCGGAACACTGTTTTTTTCGAGCGACCAGCCAGCGCCCGCCGTACGCGATCTTCGCTACCGGCGCATCCCCCTGTCCAGGATCGGCAGAGGCTCCGGCGCCGAACGCCCGGAAGGCACCGTCGCCATCAGCAGGGACGGCGGAGAACGCAACAGCGTGCTGCGTTTCGAGCGAGATGGCTATACCGCGTACTACCGGTTCGGACGGGGGCCATCATCGTCCCGCGCGTCCCGGGACGACCCGCGAAACGCCGGCGTCCTCTCGGGTTCATCCTCGACGCCAGGCCCGACGCACAAGCGTTCTTCCAGACGCGACAGATTCAGTCACGAACTCGCCTGGGCGCTTCTGGCAGTGGCCATCGTCATGGGTGCGAGCTACGGGCTCATCCGTCGACTGCTGTCACCGATAGGCAGGATCCGCCGCGGCGTTGGACGCATGACCCGCGGCGATCTCGGTGAACGCGTCGGTCTGCGCGGACACGACGATCTGGCCGTGCTCGGCAACAGCATCGACACCATGGCGGAGCGTATCGAAGCCATGCTGGATGCCAAGCGGCAACTGCTGATGGCGCTCAGCCATGAGCTGCGCTCCCCGCTCGCTCGAGCCCGTCTCGCACTCGAGCTGTTGCCCGAGTCCTCGCGCCGCGACACGATCGAGGAAGAACTGCGCGAGATGCAGACACTGATCACGGAGATCGTCGAGTCGGAGCAATTGCAGCAGGCGCACGCGGTGCTGAACCGAGCGCCGGTCGATCTTGCGAAGCTGGTGCAGGAGGAATCGGACGGCCACGAGGCGGTCGAGTCGATCGTCGAGACCGATCTCGATCCCGACGAGGATGTGGATGTCGACGGACGTTTCGTCCTGATCGCCGATGCGGCGCGCCTCCGGATCCTGGTGCGCAACCTGGTCGCCAATGCCTTGCTGCACGGCCGATCGAGCGACGGGAAAGCCGTCGTCCACGTGACACTGACCGCCACCCGACACGAGCTGATTCTCGAGGTAGCCGATGCCGGGCCGGGTATCCCGCCGGACGATCTTTCCCGGATCACGGATCCCTTGTACCGGCCCGATGCGTCACGCTCCCGCTCGACCGGGGGGTTCGGGCTGGGACTGACTCTGGCACGCTCGATTGCCGAGGCGCACGACGGATCCCTGCAGGTCGACAGCGAACCCGCCGTCAGACCGGGAACGCGGGTACGGGTCGCGCTACCGCGGTCGGCATCCTCACCCCCATGAACGTCGCCGGGTGCGACCGGACGAATCTGTGGACCCGAGCTGTCGCCGAACCGGCCTCTCGTGCCCGAACGAGTCGCGCCTGCCGCTCGCGAGCGTCAACGCCCCTTCCAGACCGGGTCTCGCTTCTCGGCGAACGCCCTGGCCCCCTCCAGCTGATCCTCGGAACCGTACAGCCGATCGACGGCACCGAATTGGCGCTTCGTGATCCGGTTCATCGCGTCCTGGAAGCGCATCGCCTCGGCTTCGCGCACGATCTCCTTGATGGCGGCGTACACCAGCGGCGGGCCGCCCTCGAGCGTGCGGGCGAGATCCCACACGGTGCGCTCGAGATCGACGGGCGCCACGACCTCGCGCAGCAATCCCCATCGCAAGGCCTCGGTCGCGTCGAACCAGCGCCCGGTGAGGAGCAAGTCCATGGCCACGTGGTAGGGGATGCGCTTGGGCAACTTCAGCGAGGCGGCGTCGGCGACGGTGCCGGAGTTGATCTCCGGCAGCGCGAAGGTCGCGTTCTCGCTCGCGACGATCAGATCGCATGACAGCGCGAGCTCGAGGCCACCGCCACAGCAGATGCCGTTGACCGCCCCGATGACGGGCTTGTCGAGACGCGGCAGTTCCTGCAGACCGCCGAAGCCGCCGACACCGTAGTCGCCGTCGACCGCGTCGCCGCCGGCCGCGGCCTTCAGATCCCAGCCCGGGCAGAAGAACTTCTCCCCCGCGGCGCGGAGAATCGCCACGCGCAGGCTCTCGTCGTCGCGGAACGCGCGGAAGGTCTCGCCCATGACGCGGCTGGTGGCGAGATCGATCGCGTTGGCCCGCGGTCGGTCGAGCGTGACCTCGAGGATGCCGCCTTCGCGGCGCGTACGGATCGGTCCGTCGCTCGTCGTCTGCAGGGTACTCATGGTTCGCCTCTCCTGATGACCGCATCGACCGCGACCGCACCGCGTGCGCGCAGGATCAGCGGGTTGATCTCGATCTCGACCAGATCCTCGCACGCGAGCAACGTCTGCAACGCCATCACGATCTCGACGGCCGCGTCGACGTCCGCGCGAGGCCGCCCGCGGAAACCATCGAGCAGGGGCCAGAGTCGTAGACGATGAAGCGCCGTGCGAACCTCGTCCGGTTCGACGGGCAGGATCAGCGTCACCGTGTCGGCGAGCAGCTCGGCGGCCGTGCCGCCGGAGCCGAGCGTAAGGCTCGCGCCGTAGCAGGGATCCAGGCGCAGCCCCACGAGAAGTTCAGCCACGCCGTCGGTGACCATCTCTTCGACCAGATACCCGGTCACGCCGGGCATGGGGGCCTGATCGTCCAGCCGATCGAGGTGCAAGCGGACCGCACCGGACTCCGACTTGTGCAGCGGTCCCAGGCCCTTCAACGCGAAGGGCGGGTGCAGGTGTCGCGCGGCCTCCACGACCGCGCCGATCGTGCGACCTACCCTGCCGCGCGGGGTCGGCACGCCGGCTGCTGCCAGCCTCGCCTTCGAGATCGACTCGTCATCCGTCCGGCACGATCTCTTGCCTGCCGAAATGCCTTCCAAAGTGCCTGCCGAAGTCCCTGGCGAGGTGCCGGCCGAAGTGCCTGCCGCAGTACCGGGCGTAGCGCCGGCCGAACCATCGGGCGTACCACCTGCCGTACTGCCTGCCGCATCGCTGGTCGTGATGGGCAGCGGTCGCCAGCCGATCTTGCCGGGCGGCGAGGCGGCCGCGGCGACGGCCCGGATCGCGGTATCGACGCCGCCCATCGCGACGGTGCCCCCGGCCAGCAAGGAGGCGGCCTGCGTCTCGTCGATGCCTTCGGGCACCGAGGCGACGGCGAAGGCGGGACGACCTGTCGCGCGCCCTGCCCGTTCGATCGCGCGCAGTGCCGGTTCGAACGACGTGCCGTCGCAGCGATCACGACGCGGTGGATCGATCAGGAACAGTCCCGCGTCGTAGCCGTCGAGCATGGCGGTGAACACGTCGCCCGTCGCGCTCTCGTCTCCCCAGATCCGGGTCTGGTAGTCGAGCGGGTTGGCCAACCTGACGGCGGGGCCCAGGGTCGCGCCGAGCCGCCGCCGTTGCGCGGCTGTCGGGGCGGGAAACGCCAGCGTGCCGTCGGCGAGGTCGGCGACCAGGCCGGCCTCTCCCCCCGAGCATGCCACCGCACAGAACCGACGCGCCGTGAGCGGACCGTGCACGTGCAGGATCTTCAGTGTCTCGAGCAGCGCCTCGGGTGTCCTGACTTCGCCGATGCCGGCCTGTGCGAGGAAGGCGCTCGACGCCGCGCCTTCTCCGGACAGCGCCGCGGTATGGGTCGCCGCCGCCGCGGCACCACCGGCCGTGCGCCCGCCCTTCAGCGCAACGATTCCCTTGCCGCCCGCGCGAGCGTTCTCCGCCACCGTCGCGAGCGCGCGAGCGTCGTCGATGCCTTCGACGTAGAGGCCGAGGGCGGTGATGCGCGGATCGGCCAGCAGTGCGTCAGCGAGCTCGGCGAGTCCGGTCTGTGCGGCGTTGCCCAGGCAAGCGACCACGGCGAGCGGCAAGCCGCGGCGCTGCATGGTGAGGTTGATCGCGATGTTCGAGGACTGGCTGATGATCGCGACCCCGCTCGGCACCGGGCGTCCACCGTGCTGGTCGGGCCACAGAAGCACGCCGTCGAGGTAGTTGATCAGACCGTAGCAATTCGGGCCGAGCACCGGCATGTCGCCGGCTGCCGTCACGAGGCGCGTCTGCAAGGCGCCGTCGCCGGTCTCGGCGAAGCCCGACGCGAAGCACACCGCACCGCCCGCTCCCATCGCCGACAGGGCGGCGACGCAGTCGATCGTGGCGTGCCGGTTCACTCCGAGAAAGGTCGCGTCCGGAACGCCGGGTAGCTCGTCGAGCGAGGGCAGGCAGGCGCGCCCGCCGAGCTCGTCGCGCGTGGGATGCACCGGCCATATCGGTCCGTCGAAACCGATGCGGTCGAGTTGCTCGACGACGTTGTCGGCCCAGTGTCCGCCGAGCACGGCGACCGAGCGGGGACGAAGCAGCCGGCCGAGGTCGCGGGCCACGCCGCCGCGCAAGCGAGCCGACGCTTCACCCGCTCGCGTGGCGAGCGACGCCGTTGCGGACGCGAGATCGGAGGGGAGTGGCATCAGGCGCCGAGCGGGCGCAGAAGGTCGCGCGCGATGATGTGTCGCTGAATCTCCGACGTGCCGTCCCAGATGCGCTCGACCCGGGCGTCGCGCCAGAAGCGCTCGATCGGTAGCTCATCCATCAGCCCCGCACCACCGAACACCTGAAGCGTCGCGTCGGTGACCCGTCCGAGCATCTCGGAGGCGTACAGCTTCGCCGAGGCGATCTCGCGGTTCGCCGCTTCCCCCCGGTCGAGCTTCGCGGCGGCGGCGAGTGTCAGCCAATCGGCCGCGTCGATCTCGGTGATCATGTCCGCGAGCTGGAAGCCGACGCCCTGGAAGCGACCGATCGGCTGCCCGAACTGGTGTCGTTCGGCGGCGTGCGCGAGCCCCAGGTCGAAGCAGCGGCGTGCGCGCCCGACGGCCATCGCCGCCACGGTGATGCGCGTCGCGTACAACCACTCGTTCATGACCTCGAAGCCTGCGTCGACCTCACCGAGCACCTGCGCGTCGCTCAGGCGGCAACCGTCGAACACCAGGATCGAGTTGGCGTAGCCACGGTGGCTGATCGACTGGTAGCCGTCACGGATCTCGAATCCCGGCGTGCCGCGGTCGACGAGGAAGGTCGTGATCCGCTTCTTCGGCCCACGCGGCGTCTCGTCGGTGCCCGTGGCGACGAACACGATGACGAAGTCGGCGTGCTCCGCTCCCGAGATGAAGTGCTTGGTGCCGTCGACCACCCAGTCCCCGCCCACCCGACGAGCGGTACAGGCCATCGAGCGCACGTCCGAACCCGCGCCGGGTTCCGTCATCGCGAGCGCATCCATCCGCTCACCCTTTACCGCGGGCAGCAGGTAGCGCTCGATCTGCTCGTCCCGACACGCCATGAGGATGTTCTGCGGTCGGCCGAAGAAGTGCGTGAGTGCCATCGAGCCCCGTCCGAGCTCGCGCTCGACGAGTGCGAAGTCGAGATGGCCAAGCCCCGCGCCACCGACCGACGCCGGGAAGTTGCAGGCGTAGAAGCCGAGTTCGATCGTGCGCGCACGGATGCACTCGGCGATCTCCGGCGGCACATCGCCCAGCCGCTCGACCTCGCGCTCGTGCGGGTAGATCTCGGTCTCGACGAAGCGTCTGACGGTGTCGACGATCAGGCGCTGCTCATCACTCGGTTCGAAGTTCAAGAGTCGGTCCCCGGTTCGGTGCGCCGTGCGGAGTCGGGCGGTGTGTCTGGCGAGCCCGGTGTACTTGCAGCAGCAGGCTCGGTGCGGGTGGGCTCGGGCGCCGTCGCGTGAGCGATTCGAAGCGCGTCGAGGCGTGCGGCGATCCTGTCGTCCGGATCGCAGGACTTCCTCGTGTCCAGGCTCACGTGCAGCAGGAACTGCTCGCAGCTGGCCAGTGCCGAGCCGTGCGAGACGTCTTGCGACGTGTCGCGTGTGCCTCCGTCGACGGAGGCGGTGTCGATGGCCGTTTCATCGAAGTCGTCCCGGCACATCTGGTGAACGAGGCGAAGCTTCTTGCCGTCGGCAAGCATGACTCGGGTGCGGACGATCACGCGTTCGCCGGCATGCGTCTCGGCAAGGTAGCGGATCGCCGTTTCGGCGGTGAACCAGCTCAGTCCGCCAGCCACGTAGTCCGCGTCGCAGCCCACTCGCACGAGCACGGCGTCGGCGGCGTCCGAGAACACCTGACCGTAGCGGCCCTCGTTCATGTGCCCGTTGTAGTCGGTCCAGTCCACCGGCACGGTGCGGCGCACCGTGACGAGCGAGGTGGCGACGTTCTCCGGCGCGGTGCCCTCATCGCCTCCGTATTCCCCTCCGAATTCCCCTCCGTCGCCGGCGGTGAGTCCGGCTTCGTGCGCCGCGATGAGCTGGCCCGCCGCAGCGCCCTGACCTTTCAGCGCGCGCAGGATCGCGACGAGGTTGTCGTCGCGCAGACGCTCCAGCTCGGGGATGCCGAGGTGTCCGGACTGCGCGTCGGACTGCGAGGCGATCGTCGTCACGAGCTCGCCGGTCAGCTCCGGCACATCGGTCAGCTTCGTCCATGGCCAGGTCAGGCACGGTCCGAACTGCTCGATGAAATGCGCCATGCCGCCCTCGCCGCCCGCGATTCGGTAGGTCTCGAACAATCCCATCTGCGCCCAGCGCAGACCGAAGCCGTAGCGAATGGCGTCGTCGATCTCGGCGGTGCTCGCGTACCCGTCGCGCACCAGCCAGAGCGCTTCCCGCCACACCGCCTCGAGCAACCTGTCGGCGATGTGCGCATCGTTCTCGCGTCGCAGGCGCAAGGGGTGCATGCCGATGCCTCGGAGGAGACTGCTGGCCCGTGCGGCGGTCGCCTCGTCCCCGCCGGCCAGCTCGACGAGCGGTAGCAGGTAGACGGGGTTGAACGGATGGGCGACGAGGATGCGCGCCGGATGCGACGCGCCCGCGGCGAGCTCGGACGGGCGAAATCCGGAGGTCGACGACGCGATCGGCGTGTCGGGTGACACGATCGCCTCGACCGCGCGGTAGGTGCCGAGCTTGAGGTCGAGCCGCTCGGGCACGCTCTCCTGCACCCACCGGGCACCCTCGACCGCGGCCTCCAGGGAACTCGCGAACTCGACGTGCGCCTCGATGGGCAGCGCGCGCTCGTAGAGCATCGGCAGTGCGCGGCGGGCGTTCGCGAGCACCTCGCGAACACGTCGCTCGGCGTCGGGCGCCGGGTCGTACAGCGATACCGGGTAGCCGTTGAGCGCGAAGCGCGCCGCCCAGGCTCCGCCGATGACGCCTCCGCCGAGAATGGCGACATGCCCGCCCGCGGCGACCGTCGCACCGACGCCCGTCATGCCGGTGCCCGCTTGACGAGTCCCAACCGCTCGCGAACGACGTCCGGGCCGACGATGCGAGCACCGAGCCCCTCCACGATCCCGACCGCCCGCTCGACCAGCTCGGCGTTCGTGGCGAGCTGCCCCTTGCCGAGCCACAGATTGTCCTCGAGCCCGACACGGACGTTCCCGCCCGCCAGCACGGAGGCCGCGACATACGGCATCTGATGACGTCCGAGCGAGAACGCGGACCACGTCCAGTCCGGCGGCACCGCGGCAACCATCGCCAGCAGCGTGTTCAAGTCGTCCGGTGCGCCCCAGGGCACGCCCATGCAAAGCTGCACGAGTGCCGGCGACGCCAGTACGCCCTCCTCCACCAGCGTCTTGGCAAGCCACAGGTGACCGGTATCGAAGGCCTCGATCTCGGGCCGGACGCCGAGCGCCGTCATCGCCCTACCCATCGCCCTGAGCATGCCGGGGGTGTTGGTCATGACGTAGTCGGCCTCGGCGAAGTTCATCGTGCCGCAGTCCAGCGTGCAGATCTCCGGCAGGCAGTCGGCGATGTGCGCGACGCGCGCCTCCGCCGAGGCCATGTCGGTGCCGGCGACGAGCGGCAACGGTGCCTCCGGTGAGCCGAACACGAGGTCCCCGCCCATGCCGGCGGTGAGGTTCAGCACCACGTCGACGTCGCTCGCCCGAATCCGCTCCGTGAGCTCGCGGTAGAGCGCACCGTCGCGGGACGGCTCTCCGGTCTCGGGATCACGCACGTGGCAGTGGACGACGGCCGCCCCCGCCTTCGCCGCCGCGATCGCGCTCTCCGCGATCGCTTCCGGACTGCGCGGCACGTGCGGGGATCGATCCTGCGTCGCGCCCGAGCCTGTCACCGCGCAGGTGATGAAGACATCGGGGTTCATGGTCATCGGCATCGGAACGACTCCTTGCGTTGCACGGCAAAGCTTAGCCAGACTCCACGGTCTCGATCGTGCCGCCCTGGTCCCTCACCATGCCGCTCTGGAAGACTCCCGATGACCGGACCGATCGGGTCGAGGTGCTGCTGTTCGAGCGGTTCTCCAACCACTGCCTTGCCAACACGGTCGAACCGCTGCGTGCTGCGAACGACGTCCTCGGCCGGCACGCCTACGAATGGCGGTTCCTGACGCCGGACGGCGCGCCGGTGTCCTCGTCGAGCGATCTGTCGGTCATGCCGGCGGCGGCGCTCGCCGACGCCCGCGGCGGCGACGCGCTGGTCGTCATGCCGAGCTATGACTACCGGGCGCACTCCACGGCCGCGCTGCGTCGGGATCTGACGCGGGTTGCCGGGCGCTTCGGCACACTGATCGGCATGGATACCGGCGCCTGGCCGCTGGCGGCGGCCGGACTGCTCGACGGGCGCCGCGCGACGATTCACCCGAGCGAGCTGGACGTCTTCGCCGAGCGCTTCGGGCAGGTTCACGCCGTGCCGGATCGCTGGGTGCAGGACGGCGACCGGCTGACGGCGGGCGGCGCCATGACGGCCTTCGAACTGGTCCTGCACCGGGTCCGCCACCGGCACGGTGCGGCTCTCGCGCTGGAGATCGAGTGCCTGTTCCTGAACCGTGACGCTCCGTTGCCCGTGACCGGCGGAACACGCGTTCGTCGTGCGCTGGCCCACATGGAGAACACCGTGGAGACGCCGTTGCCGATCGGGGCGATCGCCGCCGGGGTGGGGTGCAGTCAGCGCCGGCTGGAGCACGACTTCGCGGCGTGTTTCGGGGCGAGCCCGAGCGTGGTCTACCGAAGGTTACGCCTGGCGGCCGCGCGGCGATGGGTCGAGGACGGCGAGATGGGCGTGGCCGAGATCGCCGTGCGTTCGGGCTACGCGAACGCGAGTGCCTTCACGCGCGCGTTCCGACGGGAGTACGGACGGGCGCCGCGATTCCTGGTGGATCGACCCCCTCGGCCCGAGGGCCGCACTTCCTGTATCGCCGACGATCGCGCGCCCCGGCCATGACCTCGTCCAGCCCTCGGCGAGCGCGATCCCCGATCGCGATGACGCGGATACCGACCGCGTCGGGGACGGCGCGACTGACCCTGCAGCGAACGCTTGTCGATCGCCTTCGGGACCACCGGGGCGGTGCTGTCCTGTCCGGCGCCCGTGCTCGCCACGGCGAACGGCCGATCGCAGAGTGTCGCTGCCACTGACATGACAGACTCGCGAATCGGAGCCACGCCGTGCCGAAGATGATCAGCGAGGGCATCAGCCTTCGCGCCCTCGAGGTATTCGACGAGCTTGGCCGGACGCGCTCGATGAGAGAGACCGCCGCCAATCTCGGGATATCCCCGTCCGCGGCCTCCCAGCAACTGAAGAACCTCGAGCAGACGCTCGGGCATCCGCTTGTCGATCACGCCCGACGTCCGTTGACGTTGAGCCGTGCCGGCACCGCCTACCTCGTGCCGGTTCGTGCCGCCCTTGCGCTTCTGCGCCAGGGGGCGTCCGAACTCTCCCTGAACGATCTCGGCTCGGTGCGTGCGCTGCGCATCGGCGTCATCGACGACTTCGACAGCGAAGTGACGCCGCGCCTGAGCGTCGCGCTCGCGCGGATGCTCGAGGCCGCGGAGCTCACGCTGGTCACCTCGCCGTCGCTCGCCATTCTCGACGATCTCCTTTCGCGCGAGGTGGATCTCGGGATCGCCGCGGGCCCGCTCGAGCTGCCCGAGGGCATCGTCGAGATCCCGCTGCTTCGCGATCCCTTCGTGCTAGCGACACCGCGCGGCTACCTGCCCGGTCCGCCCGAGCATCTGGACGCACTCGGCGAGCTGCCCCTGCTGCGCTACGAGCGGCGCCTGTTGCAGAGCCGTCAGATCGACACCCAGCTCGCCCGTCTCCGCCTTGCGCCGACCGGTCAGATCCAGCTCGACAGCAATCAGGCGATATTCGCACTGGTCGCGAACGGGTCGGGCTGGGCGATCTCGACACCGGTCGGCTTTTTCCGGGCGCGTCGCTTTCACGAGCAGGTCGATCTGCACCGCCTGCCGTTCGCCGGTTTCTCGCGCACGATATCGCTGTTGCATCGACCGGAATGGGTGCCCGAGATCGCGCTCGGCATCGCCGAACACCTGCGCGGCATCCTGCGCACTCACCTGCTGGCACCGGCGCGAGAGGCGATGCCGTGGATCGGCAACGAGCTGTCCGTCCTTCCCGACGCCGACTGAGCGGCAAGTACGCCTCGCCCGGGCGTCCGGTACCACGAGTCTCCCGTCAGCGAGCCTGGCGGCGAGCGAAGGCCAATCGCCTGACATCGGTCGCGATCACCTCGTGGAGCACGTTCCGCGACCTCGCCACCGTGCGAGCGTTTCGGGCGACCTTCGACATTTCGATATCCGCCCGACGGATTTTCGGGATCGACGCCACGGCGATTGACCGACGGGAGCGGACGATGGCTAGATCGGAGGTCGACGGCAAACGCGCGGGATCCCGATCATGAAGTCGCGAACGAAGGTGGTGGTCATCGGCGGTGGTATCGCCGGTTGCTCGACGCTCTACCACCTGACGCGCGAGGGCTGGAGCGACGTGATGCTGCTCGAACGCGACGAACTCACCTCGGGCACCACCTGGCACTCGGCCGCCCAGGTGACCAACTTCGGCATGACGCAGACGATGGTCGCGTTGAAGAGCCACTCGATCGCGCTGTACCGGGAACTTGCCGCCGACCCCGCCTACCCGATCAACTACCACCACGGTGACGGTGGCATCCGGCTCGCGGGCGACGCGACGACGATGGACGGCTACCGCCACTTCGCGAGTCAGGCCCGCGCCATGGGCGTCGATTACGAGGTCATCGATGCAGAGGAATGCGCGCGCCGTCACCCGTTGATCACGACGGTCGGGCTGCTCGGTGGCCTGTGGGATCCGATGGACGGCGACATCGATCCTGCCCAGCTCTGCCAGGCGCTCGCCAGGCGAGCGCGTGATGCGGGGGCGGAAATCCATCGCCAGACGCCGGTCACCGGCCTGACACAGCGTGACGACGCTACCTGGACCGTACACACCGCGCGCGGCGACATCGACTGCGACATCGTCGTCAACGCCTCTGGTTATCGCGTCAACGAGGTCGGCGCGATGATGGGGGTGACACACCCGGTGATGTCGATGGAACACCAGTACTTCCTCACCGAATCGATGCCCGAGATCGAGGCGCTCGATCATCGCGTGCCGCTCCTGCGTTGCCCGATCGACGACTTCTACTCGCGCCAGGAGAAGCAAGGCCTGCTGGTCGGCTTCTATGAGCAGGATTGCCGGACCTGGGGCCTCGAGGGGATCGATCCGAACTTCGCCGACGCGCTGTGTCCCGACGACGTCGATCGAGTGATGCCGGTATTGGAGAACGTCTTCCAGCGCATGCCGGCGCTCGCGGACGCCGGCATCCACACCATCATCAACGGCCCGATCACCTACACGATCGACGGCGCCCCGCTCGTCGGGCCGATACCGGGCAAGCGCAACGCCTTCTGCATCATCGGGCTTCGCGCCGGACTCGGTGAGGGTGGCGGTCACGGCTGGCTGCTCGCCCAGCAGATCGTGCACGGCGAGGCCGAGCTCGACACCTGGGTGATCGACCCGCGACGCTTCACCGGGCACGCGACCGTCGAGCTCTGCGCAGTGAAGGCGATCGAGGACTATCAGAACGAGTTCCGCTTCCACCTGCCGCACGAGCATCGTCCGGCCGGACGATGGGCCAAGACCACGCCGTTGACGCCGATCCTGGCCGCCGAGGGCGCGGAGTTCGGCGTCGTGAACGGCTGGGAGCGCGTCGACTACTTCAAGCCCGACCCCGACTTCCACGAGACGCACGGCTACCGCTTCGACGAGACCTTCGATGTCGTCGCCGCCGAAGTGACCGCGGTGCAGGCATCGGTCGGGCTCACCGAGGTGGACGGTTTCAACCGCATCGAGATAACCGGGCCCGGCGCGAGCGACTGGCTCGACTCGATGTTCTGCGGCTCCGTCAGGCGTAAGACCGGGCGCGTGAGTCTCGGCTACCTGCTGAACCACCACGGGCGCATCAAGGGCGAGGCGACGCTCGCGCACCTCGACGAACACACCGTCTGGTACGGCTCCGCGGCCGCCTCGGAGTACCACGACCTCGACTGGCTGACGGCACACCTGCCGAGCGACGGCTCGGTCACGCTCCGACCCCTTACCGACGCGCACTGCATCCTCGTGCTCGCCGGTCCTCGTTCGCGAGACGTGCTCTCGGCGGTCTCCCCGGGCGACTGGTCGGCGGAGGCGTTTCCGTGGCTCTCCGTGCGCCGGGGAAGCATCGGGATCGCACCGGCCGTCGTGATGGCGGTCAGCTTCTCCGGCGAGCTCGCCTACGAGATCCATGTGCCGATGGCGCAGCTGACGGCGGCTTACCGTGCGCTCCGCGACGCGGGCAAGGCGCATGGCCTGCGCCTGTTCGGCTCGCGCGCCGTCGAGTCGATGCGACTCGAGAAGGGCTACCGACACTGGAAGGCGGATCTGATCACGGAGTTCACGCCGTACGAATCGAACCTGTCCCGCTTCGTCAAGCTCGACAAGCCGACGTTCATCGGCAAGGCGGCACTCGAAGCTGCCGACGCGCTCAGGGCCTTCGTCTCGCTCGAGATCGACTGCACGCACGCGCCCGCACAAGGTGGGGACAGCATCGTGCAGGATGGACGCATCGTCGGGACCGTGACCTCGGCGGGATGGGGTCACCGTGTCGGCAAGAACCTCGCGATGGCGTTCGTCGATCCGGCCTGCGCCGACCTGGGCACGCGGCTGCAGGTCGAGATCATCGGCGAGGTCACCGATGCGACGGTCGTGCAGGACTGCCTGTACGACCCGGCCAACGAGCGCGTTCGCGCCTGACGGTCGGTGCCGGCACGAGTACAGGATCGACACAGCGCGCGAATCTGACGATCGACCTCGGGCACGAGCAGGCTCGTGGTGGACACGATGCGCCTCGTCGGAACGCCTTCGCGGGCGACCCGTCCTTCGTCCAGCGACATGGCGACGCGCTCGCGAGAGGCAAGCCCCGGACATGCTAGTCGTTCGAAGCGTCTCCCCATCGCGTTGCAGCGTTTCAGTGGGTCCGGCATCCATCAACTGCTCGGCCATCTCGTCCGCACCTAGGCGCGCCCCGACGAATCGTCGTTCCTGTCCTCGAGCGATCAGGACGGAGAGGCTTTCACGTGGACGACCGTAGGCTTCCTCGAAGAAGCGTGACGCCATCTGCGGGTGTTCCCTCACCTCCTCGTGCATCAGGATCGTGAACTGGATGACGTCGGCCCTGTTCAGGAAGCCCATGACCTGCACCCCGTACCGCACCAACGCCTCCTTCAGCGCCGGCAGCGTCTCGCATTCGACCGGCACACCGGCTTCGAAGTCGCGCCCTCCGGCGCGCACCACGGCCATCGAGACATCCGACGGGCTGCCGGGGCGCTCGACGAGTGGTGACAGGGCGGTCGGGGCCGGTCACCGGTCATCCCGTGGAGCTGCTCGCGGATCGACCGGATCCGGCGCCTGGCCGTTCCGGCACCGTCCCGGTATCGCTGCCGGTGCGCGCCCCCACCCACCAGAGCAGCAGCGCGAGTACCGCCCCCACCCCGACGCAGCCGAGCAGCACCGCGCGCAGCATCTGCCACTGCAACTCCGTCGCCACCACCCCCGACAGAGCGAAAAGCACGAGCGAGAACCCCAGCCGCCCGGCGAGACTCTGCAGCGACAGCCAGGTGGCGCGCTGCCCGGCCGCCAGGCGCGGCGCGATGGCGGCAAGCGCCGGTGGCGCGGACATCGCCATGGCGAAGTTGCGACTGAGCACCAGCACCAGCAGCGCCGGGTGCAGTGCCAGCGCCAGCCCGCCGATGATGAGTAGTTGCACCGCATTCGCCAGCAGCAAGAGCTGCGGCAGACCCAGACGATCGGCGATGCGGATCGATAGCCAGGAGCCGACCGCACCCCCGAACATCGAGAAAGCGAATACCACGCCCGATACCACCGGCGCCTTCTCCCCACCCGCGAGCCAGGCACCCTCGCCCGTGTCGCCGAGCAGGCGCAGCCAGGGCTGATAGAACTCGAACGGCACGTGCGCCAGCGTGAAGGCCAGCACATGAAAGGCGAACAGCCATAGCAGGACCCGGTCGCCGAACAAGCCCGCCAGCTGTCGGGCCTGCTCGCCGACGGTGGACGCCGTTTCCCGGTCGAGTGGCGGCTCGATGAACCGGGTGGCGATGAACAGCGAGATGGCCGCTGCCAGCCCGCCCAGTGCGTAAGGCAATGCCAGGTCGACGCTGCCGAGCAGCCCGCCGACCAGACAGGACAGGCCGGTGGCGCACATCGATACGGTGCCGGCCCGTGCCTCGGCGGGGCCATAGTCGGCCTGACGGCCGTCGGCGGCCAGCGAATCGTGCAACAGCGCCGAATCGCTGCCGGACCGAAACGCCAGCCCGGCCGCCATCAACGTCTGGCCCAGCGCCAGCATGGGCAACGAGTCCGCAGCGACGAACACCGCATACGCCGCGAGCTGCAGCAAGGCGGAACCTGCCAGCGTCGGCACCCGACCGACGCGATCGGAGAGGTAGCCGGACGGGACCTCGAGAACGACCACTGCGGCGTAGAACACCGCGCTCAGGGTCAGCGCACCGTCGAAGCCGACCCGTTGACTGAAGAACAGGAAGAAGATCGGCAGCCAGGGAGAGATGCTGCTGGACGCCAGGAACCACGGATAGAGCCGGACATTACGCCGCATCCTCTCACCCGCCGCCGGCGGCATGGCCGATGCGATCAGGTCGGGTGAGGACGGCGTCGATGGAGATCTTCATGCGCGGCTCGGGTTCGAGATCGGGCCAGCCTACCAGCGACGTACCGCCCGGGTCGCTCGAATCAGCGACCTCTCGTGTCAGCGACCTCTCAGGTCAGCGACCTCTCTGGCAAGCTGCTTCCCGTTGCGCGACTTCTCCAGCGTATCCTCGAACGAGACGATGCCGGCGTCGGAGCCGAGCCCGGTCGCCACCGGCGCGCCGGAGGCCTCCGCGAGACGGATGCCGTCCACGGGGTTCATGTCGCGGTGCAGCGCGCCGATGAAGCCCGCATCGAAGGCATCGCCGCGGCCGGTGGTGTCGACCACCACGATGTCGAAGGCGGGCATGCGCAGGCGCGTGCCGATCCTGCCAGCCGACGTTGGCGAACATCAGGTACACCGGCAGGATGACCGCCGGTCCGGGCAGCATCCGTATCGACAGCAGGATGGACATCAGTAAGTCGGTACCGCGCGGCTCGAAGCGCGAAAAGCAATGGGCGGCCGGGAAGGACACCAGCACCGCGGTCACGACCGAGCTGCGCGACATGACCACCGAGTTCGGCAATGGGCGGAGGAACGAGGTGTTGCCGAGCTTCAGGTCCCGGAAATCGTTCAGCGTGGGGCTGAAGATCAGCGTCGGCGGTGTGGCAAGGGTGTCGCTTCGGGTCTCGAAGGCCGACAGGATGATCCAGCCGACCGGTGCGAAGGACACCGAGGTCATCGCGATTGAGATCGGCGAGAAGATGACGGCATGGGCGGGCGACCAGCCCGGTCGTTCTGTCGTTGCGCAGGCGTGGGCGCGCGAGAAGTGGCCATCGCTGATCACGGTCGGTGGGGTGCGGCGAAGCGCGCTGCCGCTGGTCAAGGCGGAGAACACCTTGCCTTGCGTGAACACGTCGACGATCTCGCCGATGCCGTAGCTCTCCCGACCCGGCGGCTGGTATCTCATACAAAGCGGGTCTATCGTCGGGCCGAACGCGCCCGTCGGGCCCATCGCCGGAACGGCGTCGCCGGTCCAGGGCTGCATCTCTCGCCACGCCGCGCCGCGCCCGCTTCCGCCTTGCGTGGCGGCCTGCCTTCGTGCGACCGTCCGGCCATGACACGCGATCTGCATCGGTGCCGGTGAGTGATGCGACAGCGCGCCGAACTCGTTCGGCCGCCCTCATCGGGACGGGGATGGTCGCGGCGACGCACGTTCGCGCGATCGCGGCGAGCGCCGGTGCCGTCCGCCTCGGCGCACTCTGCTCGCGCGACCCGGATCGCGCCCGGGCGTTCGCCGCGAAGCACTGCCCGGCTGCGGAGGTCCGGACTCTCGCGGACATCGCCGCGGATCCGGCGATCGACTTCGTCATTCTCTGCACACCGCCGAATGCGCGTGCCGAGTTCGTCGACCCGCTGGTCGCGGCCGGCAAGCCGATCCTGATGGAAAAGCCGATCGAGAGAAGTCTCGCGGCCGCCACCGCGCTCGTCGAGCGGTGCGAGGCGGCCGACGTGCCGCTCGGAATAGTGCTCCAGCATCGCGCGCGCCCGGCAGCTCGTGCGCTCGCACGGGCGATCGAGGACGGCGAACTCGGCACGATCGCCGCCGTCGACATCCACGTGCCGTGGTGGCGCGAGCAGGCCTACTACGACGAGCCGGGACGCGGCACGTTCGCTCGCGACGGCGGCGGCGTGTTGATCTCGCAGGCCATCCACACGATCGATCTCGCCTTGCACCTCGTCGGTCCGGCCTCGTGCGCGCAGGCGATGCTGCGCACCACGTCCCTGCACGCGATGGAAGGCGAGGACTTCGCGGTGATCGGAATCGACTTCGCGTCCGGCGCGGTAGGATCGATCCTCGCGAGCACCGCAAGTTTTCCCGGCGCGCCGGAGAGCATCACGCTCCACGGGGCACACGGCGTCGCTCGACTCGACGCGAACCGCCTCGAGATCCGTACCCGCGACGGGGCCGTGCGCGCCGAGGGCGAGGCCGGAGGCTCCGGGGGCGGCGCCGACCCGATGGCCTTCACGCATGACTGGCACCGCGCGGTCATCGAGGACTTCGCCGCCTGCCTGGATCACGGCCGCCCCCCGCTCGCCAGCGGCCGTGACGCGCTCGGCGTCCACCGACTGATCGACGCGGCGGTGCGATCGTCCGCCAACGGGCGTGCCCTCGACATTCCGGTCCCGGAACGCACCCGATGAGCGGTCCCGTGGGCATTGCCGTCGTCGGCATCGATCACCGGCACTGCTACGGCATGGCCGCGAACCTGATCGCGGCGGGTGCGTACCTCGTCGGCTGGTGGACCGCGGGCGAGCCCGGCACGCGCAAGGGCTTCGAGAAGCGCTTCGCCGATGCGCCCCGAGTCGCCGAACGCGCCGCCCTGCTCGCGAACGACGCGGTCGATCTCGTGATCATCGCCGACGTGCCCGACCGGCGCGCGGCGCTGGCGATCGAGGCGATGGAGGCGGGCCATGACGTCATGGTCGACAAGCCGGGCTGCACGACGCGCGCGCAGCTCGACGCGATCAGGGCGTGCGTGGCCCGCAGCGGCCGAATCTGGTCCGTCGACTTTTCCGAGCGCTTCGAGGTGCCTTGCGCCACGCTGGCCGGCAAGCTCGTCGCGGAGGGCGCGATCGGGCGTGTGGTGCAGACGCTCGGCCTGGGGCCACACCGGCTCGACGCGTCGACGCGACCGGACTGGTTCTTCGAGCGAAAGCGCTACGGCGGGATCCTGTGCGACATCGCGTCCCACCAGATCGATCAGTTCCTGCACTTCACCGGATCGAGCGACGCCGAGATCACGCTCGCCTCGGTGGACAACGTCGCGCACCCGCGGTACCCGGGACTGCAGGACTTCGGTGAGATCGCGCTCCGGAGCGGCGACGCGCGTGGCTACATCCGGGTCGACTGGTTCACGCCCGAGGCGCTACCGACCTGGGGGGACGGGCGCTTGACGATTCTCGGCACTGAAGGTTTCATCGAGCTCAGGAAGTACGTCGACCTCGCGGCCAGCGACGCCACCGACACCCTGCTGCTCGTCAACGGCACACGCCACGAGCGGATCGACGCACGGGACGCCGGACTGCCCTACTTCGCCCGTCTCCTCGACGACGTTCGCGCGCGTACCGAGAGCGCGATGCCGCAGGCGCACGCGTTCACGGTCATGGCGCTCGCGCTCCGGGCGCAGGCGATGGCCGACGCACGACTCGAGACGGAGCCTCGGGCGTGAGTCGTCTGCGTGTCGCCGTGATCGGCGCCGGTATCGGGCGCGAGCACCTGCGGGCCTACCTGGCGTTGCCGGCGCGTTTCGAGGTCCTCACGCTGGTCGATCTCGACACCGCGCGAGCGACGGCCGTGCTCGCCGACGAGGCGCCGCAGTCCGGGATTCGCGTCGAGAACGATCTCGACGCCGCGCTGGCGGACGCGCGGATCGATCTGGTCGACGTCTGCTTGCCGCCCCACCTGCACGGACCGGTGGCGATCCGTGCGCTCGAGGCCGGCAAGCATGTCGTGTGCGAGAAGCCATTGGTGACCTCGCTCGAGGAAGCCGACGCACTGCTGGCCGCCGCCGACGCGAGCGGACGCTCGCTGACACCCGTGTTCCAGTACCGCTATGGGCGCGCGACCGCGCAGCTGGCGGCGCTCGCCGCCACCGGGTTGACCGGGAAGGCGTTCGTCGCGAGTCTCGAGACGCACTGGAACCGCACGACCGACTACTACGCCGTGCCATGGCGCGGTACCTGGGCCGGCGAGAACGGCGGCGCGGTGCTCGGCCACGCGATCCACGCCCACGATCTCCTGAGCGCCGTGCTGGGTCCTGTCGTCTCGGTGTCCGCCGATGTCGCCACCCGCGTCAACGCGATCGATGTCGAGGACTGCGCGGCGATCACGTTCCGGCTCGCGAGTGGCGCGCTCGCGACGAGTTCGATCACGCTCGGCGCGGCCGCCGACACCACGCGGCTCCGCTTCTGCTTCGAGCGCCTGACCGCCGAGAGCGGCAGCGCGCCCTACCGCCCGGCCGAAGAGCCGTGGACCTTCACCGCCCGCGACCCGGCCGATCAGGCACGCGTCGACGACATCGTCGCCGGCGTCGGTCCCGTGCGCGGGGGGTTCGAGGGCCTGCTCGAGGCGTTGGCGGACGCGCTGGCGGGCAAGCCGTCGCGTGTCGTCGACGCCGCCGCGGGACGCGCCTCGATCGAACTCGTCGCGGCGATCTACACCGCCGCCCGCACCGGGCGCCGCGTGACGCTGCCACTCGGCAGGGACGCGACCTTGTATTCCGGCTGGACCCCGACCCCCGCGTGAAAGCGTGGATCGGGCGCACCATCTTTCACGACAGACCTGAACCTTCGAGGAGAGAGACATGAACCACAAGACGATCCGTGGCGCCGCAGGCGCATCCACCCTGCTGCTGGCGCTGGGCGGCGCGAGTGGCGCTGCCCATGCTCAGGAATTGCGTTTCACCTGCTCCTCGGACGGCAACGAATGCGAGGTGATGGACGACATGCTCGACCGCCTGGAAGCGGAGAACGACGGGCTGACGGTCGCGGTCGACATCGTGCCCTACCAGGCGATCCTCGAGACGCTGCCGGTCCAGCTCGCGGCGGGCACCGGGCCCGATATCGCCAAGGTCACCGACCTCGGCGGTCTGAGCCAGTACTACCTCGATCTCGCCCCGTACGTCGACACCGACTACTGGGAAGCCTCCTTCGGCGACTTCCTGAGCTGGTACCGCGCCGATGCGGACGACACGGGCATCTACGGGATGCATTCGCAGCTGACCATCACGGGAGCCTTCGCGAACACGACGCTGTTCGAACAGGCCGAGGTGGCTATCCCGGCCGACGACGCCAGCTGGGAGGAATGGGCCGAGGCCGCCCGCGAGGTGGCCGAGAAGACCGGCACCCCGTTCCCGATGGCCATGGACCGCTCCGGTCACCGCATCGCCGGTCCGGCGATCGGCAACGGTGCCAGGCTCTTCGATGACGAGGGCAACGCGATCCTCGTCGACGAAGGCTTCACCGACTTCGTCGAGCAGTTCGTGGGCTGGCACGAGGACGGCACGATGGCCCCGGAGGTCTGGGGCACCAGCGGCGGCACGACGTACCAGGACGCGGCGGAAGAATTCATCAACGGCGAGATCGTCTACTACTACTCCGGCAGTTGGCAGACGCGGCGCATGGACGACTCGATCGGGGACGATTTCGACTGGAAGGTGACGGGCACGCCGTGTGGCCCGGCAGCCTGTTCGGGCATGCCCGGCGGCGCGGGCGTGGTCGGGATCAAGGCGACCGAGCACCCCGAGGCGGTGGCGAAGGTCATCGACTTCTTCGCCGAGGAGGACAACTACGCCGAGCTCGCGGCGCGCACCCTGAACATTCCGGCACACGCGGCGGTTGCCGAGAATGGCGTGGACTTCGACACCGAGTCGGCGAACACCAAGGCCGCCCTGAGAGCGTGGTCGGCGCAGGTGGGCAAGCTCTCTCCGGTCGCCTTCGCATACCAGGGCTACGGGCGCCTGAACCGGGCGATGTTCAACATCACCGTCGAGCGGATCTCCCAGGCGCTGACCGGCGAGCTGAGCGTCGACGAGGCGATGGCGCGGGCGACGGACGATCTGGCCAAGGCCGACGCCGAGGCCGGACAGTAGCGACGGCTGCGTCGCGAAGCGCGACGGGATAGATGACCGACGGGGCGCCGCGCCGCTCGGTCTCGCTCGCGGTGCTGACGCCGCTCATGAGCGTGATCGAGTGGCCGATGCGCCGGCTGCAGCGCCACCTCGGGATCCGCCGACTGGCGTGGGTGTTTCTCGCGCCGAACCTGTTGCTGTTCGGCCTGTTCGCGTTCCTGCCTGTGCTGCTCAATGTCGCCTACGCGCTGACCGGTGGGGGCAACGTGTTGCTCGAGAACCGCCCGCCCGTCGGTGCGGGCAACTTCGTGCAGCTCATGGACTGCGAGAGCTACCTCGACCCGAACAGCTGCGACGAGGACAAGTTCTGGCGCTCGGTCCACAACACCGTGTGGTTCGTGACGCTGCAGGTCGGCTGCATGATCGGCTTCGCGCTGCTCACCGCCCTCGTGCTGAACGGGCCCATTCGGGCGCGCGGGTTCTTCCGCTCGGTCTTCTTCTTTCCGGTGCTGCTGTCCCCCGTCGTCGTCGCGTTGATCTGGAAGTGGATCCTGCAGCGGAACGGCGTGCTCAACGGCGTGCTCGGCGGGGCCGGGTTCGAGACCCATGTGTGGCTGCTCGACGCCGGCTGGGCATTCTTCTGGTCGGTGTTCATCTCGGTGTGGGCGCACATGGGTTTCTACACACTGATTCTCCTGGCCGGTCTCCAGGCGATCCCGCGCGACGTCTACGAGGCGGCGAGGCTGGATGCGGCCAGCCCCTGGCGCACGTTCCGACGCATCACGCTGCCGATGCTGATGCCGACGATGCTCGTCGTGCTGGTGCTCGCGCTGATCAAGGGCGTGCAGACCTTCGACGAGGTGTACGCGTTCACCGGTGGCGGGCCGGGGTCGGCGACACTGCTGGTCATCCAGTACGTCTACGAAGTCGGATTCGGCGGTTCCCCACGCCTGTTCGGGCTGGCGGCCGCGGCCTCCGTGCTGGTCGCCTTCGTGCTCGTCGTGCTGACCGCGCTGCAGTTGTGGGCCACGCGGAAGAACGCGCATGGCTGAGGGGGCAACGGGGTGACAGGCTGGCTCACCCGCACCCGCGGACGCGGGCGGCTCCACTGGACCGACTGGTTCAGCTACGGCTACCTCGCCTTCGGGGTGTTGCTGATGTTCGGGCCGGTCGTGTGGCTGCTGCTGTCGTCGTTCAAGACCGACAGCGAGCTCCAACGCTTCCCGCCGAGGCTGCTCCCCCATGCCCAGGAAACCGTGACGCTCGAGGGCTACGCCAAGCCGCTGCCGCTGTTCGAGGTCACCGCCGGCGAGCTGGCCGGCGAGACCGTCGCGCAGGTTCGCCGCATCGGTCTCAGCTCGCAGGTCGTGCGGCTGGACGATCCGGGCGAGCGAATCGAGCTGTCACTGGACGAACGCACCGCCGTCGAGGCCCCGGCGCTCGCGACCGCGAACTACACCGGCCTGTTCGAACGCTTCGACTTCCTGCGCTATCTGTGGAACAGCACGTTCATCACCGTGGTGGCGACGCTCATCATGCTGCTGGTGAACTCGATGGCGGCCTTCGCGCTGTCCAAGTACGAGTTCCGCGGCCGCGCGACCGTGCTCGCGCTGGTGATCGGCACGCTGATGATCCCGCAGAGCGTCGTGCTGGTGCCGCTCTTCCTGATCACCAAGGAGCTGGGGCTTCTCGACACGCTCTGGGGCGTGATCATCCCCGGCGCGGCCACCCCGACCGGGGTGTTCCTGCTGCGCCAGTACATGCTTTCCATTCCCGACGAGATCCTCGACGCCGCGCGCATGGACAATGCCAGCGAATGGAAGATCTACTGGCGCATCATCCTGCCGCTGTCCGCCCCGGCGATCGCGGTACTCGCGATCCTCGCGATCATGTGGCGCTGGAACGATTTCCTCTGGCCGCTGATCGCGCTCTCGCGAAGCGAGAACTTCACGCTGCAGCTCGCGTTGAACTCGTTCCAGGGCGAGATGCAGACGGAGTGGAGCAGCCTGCTCGCGATGACGGTGCTGACGCTTGCCCCGATCGCGCTGGTGTTCGTGTTCCTGCAGAAGTACATCGCCACGGGCATCGCGTCCACGGGAGGCAAGTAGATGGCTCGACTCGAGCTCGCCGGCATCACCAAGCGCTTCGGGTCCACCGAGGTCATTCGCGGGGTGGATCTGGACATCCCGCACGGCGACTTCTGCGTGTTCGTCGGCCCGTCCGGTTGCGGGAAGTCCACGCTGCTGCGCATGATCTCGGGGCTCGAGGGGCTGAGCGGCGGCGACATCCGCATCGACGGCGAAGTCGTCAACGACGTACCGGCAGCGAATCGGGGGCTCGCGATGGTGTTTCAGTCCTACGCGCTCTACCCGCACATGAGCGTGCGCCAGAACCTGTCGTTCGGGCTCGAGAATCTCGGGACGCCCCGCGCCGACATCGACCTGAAGGTGGCCGAGACGGCGACCATGCTGCAGATCGAACCCCTGCTCGACCGGCGGCCACGCGAGCTCTCCGGCGGCCAGCGTCAACGGGTCGCGATCGGCCGGGCGGTGGTGCGCGAGCCCCGTGTATTCCTGTTCGACGAGCCCTTGTCGAACCTCGACGCCGAGCTGCGCGTGGAGATGCGCGGCGAGATCTCGCGGCTTCACCGGCGGCTCGGCAACACGATGATCTACGTGACCCACGATCAGGTGGAGGCGATGACGATGGCCGATCGCATCGCGGTGCTGCGAGACGGCAGGCTCGAGCAGTACGGGCGCCCGCTCGAACTCTACAACCGTCCGGCCAACCGCTTCGTGGCGGGCTTCATCGGCTCGCCGAAGATGAACTTCGTCGAGGGCACGGGCGACGGCGACAGGCTCGAGCTCGATGCCGGTGGACGCGTGCCCCTGCCCGGAAGGGGTTTCCGTTCGGCCGCCGGGCAGCGGGTAGCGCTGGGTGTTCGTCCCAACGGGTTCCGGCCGGCCGGGCCGGACGACTGGTCGGTTGCGGCGACGGTGCGCGAGGTCGAGCAGCTCGGCGACGAATCCTACGTGTATCTGCAACTCGCCGACGCTACGCCGCTCACTTTGCACGTCGCCGGGCAGACACGCGCCGACATCGGCTCGACCCTCGCATTGACGGCGTCGGCCGACGCGATGCATCTCTTTCTCGCAGCGTCGGGCGAGAGCCTTCGCGAGGGCTTGGGCCAAGGGGACAGCGAGGGCGACAGCGAGGGGGAGTCCGCGTAGTCCCGGCTCGGATCGAGCCGCGGCCTGCGACTCGCCCCGCATGCCGGTCGCGTCATTCCATGAAGTTTCCGAGGCATCCTTCGTCGTTCATGTCGCCCGCCCCGTTTTGCGTGTAGACGTTGCCGGCGGTCTCGAAGACAAGCGAGCTGAAAGGGGTCGAGACCCGGATGCCGCATTCGCTGGTGTTGCTTATCCGGCTATTCGTGACGCGTGTGATGATGTTGTTCGACGCGCGACCATTGACGAGAACGCCGTTCACCGCGTCGCTGATGGTCACGTTGTCGATGCGGTTCAGTTCCGAATTGGACACGTACGTGATGCCCGACCAGAACCCCGCCAACGCCTCCGCACCACGAAACGTCACCGGCTCTTCGGCGGTTCCGGTGATCGTCAAGCGACCCCCGACGCCACCACCGCTCGTGATGCCGGTGCCACCGGCCATGATGAAGTCCACGCCCGGTTCGATGACGACACCCAGGGTTCCGTTGCCGAAGAATCCGGACAGGGAATGGTAGGGCAGCGCGTGATTCGCGAACACATAGCTCGAGCGACCCCCGAGGCGTACGGTGTTCAGCAGGTTGTCGTACAGCCCGATCGAGGCGAGATTGCCTTCCGCGTCCGACGTGAAGGACACGTTGCCCACGTTGTCCGCCAGCTGCGTGCCCGCGACATGGCTCGGCATCAGCAGCGGGTGACCGGCCGTGTCGCCGATGACCACATCCTGCAGCTGGCCGAACGCCGCCGAGCCGCCCATGTAGATCCCGTGCCCCCCGCTGCCGGTGATGCTCAGGCCCCTGATCGCCAGGGCGTTGTCCAGCAGCAGTGCCGAACTGCCGCTCGGGAAGAAGATCCCGCTGATCGGCTGGAATCCCGCGCCGATGATCTCGACGTTCTCGATCAGATTGTCCACGCTCGCACTCCCGACGAACACGCCGTTCCAGGAGGGCGCGCCCGACACGCTGTCGCCTCTGAACCGTATCGACGGCTCGGCGCGGAGCTCGCCGTCGTAGCCGCCCAGCGCGCGGATCTCGGCATCATTCTCGATGTAGAGCCCGAGCGCGGATTCGAAGACCACCTCGACGCCACGCTGGATCGTCAGGGTGCCATCGCTGAACCGCACGTCGCACGTCACCAGATAATCGGGCCCGACGGTGTGATCGATGAGTTCGAGATCCTCGGTGAAGAAGCCGCCGCCGTTGTCCGCGCAGATGTCGATGGTCGTCGCCGACACGGCAGGCAAGTCGTCGCGAACGGGCGGGGTGTCGTCCGGGGGCGGGCCATTCTGCGACGTCCCGGGCACCTGCATGTCCTCGACGAGGTCGCCCGACTCGAGCAGATCGTCCAGGGTCGAAAGGTCCGTGCCGCCCCCGTCCCCGCACCCCGCGATGACGATCATCGGGGAAAGCACGACGCAGATTCTCAACAGTCCGACCATGTCCGAAGCTCCTTGTTCGCTCGATACGATCGCGCCAGCACGCGACCGACATCCTGCAAACATCAGGGGTGGTCCCGTGACACGGCCCGTTGCAGGATGTCCCGAGCCTATGTGAGGAACGCGAGCGCGCGCGACTGTCCGTAGTGCCTAGGCGAAAGGGCACTTGCCATCGTCGTCATCCCGGACAGTTCGCGCCGCGGCCCCGGACTGCGGCGTCCGGGCGCGAGGGGTACGGCCGCGAGCGCGAGCGCGTCGAAGCCCTTCATGTCGCAGGTGCCGCGACCGTAGAGCTTGCCGTTCCGCTCGGTGACGGTGAACGGATCGGACGTCCACGCCTGACCGTCGACAGGAACGACGTCGGCATGCCCCGACAGGATGGCACCGCCGTCGACCTCCGGGCCGAGGCGATGCGTGCTCGTGACGAGGGGACCGGACGCGTGACCGCACCCGCTGCGGCGCGCGCTGACCATCCGAGCCTACTCTCCCCGGTTGCGCGTTGCAGCACGGCACGCCATCGTGATTCCCTATCGTTCGCCCTTGCACCCGAAGAGCGCGGCGAGTCGTCGTCACAGGGCACCCTGCACCGACGGGGGCGAGCCGAACCCGCCGCACGGGCGCAGCCGGATTCCCGCTTGCCGGGTTCGGCGATCTTCCGTGCTACCTTCGGGACGACGTCGGCATTTCCCGCCCACTCGGCGCCGCCACCGGAACGCTATGCACGACATTCAGGACGGCAAGGCGCCCGCGTTGCGGGTGCGGAACCTGGAAACGCGGTTTCGCACGCGTGCCGGACACGTTCACGCCGTCAACTCGGTGAGCTTCGACGTGGCGCGCGGCGAACTGCTGGGAGTGGTCGGCGAGAGCGGCTCGGGCAAGTCGGTGACGATGATGTCCCTGGTCGGGCTCCTGCCCTCGCCGCCCGCCGAGATCGCCGCGGGCGAGGTGCTGTTCGACGGGCAGGATCTGCTGCAGTGCGAACCGCGCGCGCTCCGCGCGGTTCGTGGCGCGCGCATCGGGTTCATCTTTCAGGATCCCATGACTTCCCTGAACCCGGTGTTCGACATCGGCTTCCAGATCTGCGAGCCGCTCAGACGGCACATGGGTCTGTCGAAGAAGGCCGCGCTCGTACGCGCGGCGGAGTTGCTCGACCTCGTGGGCATACCGGACGCGAAGGCCCGTCTCGGGCAATTCCCGCACGAGTTCTCCGGTGGCATGCGCCAGCGCGTGATGATCGCCATCGCCCTCGCCTGCGATCCGGACGTGCTGATCGCGGACGAACCCACCACCGCGCTCGACGTGACCATCCAGGCACAGATTCTCGAACTCGTGAAGTCCCTGCGCGAGACGCTCGGCATGGCCATCGTCTGGATCACGCACGACCTCGGCGTCATCGCCGGCATTGCCGATCGGGTCATCGTCATGTACGGCGGACAGATCGTCGAACAGGCGCCGGTGGAAGCACTCTTCGCCTCGCCCCGCCATCCCTACACACGCGCACTGCTCCGGACGATGCCGTCGGTGCGCGGCCCGCGCAGCGCGACGCTGGAGGTGATCGCCGGCCAGCCGCCGGTGCTGTCCGATGCACCGACGGCGTGCACCTTCCGCGCGCGCTGCGCCTACCGTGCCGAGCGCTGCGACCACGAGAACCCGCGCCGCCGCGAGGTCGGCCCCGGACACGACGCCGCCTGCTTCCACGAGTTCGACGAGGAGGCCGCGGTCCGTGGCTGAAGCGACGTCGGCGAGCGCCGAGCGGAAACAGGCGCGGGGCGGCTGAGGTGAGGCCTGCCGATCCTCGCGCGAACACCGCACCGCTCGTGGCCGTGCGCGACCTGAAGAAGCACTTCCCGGTGCTCGGCGGTCTGTTGCGCCGTCGCGTGGGCACCGTGCGCGCGGTCGACGGCGTGTCCTTCGACATCGCCGCCGGCGAGACGCTCGGCCTCGTCGGCGAGAGTGGCTGCGGCAAGTCCACGGTGGGACGCTCGCTGCTGCGTCTGCACACTCTGACCGACGGGCAGGTGCGCATCGGTGACGCGGACGTGTCCGGGGCGAGCGACGCGGCGCTGCGGCGTCTGCGACCGCTGATGCAGATGATCTTCCAGGACCCGCAGGCGTCGCTCAACCCGCGCATGACGCTCGGCGAGATCATCGGCGAGCCGTTGCGCGAGCATCGCGCCGGTTCGCGCAGCGACCGGCGAGACCGGGTGCACGCGCTGATGGATCAGGTGGGACTCGCCCGCACGTTCTCGAACCGCTACCCGCACGAATTCTCCGGCGGTCAGCGGCAACGTATCGGCATCGCGCGGGCCTTGGCGCTGGAGCCACGCTTCATCGTCTGCGACGAGCCGATCGCGGCGCTCGACGTCTCCATCCAGGCTCAGGTGGTCAACCTGCTCGAGGAACTGCAGGCGCGGCTCGGACTGACCTACCTGTTCATCAGCCACGACCTGAGCATGGTGCGGCACATCGCCGATCGCGTGGCCGTCATGTACCTCGGCCGTATCGTCGAGCTCGCCCCGCGTGACCCGCTCTACGCCGAGCCACTGCACCCTTACACGCGGGCGCTGCTGTCGGCGGTGCCCGAGCCGGACCCGCGCCGCCGCGACACGGGCGAACGCATCGTGTTGCGAGGCGACGTGCCGTCGCCCGCCAGGCCGCCGCGGGGCTGCAACTTCCGCACGCGCTGCCCCGACGTCATGGCGGTGTGCGAGCGCGAGGATCCCGTCTTGCGCGAGATCCGACCCGGGCGCCTGGTCGCCTGCCATCTGCATGACGACGACGAGACCGATCGCGGATCCGTTCGATCGGGCCGCGACCCCCATCACCACGAAGGAGAGGCTGGATGAGAAAGCACTTCACGAAGAACGCCGCAGCAACCGCCGTCCTGGCGGCGCTGGCCGGTGGCGCCACGCTCGCACAGGCGCAGGACACCGGCGAACGCGGCCGTGACGGCGAGCTGAAGATCATCTACTGGCAGGCACCGTCGACGATGAATCCGTACCTGTCGGGCGGCACCAAGGAAGTCGAGGCCGGCTCGCTGGTGCTGGAGAGCCTGGCGCGCTTCGACCAGAACGGTGAACTGGTGCCCTACCTCGCCGCGTCCATTCCCACGATCGAGAACGGTGGCATGTCGGAGGATCTGACCTCGATCACCTGGACCCTGAAGAGCGGCGTGCTCTGGTCGGACGGCACGCCGTTCACGGCCGACGATGCGGTGTTCTCCTGGCAGTACTGCACCGATCCCGCGGGCGGCTGTGCCCACACCAGCTACTTCGACGGCGTCGCCGACATGGAAGCGGTCGACGACACGACACTGAAGATCAGCTTCTCGGAGCCGAAGCCCTTCCCCTACACCGCGCTCGTCGGTGCGGAAAGCCCGATCGTCCAGGCGGCGCAGTTCGCCGATTGCACCGGGGCTGCCATGCCCACCTGCACCGAGCAGAACTTCGCGCCGATCGGCACCGGCCCGTTCGTCGTCGAGGAGTTCAAGGCGAACGACGTCATCCGGTTCTCGGCGAACGAGAACTTCCGCGAGGACGGCAAGCCGGCCTTCGCCTCCGTGCTGTTCAAGGGAGGCGGCGACGCGGCCGGCGCCGCGCGCTCGGTGCTCGAGACCGGCGAGTTCGACTACGCCTGGAATCTGCAGATCGACCCGAACCTGCTCGCCGAGATGGAAGGTGCCGGCAAGGGCACCGTGGCGGCGGCATTCGCCACCTCGGTCGAACGGCTGCACCTCAACCAGACCGACCCCGATCCCGCCCTCGGTGACGCGCGCGCCACGGCCGCCCATCCTCACCCCTTCCTGACCGATCCGCGTATCGGGCAGGCGATGTCCATGGCGATCGATCGGGAACTGCTCGTGGAAATCGGCTACGGCGCGGGCGGCAAGCCCACCTGCAACGTGCTGCCGGCACCGGCCGCCTACGCCTCGACCGCCAACGACGGCTGCCTGGTGCAGGACCTCGAGGGCGCGAAGGCCTTGCTCGACGAGGCCGGCTGGACCGACACCAACGGCAACGGCACGCGCGACAAGGACGGGCGCGAACTGCAGGTGCTGTATCAGACCTCGACCAATGCGGTCCGCCAGGACGCACAGGCGCTGATCAAGCAGTGGTGGTCCGAGATCGGGATCGGCACCGAGCTGCGCAACATCGATGCCTCGGTGTTCTTCGGCTCGGACCCCGCCTCGCCGGACACCTTCGGGAAGTTCTACGCAGATGTGGAGATGTACACCAACAACTTCTCGGGCGTGGATCCGGAGGCCTACATGGCGCGTTGGCTGTGCGACGGCGCGCCGAGTCCGGACAATCAGTGGCAGGGGACCAACAACCAGCGCTACTGCGATCCGGACTACGACGCGCTGGTTCGGAAGATGGCCGTCACCGCGGACCTCGCCGAGCGACAGGCGATCGCCAAGGAGCAGAACGACATGCTCATGGCAAGCTACACCATCGTCCCGCTCGTGCACCGCGGCAACCCCTCGGCGCATGCCGCCACGCTCGGTGGCGTGCAGATGAACGACTGGGACAGCGAGCTGTGGAACGCGGCCGACTGGTACCGCACCGAGTAGGTCGCCCCCCGCAGCCGAGAAACGGCGGTCGCTCGTGACAGGAGGTCACGGCCGACCGCGCCGCGACGCCGACCGGAGCCGCCCCGCCCGTGCTGACCTTCACGATTCGCCGTCTGATCACGGCCGTTCCGACGCTGCTGTTCATCTCGCTCGTCATCTTCATGGTGGTCAAGCTGTCGCCGTCCGACCCGACCGGCAACCTCCCACTGACCATACCGCCGGAGGTTCGCGAGCAGATTCGGGAGGCGCTCGGTGCGAACGATTCCCTGCTCGTGCAATATATGAAGTGGCTGAAGCTGTTCTTCTGGAACGAGCCGCTGACCGCCGTGCAGGCCTGGACCGGCCTCGATCTCGGCGCCGATACCACTCAGCGCATCATCAGCTACCAGACCCGCTCCCCGGTCATGGACCTGGTGATGGAGCGCATGCCGCAGACACTGACCGTGGTCGGGGTCGCCTACCTCGTCGGCATCCTGATCGCCCTGCCCATCGGCATCCTCTCGGCCTACCGTCAATACTCGGTGTTCGACCAGGTCGGGACCTTCGTCTCGATGGTCGGCTTCTCGGTACCGCCGTTCTTCTCCGGCGTGCTGGTCATCGTGATCTTCTCGGTGCTGATCCCGTCGGACAGCTTCTTCTGGCTACCTTCCATCTACGACACGACGCATCGGGTGACCGACTGGGAAAGCTTCACCGTGCAGCTGCGACAGATGATCATGCCGGTCATGGTGCTCGCGCTGCAGATCACCGCACAGATATCGCGCTTCACGCGGGCGTCCATGCTCGACAACCTCAACCAGGATTACGTGCGCACGGCGCGCGCCAAGGGCATGAGCGAGCGCGTGACGGTGCTGAAGCACGTACTCAGGAACTCGATGATCCCCGTGGTCACCGTCATAGCGCTCGGCATCCCGGCGATCTTCGGCGGGGCGATCATCACCGAGCAGGTGTTCAAGGTGAACGGGCTCGGGCAGCTCCTGATCATCGCCATCCAGGGCGGCGACGTGCCGACGGTGCAGACCCTGACCTTCATCTTCGCGGTCCTGATCGTGCTGTTCAACCTGATCGCCGATATCCTCTACGGCCTGCTCGACCCGCGGATCCGCTATGACTGAGTCACCGGGGCGAGCCGCCGCGCCGGTCCTGCCGGACGATGCGGCCCCACAGGCGCCGGCGCGCAACCAGTGGTGGGACGTCTGGGATCAGTACCGTACCCACACCGGCGCGGTCGCCGGGACGCTGGTGTTCCTGATCATCGTGCTCGGCACGCTGTTCGGGCCCTGGCTGTGGAGCCTCGACCCGCAACTGATCGACATCCGGTCCCGCAACCAGGCCCCGAGTCTCGCGCATCCGCTCGGCACCGACCAGCTCGGGCGCGACAGTCTCGCGCGACTGATGGCGGGCGGACGCGTGTCGCTCTCGGTCGGCCTGGCGGCGATGGTGCTCTCACTGCTGCTCGGCACGTTCGTCGGGCTGCTGTCGGGCTATTTCCGCAAGCTCGACGGGCCCTTGATGCGACTGACCGACCTCTTCCTCGCGATGCCGCTGCTACCGCTGCTGCTCGTGACCATCATGCTGTTCCGGCAACCGCTCGCCGCCCGCTTCGGGCCGGAGGGCGGCATCTTCCTGCTGATCGTGTTCGGCATCGGCATCACGTCGTGGATGCAGACCGCGCGCATCGTCCGCGGTGACGTGCTCGCCATCCGGGAGCGCGAGTTCATCCTTGCCTCGCGCTCGGTCGGCACGCCGGACCGGCGACTGATCCTCCGTCACATCCTGCCGAACGTGCTGTCGCCGATCATGGTGTCGGCCACGCTCGGCATCGCGACCGCGATCATCACCGAGTCCTCGCTCAGCTTCCTCGGCCTCGGGTTCCCGCCGGACTTCCCGACCTGGGGGCGGCTGCTGTTCGACTCGGTCGACTACCTCAAGCAGTACCCGGAGCGCGTCCTGTGGCCGGGCCTCGCGATCTCGCTGACCGTGCTGAGCGTCAACTACATGGGCGACGGCCTGCGCGACGCACTCGATCCGCGGATCCGGGGGCGGTAGCGAGCCGGCACAGGATCGGCCTCCTCCGCAGGTATCCCGCGCGAACTACCCGAGCATCAGATCGAGATTCTGAACGGCCGCCCCGGACGCGCCCTTGCCGAGGTTGTCGTAGACGGCGATCAGCACCGCCTGAGCATGCTCGTCGTTGCCGAAGACGTGCAGGGTCATCCGGTTCGAGTCGTTGTGTGCCTGCGGATCCAGTGCTTGCGGATTCGGCGCGTGTGCATTCGGCGCCGGCGGCGTGAAGCCCGCTTCGGCCAGAGGCGCGACTTCGATCGCGCTGTCCGGGATACCGGCGTGGTGATCGGCGATCGCCTCATGGAGTCGCGCGACGCTCGGCACGTCGGGCAAACCCGCGAGCTGCAAGGTCGTGACCACCAGCATGCCCTGCGCGAAGTGGCCGACGGCCGGGGCGAACAACGGTCGAGCGGTGAGGCCCGTGTAGCGCTGCAGCTCGGGCAGGTGCTTGTGCGCGAACGTCAGGGCGTACGGTGCGAATCGGCTGGCCGCCTCTCCCGCCCGCTCGTGCTCGGCGATCATCGCACGGCCGCCGCCCGAGTAGCCGGACACGCCATGGACGCCCACCGGCAGCTCGACCGGAATCAGGCCCGCGTCCACGAGCGGGCGCACGCCGGCGATGGTGCCCTGAGGCCAGCAGCCGGGATTGGTGACCCGTTTCGCGACGCGGATGGCCTCCCTCTGTGACAACCCGATCTCCGGGAAGCCGTACGTCCACCCCTCGCTCGTGCGATGGGCCGAGGAGGCGTCGATGACGCGCGTGTCCGGATTCTGGATCAGGCGGACGCTGTCGATGGCCGCCGCATCGGGGAGACAGAGGATCGCGATGTCCGCCGCGTTCAGCAGGCGTTGCCGCTCGTCGGTGTCCTTGCGCCGGTCGGGGTCGATCTCGAGCAGGGTCAGATTCTCGCGCCCGGCGAGTCGCTCGCGGATCTGCAGGCCGGTCGTGCCGGCCTCTCCGTCGATGAAGAGGGTCGTGGTCATTCCTCATGGTAGCCGAGCGCGCGCGTCAAGACAGCCCGAACCGCCAGGCGCCGATGCGCCGATGCGACGTTTCGGCGATCCGCTACCGAATCGTCGACGGTGCTCGCCCGGATCGGTCGCCGGCCGGATTCAGACGATATCGATGCTGTGCGAGACGTTCCTGACGGTCATGTAGTTGTGCAGGCCTTCGGTTCCGCCCTCGCGCCCGTAGCCGCTGGACTTGATGCCGCCGAACGGCGTCTCGGGCAGCGAGGCTTCCAGCGTGTTGATCGACAGGTTGCCCGCCTCGACGCCGTCGATCATCCGGTCCACGTAGTCGGCGCGGTTGGTGAAGCCGTACGCAGCCAGGCCGTACGGCACGGCGTTCGCCCGGCGAATGGCGTCCTCGAGCGAGGCAACCGGGTTGATGATGGCCAACGGGCCGAAGGGTTCTTCCTGCATGACCCTCGCGTCGTCCGGTACGTCGACCAGCACGGTAGGCTCGAAGAAGTACCCCCTGTCCCCCGTCGGTGCGCCGCCGGTCGCCACCGTCGCGCCCTTCGAGCGCGCGTCCTCGACCAGATCGCGCAGGAACGGGACGCGCCGCTCGTTGGCCAGGGGTCCCATCTCCACGTCCGCTGCCATGCCGTTGCCGACGACCGTTGCCGCGGCGCGCTCGACGAAGGTATCGACATAGGTCGGGAACACGCTCTCGTGGACGAAGAAGCGTGTGGGCGACGTGCAGACCTGGCCGGCGTTGCGCATCTTTCGCACGGCGCCGACCTGTGCCGCCCGCTCGACGTCGCCGTCCTCGCAGACGATCACCGGGGCGTGTCCGCCGAGCTCCATCAGCACCGGTGTCATGTGCTCCGAGGCGAGGGTGGTGAGCTGCCGTCCGACCGTCGTCGAGCCGGTGAAGGCGACGAGACGCACCGCCTCGTGCCGGATCAGATGGTCCGAGATCATCGCGGGCTGTCCGAACACCAGGTTCAGCACTCCGGGCGGCAAGCCCGCGTCGTGGAAGGCGCGCACGATATGCAGCGCGCCGGCCGGCGTCTCTTCGGCGGCCTTGAGCACGATGGAGCAGCCGGAAGCGAGCGCTCCGGCGATCTTGCGAGCCGGCTGACTCATCGGGAAATTCCACGGCGACAGCCCCGCGACCACGCCGATCGGTCGATGGTGGACGAGGTAGCGAACCCCCGGCGCCGATGGAATCAGGCGCCCGTAGGTCCGCACCGCCTCCCCCGCGTCCCACTCGAGGAACTCGCAGCCGCGAATCACCTCCAGTCGCGCCTGCGGCAGCGGCTTGCCAAGCTCCGCCGTGATGGCGAACGCCACCGCGTCCCGTCGGCTGCGCAGGATCGCCGCCGCCTTGACGATGATGGCCGCCCTGTCCCGGGGTGGTGTGCGGCTCCACACGCGGAATCCCCGTTCGGCAGCGGCCAGCGCGTCGTCGAGGTCGGCGGACGTCGCAGCGGGCAGGCGGCCGAGTTCCCTCTCGGTCGCCGGGTCGACCACGGCGAGCGTGTCACCGGTCGTTCGCCACGCGCCGTCGATGTAGAGGGCCAGGTCGGGATAGGTGTGTGTCACTGATCGGGTTCTCGTCGGGGCGTCGTCGCGCGAGACGATCTCACCCGCTCTGCGCCTGCTCAATTGAATTAACCGGATACGGCTATCAGGCGCGGGAATACCCGACGACGCCTCAGACCGTCGGCGCCGACAGGCGCAAGGCGTCGAGGAAGGCGATGCCGGCGGGCGAGAGGCTTTCCTCGCCCCGGTGCGACACACCGACCGATCCTTTCCCGATCGGCACGCGCCAGTCGAGCACCTGCAACACGCCGCTGGCGATGTCCAGTGACGCGACGTGCGCGGGCATCAGTGCGATGAAGTCACGCTTCAGCAGCAGCGCCCGGTTGGTGAGATAGGACACCGATTCGATCGCGACCGACGGGCGGTAGTGACCCTCGCGCACGAAGAACTGGTCGATCTCTCGGCGCAGCGTCGTTTCGCCGGGCGGGAGTATCCAGTCGAAGCGCTTGATGCGGTCGAGGGATGGCGTCGCCGCATCGGCCAGGGGGTGCTGGCGACCGACGACCGCCACGACGCGCTCGTCGTACAGGACTTCCTGCGTGATGCGGTCGCGGTGACGGTGAGTGGGCAGGCGACCGACGACGAGGTCGATCTCGCCAGCCAGCAGCGCGGGCATCAAGACCTTGTTCGTGCCGTCCACGACGCCGATGGCCAGCTTGGGTCGATCGCTCAGCAGACGGTCGATCGTCAACGGCAGCAGTGACGAGGAGGCGGCCAGCAACGTGCCGACGACGACCCGTCCGCCGATGCCCAGCTTCAGATCGTCGAGCTCGCGCGCGGCGCCTGACACCTGCGCGAAGATGAGCTTGCCGTGCCGGATCAGCGACTCGCCGAACACCGTCGGGCTGACGCCGCGGTTGGTCCGGGTCAGCAGCGGCACCTCGAAGTCGTTCTCGAGATCCTGAATCATCTTCGTCGCGGTGGGCTGGGAGACATGAAGCTCGCGCGCGGCGTTCTGGATGCTCGCGTGCTGCCCGACCGCGACGAGCAGCCGAAGCTGACGGAGCTTGAGGCGGTTCAGCGCCCGCTGCTCGATCCGTGGGCCGTTGCTCGTCATGACAGGATCATGAATGCGGGTGGGCTCTCGAAGACTGACGGGCCCATGAAGACAGACGGGCCGATCGGCGTCGGCGCACTCATCGAAAGGAGATTGCCCGGCCACGTTGCTCGATGGCGTCGACGACGCTCATCGCCGTCAACGCCGAACTGCGGGGATTGTCGGGCAGGGCGCGACCCTCGATCCGGAAGTGAAAGGTGCCGAACTCACCGCTCGCCTCGATCTCGTGAATGTTGGCGGTCGCGCGAGGATCGGCGATCAGGCGGACTCGCGTGGCGTCCATGCCGATGCCGGCGAGCGCGACCGCCGCGGCGACATTGGCGTTCTTCGGAAACGCGATCGCGGCCTCGCGCGCGCTGCCCTCGAAATGGGTGACGGCGTCGTCGGTCAGCGCGTCCAGATCGATCGTGTCCTCGGCAGGCGAGCCCTTCCAGGCCTGCGGCGGCTTGCGACCCGTGTAGGCCACCCGCTCGAGCGTCCCGACCCGCGCGGCCGACAGGCAGTCGAGTGCGCCGATCGCGCCACTGACGAGGTGCAGGCGACTGCGCCCTTTCGCCGCCGCCGCTTCGAGGCTCGCGACGACTCGCTCGTTCGCGAGGCCGGCGATGGAGACGCTCGTCAGGTCGATGCCCCGACGCAGGATGTCGGGGCCGTGGCTGGCGAGCGCCGCCGGCCCGGCGCAATCGATCATGTGCGTGATGTCGCTCGGCAACGCCTCGGCCGACGCGACGCAGCACACGCGGCCCTCGACGCCGTCCGGGTCTGCCGCGCCGTTTGCACCGTCGGCACGCTGCGACTCGGCGGTCCGCCTCGCATCGCGCACGATGACGGCGCCGACGACATGCCCGCGCGCCTCGAGTTCGCGGCGTACGTACCCCGCGATCGCACCTCGCCCGATCATGCCGATCTTCACGACGCGCCTCGGGCCGATCGAGATTCGGATCGTCGGTTCGCGGCATGACCGCTTGCTATAGCCATATCGCCTCCTCCGAATTGATCTGCCGATCGTCACTGTGCATCATCCGTCGACACCGCGTGCGTCGAGCCGTCCGGATGGATCGGACGGGACGCCTGATCTCGAGGGAATCACCGCCGTGAACTACGCCAAGTCCGATGCGAAGGACCATGCCCGCGAACACATGCGCGGCATCTGGGCCGCCGCGCTCAACCCGTTCGCGGCGGACGGCAGGCTCGACGAGCAGGGATTGCGCTCGAACATCCGCCACTGGATCGACGACCTCGGTATTGCCGGGCTCTTCATGACCGGCAAGCAGGGCGAGTTCTTCTCGATGTCGGTCGCCGAGCGCAAGCGGAACTTCGAGATCGCCGTGGAGGAATGCGGCGACAGGGCCGGAACGATCATGTCGGTGTCCGACCAGAACGTGGACACCGTGCTGGAACTGGCTTTGCACGCGCAGCGCTGCGGCGCGGACTACGTCGTGGTGCATGCGCCGGTGCTCAGCTTCTGTCACGACCGGAGCGACGTGCTGTACCGCTACTACGCGTACCTGTGCGAGAGGCTCGACATCGGCATCGCCATGTGGAGCCACCCGGACTCGGGGTATCTGATGCAGCCCGCCGAGTGCGAGCGAATCGCCGAGCTGACGAACATCGTGGCCATCAAGTACTCGGTACCGCGCGAGCTGTACGTCGATCTCTCGCGCCGCGTGGGAGACATGATCCAGGTCTCCACCTCGTCCGAGGACGAGTGGCTCGACAACGTCGAGGAACTCGGCTGGAAGCTCTATCTCTGCTCCTCCCCGCCGTACCAGCTGCAGACACGCGTCGACAGGCGCATGCACGAGTACACGCAGCTGGCTTTCGGCGGGAAGTTCGACGAGGCGCGCCGCGTCCGGGACAGTCTGGAGCCGGTGCGCCAGGCCATCAAGCGGACGAAGCCGGGTGGCAAGCCGACGGCACATGGAAAATACTGGCAGACGCTGCTCGGCCAGGTCGGCGGTCATGTCCGCCATCCCATGCTGGAACTCAACGACGCGGAGAAGGACGCGACTCGACATGCGTTCGAACACTGTGGCCTGCGGTCGTGACGGCGTCGCCATGCTGATCGATCGCCGCGACTTCACCTGAACACGGCGACCAGGCCCGGTTGCCAGATGATCAGCAGCAGCACCGCGACGGTGGTCCCCAGGAACGGCAGCAGTGCGACGAACAGCGGACCGGGCTTCACGCCGGTCATGGCCGTCGCGACGAACAGACCCGTGCCGACCGGCGGCGTCAGCAGCCCGAGCACGAGGTTCAGGCAGACGATGACGCCGAAGTGGTACGCATCGATGCCGTAGCTGTCCTGGGCGATGGGCAGCAGGATCGGCACGACGAGGATCAACGCCGCGATGCCGTCGATGATCATCCCGACCAGCAGCAGGATGCCGGTCACGAGCAGCAGGAACACGAACGGCGAGGAGGTCAGCGACGTGAGCTCGCCGGCAAGGCGCTGCGGCAACTGCTCATAGATGACGACCCAGCCGAACACGTTGGCCGTCGCCACGATGAACACCACGATCGCCGTGTTGACGGCGGTCTGACGCAGGATGTGCGGCAGTCGACGGAGCGACAGCGTCCGGTAGACGACCGTTCCCAGGACGAAGGCGGCAACCGACGACAGGGCGGCGCTCTCGGTCGGGCTCGCGAATCCACCGACGATGCCGCCCACCACGACGAACGGAATGAGCAGGGTAGGCAGACCGCCGCCGAGTGCACGCAAGCGCTCGCCGACCGACATCGTCTCGGAGCGGGGCAGCTCGCGAAACCGGCCGATGACGGCGATCGTCGCGAAGAACCCGGCGGCCATCAGCAGCCCCGGCACGATGCCGGCGAGGAAGAGATCTCCGATCGCGATCTGGGCGAGCACGCCGTAGATGACGAACAGCATCGACGGCGGAATGATCGGCGACAGCAGGCCGCCGGCGGCCGTGGTCGCGGTGGCGAAGGTCCGGTCGTAGCCCTTGGCTTCCATGTCCGGGACCATCGTTCGGGACATGACCGCGATCTGGGCGGCGGCCGAGCCGATGATGGCTGCGATCAGCATGTTCACCAGCACGTTGATGTAGGCGAGTCCGCCGCGCACACGCCCGATGAAGACGCTGGCGAAGGCGACGAGCCGGGCGGTGATGCCGCCCTCGCTCATCAGCTCACCGGCCAGCATGAAGAGCGGGATCGCGAGCAGTCCGTAGCTTTCGATACCGGAGAAGAACTGCTGAGAGAACGACTGCAGCAGCACGGGTTGCCCGGATGCGATGATGTAGACGAACGCCGTGATCGCCAGCACGAGCGCGACCGGCACACCGATGGCGAGCAGCGACACGAAGGCGAGGATGGTGCTCATCGGGTCATCGCGAGGGTTCGAGCAGGTTGACCAGCGCGTGCAGGCTCATCGTCAGCGCCGAGAGGGGCATCACCAGCCAGACGAGGTACTTCGGAATGCCGATCGTCAGCGTCGGTTCCGCGTAGACGAAGTTGAAGGACGTCGCGGCAAAGGCTGCCGGGTCCAGACCGGCGACGAGCAGGCCCGGCGGGTCGTACCAGATCCAGCTCAGCCAGACCAGGGTCAACGCGAACGCCAGGATGATCAGGTCGACCACCCGATGCAGCACACGGGCGGCGACGGCGGGCAGGATCGAGGCGAGCAATGTCACCGCGATCGCCCGACGCTCGCGCAGCATCACCGACGCACCGATCATGACCGTCCACACCATGGTGTAGATGGCCAGCTCGTCGACCCAGAAAAGGCCCCTGTCCGCGGCCCGGGTGACGACGTTGAGCAGGATGAGGAGCGTCAGCAGGCTCGTCAGCAGCATCAGCACCACGTGCTCCACCTGCAGCAGCCGATCCGATGCGCGCCGCAGCGCTCCCGGCACCGAACCGACTCCCTTGCGCGCCGCCGAGTCAGCAGTCAAGGCGCCCTCATCCTCCGGCAGCGGCATCCTTGAGCTTCTGCAGTGCCGGCGTCTTCGCGTCCCAGCTCTCCGTCCAGGCGTCGATGGCCTCTCTGAAATCGTCCGGACCGAGCTCGACGATGGTGACACCCGTCTCGCGAACCGCCTTCTCGAATCCGACTTCGGCCTCGACCGAGGTCGTGATCGTCGTGTCCACGTGCTTGGCCATGAGTTCGCGCACCACGGCCTTGTCGTCATCGGACAGCTCCGCCCACACCCGGCCGGAGACCAGCCCGACCATCGGGAACATCATGTGCCTGGACAGGATGACGGTGTCGACCAGCTCCCAGTACTTGAGCTTCCAGATGAGCTCGAGGTCCATGTCGATGGCGTCGACCTGCCCGTTCGCGAGCGCGTCGTAGACGGCAGGCAGCGGCATCGGGGTGGGCGCGGTGTCGATCAGGGTGTAGAAGTTCTTGATCGGCTCGAACGGGGTGATGCGGATCTTGGCGCCCGAGAGATCGGCCGGCGACGCCACGGCATCGACCGACGCGATCTGTCGCATGCCGGCGCTGCCGTAGCCGAGGCCGACGACACCGATCGCCGCAGGCAGCCCATCGAGCAGCTCCACCGCCGCATCGCTGCGCAGCAACTCCGCCGCCCCTTCGAGATTCTCGACCAGGTAGGGGGCGTAGAACGCGCCCATGTCGACCACGCGGTTCGACAGCTCGGCCGCTGTCATGAAGGCCATGTCGAGCGCACCGGTCTGCAGTTGCTGCAGCATCTGCGCCTCGTTGCCGAGTTGCCGCGAGGGGAACACGGCGACGCTGTGCTCGCCGTCGGTCGCGGCGCTGAGTTCCTCGCCGAAGGCCTCCGCCGCCAGGGTCCAGATGTGCGGCGGCGGCGTGATGAGCCCGAGCCGGAATTCCCTGGCGTCGGCCGCGCCGGAGACGCTCGTCAGGACGCCGGCGGCGAGAAGCGCGACGGCCGCGCGTGAAGATCGGGTGACGAGCATGATGACATTCCCCTGGTCGGTTGAGAGATCGGTGCGCTTCACGGCGCGTTCAGCATGGACAGGTCGACCCAGTCCGCAGGCGGCAGCTTGCCCGGGTGAACGTTCCCGCACCGTTCGCAGCGGCGTTTGACCTTGTCCGAATAGAAGGCATCGAACAGCGGCGGCAGATCCTTCACGATGTCGGTGATCACGAGTTCGACCCGATGGACGAGCGAACCGCAGCCGAAGCAGAACCATTCGAAGGCGTCGCGATCGTCCGGTCGGCGTGTGCCCTCGACGACCAGGCCGACGGAGCCCTCGAGCGGGCGCTGCGGAGAGTGCCGCACATGCGGAGGAAGGATGAAGACCTCGCCGGCCTTGATGACGACGTTCTCGATCTTGCCGCGATCGGCGACCTTCAGCAACATGTCTCCTTCGATCTGGAAGAAGAATTCCTCGACCGGGTCGTCATGAAAATCGACGCGCTGGTTCGGACCGCCGACGATCATGACCACCATGTCAGTCGGTGTGTCGAACAGCTGCTTGTTGCCGACCGGGGGCTTGAGCAGATGACGATTGCTCTCCACCCAGCCGGAAAAATTGAATGGTTTCACGGTACGCAGCCTCCCCTCCCCCACGACAGCACCAACCGACACGAACGGTGCGGGTCTGGCCGAACGCGACCGCCGAGCCTGACGCCTGACGCGTCTTGGCGGACCGTCGCTGTAGCACCGACGATAACTCAGTTGCCCCTCGGTCGCGTGGCCGCCGCGGCTGCTATCGGAATTCGACATATCGACTGAACGAAAGCCGCGCCCCGGCCAGAGACCCGGTCTGCCGTGCGGCCCGCCGCACGGGGCCGTGATTGCCGGAGAGCCGGATGATGTCGGTTTCGGGGCGATGGGCCTCGGTTCAGATGCCGCCGAGGCAGACGTACTTCATCTCGAGGTAGTCGTCGATGCCGTGGCGGGAGCCTTCGCGCCCCTGACCCGACTGCTTGACACCACCGAAGGGCGCGACCTCGGTCGAGATCAGCCCGGTATTCACGCCGACCATTCCGTACTCGAGCGCCTCGGCCACCCGCCACACGCGATTGAGGTCCCCGGCGTAGAAGTACGCCGCCAGCCCGAAGATCGTGTCGTTCGCTCGCTGGATCACCTCCTCGACGGTGTCGAAGCGGAACAGCGCCGCCACCGGTCCGAACGTCTCTTCCGAGGCGATGGTCATGGCATCGGTAGCCCCCGTCAGCACGGTGGGCCGATAGAAGGACCGGCCGAGCGCGTGACGCTCGCCACCGGTCTCGAGCGTCGCGCCGTTGGCCAGCGCATCCGCGACGTGCGCCTCGACCTTCTCGAGCGCATGGGTGTCGATCAGCGGCCCGACGTCGACGCCGTCCTCGTGCCCCGGCCCGACGCGCATCGCCCCGACGCGCTCGGCAAGCTTCTTCGCGAACGCATCGTGCACGGCGTCCTGCACATAGATGCGGTTGGCGCAGACGCAGGTCTGACCGTTGTTGCGGAACTTCGCGATCATCGCCCCGTCGACGGCCGCGTCGACATCCGCGTCATCGAACACGATGAACGGCGCGTTGCCACCGAGTTCCATCGAGCAGCGCTTGATGGTCTCGGCAGACTGATGGAGGAGGATGCGTCCGGTCTCGGTAGAGCCGGTGAAGGTGATCTTCTTCACCGTGGGGCTCGAGCAGAACGCCTGGCCAACGGCCCTGGAATCGGTCGAGGTCAGCACGCTGAACAGCGCCATCGGCAGGCCGGCTCGCTCGGCCAGCGCCGCCATCGCGAGGGCCGACAGCGGCGTCTCGGTCGCCGGCTTCGCGACAAAGCCACAACCGACCGCGAGCGCGGGCGCGACCTTTCGCGCGATCATCGCGTTGGGAAAGTTCCACGGCGTGATCGAGGCGACCACGCCGATGGGCTGGCGCATCACGAGCAGGCGCTTGTCGCGCTGATGGCCCGGAATGGTCTCGCCGTAGACCCGCTTCGCCTCTTCGCCGAACCACTCGATGAAGGAGGCGCCGTAGAGCACCTCGCCACGGGCCTCCGGGTACGGCTTCCCCATCTCGCGCGAGAGGATGTGGCCGAGATCGTCGGCGGCCGCGACCATCAGGTCGAACCACGTGCGCAGCACGCCGGCGCGCTCCTTGCCGGTGCGCGCGGCCCATTCGTGCCGTGCCACCTCGGCGGCGTCGATCGCCTCGCGCGCCTCGGGGACGCCGCAGTCCGGCAAGGTCGCGAGCACCGCACCGTCGGCGGGGTCGCACACGTCGAAGGACTTGCCCGTCGACGATCCGTCGATCCAGCGCCCGGCGACCGGTACACGGCTGCACAGCAGCGCCGCGTCGGAGAGCGACGCCTGAAGTGGTTTCGTCATGAGCGTTCCCGAAGTTCCCGCGATGTCGCCAACGGACAGTCCGTCACCATACCGCGCCGGGCGGTACCGGGGCGGTACCGGGGCGCACCCCGAAAGGCATTTCGGCTGGCACCACGACAACTCGTCGTTCGCGATCACCTTGATGATCCAGCGTCCCCTGGGCGGCGCCGTCTTCGAGTACGTCCGGGACGTGCGCGACGGGGATGCCGCAGGGGCCCTTTCGCGTCAGTGCGCGCGACCGCTCGACCCCACGCTTCGGAGCACCGCCCGGGCGGCGTGAACGAGCGGGTCGTGGGTTTCTCTCAGCAGCTCGACGCGATCGAAGCGCGTGGCGTCGCGGTCGAGTGCGTCACGCAAGGCCTTGCCGAACACCATGCGGAGTTCGGTGCCGATGTTCCATTTGCAGATCGACGATTCGTTCGACAGCTGGAGACGCTGATCGAGCGCGACCCCGGAACCGCCGTGAATCACCAGCGGGACGTCGGTCAACGCCTCGATGGCCGCGATGCGCGCGACGTCGAGCTCACCGGCCTTGTCCTCCTGCAGATGCACGTTGCCGACGGACACCGCCATGGCATCCACGCCCGTCTCCGTGGCGAAGCGTGCCGCCTCGTCGGCATCGGTACCGGCGGAGGCCTCCCCGCCCTGGTAGCCGACGAACCCGATCTCGCCCTCGCAGGAGACGCCGGCGGCGTGCGCGAGCTCGACGATGACCGCCGTTTCCTCGATGTTCTGCTCGAGCGGAAGACGGGATCCGTCGAACATCACCGAACTGAATCCGACGTCCAGCGCCTGCTCGCACTCGTCCCGCGACTGCCCGTGATCGAGGTGCGTGACCACCGGCACGCTGGCCTGTTCGGCGAGATGGCGAAACATCACCCCCAGCACCGGGAGCGGTGTGTGCGCCCGGCATCCCGGCCCCGCCTGGAGGATCAGCGGCGCCTCTTCCGCCTCCGCCGCGCTGACGAAGGCCCGCATGTCCTCCCAGCCGAGCGTCACCAGACCGGCCACGGCGTAGCCCCCCGACTTCGCCGGCTGCAAGACTTCGGCAAGCGTCGCGACGGTCACTTGAACTTCGCGATCATGTCCTTGATGCCCGGGATCGTCTCGATCTGATAGGCATGCGTCGGCTGGAAGAACTGCACCAGCGATCGTTGGCTCAATCCGCCGAGAATGGTGAAGTAGTACATCTCGTACCCCGGCAGCACCGCGCAGGGGTGATAGCCGTTGTCGAGGCAGATGGTCGACCCGTCGACGATGTGGTACGCGTCACCCGGCTCGTTATCGACCCGCTGGAGCATCTGCACGCCGGAGCCGTGATTCGGGCGGAAGCGGAAGTTGTAGGTCTCGTCGTGCCGCGTCTCGTCGGGAAGGCGATCGGTGTCGTGCTTGTGCGACGGGAATCCCGACCAGCCGCCCTGCCCGACCGTGAACAGCTCGCTGACCAGCAGTCGCCCGACCTTGTCGTGGTGCTTCTGCCCGAGGATGTGCTTGATCTTGCGATGCGTCTTGGTGTCGTCCGAGCCGTACTGCACGAGATCCAGCTCGGCGACCCTGATGTCGAAGGGCTCGAGCACCGTGTCGTGACGCGCGCCGGCGACGAAGACCTCGGCACTTTCGGACGTGCATGCCAGGGTCGCCTTCGCACCGACCGGCACGTAGACGCCTTCCGGTTCGCCGTCCCAGACATCCACGCCGCGATTGCCGAGCGCGGGGAACGACACGCCTTCCACCTCGACATCCACGGTGCCCGTGGCCGGGGCGATGCAGGTCTCGTAGCCGGGTACCTGGTACTCGAAGGCTTCGCCCTTCGACAACTTGACGATGTTGAAGTAGTTGAGAGGCACCGTCCGGTCATCGATGTCGACGATCGGCCGATTCTGGTTGTCGTACGGGGCGATGTGCATGCGGCGGGGCTGTCCTCAGTCTGTCGTGGGGCCGGGATGGGCGGCGAGAAACGCGTCGAGTTCCGCGCTGTCCGGCATGGCCGGAGCACAGCCGACACGCGCGACGACGAGCGAGGCGCAGGCCGATCCACGACGGACAGCGTCGGCCAGCGACAGCCCCTTCGCGAGTGACGCGACGAGTCCGCCCATGAAGCTGTCACCCGCGCCCGTCGGCTTCAGTGCATCGGCAGGATAGATGCCGGTGCGAAACTCGTCGTCGCGGGTCAGTGTGATCGAGCCCTTCTCACCCATCTTGTAGATGACGAGGCTGGCGCTCGTTCGAGCGAGTTCGCGCGCCTTGTCGAGTCCCTTCGCAGGATCGCCCGCCATGAACCCGAACTCGACATCGTTGCCGACGATGATGTCGCACTGCTCGCCGGCAGCCGAATAGGTAGCCGCCGCGTCCTCGGCGGATGGCCAGCTGTAGGGACGGTAGTCGACATCGAAGACCAGCGGCAGGCCGGCGGACCGGGCCAGCCGGAACGCCTCGAAGGTGGCGCGCCGGGAGGGCTCGGCCGCGAGTACGGTGCCGGTGGTTATCAACGCGCCGTAGTCGGCATAGTCCACGGCTCGCACGTCGTCTTCGGTCATGCCGAAGTCGGCCGCGCCGTTCCTGTAGATGACCGACTGGTGTTCCTCGATCCGGCTTTCGGCGAGCGCGAGGGAGTTGCGCGCCTCGCCGCCCTCGATGCGCACGTGACGACGATCGATGCCATAGCGGTCGAGTTGATCGAGGCAGTAACGGCCGACGGCATCGTCGGACACGCACGTGAGCAGCGCAGCCTGCCCGCCCTGTCGCGCGATGGCGACGCAGATGTTCGCCGACGAACCGCCGAGCGCGCACTCGAAGTGCGTGGCATCCTCGATGCGCGTACCGGGCGGATCGGGGTAGAGGTCCATGCCCGCACGCCCGATGACGATGAAGCGATTCTTCGCGAGCCTGGCGAGATCGAGCGCCATTCAGACGCCCTGTCGCTGCCTGTCCCGGCCCGACTCCCATTCCTCATGCGCCGCGCGCACCTTCTCGCTGGCGGAGACTTCGGGCGTGCCCACTTCCCACCAGGTGTGCCCTTCCGTGGTCCAGCCGTCGTGGGCATCGACCTTCATGACGATGACCGTGGTCTTGTCGGCCAGTCGCGCACGATCGAAGGCTGCCCCCAGTTCGGCCGGGTTCGCGACGGTTTCGGCGAGGGCGCCCATCGCGCGCGCGTGCGCCTCGAAGTCCACGGCGAAGGGCTCGGCCGTGACGGTCGGGCAGTCCTTGATGAGATTGTTGAAGCTCTCGTTGCCGGTGTTGTTCTGCAACTTGTCGATGACGGCGAAGCCGCCGTTGTCGAGCACGAGCACGATGAGCTTCTTGTCGGTCAGGACCGATGAGTAGACATCGGAATTGAGCATCAGGTAGGAGCCGTCGCCGGTGAACACGATCGTGTCGCGCTCGGGCTGTCGCTCGCTCTGCGCGATGCGCGCTCCCCAGCCACCGGCGATCTCGTAGCCCATGCACGAATAACCGAACTCGACATCGACGGTACCGATGCCGAGGGTTCGCCAGTTGGCCGTGACTTCGGCCGGGAGGCCGCCGGCCGCGGCGACCACCCGGTCGTCGGCGTGGCACAGCGCGTTGACCACGCCGATCGCCTGCGCGTAGGAGTTCGGCCGATTGCCGTGCGCGACGTTCTGCGCGACGTAGGCATCCCACTGTCGGCGCTGTTCGGCGGCAAGCGCGGTCCAGCGCTCCGGCGCCACGTAGTCGCCGAGTGCCGCGTTCAGGAGCGGCAGGCTGCGCCTGGCATCGCCGATCACCGATAGCGCGCCATGCTTGCCGGCGTCGTGTCGGCCGACGTTCAGGCCGATGATCCTCGCCTCCTTCGCGAACGCCGTCCAGGAGCCGGTCGTGAAGTCCTGCAACCGTGTTCCGACGGCGACGATCACGTCGGCCCGTTCGGCGATGGCGTTCGCCGAGTTCGACCCGGTCACGCCGATCGGCCCCGTGTTCAGCGCGTGCGTGGCGAGCAGGTTGGCGCGCCCGGCGATGGTCTCGACCACGGGGATCTGCCGCTCCTCGGCGAAGGCCGTCAGCTCGGCCACCGCCCCGGAATACTGCACGCCGCCGCCGGCGATGATCATCGGCCGTTCGGCCCGTGCGATCAGCGCCGCTGCCGCGGCGACGTCCAGCTCGTCCGGCGCGGCCCGGCGGACGCGATGCACCGTGCGCGCGAAGAAGCGCTCGGGGTAGTCATGTGCCCATCCCTGCACGTCTTGCGGCAGACCGATGAACGCGGGGCCACAGTCCGCCGGATCCAGCAAGATGCCGATCGCCTGCGGCAGGGACTGCATGATCTGCAGCGGGTGGCTGATGCGATCCCAGTAGCGGGTCACCGCCTTGAAGGCGTCGTTGACGCCCAGCGTGGGGTCGCCGAAGTGCTCGATCTGCTGGAGCACGGGATCGGGCAGGCGCGTCAGGTAGGTATCGCCGCAGAGCAGGAGCATCGGCAGACGGTTGGCGTTGGCGAGCGCCGCCGAGGTGAGCAGGTTAGAGGTTCCGGGCCCGGCGGAGGCCGTGCAGAACATCATGCGCTGGCGGAGGTGGTACTTCGCGTAGGCTGCCGCGGCGAATCCCATGCTCTGTTCGTTCTGTCCACGATAGAGCGGCAACTCGTCGCGATGGGCATGCAGCGCTTCGCCGAGGCAGGCGACGTTGCCATGCCCGAAGATGCCGAAGCCACCGCCGAAGAGCCGTCGCTCCTCGCCGTCGATCTCGATGAACTGATTCGACAGCCAGCGCACGATGGCCTGGGCGGTCGTGAGACGACAGGTGGAATCCGTCTTGTTCATGCTCGCCTTGCTCATGCAGTCGCACCGTCCGGGTGATGACAGCGCCGGTCCCGGACCGAAGGCGCGGGATCACCGTCGTGTTGACGCACTTTCATCGCCGAGGATACAATATTTGCAACCGGTTGCAAAGCGGTCGACCATCAGCCGGATCCGCGGGAATCCGGCGACGGCGACGGCGACGGCCTCGAAAGCGCCCTGCCCGTTCGAGGCGTCGGCCGAGCTCCGTCTTTCCTTCGTTCAACGCACTGCAGAGTAGCCAGCATGACCATCAGAATCGGCAACGCACCCTGCTCCTGGGGCGTGGAGTTCGCGAAGGACGAGCGGAACCCTTCCTGGCAGACCGTGCTCGAGCAATGTCGACAGGCGGGGTATACGGGCATCGAGCTCGGGCCGGTGGGTTTCATGCCGGAAGATCCCGCCGAACTCGGGGACGCGCTTGCAGAAAACGGTCTCGAGCTGATCGGTGGCGTGGTGTTTCGCGCCTTTCACGATCCGGCTCGGTGGAACGATGTGCTGGATGGCGCGCATCGCACCTGCAAGGCCTTGCAGGCCCACGGTGCCAAGCATTTCGTGCTGATCGACTCGATCTCGCCGCGCCGCGCGCCGACGGCCGGGCGGGCCGCCGAAGCCGAACAGATGGACGATGCGGAGTGGACGGCGTATCGGGACCGCCTGGTCACGGTGGCAAGGATCGGCGCCGAAGAATACGGCCTGATTCCCGAGCTGCATCCGCACGCGGGTGGATTCATGGACTTCGAACCGGAGATCGAGCGCTTCCTGTCGGAGGTCCCTGCCGAGGCGGTGAAGCTCTGCATCGACACCGGGCACTGCACGTACGCCGGTTTCGACCCCGTGGCCTTCATGCAGCGGCATCGCGAGCGCATCACCTACGTGCACTTCAAGAGTACCGACGCGATCGTGAAGGCGGCGGCCATCGCCAACCGGACCGGCTTCTACGACGCCTGCGGTCAGGGGATCTTCTGCAACCTCTCGGACGGCGAGGTCGACTTTCCGGCCGTGCGTCGCCTGCTTGCCGACATGAACTACGCCGGCTGGTGCACGATCGAACAGGACTGCGACCCGACGCTCGATCCCGATCCGCTGGGTGACGCGACCAGGAATCGCGAGTACCTGCAATCGATCGGATTCGCCTGACACGCCGCGAACCGGGCCAGACACGCGCGACCGGAACCTACACGATGACACGACTACGATTCGGCATGATCGGCGGCGGCGAAGGCAGCCAGATCGGCCCTGCTCACCGCCTGGGTTCCGGCCTCGACGGGCTGTTCGAGTTCACCGCCGGTGCACTCGATCACCGACCGGAAGAAGGGCGAGCCTACGGACAGCGACTCGGACTCGCGCCGGACCGTTCCTACGGCGACTGGCAGGAGATGCTCGCCGGTGAGCGCGAACGTGACGACCGGGTCGATCTCGTGACCGTCGCGACCCCGAACGCGACGCACTTCGAGATCACCCGCGCGTTTCTCGACGCGGGATTTCACGTGCTGTGCGAAAAGCCGATGACCATGACGGTCGAGGAGGGCGAGGAGATCGTGCGCGTGGCAGCCGCGTCAGGCTCGATCTGCGCGGTCAACTACGGCTACACGGGCTTTTCGCTGGTGCGGCACATGCGCGCGATGGTGGCGCGGGGGGAGCTCGGTGCGATCCGCCTGGTCAATGCGGAGTTCGCACACGGCCATCATGCCGACGCCGCCGATGCGGACAATCCCCGTGTGCGCTGGCGCTACGATCCGGCGCAAGCCGGCGTGTCGGCGCAGTTCGCCGATTGCGGCATTCATGCCTTGCACATGGCCAGCTTCGTGGTCGGTCAGGAAGTCACGCGGCTGTCCGCCGACATCGTGTCCTGCATCGCCTCGCGAGCGCTGGAGGACGACGCCATGGTCAACTTCCGCATGGACGGCGGCGCCGTCGGTCGCCTGTGGACCTCCTCGATCGCCATCGGCCGACAGCACGGGCTCGGCATCCAGGTCTTCGGCGAGAAGGGGGGCCTGCGGTGGAGCCAGGAGCACCCGAACCAGCTCTTCTGGATGCCGCTGAACGGGCGACTGCAGATCATCGAGCGTGGCGAGGCGAACCTGTCGCCGGAAGCGGATCGCACCACACGGGTGACCATCGGTCATGCCGAGGGCATGCCGCTCGCCTTCGCGAACATCTACACCGATCTGGCCGAGGCCATCCGAGCGCAGCAGGAAGGTCGCGCCATCGACCCCGCGGCCGATCTCTTTCCGCGGGCGAGCGACGGGCTTCGCTCCATGGCGGCGGTTGCAGCCGTCGCCGAATCGGGTGCGAGCGATGCCGCCTGGGTCGATGCACGACCACCGATGTACCGATGATCGATGCCGTCCGGTGGAAGGACTCAGTGGCGGCGCGGGCGTAGCGTCCGGCGCTCGACCACGGCGCTCGGCAACAGCCGTGCCTCGGGAGGGCGCTCCGGGTCCTCGAGCATGGCGACGACGAGTTCGATGGACGAGCGGATGATTTCCGAAATGGGCTGGCGGATGGTGGTCAGGCGAAAGTTTTCCCAGCCCGCCATCTCCATGTCGTTCAGCCCGATCAGGCCGATGTCGTCGGGCACGGCAAGGCCCGCTTCCTGAATGGCACTCATCGCGCCGATGGACAGCACGTCGTCGCCGCAGAAGTAGGCCTCGGCGAGCGGCTGTCGGAGCAGGCGCAGCATCTCCCGACGGCCCGCATCGAAGGAATAGTCGTCGGCAAACGAAAAGGTGACCGCATGCGCGTCGTGTGTGCCCAGTTCCGCGAGAAAGCCCTGCAGACGATCCTGGGTCGAGGTCGCGCCTTCCGGTCCACCCAGAAATGCGACGCGCCCGTAGTGGCGAGCGATCAGCTCTCTGGCCGCGATGCGACCGGACTCCACGTTGTCGATCCCGACGACATGGACCGTCGGCTGCGACGACTGTCGCCCGAACGAATGGACCACCGGCAGACCGGCATCGCGAAAGGCTTCGGAAAACGCGGGCGTCAGCGTGGACGAGGCGACCACGACCCCATCGACACTGTATTGCCGGAGCATCCGCACCGAGTTGGCGGGATCCGTTTCGTCGGAGAGATTGACGAGGAGCGGTCGAAGCCCGCGCTCCTGCAGCCCGCGAGTGAACAGGTCGAACACCTCGAGGAAGATGGGGTTGTGGAAATTGTTCGACACCAGCCCGATCAGGCCCGTGCGGCCGGTGGTCAGACTCGAGGCCAGCGCATTGCGTGCGTAGCCCAGTTCGTCCGCGGCCTTCTCGACGCGACGCCGCATCCGGTCCGAAACCGACGCGCCGTCGGTGAACGTTCGCGACACGGCAGAACGCGACACCCCCGCGCGTTGCGCGACTTCCTTGAGCGTGACCGACACGATGGCTTCAGCAGAGTGACCGACGCGGCGCGTTCATCGACGTGGCGGCTCGTCATCGGAACGCGGCCAGCCGTCGAAGAACAGCTGCCAGAGCGCGAAAACGCCCAGGCTGCCGAAGATGATTCCGAAGAACGGTGCGGCCGTCGCGAACTCGAACAGCGACCAGCCGAGGCAGACGACCACCAGGAGAACGCGGCGCCAGACCGGTACGAAGAACGGTACCTGGAGGTCGAAGAAGTTGCTGCGGCGGCTGCCCATGTGAGGTCGTCCTTCGTCGGTGCGGAAGGTCAGGCGGCTCCCAGATACTCTTCACCGGTCTTCGCGCCGGTGATGTAGGCGACGACATCCTGGCCGTCGGTCTCCTCCTTCCGGAGGTTGGCGACGATGCGCCCGCGTCGGAACACGATGATCCGGTCGACCAGATCGAACACCTGGCGCATGTTGTGGCTGACCAGGATCAACGGCTCGCCGCTCTGCTTCAGCGTGCGGATGATGTTCTCCACTTGCGCGGTCTCCTGAACGCCAAGGGCGGCGGTCGGCTCGTCCATGATCGTCAGCTTGGAGTGGAAGGTGGCGGTGCGCGCGATGGCGACGCACTGACGCTGTCCGCCGGACATGTTGCGGATGGCGTTGTTGATGTTGGGGATCTTGACCGCCGTCCGCTTGAGCCCCTCTTCGGTCGCCTTGCGCATGCCCTTCATGTCGAGAATGGAGAAAGGGCCGAGATTGAGAAGGATCTTCTCGCGCCCGAGAAAGAGGTTGGAGGGCACGTCCAGGTCGTCGGCGAGGGCGAGATTCTGGAACACGGTCTCGATGCCCGCTTCGCGCGCGTCGAGGGGTCCGGCGAAGTTCACTTCCGAGCCCATGAAGCTGATCTTGCCGCGCGTGCGCTGCTCGACGCCCGTGATCTGACGGACGAACGTGGACTTGCCGGCGCCGTTGTCGCCCATGACGGCCACGTGTTCGCCGGCGAGAAGTTCGAAGTCGGCGTCCTCGAGTGCGTGCACGCCGCCGTAGTGCTTGGTCAGACCCTCGACCTTGAGAATGCTGTCGCTCATGTCAATCGCTCTCCGCGGCGCGACGTTTTTGACGATGCACGTCGGCCATGACGGCACCGACGATGATCGCGCCCTTGATCATCTCCTGATAGAAGGCGTCCAGTCTGATGAAGGTGAAGCCGGAGATGATCACCCCGAAGATCACCATCCCGATCGTCGTACCGATGATGGAACCGCGGCCACCGGCCAGCGACACGCCGCCGATGACGCTCATGGCGATCGCGTCGAGCTCGTACATGACACCCATCCCCGACTGCGCGGTGAGACCACGCGCGGACAGCACCATGGCGGCCACGCCTGCCAGCAGTCCGGCGATCGAGTAGACCAGCACCAGATGCTTCTCGACGTTGATGCCGGACATGCGTGCGGCATCCTCGTTGGAGCCGATCGCATAGGTGTGCTTGCCGTAGACCGTGTACTTGAGAATCAGATGAAACAGCACGGCGATGACGATGAAGATGATGACCGGGGTCATGCCCGCGCCGAGCGCCGCGAAGTCGTCGGTCGGGAAAGAGACCGGCTTGCCCTTCGTCCACCACTTGGCGACACCACGGGCCGAGACCATCATGCCGAGCGTGGCGATGAACGGCGGGATCCGGGTGTACGCGATCATCACGCCGTTGAGAAATCCGGCGAACAGTCCGCAGCCGAGACCGATCGCGATGGGGACCACGACCGGGAGGTCGGTCCAGCCCTGCTCGGCGAAGAACGCCTTCTCGTAGGTGCCGACCTGCGCGAAACTCATGGCGATCATGGCCGTCGCGCCGACGATGGAGCCGGACGACAGATCGATCCCGCCGGTGATGATCACCTGCGTGACGCCGATGGCGATGATGCCGATGATCGACACCTGGAGGATCATGATCTTGAGCCGTACCACGCTGCCGAAGAAGCTCTGATCCCGGACCATCCAGCCGAGCACCTCGAAGATGATGGCGATGCCGATCAGTCCGATCAGGGCGTTGAGTTCCGGCGGCCAGTGGCGCCTCTTCTTGCGGGCCTCGGCTGCGGCAGGCAATGTGGCTTCCGACATGGCTGGCTTCCCGGTCTCTATGGTGAGGGGTGAGACGACATCGGGCGGGAAGCGGCGCGGCCTTCGTGACCTGCGCCGCGCCGCTCCCTGCCGTCAACCGTTTCCGGACAGGATCAGTTGCTCGTGAATTCGTCGATGTTCGCCGGGGTGACGAGCTTGAACGGGATGTAGACCTTCTGATCGACATCGTCGCCCGCGATCAGTGCAAGCGCGGTATCGACCGCACCTGCGCCCTGGCCCGCGGCGTCCTGGAACACGGTCACGTCCATGTCGCCTGCCTCCATCGCGGCAAGCGCGTCGGACGTCGCATCGACGCCACCGACGACCACGTCGGCCATGTCCATTCCCGCGGCCTTCATGCCTTGAATCGCGCCGATGGCCATCTCGTCGTTGTTGGCGAGCACGGCGTCGAACTCGACACCGCCGGAGATCCAGTTGGTCATCAGATCCTGCGCCTCGACGCGATCCCAGTTCGCCGTCTGTTCCTCGACGATGGTCATGAAGCTGCACATGTCCATGCCGACGACATCCTTGATGTCCTTGGTACGCTGCACCGCGGCCTGGTTGCTGAGCTGACCCATCATGACGACGACGTTGGCGCCACCCGCCTTGCCTGCCGCGCGCAGTTCCTTGCAGACCTCGAAGGCGGACAAGGTGCCGGACTCGATCTCGTTGGAGGCGACGAAGGCCTGATTCTCGGGCAGATCGTCGACGTTGACCGGCTCGCGGTTGACGTAGACGAGCGGCACGCCGGCATCGGCCGCGGCCTTGGACATGGCAACCGTTGCATCGGTGTCGACCGCGTTGACGATGATCGCGTCGACGCCCGCTGCCACGAAGTTCTGGATCTGGTTCAACTGCTTGCCGACGTCGTCGGTCGCGTCCTCGACCTGCATCTCCACACCGTCGAGCGTGTCGGCGTGATCGGTCATGGCGTTGCGCATGACGGTCAGCCAGTTGTCGTCGAAACGCGCGATCGATACGCCGATGGTCTCGGCCATCGCCACCGGCGTGGCCAGCAGCGAGGCGATGCCTGCAACAATCAGTGTCTTCTTCATGACTCTTCTCCAGGGTGTCGCGTCCGGCGCACGAAGGGTAGATACCGGAATGCCCGTGAGGGCCGTCTTCTTCATCAGGACGATACTCATGCAGCGAGTGCCGCGAGAGCAGCCGCGATGTGGTCGAACGATCCGCGAACCGCCGCTCCCGGATCGGACAGGGCGTGAACCGACGGAGCGAAGGCCTCGATGGACACCGGGCCCGTGTAGCCGCCTTGTACCAGCGCGTCGAGTTGCCCGACGCTGCCGAGCCGGTCGTCGTCGTCGACAAGCCCCCGATCCGCGTCGACGAGGCGAGCGGCCGGACGGGTCGAGACGACCCCCGAGACATGCACGATGCCGGTGTGTGAGGCGAAGCACGTGTCTTCCGCGGCCAGGTGATGATGGAAGGTGTCGTGGATCAGGCGAAAGGTGCCCTCGGCCGCGAGGCTGTCGATGGCCTCGACGGCGTCGGCCTTGAAGCGAAGCGACGACGTGTCGAAACCGAGCGGTTCGACCAGGCCCTTGACGCCGTGCGCCTCGAGGACGGGTCGGATCTCAGCGAGCGCGAAGCGCAGGTCGCGCGCACGGCTTGCCGATGACGTCGCCCGACCGTCGTTGCGCGGAACGAGAACGATCGCCTCGGCGCCGCAACCCGCCGCGGTTCGCGCCAGGCGTTCGGTGGCGTCGAGCCTGTCTGCCGTCAGATCGTTGAACGCGGAGATCTCGGCGAGCGCCAGTATGCGCACACCACGCTCGCGGGCCAGGACGCCGGCAGACGCCACGTTCATCCCGTCGAACAGCGGACCGTCGAGATCGGTGCGTACCTCGACCGCGGCACACGACGCCTCGTCGGCGGCACGGAGCAGCGTCGCGAAGGAGGACCTCGCCATCGTCATGTGATTGATCGCGAACGTGATCGATGCCGTCTCGGCCGATGATCCGTGGCGCGCCGGCCGCGGGCCGCCGCCCGCGATGGGTCCGCTCCGTCGCGAGCGTGGTTCCACCCCGCCCGCCGCGCGGCGGGGCATGAAGGCCGGTCCGCCGGCGGTTCGATCCGAACGCCGCGCCGGGACAGGAAAGTCGAGCCTTTTTGCAACCGGTTGCATTTTTGAAGTGTACTGCAGTCCATGGCTTCCGGCAATTGATGATGTGCCTGCGCGTCCGCAATCGAGGAACGCGTCGCGGCCCGCCGCGCGACGATCGACGGGATCCACCGCTCGAACGGGAGGCATCCCGCCCGGCACGCGACGCCCGGCGCGGTTTCAAGACGGGCCCTGCAGGCGATTCCCTTGTGATCGTTTGCCGCTCCGGGACCGCCGCGTGTCCTCGGGGCCAACGGAGGCTCCTCGGGAACGAAGCGCCGGACAGCGAAGCCTCGTGTCGCCAGCGGTCGCTGTGATCCAGGCGTCGGCGACGATGTCAGCGGCGCCCACCCTGCCGAGTGGAGTTAAATATCTTCTACCTTAGGTCGATTATACTTTACACTCCGCTCCCTACACCAACTGGCTGGAGGGAGTCCCGCATGAACGCACAGCTCAGGAGTACCTATCTCTACGTCTTCACCGCCACCGTGATCTTCTCGGCGTACGCGTGGTGGGTATTCGGCGTGGTAGGGGTCGACCATTTCGCCGGACCGGACGGGCTGGTCCGGATCGGACGGACGATCGTCTCGCTGATCGTTTTCGGCTACGCCTTCGAGATTGCCGTGGTGCTCGGCGCGGCCCTGCTCAGCGTCAAGCTCTACAAGCGCACCGCGAGCGATTTCGTGGTCGACGAGCGCGACCGTCAGATCCTGTACCGCTCCCTGCACCACTCCCACCTCGTGCTGTGCGCCGGCGTGTTCGCCTCCGTCGGTGCCCTCGCCCTGGATTGGGGCGCGTTCTGGGCGTTCAATGTCCTCGTGCTCGGCTTCCTCCTGTCGGTCGTCGCGGAGCTCGCCACCAAGCTGTACCTCTACGCCAGAGGAGTCTGAGTTGAAGAAGGTCCCGATAGCGAACGAGATCCGAAGGCTGCGCTTCGAGCACGGGGAGATGACGCAGAAGGATCTGGCGGCCCGGGTGGGCGTGACCCGACACACCATCATGTCGGTCGAGAACGCGAAGTACTCCCCGACACTGGAACTCGCCTTCAGGATCGCCGCGGTCTTCGAGGTCGACATCGGTGCGGTGTTCACCTACGAGCCGACATAGGTTCCCGCCCCGGAGATTCCTCCCGAGAAGTGGCCGAGCCGCCTGTCGACGAACGCGCGCGGCGTCGGCGTGACCGGGCAACGGCCGGCGACGAAGACACGTCCCGCAATCTGAAGCGGGGACGTCGCGCACGGCGACGGCGCTGCTGATCGAGCCGCCCGATCCGAGGAAGACACCGATGACGATGCGGCGCGCGATGTCGTTCTCCGGCAGTCCAGCGGTTCCCGCCGAGTTCGCGGCGCGCGCCGGTTGCTCGCCATCCCGTCTCGTGCAATCCGAACCCGACCCGACTCCGGAAAGGCTGCACAGGCTCGACTGGCAGGGCTCCGTCCGCAGACGGACGCGCTCGACTTCGGTCAGTCCCTCATCGGAACCGTGGAACAGCCGCTCGAACCCCTCGACGAGCGACGCCCTCGGTGCGGCCCGTGACTGGAACCGGAACGTCTCGCCGTACCACTCGACGCCGAACTCGATCCACGCGTCTTTCTCGATCCGCGAGAAGTCGTTGACCGTGGTCGGCCGCCACGTCGGCGGCGCCCGGTTTTCGAACCTGGGTGCTGCCGTCGGCCGACGTCGTCGCACCGGCGCCTCCGCCGGATGCCGCGGCCACGGCGACCGAGCGAAAGGCCCTCGTGACCGCGCGCGAGTCGGTCGACGAGGAAGCCCGGCGAGCGGTACGCTGCGCGCGAGCACTTCGGTCAATCGGCAGACCTGAAGGACGCCCGACGCAACCTCGCGCGCTGGCGGGACGATGGCGAAAGCCAGGCGGACGCTGTACGGGACCGGCGAACGTCTTCCGCGCCCGTCGAGTACGGTACGAGTCATCGGGATCCCGACAGGCTCGACCAGGGACCACCTGCCCGGTCCAGCCGCCAGCGAGAGAACGCATGCTCCATCAGATCCTCACCGTCGTCGCCATCACCACGCTGGTGATGATCAGTCCGGGACCCGACATGGTCATCGTCATGCGGAACGTGCACGTCGGGGGCCGCGCCGCCGGGCTGCAGACCGCGTGCGGCATGGTCACCGGCAGTCTGATCCACATCGCCTATTGCGTCGTCGGCATCGGCTGGCTCATATCCCAGAGCATTCTCGCCTTCGGTCTGTTGAAGTACGCTGGTGCCGCCTACCTGATCTACCTGGGCGTCTCGAGTCTGCGGGCGAGCACCGTGTCGCTGGCTGCCGCGCCCGGGACGACGGCCAGGTCGTCCCGCGCCTGGTTCCTCCAGGGCTTCGTCACCAACGTCTTGAACCCCAAGGCGACGCTCTTCTACCTCGGGGTGTTCACGACCGTCATCACCCCGAGTACATCGATGCAGGCCACGGCAGTCCTCATCGCGGTGATGGTGTCGGTCAGCAGCCTGTTCTGGCTGTTGTTCGTGCAGACGCTCGGGACGTCGCTCGTTCGGCGCGCGCTCGAGCGCGGTCAGAGAAGCGTCAACCGAATCTTCGGTGCGCTGCTCGTCGCCCTGGGCGTTCGCGTGGCGTTCCTGGATCGATAGGCCCGACGAGCGGCCGACGGCGATCGCGAGCCGTACGGTGCATCGCCGTGTCCGGCCGTCGTCGCGTTCGAGCAGGGCGATCGCCGAGCGCGCCTGCTCCTCGGTGAAGTCGGGCGGACTCGGCAGCGCTGCCTCGGCTCGAGTTCGCCCTGAGGAAGGCGAGGCGGAACCATCCTGCCGAACGGGTTCGGTGCGACCACAGCTTTGGTCGAAGGCGTGATGCACGGCGCCATGATGGCGAGGAAGACGTGGTCTCCGCACACCAAGGGAGACGCGAGCTGCAACGGCGCGGCTACTCGGTAGACGATCGAAGCACCCTCGGAAGACCGGATGAGCGCGAGAAGCACACGCAACGAGATCGGCGCGGCGATCCGGCACCTGACGCAGTACTCGGACACGAACGAGCCGTGGACGACTCCGGAGCACGAACTGCTGGACGAGTTCCTTGCACCGGTGGCCGACAGGCTCGACCGGGAACTGAACGATGTTGCCTGGTCGGTCCTGAGCGGATCGCACGCCCGGATGATCTTCGCGTTCGTGTTCGAGGAGAGCGCGACGGTGCACTGGAACAACGAAGGCAAGCGTCTGATCGATGTCTACCTCGCCGCGCGTGGCTGGTGCGAGAAGCCCGATGGTCGTCGCTACCTGCAGGCGCTCAACGCCGCCGACATCGGCTTCTGCTAGGTCGTCGCGGTCGAGGCGGCACGATCGCTCGATGTCCGTCCGTACGGCGAAAGCCGGTCGAGAAAGCCGGTCGAGAAAGCCGGTCGAGAGAGCCTGGCGAGCGGGCCGGCCGCGATCAGTCCGCCGCGTCGGGGGCGTCGGTGTCGGGCGCGGGGTCCATCCGATAGCGGAAGTCGCAATGCGCGGCGCCCTTCATGATGGTCTGGGTGCGCGTCAGCGTCATCGCCGGGTTGTAGCCGATACAGAAATCCCCGTCGCGGTTGCACGAGAGCAGGTCGCCGATCTCGCCCAGCCCCATCTCGCGGTACATCTCCGAATAGCGACAGCGCGTCACGTTGAAGTCGAGTCGCGCCTCGCTCGTCTCCAGCACGTCGATCTGCAAGGCGTCGTCCTTCGTCCACAGCGGCATGATGTCCCTGAAGTCCTGCAGGGTCGGTGGGTGCCCGAGCTGGTCGGCGAAGCCCTTGCCGTGTTCGATCGCCGCGTTCGACACCGCTTCACCGACCACGGCGCGCGCCTCGTCCGCGCCCGAACGGGCCTTGATGACCTCGTACACGTGCTTCAGCAGCTGCGCCTCGAGGCGTCGTCGTTCGAGAATGCCGAGCTCGTTCATGAAGTCGTCTCCGAAGGGTGTTTCGACGGTTCGCCGGCGGCGGCCGGCTCGAGGCGATCGGCGCGCCGGTACCAGGCGAGCAGCGCGGGCGCCACCCGTCGCACCAGTGCGTGCAGCGGAATCGGTTCAGGCTCGGTCAGAGCCAGCGCGAGCGCCGTGATCGGCACGCCGTCGACCGCCGCGGCGAGTTCGCGACCGAGCGCGATCGACAGTGCCACACCGCGGCCGTTGCAGCCAGTCCAGGCGTACAGCTCCGGGCCGAGCCGATGGATGTGCGGATAGCGATCCCGGGTCATGCCGATACGACCGCTCCAGACGTGCGTGAAGGCGGGCCGTTCCAGGGTCGGGAACGCCGCCTCCAGCCTGGAGGCGACCAGCCGGCCGACGCGCTCCTCGGCGCCACGTCGCCCGAGAACGGCCCCGCCGATGATCAACCGATGCCGGGCGTCGTACCGGAAGAAGCGCAGATCGGCTCGGGTGTCGGATACCACCTGGCGGCCCGGCACGATGGTTCGGCGCAGGTTCTCGCCGAGCGGCTCGGTGGCCATCTGCCACGAGAGCACGGGCACGATGCTGCGCGAGAGTCGGGGCGCGAGGTCGGGCACGGCGGTGTCGGTGTAGGCGTTGGTCGCGAGCACCAGCGCGTCGCAGTGCACCCGTCCCCGGGGCGTCTGGACCAGCCAGCGTGCCGAACACGGCCGCGTGATCGCGCCGGTAGCGCCGCCGGAGCGCCGCGGCACGCGAGCGCTCGCCCGACCCGATGGATGCGCGCGCTCTCGGATATTCGGTCTTTCTCCGGGCTTTATTCCAGCTGGCGCGTTCCGGAGGAAATTCGGACGTCGTCGCTGCATTCGCGTCGATCGAGCAGCTGCTGGTTCGGCGTCGGTTCGACGATCAGCTCGACCGGGCTGCGAGCCACCCGATGGCCGCGAACGCCACCAGCACACCGAACCACTGCCGGGGAACCAGCAGCTCCTCGAAGACCAGGCGGGCGAGGACGATCGTGACGACGCCGAACATCGAGGCGGTGACGGTCGCGAAGGCGGCGTCCGGCAGGACTCCCGCGCCGAACACCATACCCAGGGCCAGCACGTCCATTGCCGCCATCAGCACGATGAGCGGCCAGGTGTCGCGCGGCGGCAGCCGCAGTCCTCCGGTGCCGAGCATGAAGAGCCCGACGGTCAGCAAGGCAACCGCCCGGGTGACCACGAGGACCAGGAACGGATCGCCGCTTGCCGACAGATGCTGGCCCGAGGAAAACGTCAGCGCGTAACCGATCGCCGCTGCGGCGGCCCATCCGATCACGACTCGGCGGCTGAATGCGGCCTCGCCGGCGGGTGTGCCGGATGCCACGAGGGCGATGCCGACGATGACCACCGCGATCGCGAGCCAGGAAGCGACTGACACGCCTTGCCCGGCGAGCGCCGCCAGACCCACCGTCACGACCGGATAGGCTGCGGTGATCGGTGCGACGAGCCGTACCGGCCCGGCCGCGAACGCGCGGTACAGGGCGTAGTTCGCGAGCGCGAACAGCACCCCGACTCCGAGGCCGGACCAGAGGTTCATCGATCGCTCCGCGATAATCACGGTCCCACCGGGGTCGGCGACGATCGCACGCCAGACGCCGAACGGGAGCATCAGCACCAGTCCGACCGTGAACACGCCGGCCAGGCAGGCAGGGATGTCGGCGCGACGGCTCACCGTTCGCACGCACAGGTCGTGAACACCCCAGGCGAGGGCCGCGAGCAGTCCCATGCCGAGCGCGAGCACTAACCGTCAACGCGTCCGATGGATCGCCTGACCCCTTGGCGCGGCGTTACCGGATACCGACCATCCATCAGTAGCTGCCCCTCACCCGCGCCTTTGCGGGGTCGAAATGAGGAAACGCGACCACGGTCGCTTCAAGCCGCTTCTGCTGCCCGTCGAGCTGCCCGACGTCGAGCGCGGTACCGGGTTCGGCGTGGGTCATGTCGACCCTGGCCAGCGCGATGACCTTGCCGAGGATCGGCGACTTCACCGCCGACGTGATCTCCCCGACCTGCGCGCGACCGGCCCTCACGCAATCCCCGCTCGAGGGAACGGTGCCGCCGGCGAGGTCCAGCCCCACGAGCTTCCGCTGCGGGTGCTCCTTTCTCTGCAACAGGACCTCCCTGCCGACGAAGTCGTCCGGTTTCGTCTTGAGTGGCACGGTGAAACCGATACCCGCCTCGTAGGGGTCGGTGCGATCGGAGAACTCGTAGCCCGCGAAGATCAGCCCTGATTCGATCCGCAGCATGTCGAGCGCCGCGAGCCCGAGAGGCAGCATGCCTAGCGGCTCGCCAGCGGCCCAGATGGCGTCGAAAACCTCGGTGGCATCCTTCGGATGGCAGAACACCTCATAGCCCAACTCGCCCGAGTAGCCAGTCCGGCTGACCACCACCGCCGGGCCGTGAAAGTTTTCGATGCGCGCGATGCTGAGGCGAAACCAGCCGAGTTCCGCGACCGTCGGCTGTGCCGGCGGCGTCCAGATCACCCGCTCGAGAATCTCGCGCGAGAGTGGCCCCTGAACGGCGACGTTGCAGAGCTGATCGGTCGAGTTCCTCACCCAGGCGTTCAGGCCATGCTCCGCGGCGAGCTCGCGGAGCGCGATGCCGGAGGCATCGTTGCCGCCGATCCATCGGAAGTTGTCGTCGCCTAGCCGAAACACGGTGCCGTCGTCGATCATGCCGCCGTGCGGGTGGCACATCGCGGTGTAGACGACCTGTCCGACCGCGAGCGTCTTCATGTTGCGCGTGACGCCGAGTTGCATCAGCTGCTCGGCGTCGGGGCCCGTCACCTCGTACTTCCGGAGCGGGGAAAGGTCCATGATGGCTGCCCTCTCGCGACACGCCCAGTACTCGGCGAGCGCGCCGTGGTTGGTCATCGTGTTCGCCAGCCAGTAGCCGTTGTACTCGAGAAAATCGCGGGTATGCCGCGCGAAACAGGCGTGAAAGCCCGTCTCCTTCGTGTCTTCCACCTCTGCCTCCGGGGTTCGGCGCCAGCCGATCGATCGCTTGAAGAGCTCCTTCTCGCCGTACACGCGCACCTGCACGTCGGTCGGGTTCCAGCCGTTGGCCGGATCCACGTCGCAGGGGCAGGCACTCGACACGCACACCAGGTCCGACAGGGCCCTGAGCAGAACGAAGTCCCCCGGACGCGACCAGGGGTCGTCCATCAAGATCGCGTTGCCGTCGTCGAGCAGCGTGTTGAAGAAGAAGTTGATCGCGGGCCAGCCGGCGCGCGGGCGCACGCCGTAGGCGTCCAGCTCGCGATTGATGTTGTCGCTGCAGTTCACGTGACCGGGGTAGCCGAGGTCCTCGTAGTAGCGCGCCGTGCAGGCGAGGCCGAAGGTGTCGTGACGCCCGCAGGTGTCCTGCACGACCTCGACGAGCGGCTCCATGTCGTTGGAGAAGTACTTGGAGAACAGTCCGGGCGCCGGGTAGAGCGAGCCGACCAGCGAGCGCGTCGTCGTCGGATCGATGTCGTGTTCGAGTCCCTTGTCCAGCGCGCGCTGGCTGAAGGCCTGGAAGTCCGAGCATTCGCGCCCCTGAACGTCCATGACCTGGATGAACTGGCCGCGCTTCACCGCGTAGGCGAATGCGTGCCCCGGCGGTACGTTCTCGTCGAGTACCGCGTCGGCCAGAGGGTCGGCGGCTACGCGTCGCTCCTCGGGTGCGCGAGCTGTCACGCGCTCGATGAAGAGCACCACGTCGGTAGCGGTGTCCTGCTCGTGGGCGCACATGGGTGTCGCGACGGCGGCGACGATGAGCAAGCCTCCTGCGGAGGCGGTTAGCGAGCGAAGCTCTCCGGCGCGGGAATCGGCGTCGAACAAGCGAACGGCGTCGGCACGCTCGACGTCGAACCCCGCGCGCGTCAGCGCCGCGAGCACCCGCGCGCCCGACGCGCCGCCATGACGCAAGGTGCGGGCGAGCGTACCGGGGCCGATGCCGTCGACACCGAGCGCCCCGGCATCCGATCGTCCGTCCGGCAGGAAGAGCGCGAGTTCCACCGCCTGCAAGCCCTCGACGTCGAGCACCGAGATCCGATCGCCCGCCTCGAGTTCGACGGCGCGCGAGCCGCCAGCCGGGATGGGATGACGCTCGACGTTGTCGGGCAGTACCGGCATGCCGGGAACGCGCACGCCGTTCCGGCTGAACGGCGCGACGAAGCGGGCGGTCGCCCCGCCCACTCTGTCCGAGGCGGCGCCGGCCACGGCGGAGGAACGCCCTGCGATGCTGGTGGTCATGGCGTTCCGTGGAGGAGAGAAGCGGTCAGGAAGTCAAGCCGAGGAGTCGCGAGCGTTCCGCACCCCAGCGACCGATCAGGTGGTCGACGGTCAGGCCCATGAAGGCGACGCACAGGCCGAGCACGAGGCCCTTGCCGACATCGGTCGAGGACAGCGCCCGCTGCATCTCCTGGCCGAGATCCTGCGTGCCGATGAAGGCGGCGATGATGACCATGAACAGGGAGAACATGACGGTCTGATTGAGCCCGATCATGATCGTCGGCACCGCCATCGGCAACGAGACGTTCCAGAGTGTCTGGCGTCGTGTTGCGCCGGACATGTCGGCCGCCTCCAGCAATTGCGGCGGCACGCCGCGCAGCCCCTCGATCGTGTAGCGCGTCATCGGCACGAGTCCGAATACCACGACGGCCGCTATGGCAGCGACGTCGTTGACGCCGAACAGCATGATCACCGGAATCAGGTAGATGAAGCTCGGGAAGGTCTGCATCGTGTCGCAGGCCAGCAGTACCCGGTTCGCGCGTCCTTCGTCGCGGGCCGCCCAGACCCCGAGCGGGAGCCCCACCAGAGAGGCGAGCAGTACCGCGAAGCTGACCATGTAGGCGGTGATCATCGCGCGATCCCACCAGCCGGACAGCGCGATCGAGCCGACGAAGCCCGTACAGGTCAGTGCGCTGCGCCACCCGCCGACGCGCCAGGCAACCCCCGCGACAAGGGTCAGCACCGCGCCGGTCGGCAGCCAGAGGTAGGCATCGCGCATGGGGATCAGCACGTCGCGGATCAGAAAGGATCGGATGGCCAGGGTGACCGGGTCGACGACGGTCAGAAACGCGTCCATGACCGCGTCCAACGGCTTCGAGACCGAAAAGGCGTGCTTGCGAGAGATCTCGGCGAGGAGCGGAACCACCTGCGCCAGCAGATAGAGCCCGACCATCAGCAGGGCCCAGATCACGAGCAGTCGATGGCGCGCGAACCACGAGGTGCCGCGACTGAAATGGGCCGGCTGGCGCCGCGCCCAGGCCTTGGACAGACGGTCGAGCATGATCGCGAGCAAGACGATGGTGATGCCGATCTCGATGGAGCGACCGATCTTGAGCGACTGCAGCAGCTGAAGCAGCTTCTGGCCAAGCCCCGGCATGCCGATGAAGCTCGCCAGCACCACCATGGCGAGCGACTGCATGATGACCTGGTTGACGCCCACCAGGATTTCGCGCCGCGCGGTCGGCACGCGGACGTGACGGAGCAACTGCCAGCGGGTCGCCCCGCACATCTCGCCGGACTCCACGATCTCGGGCGGCACCTGGCGAAGCCCCAGCAGCGTCATGCGAATCATCGGTGGCACGGCGAAGATGATCGTGACGATGGCGCCCGACTTCGGACCGACACCGATGAACACGACCACCGGGATCATGTAGGCGAAGTGCGGCAGGGATTGGGCGATGTTCAGCATCGGGCTCAGGACACGCTCCACCCGTCTGCTCTTCCACGAGGCGACGCCGAGCGCGAGGCCGAGGCCGACGGCCAGTGGCACCGCGACGACGATCACGGACATCGTCTCCATCGTCCATTTCCACTGGCCCATCAGAGCGACCCAGACGAAGGTGCCACCGCCAAGGAGCGCGAGCCGCCAACCGCCGAGCCACCAGCCGAGGCAGGCGGCCGTCGCTGCCACCGCGCTCCAGGGAATCGGCTCGAGGTTCGGCCAGCGCCGCTTGCCGTAGAGCAGGTTCGCGGTGATGTCGAGCAGCCACTCGATGCCGCTCGCACCGGCGCGGGTCACGGCGAGGAATCCGAGGTCGTCCTTGACGAACAGGAACAGCCGATTCAGTGCGTCCGCGAACGGCACCACCAGCGCGGCCGGCCAGCGCACGAGCGCTTCGGGCAGCCATGGCTTGAGCACCACCAGGGCGATGGCCAGTCCGATGAGCACCAGTCCGATCGCGCTGGCGCGTGCCGGATCGTTCAGGGCTGCCACGAGGCCAGTCGGTCGCCGCACCGCACCCCGCGTGGCCGGATGCACGGGCCGCGTCGCGATGTCGGGACGCACACTCACGCCGCGGATCGATTGACGTCTGTCGTGCCGAGCAGTACGTCGAGCGCGCGAGCGCGCGACAGCCTCCCGATGCAGTTGCCATCCTTGTCGACGACCGCGAACTGCTCGCGGTGCTCGTCGACGAGGCGTCTGGCCAGCGCGTGAATGGAGTCGTCGGCCATGACGGGACTGCCGTCGGGCACGTCACCGCCGCTCAGCGGCTCGACCAGCGCGCGGGCGTGCACGACACGCGCGCCGTCGACGTCCTCGGTGAAGCGCGCGACGTAGTCGGTGGCGGGGGCGAGCACGATCCGGTCGGGGGAATCGACCTGCTCGACCACGCCGTCCTTCATGATCGCGATACGGTCGGCGAGACGAAGGGCTTCGTCGAAATCGTGAGTGACGAACACGATGGTCTTGCCCAACAGACCCTGCAGGCGCACGAACTCGTCCTGCATGTCGCGTCGGATCAATGGGTCGAGCGCCGAGAACGGTTCGTCGAGGAACCAGATGTCCGGCTCGATGGCGAGGCTTCGGGCGATCCCCACTCGCTGTTGCTGGCCACCAGACAGCTCTCGCGGAAAGTAGTTCTCGCGCCCGGCGAGTCCGACCAGTTCGATCACCTGGAGGGCACGCTCGCGTCTGGCATGTCGGTCCTGACCGCGCATCTGCAGCGGAAAGGCGACGTTGTCGAGCACCGTGCGGTTGGGCAGCAGTGCGAAGTTCTGGAACACCATGCCCATCTTTCGACGGCGCAGCTCGATGAGCCCGCGCGTGTCCAGCGCACGCAGATCCTGACCGTCCACCGTGATCTCGCCGGCCGTCGATTCGATCAGCCGAGAGAGACAGCGGAGCAGCGTCGACTTGCCGGAGCCCGACAATCCCATGATGACGAGCATCTCGCCGGGTGCGATGTCGAGGGATACGTCACGTACGGCGGGGATGTAGCCCGCCGAGCTGATGGTGCCGAAGTCGGGGTTGCCCCCCTGCGCCGACAGCCAGCGTTCCGGGGCGTCACCGAACAGCTTCCACAAGTGCCGGCAACTGATCAGCGGCGTGGTGTTCAGAGCTTCGTGCATGGGTGGCTCGCCGATGGCGACTTCGTGGTCAAACGAAGAGGGCGACCGTCATCGGTCGCCCTCGCGAGGAACGAGCAGGTCCGCGAGGGACCCGGTGCGCTAGTTCACCCAGGGCTTCCAGACAGCCTCGTTGGCACTGAGCCACTCGCTCGCCGCCTCTTCCGGCTCCATCTCGTCCACGTCGACCAGCTTTGCCATCTCGGCGATCTGAGGGTTCGTGAACGAGATCTTCTGCAAGGTCGCGAACGCGTCGGGCCAGGTCTCCTCCATCCCCTCCCAGGCGGCCTTCTTCAGGTAGCCGTTCGGCGGGTTGGCGCAGTCGTAGGTCGCATCCGGGTTGGGCCCGAGCGTCGGATCCTCCGCGCAGCCCGCCTCGTACTCGGGGAACTCGACGAAGGCACCCGGGTAGACCGCCTCGATGAAGTTCGGCGTCCAGTTGAAGAGCACGATCGGCTCGTTGCGCTTCTTCGCCGCGGCAAGCTCGGCCCACAGGGCGCTCGCCGAACCGGCGTTCACGACCTTGAAGTCCATGCCGAGCGCGTCGACGCGTTCCTGATCGTGCTTGAGCCAGTCGACCGGACCCCCGAGAAAACGACCGGAATCACCGGTCTCGGGCGTGGCGAACAACGCACCGCAGGCGTTGAGTGCCTCCCAGTCGGGGAGTCCCGGGCAGAGTTCGGCGACGTGCTCCGGATACCACCAGTCCTCGCGCGTCACCGCATCGTGATCGCCCGCATCGACGATCCCGCCCTTCTCCATGGCCGCGTCGAACGACGCGCCGAACGCGCCCTCCCACACTTCCATCTCCAGCGCGACGTCACCGTTGCGCACCGCCTCATAGACCGCCTGACTGTCGGTGGACACGTACTCGACGTTGTTGCCCATCCCCTCGAAGATCTGCCCCACGACGTTGGACATGACGACCTGCGAGTTCCAGTTGTGCACCGGGATGATGATCGGCTCGTCGGAGTCCTGAGCGGTCGCGGACGTCGAGGCACAGATCGCTAGGGCCGCGACGACCAGCGAAAGCGGTCGCTTGCGAAAGCCGGCATGCGGCACGGGGGGCGTGGAAGACATCGATCTTCTCCTGGATGTGGAAGGCGCCGGCCGTGAACGACGTGCGCCATGAATCGAGAAATCGTGGAACGCGCACGTAAATACTACTGCCAACCTCACCGACAATGCCACCTGAAAATTCATGCAGGGAAAGAGACATTCCCCTGTTGAAACGTCACGGCCCCGGTGATACGGTCGTTCCGCCCCTGTTTCCTCGAATGCGGTTGACGCGATATGTGCGGGATCGTCGGTCTCTATCTCAAGAACGAAGCCCTGTTCGGACAGCTGGGCGCCCTGTTCAAGCCGATGCTGGTGTCGATGACCAGCCGCGGCCCGGATTCGGCCGGCGTGGCGATCTACCGCGATCCGGTCGGCGACGGGGAGACCAAGTTCTCGCTGGCCCACGACGACCTGTCGCACGACTGGGCATTGCTGGCCACGGCACTGGGCGAGGCGCTGCATGCCCGGGCGCGGGTCACGCAGCGCGACACCACCGCCCTACTGGTCACCGATGCGGACGAGTCGGCCGTGAGACGCTGGTTGATCGACGAGGCGCCCGGCGTGCGACTGGTCGGCAGCGGCCACAGCGTGGAGATCTACAAGGAGACCGGACTGCCCGAAGACGTCTACCGGCGCTTCGATCTGGAAGGTGCACAAGGCCGGCACATGATCGGTCACACCCGCATGGCCACCGAGAGCGCGGTCACCACCGCCGGCTCCCACCCGTTCGCCACCGGTGCCGACCTGTGCCTGGTGCACAACGGCTCGCTGTCCAACCACAACCGCCTGCGCGAGGAACTCAAGCGCCGGGGCGTGACGTTCGGCAGCGAGAACGACAGCGAGGTGGCCGCCGCCTACCTGACCTGGAAGCTGCGCAACGGGGTGCCGCTCGCACAGGCGCTGGAGCACGCCCTGCAGGACCTGGACGGCTTCTTCACCTTCTGCGTCGGCACCGCCGACGGTTTCGCGGTGCTGCGCGACCCGATCGCCTGCAAGCACGCGGTGCTGGCCGAGACCGACGACTGGGTCGCCATGGCGACCGAATACCGCGCCATCGCCACGCTGCCGGGCAGCGAGGGTGCGCGCATTTGGGAGCCGAAGCCGGCCACGGTCTACAGCTGGGGTGCGGGGGGCCTGGACGTGGGATCCGTGGACGTGCCGCCGGTCACCGTGCGTCCGGCCACCGAACGCGCCGCCGCGGGAGGCGTGCATTGAACACCTCCCCGGCGGCAGGTAGCGGTGAGGCGGTGTCCGCGAACACCCTCGACCTGCAGGCGCTCGGGCTGCGAGATGTGAACCGCACCCTGCACGGCGCCTGCGCGAAGGCTGCCACCGGTGGCAACGAGACGCACTGGAGCGTGACCAACCCGATGGGCCAGCACGCCATCGCCTGCGGCCTGGATCAGGAGCTCAACGTGGAGATTCGCGGCCATGTCGGCTTCTACTGCGCCGGCATGAACCAGCACGCCGAGGTCACCGTGCACGGTCACGCCGGCGTCGGGGTGGCGGAGAACATGATGAGTGGCACGGTGCGCATCAAGGGCAACGCCAGCCAGTCGGCCGGCGCCACCGGGCACGGCGGGCTGCTGGTGATCGAGGGCGATGCCTCCTCGCGCTGCGGCATCTCGATGAAGGGCATCGACATCGTGGTCGGTGGCTCGGTCGGTCACATGTCCGGGTTCATGGCGCAGATCGGCCACCTGGTGATCTGCGGCGACGCCGGCGAGGCGCTGGGCGATTCGATCTACGAGGCGAAGCTGTACGTGCGCGGCTCGGTGGAGAGCCTGGGGGCGGACTGCATCGAGAAGCCGATGACGGAGGCGCACCTCGCCACGCTTGCCGATCTGCTGCAACGTGCCGGCATGGACATCGATCCCGGCGAGTTCCGCCGCTACGGCTCGGCCCGTCAGCTCTACCACTTCGATATCGACAAGGCGAGCGCCTACTGATGGACCATCCCGACGACGGCCAACCGCCCGGCTCGCCTCCGCGAGCGATACCTCGCGCCTCGGCCACCTTCGACGAGTACACGATGTCGGAGATCCGCCGGGCGGCCAGCACCGGCATCTACGACATCCGCGGCGCCGGCGCCAAGCGTGCGTTGCCGCACTTCGACGACCTGCTGTTCCTGGGGGCATCGATCTCGCGCTATCCGCTGGAAGGCTATCGCGAGCGCTGCGGCACCGAGGTGACGCTCGGCGACCGCTTCGCCTCGAAACCGTTGCAGTTGCAGATCCCGATCACCATCGCAGGCATGAGCTTCGGCTCGCTGTCCGGGCAGGCCAAGGAGGCACTCGGGCGCGGAGCGAACGCTGCCGGCACCTCCACCACCACCGGCGACGGCGGCATGACCGACGAGGAGCGCGGTCACTCGAAGCTGCTGGTCTACCAGTACCTGCCGAGCCGCTACGGCATGAATCCGGTGGACCTGCGCCGTGCCGACGCGATCGAGATCGTGATCGGTCAGGGCGCCAAGCCCGGTGGCGGCGGCATGCTGCTCGGCCAGAAGATCAACGAACGTGTGGCCCGCATGCGCTCCCTGCCGCAGGGCATCGACCAGCGCTCGGCCTGCCGGCATCCGGACTGGACCGGGCCGGACGATCTGGAGATCAAGATCCTGGAGCTGCGCGAGATCACCCATTGGGAGAAGCCGATCTTCGTCAAGGTCGGCGGTTCGCGCCCCTACTACGACACCGCCCTGGCCGTGAAGGCCGGTGCCGACGTGGTGGTGGTCGACGGCATGCAGGGCGGCACCGCCGCCACCCAGAACGTGTTCATCGAGCACGTCGGCCAGCCCACCCTGGCCTGCATCCGTCCGGCGGTGCAGGCGCTGCAGGAGATGGACATGCACCGGAAGGTGCAGCTGATCGTCTCGGGCGGCATCCGCAACGGGGCCGACGTGGCCAAGGCGCTGGCGCTGGGCGCGGACGCGGTCTCGATCGGTTCAGCCGCCCTGATCGCGATGGGCGACAACGATCCGGTGCACGAGGCCGAGTACAACGCGCTGGGCACCACCGCCGGCGCCTACGACGCCTGGCACGAAGGGCGCGATCCGGCCGGCATCACCACCCAGGACCCGGAGCTTGCCGCACGGCTGGATCCGGTGCTCGCCGGACGGCGGCTGGCCAACTATCTGGGCGTCATGACGCTGGAGGCGCAGACCATCGCGCGCGCCTGCGGCAAGAACCACGTGCACAACCTGGAACCCGAGGACCTGTGCGCGCTGACGGTCGAGGCCGCCGCCATGGCCCGCGTGCCGCTGGCCGGCACCGGCTGGATTCCCGGTACGCCGATCGGCTAGTCTGCCCCCTTCACAGCGCATCCCGCCGGGGCAGCGCCGGCCGAACCGCTCACCGTTGCACGAGGACCCGACCGGCCATGACCCAGGATCTGCAGAGCTACGCCGAGGCGCGCGGCGTGAAGTACTTCCTGTTCAACTTCACCGACCTGTTCGGCACCCAGCGCGCCAAGCTGGTGCCGGCCGCCGCTGCAGGCGGCATGCAGAAGTCCGGAGCCGGATTCGCAGGCTTCGCCGCCTGGCTGGACTTCAATCCGGCCCACCCGGACATGTTCGTCAAGCCCGACCCCGCCACGGTGATCCAGCTGCCCTGGAAACCCGAGGTGGCCTGGGTGGCCGGGGACTGTTGGATGAACGGCGAACCGGTCGCGCAGGCGCCGCGCAACGTGCTCAAGCGCCTGATGGCCGAGTCGGCCGAGCGCGGCATGCTGATGAAGTCCGGGGTCGAGCCGGAGTTCCACCTGATCAACGCCGATGGCAGCGACATCTCGGATGCGCGCGATACCCAGGAGAAGCCCTGCTACGACCAGTCGGCGGTGATGCGTCGCTACGATGTCATCGCCGACATCTGCGGCACCATGAGCGAGCTCGGCTGGGGCCCCTACCAGAACGATCACGAGGACGCCAACGGACAGTTCGAGATCAACTGGGACTTCAACGATGCGCTGACCACCGCCGACCAGCTGTGCTTCTTCAAGTTCATGGTCAAGTCGATCGCCGAGAACCACGGCCTGCGCGCCACCTTCATGCCCAAGCCGTTCTCGCACCTGACCGGCAACGGCTGCCACGTGCACGTATCCGTGTGGAGCAACGACGGCGAGACCAACCGGTTCGGCGACGACCAGGGCGAACTGGGCCTGTCGGACGAGGCCTACCACTTCATCGGCGGGTTGCTGGAGCACGGCGAGGCGCTGGCAGCGATCACCAATCCGACGGTGAACTCCTACAAGCGCATCAATGCAGCCCCCACCCTGTCGGGCGCGACCTGGGCGCCCGCCTCGATCACCTTCGGCGGCAACAACCGCACCCACATGATCCGCATTCCGGACGACGGCCGCATCGAGCTGCGCCTGCCGGACGGGGCGGCCAATCCGTACCTGCTGATGGCGGTGATCCTGGCCGCCGGCATGGACGGCGTGGATCGCTCGATCCCGCCCGGCGAACGGCTGGACATCGACATGTACACCCAAGGGCACACGGTGGTCGATGCGAAGCAGCTGCCGATGAACCTGCTCGACGCCCTGCGCGCCTACGAGGCCGACGAGCGGCTGAGTTCGGCGCTGGGCGAGGAGTTCAGCCAGGCCTACCTGAAGCTCAGGCGCGAGGACTGGAACAAGTACGCCCGCACGCTGACCTCGTGGGAGCGCGAAAACACACTCGACTGCTGATCCGTTCCCTCCCCACCGCCTGATCCACCCCACGCCCCGATCACCACTGGAGGTACCCGCTCTTGGAAGCCGAGATCGCACGACTCACCGAGGAGCTCGCGGCGCTGACCGCGGCGAGCGGCGCGACGAACACGATGTTCGCCGAGACCTACTACTACCTCAGCATTCCGCTGATGGTGCTGATCCATGTCGGCTTCCTGTCCTACGAGATGGGCGCCTCGCGGCAGAAGAACGTGCTGGCCTCGGGCATCAAGAACATCCTGGCGTTCGCCTTCCTGGTACCGGCGTTCTACTACGCCGGCTGGTTCGTGTACTGGGCCTTTCCGACCGGATTCAGCATGTCGACCGGCTTCTTCGAGATCAGCGGCTGGGACTACGCCGTCGCCGCCGCCAACCCGGCCGGAGAGGTGATGGGGCCGAATCTTGCCGACAACGCCACCGGCGTGTTCTGGGGCGCGTTCACGCTGTTCGCCGCCACCACCGCCTCGATCATGTCGGGAGCGGTCATCGAGCGCATCCGGCTGTTCGCCTTCATCGTGCTGGCTATCGTGCTCGGCACCTTCGCCTGGGTGTTCGCCGCGGCCTGGGGCTGGCACGCCGACGGCTGGCTGGTGCAGAGGTTCGGCTATCACGATTTCGGCGCGGCCGGCGTGGTGCACATGGTGGCGGGCTTCTTCGCCCTGGGCGTGCTGATCAACCTCGGCCCGCGCATCGGCAAGTTCAACCCCGATGGCAGCGCCAACCACATCGCCGGCCACAGCATGCCGATGACGCTGGTCGGCCTGATGACCATCATCGCAGGCTTCTGGGGCTTCCTGATGGCCTGCGCGATCGTGCCGGGCGAGGCCTGGTCCTGGTCGGCCACCGAGTTCACCTCGATCTACGGCACGCCGATGACGCTGTCGGCGCTCACCTTCAACATCCTGATGGGCTTCGCCGGCGGCATCATCGGTGCCTGGGTGACCACCCGTGACCCGTTCTGGATGATGTCCGGCGCGTTGGCCGGCATCATCTCGTGCGCGGCGGGGCTGGATCTGTACTGGCCGCCGCTGGCCTTCGCGATCGCCTTCGCAGGGGCGGCCTTCATGCCAGTGGCGGCACGCTTTCTGGAGAAGCGCGGCATCGACGACGCGGTCGGAGCCGTCACCGTGCACGGCGTGATCGGGCTGTGGGGCGTGCTGGCGGCCGGCATCTTCGCCGCCGGTTACCCGGCGATCCAGGGCGATGCGGGCAGCGTGCCCGTCATCAGCCTGACCGGTCAGGCGATCGGTGCGCTGGTGATGATCGGCTGCGGCTTCGTGCCCGGCTACCTGCTGTCGCTGCTGCTGCGCATGTTCGGCATGCTGCGCGTGCCGGAGGCGGCCGAAATCGCCGGCCTGGACATCGTCAAGGTGCCCGCCGTGGCCTACCCGGAAAGTCTGAACGGCGGAGGCCGACAGGCCTCTCTCGACACCGCCTCCCCCGCTCGCTAGTCGCGTTCGACGCAACCATCAGGAGATCCCCATGGGCTCATCACTTCCCGAAGCATCCTGGAACGCCATCGAAGGGGTGTACTACACCGGCGCGGGCGGTGCCTGGGAGCCGATCTGGCTGTTCGTCTCGATCGGCCTGTGCGGACTGGCGCTGGTGCTGGGCATCGCCCACGAGCGCCATGCGTACAAGCGCATCGAGACCGAACGCCACGGCCGCACCTGATCGTCCGGAGCCGGTCCGCCGGCCCCGTCAGCCTTCCACCCCACCCTTCGTCAAAGGACTTCCGACATGACTGCCAGCTGGCGCTTTTCCACCCTCGCCGACCGTCACCGCGGCATGGGCTCCGAGCTCGAGGACTGGAGCGGCATGGGAACGGCCTGGTCCTACGACAAGGACCAGACCGAGGAGTACATGGCGATCCGCACCAGGGCGGGTTTCATGGACGTGTCGGGGCTGAAGAAGGTCCACGTCACCGGCCCGCACGCCTCGCACGTGATCGATCGCGCCACCACCCGCGATGTCGAACGGATCTCGCCCGGGCGCGCCTCCTACGCCTGCATGCTCAACGATGCCGGCAAGTTCATCGACGACTGCGTGATCTATCGCATGGGCCCGAACAGCTTCATGGTCGTGCACGGCTCGGGCGAGGGTCACGAGCAGCTGACCCGGGCGGCGATGGGCCGCGACGTGTCGGTGCGCTTCGACGACAACCTGCACGACATCTCGCTGCAGGGTCCGCTGGCGGTGGATTTCCTGGAAAAGCATGTCGAGGGCATTCGTCACCTGAACTACTTCGCGCACATGCCCACCCGCCTGTTCGGCCGGCCGGTGACGCTGTCGCGCACCGGCTACACCGGCGAGCGCGGCTACGAGATCTTCTGCCGCGGCCAGGACGCGCCGCACATCTGGGACACCCTGGAGGCCGAAGGGGCGCCGATGGGCATCATCCCCACCCGCTTCACCACGCTGGACTGGCTGCGCGCCGAGAGCTACCTGCTGTTCTACCCGTTCGACAACTCGGAGATGTACCCGTTCGAGAACGACGTCACCGGCGACACGCTGTGGGAGCTGGGACTGGACTTCACCGTCACCGAGGGCAAGGTCGGTTTCCGCGGTGCCGAGGAACACTACCGGTTGAAGGGACGCGAACGGTTCAGGATCTACGGGCTGAAGCTGGACGGCGAGGAGCCGGCCGAAGAGGGTGCCGAGGTGCTGCGCGGCGGCGAGAAGGTGGGGGTCGCCACCATCGGCATGTATTCGCCGCTCAACGAGCACAACGTGGCGATCGCGCGCCTGCCGGTCGACTGCGCCACGCCCGGCGTGAAGCTTGCGGTCAGGAACTCGACCGGTACCATCCCTTGCGTGTCCGCCGAGATGCCGTTCCACGACGTCGACAAGGAACGGCGTACCGCCAAGGGCTGACGAGAGCTGACGAGAGCTGATCATGCGCATGTCCCGCATCGAACCCTCGATCCGCAGCCGGCCGGTGTACGGCACGCTGAGTCCGGCCAGTGCCGCAGGCCATCTGTGCGTCGCCGATGCGCACGGCGGCGAAGCCGTGCTCGACCTGTTCGCGAACGCCCCCGCGGGCTTCGCGCAAGCTGCCGAGATCTGCTATGTGCCGGGCGCCACCGATGAGGCTGCCGATCGCACCGAGGCGTTGCGTGCGCTCGGTACGGCCCGGTTCCACACCAGCCCCAGCGTGTTCGCCCTGCTGCCACGCCTGGCCCGCCAGTTCGAACGCCTGCCGATGGGCACCCAGGTGTACCTGGCCGGCAGCGAGAGCCTGATCGGCCTGGCGATGATGACCGCCATGCAGGCGGGACTCGATCATCAGGCCGTGCAGACCGAACACCGCGGCACGCTCGCCCGGCGCGTGCAGTGCGTGCACTGCAAGGGCATCACCGAGAACGTGACCACCCAGCCTGCGACCTGCGACCATTGCGGACTGCTGCTGCTGGTGCGCGATCACTACTCGCGCCGCCACGCAGCCTTCCAGGGCGTGAACATCAACGCCGAGGATCCGGGCGAGGTGCCCCCGAAGGAGGAGATCTTCCCATGAGCCTGCACGGTGCCATCGATGTCGTGGTCAGCGACGTCGTCACGCTCAACGAGCTGATCAAGCGCTTCCACTTCACACGCCCGGACGGGCAGCCGTTGCCGGCCTTCTCCGGCGGCTCGCACATCATCATCGAGATGCAGGACGGCGACACGCTGCGGCGCACGCCGTATTCGCTGTCGAGCTCCCCGTTCGACACCACCGACTATCAGGTCAGCATCCGCCGCGATGATGCCGGCCGCGGCGGTTCGCTGTACATGCACCGCGACGTGACGCCCGGCACGCCGATGCGCATCTCGCCGCCGTCCAACCTGTTCTCGCTGGACAAGCGTGCCCCCAAGCACCTGATGCTGGCCGGAGGGATCGGCATCACGCCGTTCATGGCGCAGAGCGCCCAGCTGGCGTTCACCGGCGGTCGGTGCGAGCTGCACTACGGCGTGCGCAGCCGGGCCATCGGTGCCTACGTCGACGAGCTGTCGACCCGGCTCGGCACCCGCCTGCACGTGTACGAGGATGACGCCGGCGAGCGCATGGACCTGGACCGACTGCTGACATCGCAACCGACCGGCACGCACCTGTACGTGTGCGGGCCGACACCGATGATCGATGCGGTGCTTTCGAAGGCGCGCGAGCACGCCTGGCCCGATGCGCACGTGCACCACGAGCACTTCGCCAAGGCGCCTCCCGGCGAGCCGTTCACCGTGGAGCTGCAGACTTCGGGCAAGACCGTGCAGGTCGGTGCCGAGCAGTCGATGCTGGAGGCCATCGAGGCGGCCGGCGTCGATGCGCCCTACCTGTGCCGCGGCGGCGCCTGCGGGCAGTGCGAGACGCGCGTGCTGTCGCACGACGGCGAGCTGCTGCACGAGGACCACTGGCTCGACGACGAGGAACACGCCGCCGGCGAGAAGATCATGCCCTGCGTGTCACGCTGCCGCGGCACGATCGTGCTCGAACGCTGAGCGCGCCGCCGTCACCGTCGTCCTCGCACCCGACACTCTCGCACCCGACACCCTCCAGCCGCTACCCGTGTAGCGCCCGACGAGTTCCACGATCGATGGCCACACCCGCCTCCGCCCTGCCGTTCCGCGACGAGACCTTCCGCGAGGACTTCACGTTCCGGAACTCGCCGGAGACGGTGCGCCGCGCGCCGTTCCCGTTCGAGCGAGACAGCTACATGTACGCGGTGAACATGGAGCTGCACCGCGACGGTCGACCCGGCACCGCCTTCGAGCAGCCGATCGATGTCGACGAGCACTACGTGGCCGAGATGCGCGACCGGGCACTGGTGCTGGACGAGGATCCGCTGCGCTGCCAGACGTTGCCGCACATGACGCTGGCCGGCTGGGACGTGCTGGAGCTGATCATGACCTCCAAGGCGGACAGCTATCCCGAGTGGTTCTCGCTGACCCGTGACGGGGATCGCTGGCACTGGATCAATCGCCCGCTGGGCATCGAGCAGCGGTTCACCTTCGGTGACGAGACCACCCTCCCCTACGGGCCGCTGGAATACATCACCCGTCAGGCGCAAGGGGATTTCTGCGTGCTGGACGAGCGTCAGGGCAACCTGTGGATGGATGCCGGCATGGTCACCACCCAGGCCGACTGGTCGCTGGACTTCGATCTGGGCATGAACTTCTTCGAGTGGCACGCACCGGTGCCGCTGGCGCACGAGCTCGGCATCTTCGAGCGCGCCCTGAAGTACCTGCGGGCGGTGCAGCAGGCGAATCCTGCCCGGCGCCTGAACTGGACCATGACCGTCAACCCGCGCCTGGACACCAGCCCGGAGAACTACCACGTGTGGGGACCGGAGAACACCCACATCGCGCCCGACAACGTCGCCGACAAGCTGTTCCTGCGCATCGAGTTGCAGAGCTTCTGGCGCCTGCCGCGCTCCAACGCGATCCTGTTCCCGATCCGCTGCTACTTCCTGTCGATGCGCGACCTGTCGACGGTACCGAAGTGGGCGGCGCGCATGCACCGGGTGCTGCAGACGCTGCCGCCGGAGCTGGCCACCTACAAGGGGCTGGACAACTTCCGGCAGACAGCGATCGACTGGCTGGCGCAGCACGATGACGGGTCGCCGACCAGCGAGGGTCCGTTTCCCGACGAACCCCGGCGTTGACGCGGCCTGGCTCCGGCCCGGTCGGAGCGCCTCGTACCGGTTTGCGTGCCCGGCTCAGTCGGCAGGCATGTGGTACCCGGGCGTCGACAGCGACAGCTCGCGCTCCTCGTCGGACATGCCCTCCGCGATCGACTCGAACAGCGGCGACGACAGGTAGCGCTCTCCGGTGTCGGGCAGCATGCACAGGATGGTCGTGCCGGGGTCGGACCTTCGGGCGATGTCCATGGCCACGGCGAAGGTCGAGCCGCCGGAGATGCCCGTGAAGATGCCTTCCTGACGCGCCAGCTTCATCGACCACTCGATGCCGCGCGCCCCGTCGACCGGCGCGAGTTCGTCGTACAGCGCCTCGTCGATCGCCTCCTGCAGGACCCGCGGAATGAAGTCCGGTGTCCACCCCTGGATCGGGTGCGGCTCGAAGGCTGGGTGGCTGCCGGCAGGCGACCCGTCCTCGGCGCGTTCCTGCGCCACGCCGCTGCCCAGCAGGGCCGCGTTCACGGGTTCGCTGAGCACGATGCGCACCTCGGGGCGCTCGCGCCGCAACACCCGGGCAACCCCTGTCACGGTGCCGCCCGTGCCGTAACCGGTCACCCAGCAATCCAGCCGGACACCTTCGAAGTCGACGACGATCTCACGGCCCGTGGTCCTCTCGTGGATGCGGGCATTGGCGTCGGTCTCGAACTGGCTGGCCAGGAACCAGCCGTTCGCCGCGGCGAGTTCCCGGGCCTTCCTGACCATGCCGAGACCCTTCTCCGCGCGTGGGGTGAGCACCACGCGCGCACCGAGAAAGCGCATCAGCTTGCGGCGTTCGATCGAGAAGCTCTCCGCCATCGTGATGACCAGCGGGTAGCCCTTGGCGGCACAGACCATCGCCAGCCCGATGCCGGTGTTGCCGCTGGTGGCCTCGATCACCGTCTGGCCGGGCGCAAGCTGCCCGCTCCGCTCGGCCTCCTCGATGATGCTCACCGCCAGTCGATCCTTGACCGAGGCTGCCGGGTTGAAGAACTCCGCCTTCACGTAGATCGTCACACCCTCGGGCGCGAGCCGGTTGATGCGGATGCACGGCGTGTTGCCGATCGTGTCGAGAACGCTGTCGTGGAGCCTGCCGAGGCCCGCGGTGCTTCGACCGCCGGTATCGAGATCTGGATCACTCATGCTTCACCTCTCTTGAATCCGCGGGAATCGGACGAACGGATCGACGACATCATGAACCGGTATCGGCGGCGGTCAACCGATCGATGCACGAGTAGGCGCCTGCGGAAGCGCTGATCATGCGTGCACTCGATCGCCCGCCGCAGCGCGCCACGGCAGCGCCCGCTCGGTCACGCACACGATGACGAAGGCCAGTGTCGGCAACACGGTGAACCCCGCCACCAGCGCGGTGACGCCGCCGTCGTAGCCGCGCCCCACCAGCCAGCCGAACGGCAATGACAGCAGCGTGGAGGCCGAGCCGACCAGCGCCGCCCCCAGTCCGGCCATGCGGCCCAGGGGCTCCATCGCCAGGGCGTTGAGGTTGCCGAACAGCAGGCCCATGCCGCCCAGCACCACCAGCAGCCACGGCATGAACAAGGCGAACGGCGGTACCCCGCCCGAGGCGATGGTCACGATCAGGAACAGGCTGGAGGCCGAGGCCATGCCGACGAGTGCCAGGCCTGCCATGGCACGCATGCCGAACCGGTTCACCAGGCGTGCGTTGAGCAAGGATGCGGCACCGATCGACAGGGCGGCGATGCCGAACCACAGCGCGAACCGAGACCCGGCGCCGTAGGTCTGTTGGAACACCTGCTGTGCGGAACCGAGATAGCCCAGGAAGGCCCCGAAGGTGCACCCGATCGCCAGCGTGTAGCCGGTCGCGGTCCGGTTGCCGATGAACTGCCCGAGCCCCTGACGCAGCGCCGACATCGACAGCGAGCGCCGGTCGCCGATCGCCAGCGTCTCCGGCTGCCTGATGGCGAACCAGCTCCAGCCGAGCAACGCGAACACCAGCAGCGCCACGAACGTGGCCCGCCAGCCGCCGGCCAGCATCACCAGCTGACCGACGGCGGGCGCCACGGTCGGCACGAAGATGAAGATCGCCATCACGATCGACATGATGCGTGCCATGGCCCGCCCGGAGTGGCCATCGCGCACGATCGCCAGCGTCACGATCCTCGGTGCCGAGGCGCCCACGCCCTGCAGGACGCGGCCGATCAGCAGCACCGTGAAGCTGGTGGCGAACGCCGACAGCACGCAGCCGAGCACGAAGATCGCGAAACCGGCATGCATGGCCGGTCGACGCCCGAAACGGTCGGACAGGGGACCTGCGAACAGCTGACCGATCACCAGCCCTGCGAACAGCATCGACACCGACAGCTGCACGTCGTTGGGGTGCGCCACGTCCAGTTCGGCACCGATCCGGCTCATGCCCGGCAGCATGATGTCGGTGGACAGGGCGACGATCGACACCAGCACCGCCATCAGCGCGATGAACTCGCGGATCGGGAGCGTGCGGCGGCCGGTCGATGGTGACGCGCTCGACACCGGCCTCAATCCATCGGCTCGGAACGCTTGACCTGCTGGTGGCTGTCCTCGTCGTGCCCGCGCTGCCAGTAGCCGCTGGTGTAGCGCTGCGCGCTCTCCAGCCGCCGCTCCTCGATCAGCCAGCGACGCAGCTCGCGCACCGTACCGGTTTCGCCTGCGATCCACACCGAGGGCGTGCCGGAGCGCCAGGGCAGCGCGCGCACGGCATCCGCCAGCGCGCTCCCGCCCGCCCCGGGGTGCGGGTTGACCACCCATTGGAAGGTCATGCCGACAGGGGCTGCCAGCGGACGCCTGTCGGCATCGTCGATGACCTCCAGCACGACGTGACCGGTCGCATCGGCGCGCAGGGCCCGCAGGTTGGCCTCGATCGCCGGCAGCGCCGACATGTCGCCGGCGAGCAGGAACCAGTCGGCCTCCTGATCGACCAGCTTGACGCCGCCCGGTTCGGTGAGCCCCACGCGGTCGCCGGGTCGCGCCGCCCGTGCCCAGCGGGTCGCCGGACCGGGGGCGTCGTGCAGCGCGAAATCGATATCCAGCTCGTCGACGTCCGGCCGGAACGCCAGCACGGTGTAGGTGCGCTTGACAGGCTTCGGCCCCTCGCCGGCCAGCGAAGCGGCATAGGACGCCTCGTCCTGCCCGTCGTGCGGCAGCAGCAGCTTCAGGTTCGCGCTGGCCCGGTCGGACGGGTAGCCCTTCATGGCCTCGCCGCCGAACGTGATCCGCAGCAGGTTCGGGCTGCGGTACTCGGTGCGCACGACCGAGGCCAGGCGAGCGGCGGCCCGGCGGTTGCTGGTGGTCATGAATCGTTCTCGTGTCGTGCGGGTGACGAGTATGGCGTGCCGTCACGCCGGTGGGCACATCCGGCACACGGCTGCACGTCGGGTGGGTAAGCTGCAGGCATGTGCGCAGGAGAACGCCGATGGCGCTGCAGGACGACGGACGCTGCCCGTGCGGCACCACCACCTTCGCCATCGATGGCCCGCCCCCGTTCCGGGCATTCTGTCACTGCACGATCTGCCAGGCGTACAACGGCGCCCCGTACGCCGCCGAGCTGATGCGCAGCCTGCGCCGGCCGGCTCGTCCGGACGCGTGACAGGCACGTGGCGGTCGCGTGGCCCGCTCGACCGAATGGTGAAATGGACACTCTCGCGCCGCGTCCCCGACGGCCGGCAGGCTCGTTGCTAGGCTCGGGTGATCATCGCGGGCATCCGGCTCGCGACGCGTTCGCCGGACGATGCCCCCCATGACACGAATCACGAGCACGCCTTCCCCGACCACCGTTCGTCGCGCGTCGAGCGCCACTACCGGGCTGGTCCGCACCCTGGTGGTATCGGCGAGCCTGATGGTCGGTGTGGGACTGAGCGGCTGCCAGACGCTGCAGAACGAGGACGGCAGCATCACCAGGACCGCCAAGGGCGGTGCCATCGGGGCGCTCGGAGGGGCTGCCATCGGGGCGGCGACCAACGGCCGCAAGGGTGCCCTGATCGGGCTCGGCGTGGGCGCGCTGTCGGGTGGTGCGATCGGCAACTACATGGATCGCCAGCAGAAGACGCTGGAGGCCGAACTGGCCAACTCGGGCGTCACGGTGACCCGCGAGGGCGATAACCTGCGCCTGAACATGCCCGGCAGCCTGACCTTCGACACCGGTTCCGCCACCGTGAAGCCGCAGTTCGACGCGGTGCTGAGCGACATCTCCAACGTGCTCGGCGAGTTCGAGAAGACGCTGGTGGACGTGGTCGGCTACACCGACTCGACCGGCTCGGACGCGACCAACCAGAGCCTGTCCGAGCAGCGGGCGCGCAGCGTCGCCACGTACCTGTCCGGCAACGGTGTGGTCGCCGAGCGGCTCGCTACCGGCGGTCGGGGTGCGAGCGATCCGATCGCCAGCAACACCAACGCCGCCGGCCGCGAGCGCAACCGACGCGTGGAGATCGTGCTCGAGCCGTTGACGCGCTCGTAGGCCGGATCGGGCAGGACCGGACAAGCGCTACGGAGTACCGTGTCGCCCTACCCAGGGGGACACACACCATGAGCGAGACGAACCGATTGCGCGACAGCCTCGACGATGCGGACCTGCTGCGCGAGTCCGCACCGGTCGCCGGCCGGTGGCTGGACGAGGCGACCAGCGGCGAGCGCTTCGAGGTATCCGACCCCGCCGACGGTCGGGTGATCGCCTCGGTGCCGGACTGCGGCGTCGCCGAGATCCAAGCGGCGATCGATGCCGCGGAAGCCGCCCGCCACCCCTGGGCGGCCCGCACCGGCAAGGAACGCGCGGCCATCCTGCGCACCTGGGCCGACCTGATGATCGGCGCAGCCGACGACCTGGGGCGCATTCTCAGCAGCGAAATGGGCAAGCCGTTCGCCGAGGCGCGTGGCGAGATCCTGTACGGCGCCTCCTTCGTGGAGTGGTTCGGCGAGGAGGCCAAGCGCGTCTACGGCGAGACCATTCCCGGCCACCAGCGCGACAAGCGCCTGTTCGTGCTGCGCCAGCCGATCGGAGTGGTCGCCTCGATCACGCCGTGGAACTTCCCGAATGCGATGATCGCCAGGAAGGTCGCCCCGGCGCTGGCGGTCGGCTGCGGCTTCGTCGCCAAGCCTGCAGCCGAGACGCCGTTGTCGGCGCTGGCGATGGCGGTGCTGGCCGAACGTGCCGGCCTGCCGCTCGCGCTGTTCAGCGTGCTGCCCGCCACCGACGCGGCCATGGTCGGCCAGGCATTCTGCAACAGCCCCACGGTCAGGAAGATCACCTTCACGGGCTCCACGCAGGTGGGCCGCATCCTGCTCGGCCAGTCGGCCGACACCATCAAGCGCGCCTCGATGGAGCTCGGTGGCAACGCACCGTTCATCGTGTTCGACGATGCCGACATCGACGCCGCGGTGGACGGCGCGATGATCGCCAAGTTCCGCAACAACGGCCAGACCTGCGTGTGCGCCAACCGCATCTACGTGCAGGACGCGGTCCACGACCGCTTCGCCGAGAAGCTTGCCGAACGCGTGCGCGGCCTGAAGGTCGGTGCCGGGCACGAGGACGGCGTGGACGTCGGGCCGTTGATCAGTACGGCGGCCCTGGACAAGGTCGAGGCCCACGTGGCCGATGCGCTGGAGCACGGCGCGACGCTTGCGACCGGGGGCAGGCGCCACGAGCGCGGCTCGACCTTCTACGAGCCCACGGTGCTGTCCGGCGCGACCGACGACATGCTGATCGCCTCGGAGGAGACCTTCGGTCCAGTGGCCGCGCTGTTCCGGTTCGACGATGTGGACGATGTGATCAGGCGCGCCAACGACACCATCTTCGGACTGGCCGCCTATTTCTACGCCGCCGACCTGAACCGCGTGTGGCGCGTGGCCGAAGCGCTGGAGTACGGCATGGTCGGGGTGAACACCGGGCTGGTGTCGACCGAGGTGGCACCGTTCGGCGGTGTCAAGCAGTCCGGCCAGGGGCGCGAGGGTTCGCGGCACGGCATCGAGGACTACCTGGAGATGAAGTACGTGTGCATCGGGGGCATGGGCGAGGCATGAGCGAGGCACGAAGATCGCGCGGGTGGCGTGCCCGGACGCGGCGACGGCGGGCAGCGTCCGCGTTCGGTGAAGGATGACGACCCGCACCGCCCGCCCCCCTCGGGCGCAGCCCTGGCCCCGTTCCGCACCCCGGACTTCAGGAACCTGTGGTTGGCCAACCTGTCGTCCAACTTCGGCGGGCTGGTGCAGGGGGTGGGTGCCGCGTGGCTGATGACCTCGCTGACGAGTTCGGCCTCGATGGTGGCACTGGTGCAGGCCTCCACCACCCTGCCGGTGGTGATGCTGTCGCTGCTGTCCGGGGCGGTGGCCGACGGGTTCGACCGCCGCCGCGTCATGCTGGCAGCGCAAGGTTTCATGCTGGTGGTGTCCATCCTGCTCGCCGCCTGCGCCTGGCTCGGCTGGCTCGATCCCTGGTCGTTGCTGGCGTTCACGTTCCTGATCGGTTGCGGCGGCGCGCTCAACAACCCGTCCTGGCAGGCCTCGGTCGGCGACATGGTGCCGCGCGACGACCTGCCCGCGGCGGTGACGCTCAACAGCGTCGGCTTCAACCTGATGCGCAGCGTGGGTCCGGCCGCGGGCGGTGCGATCGTGGCGGCCGGTGGTGCGGCGGCCGCCTTCGCGGTCAACGCGGCGAGCTATGCGCTGCTGATCGGCACGCTGCTGCGCTGGCGCCCCGGCACCTCGGCCAGCCCGCTGCCACGCACCCCGCTCGGCTCGGCGATCACCGAGGGGCTGCGCTACGTGGCGATGTCGCCCAACATCGCCAAGGTCATGCTGCGCGCCTTCGCGTTCGGTCTGACCAGCATCGCGGTGCTGGCGCTGCTGCCGCTGGTGGCGCGCACCCTGGGCTCGGGGTCGGCCCTGACCTATGGTGTGCTGCTCGGCACGTTCGGTGCCGGTGCGGTGGCCGGTGCATTCGGGCTGGCACACCTGCGCGAACGGGTGTCGAGCGAGATGCTCGCGCGCGGCACGTTCACGGGCTTCGCGCTGTGCGCCACCGTGCTGGCAGCCGCGTCGAGCCCCTGGGTCGCGGGGCCCGCCCTGATGCTCGGCGGCGCGTGCTGGGTCATCGCGCTGTCCACCTTCAACGTCACCGTGCAGCTGTCGACGCCGCGCTGGGTGCTGGGACGGGCGCTGTCGCTCTACCAGATGGCCGCCTTCGGCGGCATGGCGTCGGGCAGCTGGCTGTGGGGGCACGTGGCCGAGGGGGCGGGACTCGGAAACGCGTTGCTGTGGGCGGCCCTCGGCATGCTGGCAGGAGCCTTGCTCGGCCTGCGCGTGCCGCTGCCGGACCGAGCAAGGCTCGACCTGGATCCCCTGAACCGCTGGCAACGGCCGCACGTGGAACTCGACCTGCGTCCGCGCAGCGGCCCGATCGCGATCACGGTCGAGTATCGGATCTCCGTAGCGGACACCGACACCTTTCTCGACGTCATGACCGAGAGGCGCCGCATGCGGCGGCGTGACGGCGCACGGCGGTGGGCGCTCGCCCGGGACATGGAACAGCCCGAGCGCTGGACCGAGAGCTACCAGATCCCGACCTGGACCGAGTACCTGCACTACAACGAGCGCGCCACCCGCGAGGATGCCTCCATCGGCGACCGGCTGCGCGCCCTGCACGCCGGCGAGGGGTTACCGGTGGTCCACCGCATGATCGTGCGCCGGGCCGGGCCCGCGCAGCCGGATCCGGTACCGAGGGTTCCGCTCGACATTCATTGACGACGAAACCGGTGCAGGCCGATGGCGACGCCGGTATACTGACGCCCATGCGCAGGCAGCCTTCCATGAATCTCGACAACCCGAGCCATCCGGAAGCCTGCTAGCGCGCAAGAATCGAACACCTCGAACGCACTGGACAGGCCGCACACGCGGCCTTTTTTGTGCGCGTGACAAAGACGGCAACAACACGGGAGACACACGTGACAACTTTCACCGGAGCCGACCTGCTGGCACTGGGCGTCGAGCAGGGGCCCCGGATCGGCCAACTGCTCGCCGCCATCAACGCCTCGCCTCACAGCCGTGAAGAGGTGCAACGCCTCATCGACGACACGCGGCCGCCGCCGGCGCTGCCGATGGTCGACGGCCGTGATTGCGCGTTCCACATCGACGCGGGCACCGATGACGAGCGCCGCAACGTGGAGGCCGTCAAGGCGACGATGACCGAGGTGCTGCGCACGCCCGTGGCCGTGCGCGGCCTGGTCATGCCCGACGCCTGCCCGGCGGGCTCGATCGGCACCATCCCGGTCGGCGGCGTGGTCACTCTCGACAACGCGATCGCCCCGGGCATGCACTCGGCCGACATCTGCTGCTCGGTGATGATGACCGAGTTCGACGGTGTCGAGCCGCCGCAGCTGCTCGACGCGATCGGACAGCTGACGCACTTCGGCCCGGGCGGGCGCGGTGAGCGTGCGCTGGATGCCGCCGCACTGGTCGAACGCCTGGCGCAGCGGAGCCCGCTGCTGGACACCGCGCAGATCCGCCACGCCATGGCCGATCACCTGGGCACGCAGGGCGACGGCAACCACTTCGCCTTCGTCGGCACGATGGCGTCCAGCGGCCGCACCGTGCTGGTGACGCACCACGGCTCGCGCAAGCCCGGTGCATTGCTCTACAAGGCCGGCATGCGCATCGCCGAGGGCTATCGGCAGAGACTGTCGCCGCAGACGCTGAAGCAGAACGCCTGGATTCCGGCCGACAGCGAGGACGGTCGCGTGTACTGGTCGGCCCTGCAGGCGATTCGCGAATGGGCGCACGCCAACCACCGTGCGCTTCACGACGGTGCGGCGCGGGACACGGGTGCGCAAGCGTCGGATCAGGTCTGGAACGAGCACAACTTCGTGTTCGAGCAGGACGGGCTCTACCACCATGCCAAGGGGGCGACGCCGGTGGATCCGGCCATGGTGCCCGGCAGCGACGGGCGGATGCTGGTGCCGCTGAACATGGCGGAGCCCGTGCTGGTGATTCGCGGAACCGGCAAGAGCTCGTTCGCGCCGCACGGCGCAGGGCGCAACATGAGCCGCTCCGCCTACAAGCGCCAGCTGCAGGCCGACGGCATCGGCGAGGCGCAGGCGCTGGCCGAGCAGACGGCGGGGATCGATGCGCGCTGGCACTGCGGGCTGCCCGACGTGTCCGAGCTGCCCGGTGCCTACAAGTCGGCCGCCGCGGTGCAGGAGCAGATGCAGCGGTTCGGCCTAGCGGAGGTGGTCGATCGCGTGATGCCGTACGGCTCGATCATGGCCGGTGACTGGGAGCACGACGCGCCGTGGATGAAGAAACGGCGCGACAAGCGTGCGGCGAACGCGGCCTGACGGCGGTCTGACGGCTGACCGGCAGCGGACCGACGTTCAGCGGTACTTCGTGTCCAGCGCGTTCATCGCCTCGACGTGGTCGGCCGACCGGCCTGCGGGATCGAACGTGCACGTTCCCGCGCACCGCGAACCGCCGCGTCGAGTTCCGCCGCACCGCACGCGGGCGCGAACAGGTCCCCCTGCATCTCCACGCAGCCCTGATCGCGCAGCAGGGCGTACTGCGATTCGTCGCTCACACCGGCGGCCATCACCCGCATGCCGAGACCGCTGCCGAGCCCGACCACCGCTCGCAGCACGGCGCGGACCTCCGGATCGGTCCCGAGTTCGGCCACCAGCGAGGCATCGATCCTCAACCGGTGGAACGGCAACCGGCGCAGCTGATCGAGCGAGGCGCGCCCGGTACCGAAGTCGCTCATCGTCAATCGCACGCCGTGCAGGTGCAGGCCGTGCAGGGTCTCGCCGATGATCTCGTCATCCTGCGACACGCCCGACTCGGCCATCTGGATCTCCAGGCGCGCCGGCGCCAGACCGCTCGAGCGCAGCGCCGCGGCCACATCCTCGACCAGCACGCCGTAGCCCAGGTGGGATGCCGAGACCTGGACCGCCACCGGCAGCCCGGATGACCAGGACGCGGCCGCACGGCAGGCGTGTTCGAGCACCCGCTGCCCCAGACGCCGCACGAGTCCCGTTCGCTCGGCGACCGGCTCGACGCTCTCGCGCTCCATCCGACCCCGCTCGGGATGAGCCCAGAACGGCAACGCCTCGATGCCGCTGATCTCACCGGTACCGGCATCGACCCGCGGCTGCCAGCACAACGAGAACTCGTCACGCTCGAACGCCTTGCGCAAATCGTCCTCGAGCGCACCGAGTTCCCGAACCTCGATGTCCATGCCGGGCTCGAACAGCACCACCGTACCGCGTCCGGCACCCTTCGCCCGATACATCGCCAGATCGGCGTGCTGCAGCAGGGCATCGGCATCGCGACCGGCCTCCGGAGCGATCGCGGCCCCCACGCTGGCACCGATACGCAACTGTCGACCGGCGATCTCGTACGGTGCGGACAGCGTTTCCACGAGGCGCATGCCGAGCGCATGAACCGCCTCCCGGGTCTCCCGTTCGGGCAGCACGACCGCGAACTCGTCACCGCCCAGCCTCGCGATCAACGCGGATCGTCGACAGCAGCCGCGCAGGCGATCGGCGACGCTGCCCAGCAGTGCATCCCCCATCGCGTGACCGTGGTGGTCGTTGACGATCTTGAACCGGTCGAGGTCGATGTAGAACAACGCCCCGCTCGGTTCCTCCCTCCGCGCTGCCAGCATCGATGCCAGCCGCTCGTGCAGGCAGGTCCGGTTGGCCAGCCCGGTCAGCGCGTCGTGCCGGGCAAGCCAGGTGACCCGCTGCTCGGCCGCCCGCTGCTCGGTGACGTCCTCGTGCAGCGACACGGTCGAGCCATCAGGTTGCGAGAACACCAGCACTTCGACGATGCGGCCGCAGGGCAGCAGGAACTCGCGCTTGCGCGACCCCCGGTTCCCGCGCGCCGGACGTGGCCGGGCAACCGCGTGCTCGCGCTCCACCGCATCGCTGCTGGCGAAGATGTCGGCAAAGGGGGCGCCCGGGTACCGCAGCCGTTCGGGCAGCCGATACAACTCGACCCAGCGATCGTTCCACAGCCGCAACCGGTCCTGCTCGTCGAACAGGCAGAACCCGACCGGCATGTGTTCCAGTGCATGACGCAACCACCGCGCTTCATCGTCGGTTGCCGAGGCATCGACCGTGACGGGAACGGCGCCAGGTTGATCGGGCAACGGAAGGGCAGGAGCCATCGCGGACGGGGACCCGTGTCGGACAAGCGGACGTGCATCGGTAGCGGCCATCCCCGATCGAACTGTCGGAACGACGACACGGTCCGGCCACGCGTGGTGATCACTGCCACACGGCAATCAGGTGCCTGCCACCGGTCCATCCGGGATCGGCACATCGATTTATCGACAGCGTGCTTGCCGGCAGATTGCAGGCTACCGTGACTGAGGGTAGCTGATGATCGACAGGTAGCGTGCCGGTAATTCGACCAGCCGCTCCGGTCCGTGCGGTGCGTCCGCCTCGAAGAACAGCGAGTCGCCCGGCTCCATCCGGTACAGCGTCCCGGCGTGCCGGTACTCGACGATGCCGTCGATCATGTACAGGTACTCCAGCCCGTCGTGCTGGAAGGTCGGGAAACTGTCCGACGCATCGGTCAGCGTGATCATGTACGGCTCCACGATCACGCCCGAACCGTTCGAGCCCAGGTAGCCGAGCAGCTGGTACTGATGCCCGGCACGCGTACCGCGCCGTTCGCGCTCCACCCCTTCACCCCCCTTCACCTGATGGGCGTGGCGGCTCTGCTCGAAGCGCCGCAGCAGCTGCGAGATCGGTACGCCGAGCGCGTGCGAGATCGCCTGCAACGTCGTCAGCGACGGCGACGTCAGCCCGTTCTCGATCTTGGAGAGCATGCCGACCGACATCGCGGCCCGCTCGGCCAGCTCCGCCACGGTCAGGCCCAGGTGCTTGCGCAGCAGTCGCACCTCGAGACCGATGGCGGTCTCGAGCCGGTTCTCCCCGCCGGTGCGCAACGCGTGCGGGTCCTGCTGCAACCTCACCTGCCCGGGCAGTGCATCGACCGGTACGGGTATACGGCTGCTCATGGTGTGCTCATGACGTGCTCACGTCGAAGGGGGAACGCCGAGCGTGTCCGGATCGCGCCGCCGGGACCAACTCAACCGTTGGCGAGATAGCTCTCCTTCGAGTCGTCCAGCGCCTCCTTCCACGGCGTGTGATGCACCGGTGCCATGGTACCGGTGATGACCGAACGGTAGGCATTGTCACGAAACGTCATGATGCCCTTCTTCTTGTCCTTCTTCCACGCGAAGAACGCCTCGTTGGCGCCGTCCACGTCGAAGTCCGGGTAGTCGGTCTCGCCGATCAGCTCGCGCACGTAGTCGCCCTGGTAGGCGATGGCGCCGTAGTCGTCCTCGATCGCATCCTCGCGGGCGACGCGCTCCCGGACATCGGCCCGCATGGTCGCCTCGTCGGGTAGCGGGATGCGCCCCAGGATCACGTCACGCGCCCACCACGCCTGCGCGTCGAACATGTTGAAGGTGTACCACTGGTCCTGCATGCCCAGGTAGAACAGGTCGGGTTCGGGGATGTACGCCACGCCCTTGTACAGCCCGGCGGTGGCCAGGCGGTTGGCGGTGCGCAGGCGCAGGGCGTCTTCCATGAACGGGAAGTGGTGGCGATAGCCGGTGCACAGGATGATCGCGTCGATCTCCTTCACGGTGCCGTCCTTGAACGTGCAGGTGTTGCCCGACACCGATTGCAGCAGCGGCACCTCCTGCCAGTTGTCCGGCCAGGCGTAGCCCATGGGGGCGGTACGGTGGCTGACGGTGATGGACTTCGCGCCATATTTCCAGCATTGCGAGCCGATGTCCTCGGCCGAGTAGCTGGTGCCCACGATCAGGATGTCGCGCCCCTCGAACTCCACCGCGTCGCGAAAGTCGTGGGCGTGCAGCACGCGTCCGTTGAACCGATCGAGCCCGTCGAAGTGCGGCACGTTGGGGGTGGAGAAGTGCCCGCTGGCCACGATCACGTGATCGAAGTGCTCGGTGCTCTCCTCGTCCTCGATCAGGTCGTGAACGCGTACCGTGAAGCCGGAACCGTCATCGGCACGCGCCACATGACGTACCGCTGTGTCGAAGCGTATGGCGTCCCGCACGCCGGCCTTCTTCACCCGCCCCTCGATGTAGTCCAGCAGCACCTCGCGCGGCGGGTACGAGGCGATCTGCCGGCCGAAGTGCTCCTCGAACGAGTAGTCGGCGAACTCCAGCCCCTCCTTGGGCCCGTTCGACCACAGGTAGCGGTACATCGAACCGTGCACCGGCTCGCCGTGGGCGTCCAGACCGGTACGCCAGGTGTACTTCCACAACCCGCCCCAGTCGTCCTGCTTCTCGTAGCAGACCACCTCGGGCACCTCGGCCCCGGCGTCGCGCGCGCTCTGGAAGGCGCGCAGTTGCGCCAGTCCCGAAGGGCCCGCGCCGATGATGGCGACTCGCTTTCCCGTCATGTGCACTTGCCTGTGGTGAAACGAAGTTGCAAGTTAGTGGATGCGGCGAGAAAAGTCCCGTCTTCGGCGCTCGTGCGCGACGAATGCTCACGCCGTTCCCGCGTGGGCGCGTGCCCGTAGCGCTCGCGATAGGCGGTGCTGAAGTGTGCGGTGGTGGTGAACCCGGTCGCCCGGGCGATCCCGGTGATGTCCAGACCGCTCTGGCGCAGCAGCGCACGCGCCCGCTCCAGCCGCAACCGACGGTAGAAGCGCATCGGGGTGTCGTGCAGCCGATCGGTGAACAGCCGCGTCAGGTGCCGTTGCCCCACGCCGGTGATGCGGGCCAGGTCCTGCAGCGACAGCGGGTCCGACAGGTGCGTCTCCATCGCCCCGATCGCCTCGAGCAGCGGTGCGTGATGGATCCCGTAGCGCTCCACCAGCCCGGCCCGCTGCTCGCCTCCCCCGGGGCGCACCTCGGTATGGTGCAACCAGTCGCTGACCTCGCGCGCCAGCGCCGCGCCGTGGCGCCACGCGATCATGGCGTGCATCAGGTCCAGCGGAGCGGTACCGCCCGCACAGCTGAGCCGCTGCCGATCGAAGACGTACAGCGAGCGCTCCACCACCAGCTCGGGCCAACGCTCCGCCAGCGGGGCGGCGTGTTCCCAGTGCAACGTCATGCGGTGCCCCTGCATCAGGCCGGCCATGGCCAGCACCACCGGGCCGCCGGACACCCCACCGAGCGTGACGCCACGCCGCGCCAGCAGACGCAGCCATTGCAGCACGCGCGCATCGGCGAAGCGGAACGGATCGCCGGCGGCGATCACCAGCATCAGGTCCAGGTCGACGGTCTCGCCGACCTGGGCATCCGCCTCGACCAGCACCCCGCCGGAGCTGCGTGCCGCGGCTCCGGACGCCGGCACGGCGATAGGATGGTATAACTTTCGTCCGGACAGGAGATTGGCCACTCGCAGCGGTTCGGTCACCGAGGCGTAGGACAGCAACGCGAAGCCGTCGATCAGCAGCAACCCCACGCGCAACGGCGTGTCATCCGGGGGTACGGCGACGAACGGGTCCATGCGGGAGGGGGTCAGGTCCTTTTTTCGCAATCATACCGCCGTATACGGAAGTCGGCGGCGGCGGCGATGGGTCACCATGTCCGGGTCAAGCCTCGCTGCCGGCTCCGATCGCATGCGCTACTCCGCCTGGAAGGTTCTCAAGGAAGGTCTCACCGGCCACACCGGCTGGGAGGCCGCCTTCCCCGACCCCGACCCGAAGCCTGCCTACGACGTGGTCATCGTCGGCGGTGGCGGGCACGGCCTGGCCACCGCCTGGTACCTGGCCAGCGTGCACGGCATCACCAACGTGGCGGTGCTGGAGAAGGGCTGGCTCGGCGGCGGCAACATCGGTCGCAACACCACCATCATCCGCTCCAACTACCTGCTGCCCGACAACGAGCCGTTCTACGAGCTGTCGCTCAAGCTCTGGGAAGGGCTGGAGCAGGACGTCAACTACAACGCGATGGTCAGCCAGCGCGGCATCCTGAACCTGGCGCACTCGGATGCGCAGATGGATGCCTACGCGCGGCGCGGCAATGCCATGCACCTGGCGGGTGCCGGCGGGAAGCTGCTGGACACCGCCGGCGTGCGGCGGCTGGCGCCGTACCTGAACATCGATGACGCACGCTTTCCGATCAAGGGCGGCCTGTGGCAGGAGCGCGCCGGCACGGTGCGCCACGACGCGGTGGCCTGGGGATTCGCCCGCGCCGCCTCCTCGCGCGGCGTGGACGTGATCCAGAACTGCGAGGTCACCGGCATCCGCCGCGAGAACGGGCGGGTGGTGGGGGTGGACACCGATCGCGGCCGCATCGATGCGGGCAAGGTCGCGGTGTGCGTGGCGGGCAGCTCGAGCCGGGTGATGGCGATGGCCGGCATGCGCCTGCCGATCGAGAGCCACGTGCTGCAGGCCTTCGTCAGCGAAGGGCTGAAGCCTGTCATCCCCGGTGTCGTCACCTACGGCGCCGGGCACTTCTACATCTCGCAATCGGACAAGGGCGGCCTCGTCTACGGCGGCGACATCGACGGCTACAACTCCTACGCGCAGCGCGGCAACCTGCCCACCGTGGAGGACGTGGCCGAGGGCGGGCTGTCGCTGATGCCGATGATCGGGCGGGCGAAGATGCTCAGATCCTGGGGCGGCATCATGGACATGTCGATGGACGGATCACCGACCATCGATCGCACCGACATACCGGGGTTGTATTTCAACGGCGGCTGGTGCTACGGCGGGTTCAAGGCCACGCCGGCGTCCGGCTACTGCTACGCCCACCTGCTGGCCACCGACACCCCGCACCCGAGCGCCACCGGCTACCGGCTCGACCGGTTCCGCACCGGTCACCCGATCGACGAGCGCGGCGCCGGCGCGCAACCCAACCTGCACTGAGGGGCCCGCACCGATGCTGATCCCGCACCCCCTGCTCGGCCCGCGCGATGCGGCCGAGTTCGTCTATCTCGGCGATGCCGGCCTGCTGGAGCGTCCGGTGGTCGACGACCTCGCCGGTAACCCTGCCATCCTGGGCGACACCGCCACCCTCGACGCCTTCCACGAATACCTGCACCTGCGCACCAATCCGGCCGGCGTGCACCGCGAGCTGTGGTTCCACGAACAGGGCGATCGCAGCTGGCTGGTGGTGACGCGCGACACCGTCACGCACGAGGTCACCGGCTGCGAGCTGGCCACCGATGTCGTGCGGGGCGACGTCGTGCGGGACGGTGCAACCGCCACCGGACCTGCACCGGCATGAGCACCGTCGAGCGCGACCTGCCGCCGGTGCGGTCCGGCGACAGCGAAGAGCGCGAGGCGATCCCGATCGACAGGGCGGGCGGGGATCGCGTCTCCGGTGGCCTGATCGACCGGTCGCGGACGCTGTCGTTCGCCTTCGACGGTCGGCGCTTCACGGGCCATCCGGGCGACACCCTGGCCTCGGCCCTGCTGGCCAACGGCCAGACGCTGGTCGGCCGATCGTTCAAGTACCACCGCCCGCGCGGCATCCTGTCGGCAGGCGTCGAGGAGCCGAACGCGCTGGTGCGGATCGGGCGCGGTGCGCGCATCGATCCGAACGTGCGCGCCACCGTGGCCGAGCTGCACGACGGTCTGGTGGCCACCAGCCAGAACCACCGCGGCTCGCTGCGCCACGACCTGATGGCGATCAACGACCTGGCAGCCCCTCTGCTGGCCGCCGGCTTCTACTACAAGACCTTCATGTGGCCGAAGGCCTTCTGGGAGAAGGTCTACGAGCCGGCCATCCGTCATGCGGCCGGCCTGGGCCGGCTGTCCGGCCTGCCCGACCCCGATGCCTACGACCGTGGCTTCCTGCACGCCGACCTGCTGGTGATCGGTGCCGGACCGGCCGGGCTGGCCGCCGCCCTGGCGGCGGGCGCCAGCGGGGCGCGCGTCATCCTGTGCGAGGAGGACTTCCTGACCGGCGGACGGCTGAACGGCGAGACGCACCGGGTCGACGGGCAGGCCGGGCAGGTCTGGGCGGCGGATGCGACCGCGCGCCTGCACGCCCAGCCAAACGTGCGCGTGATGACCCGCACCAGCGTGTTCGGCGCCTACGACCACGGCATGGTCGGTGCGCTGGAGCGCATCACCGACCACCTACCGATCGCGGCTCGCGACGGCGCCGCACGGCAGATCCTGTGGCGCATCCGCGCCACGCGCACCCTGCTGGCGGCCGGCGCCACCGAGCGCCACATCGCCTTTCCGGACAACGACCGGCCCGGCATCATGCTCGCCGGTGCGGTGCGCAGCTACGTCAACCGGTTCGCGGTCGCGCCGGGACGCCGCACCGCGGTGTTCACCAACAACGACGACGGCTGGCGCACCGCCGCCGACCTGGCGGCGGCCGGCATCGAGATCACCGCGGTCATCGACACGCGCGACGTGCCGCCACCGCTGGACGTGGCCGCCCTGGGCGGTGCGCTGGTGATACGCGGCGGCGCGATCGTGGCCACCCGCGGCAGACGGGCCCTGCACGCGGTTCAGCTGGCGAGCGGGGTGGAGATCCCGTGCGACTGCCTGGCGGTGTCCGGCGGCTGGAGTCCCAACGTCCACCTGTCCTGCCACCAGCGCGGTCGACCGGTGTGGCGCGACGACATCGCCGCCTTCGTGCCCGGCGGCACGCTGCCGCAGGGGATGACGGTGGCCGGTGCCGCCGCCGGCGAGTTCGCCCTGGCGAGCGCGTTGGACGCAGGTCATCAGGGTGCGTTGCAGGCCCTGCACGGACTGAGCGAGGTATCGCTCGACGCCGTCGGTCCGGTACCCGATGCGCGGGACGAACCGACCGGCATCGAGGCGTACTGGCAGGTGCCGGGCAAGCCGGCGGGACTTCGCAAGCCCTGGTCGCGTGCCTGGAACCGTGCCTGGGTCGATTTCCAGAACGATGTGACCACCAAGGACATCGCGCTGTCGGTGCAGGAGGGCTTCTCGGCGAGCGAGCACGTCAAGCGCTACACCACGCTCGGGATGGCCACCGATCAGGGCAAGACCTCCAATGTGCTGGGGCTCGCGGTGCTCGCGCAGGCGACCGGGCGCAGCATCGCCGATACCGGCACCACGATATTCCGCCCGCCCTGGACACCGGTGCCGATCGCCGCCCTGGCGGGACCTGCGAAGGGCGCGCACTTCCGGCCCGTTCGCCACACGCCCAGCCACGCGTGGGCGGTGGAGCAAGGGGCTGCCTTCACCGAGACCGGTGCCTGGCTGCGCGCGCAATGGTTCACACGACCCGGCGAGAGCACCTGGCGCGAGACGGTGGACCGCGAGGTGCTCGCCACGCGCAACGGGGTCGGGGTGTGCGACGTCACCACGCTGGGCAAGATCGATCTGCAGGGGGCCGATGTGGGTGCGTTCCTGGACCGGGTGTACGCGAACACCTTCGGCACGCTCGCCGCGGGCCGCGTGCGCTACGGGCTGATGCTGCGCGAGGACGGCTTCGTCATGGACGACGGCACCACCGCGCGTCTCGGGGATGAGCACTACGTGATGACCACCACCACCGCGAATGCGGTGAGCGTGTTCCGTCACCTGGAATTCTGCCGCCAGTGCCTATGGCCGGAGCTGGACGTGCACCTGGTGTCGACCACCGAGAGCTGGGCGCAGTACGCGGTGGCCGGGCCCCGCTCGCGCGAGCTGATCGCCCTGCTGGTCGACGAGCTGGACGTGTCGAACGAGGCGTTCCCGTTCATGGCCTGCACCACCACCACGGTCTGCGGCGGCGTACCGGCGCGGCTGTTCCGCATCTCGTTCTCCGGTGAACTGGCCTACGAGCTGGCGGTGCCCACCCGCTACGGCGACGCGTTGATGCGTCGCCTGATGAGCGCGGGCGAACCGTTGGGCGTGGTGCCCTACGGTACCGAGGCGCTGGGGGTGATGAGGGTCGAGAAGGGCCACGCCGCCGGCAACGAGCTGAACGGCCAGACCACCGCTGCGGACCTGGGGCTGGGGCGGATGGTGTCGCCGAAGAAGGACTGCATCGGCAACGTGCTGTCGCACCGTGCCGGACTGGTGGATCCGGATCGGCCGGCGCTGGTCGGGTTCCGGCCGGTCGATCGCGACGTGCGCCTGCGGGCCGGTGCGCACGTCATCGTCGAGGGTGCCGAGGTGGTCACCGCGAACGACCAGGGCTGGATGAGTTCGGTCGCGCACTCCCCCGTTCTCGGCCATTCGATCGGCCTGGGTTTCATCAAGCGTGGCGCCGAGCGCATCGGCGAGACCGTGCGCGCCTGCGATCCGCTGCGCGGCGAGGAGCACCGGGTGGAGATCTGCTCGCCGCACTTCGTCGATCCGGAAGGGGCGCGCCTGCGTGGCTGAACACGAACCCCCGCTCGCCGCCACCGAACCGCTGGACGGGCTGGAGCGCCGCATCGGCGCGGTGACGCTGAGCGCGATCGAGGGCCGTGCACTGGTCTGCATGGCGTTCCCGGCGGCACGGCGCGACACCGTGAGCGCACGCGTGTCCGACCGGCTCGGCATCGCCCTGCCCGACATCTCGCGCTGTACGGGCGATGCGATGCGCCTGATCGGGCTGCAGCGCGATCAGGTGTGGTGCACGTTCGCATCGGCAGGCGCGTCGGCGGCGGACGACATGCTTGCCGAACGCCTGGGTGAGGATCACGGCGTCCGCCTGACCGACCAGAGCGGCGGCTGGGCGCAGCTGCGCATCGACGGTGCGGATGCGGTCGCGGTGCTCGAACGGCTCTGCCCACTCGATCTGCACGAGCGCGCACTGCCGGTCGACGGCTGCGCGCGCACGGCGATGGAGCACCTCGGTGTCATCATCGTCCGAACGGCACCGGACAGCTTCGAGCTGCTCACGGCGCGCTCCTCCGCGCACTCGTTCGTGCACGCGCTCGAGACCGCCGCCGGCCACGTGGCGGCCGAGCGGACCCTGACGGGTTCCGGCCCCGTCCCCACCGCACACTGAGACGCACGAGATGGCAACCGTTCAGGAACGCAAGGGCGTCTGGAAGAGCGAGACCAGCGGTCGGCGCAAGGGGCGTGCGCGCGCCACGCCCAAGGGCCGGCAGGTCGATCTGGACGCGCTCGAACAGGTCCGGGGCCTGCTCGGCGAACGGCCGCGTCGCCCCGACCTGCTGATCGAGTTCCTGCACCTGATCCAGGACGCGCACGGGCACCTGTCGGCGAAGCACATCGCAGCCCTCGCCGAGGAGCTCCGGCTGTCGCAGACCGAGGTCTACGAGGTCGCGACCTTCTACGCGCATTTCGATGTCGTCGCCGAGGGCGAGGCGCCGCCGGCGGCGATCACCATCCGCGTGTGCGATTCGCTGGCCTGCGAGCTGGCAGGCGCGCAGGCGCTGAAGCGTGCGCTCGAGAACGAGGTCGACCCGGCGGCGGTGCGCGTGCTGCGCGCCCCGTGCATGGGCCGGTGCGACACCGCCCCCGTGCTGGAGATCGGCCACCGCCACATCGACCGCGCGACCGCGGAGGCGGCGCACGCGGCCATCGCCGCCGACGACGTGCACGCCGTCATGCCGGACTACCAGGCGCTCGCGGCGTATCGCGAGAACGGCGGCTACGTCGAACTGCAGCGCATCCGCGGCGGCGAGCGTTCGATCGACGAGGTGCAGCAGGCGGTGGACGATTCGGGCCTGCGCGGACTGGGCGGTGCCGGTTTCCCGGCGGCCAGGAAGTGGAGCTTCGTGCGCGCCGAAACCGGCACCCGCTACCTGGCCGTGAACGGCGACGAGGGCGAGCCCGGCACCTTCAAGGACCGCTACTGGCTGGAGCGCGAGCCGCACCTGTTCCTGGAGGGCATGCTGATCGCCGCGGCGGCCGTGCAGGCCGAGACGGTGTTCCTGTACATGCGCGACGAGTACCCGGCGGTGCTCGAGATCCTGCGCCGCGAGATCGCCGCGCTGGAGGCGGCAGGGCTTGCACCGCGCGACTACATCGAGCTGCGCCGCGGCGCCGGTGCCTACATCTGCGGCGAGGAGTCGGCGATGATCGAATCGATCGAGGGCAAGCGCGGCCTGCCCCGCCACCGCCCGCCCTACGTGGCGCAGAAGGGCCTGTTCGATCGACCGACGCTGGTGCACAACGTCGAGACGCTGCACTGGATCGCGCGCGTGGTGCGCGAAGGGCCGCAGATCCTGTCGAGCGTGCGGAGGAACGGCCGCACCGGCCTGCGTTCCTACTCGGTCTCCGGGCGGGTGCGCGAACCCGGGGTGAAGCTGCTGCCGGCAGGCTCCACCATCACCGACGTGATCGAGGCGGCCGGTGGCATGGCCGAAGGGCAGACCTTCTACGCCTACCAGCCGGGCGGTCCCTCCTCCGGCGTGCTGCCGGCACGGATGAGCGACATCCCGCTCGACTTCGACACGTTGCAGCCGCACGGCAGCTTCATCGGCTCGGCGGCGGTGGTGGTGATGTCGGAGCAGGACAGCGCCCGCGACGCAGCACTGAACATGCTGCGCTTCTTCGAGGACGAGAGCTGCGGGCAGTGCACGCCGTGCCGCATCGGCTGCGAGAAGGCGGTGCAGCTGATGCAGGCCGAGCGCTGGGACACGGACCTGCTCGAGGACCTGTCGGTGGTCATGACCGATGCCTCGATCTGCGGACTCGGTCAGGCCGCCCCCAACCCGATCCGGCTGGTGATGAAGCATTTCGCGCACGAGGTCGGTGGCTCCGATCATGCGCCCGCCACGCCGGGCTACGGCACCGACACGCCCCCCGCCCCCGCCGCCCCGTTTTCCGGAGAGTCCTCGTGAACATCGCCCTCGACACCGCCGCCATCGACGGCGCGGTCGCGTTCCGCCTGGACGGCGCCGAAGTGACGGCCTTGCCCGGCGAGACGCTGTGGCAGGTCGCGCAACGCGTCGGTACCGACATCCCGCACCTGTGCTGGGCGGACGAGCCGGGCTATCGCAGCGACGGCAACTGCCGCGCCTGCATGGTCGAGGTCGATGGCGAGCGCACGCTGGCCGCCAGCTGCGTGCGCCTGCCGAGCGAGGGCATGGTGGTCAGTACCGGCAGCGATCGTGCACGGCGTGCCCGCGAGCTGGTGATCGAGCTGCTGGTCACCGATCAGCCGCCGCGCGAGCGGGCGCACGATGCCGCCGCCCATTTCTGGAAGACGGTCGATGCCGTCGATATCGGTGCAGGTGGAGATGCCGGGGCCGAAGCCGCTGCCGGGCTCGAGCACAGCCGCTTCCCGCGCATCGCGTTCGACCGGCTGCCCGCCGAGGACGCCTCGCACGTCGCCATGCGCGTCAACCTGGACACCTGCATCCACTGCACGCTGTGCGTGCGCGCCTGCCGCGAGGTGCAGGTCAACGACGTGATCGGCATGGCCGGACGCGGCCGCGATGCACGGATCGTGTTCGACCAGGCCGATCCGATGGGGACGAGCACCTGCGTGGCCTGCGGCGAATGCGTGCAGGCCTGCCCGACCGGTGCGCTGCGCCCGGCCACCGTGCTGGACGAGAACGGTGTCGGTGATACCTCCGTGGTCGACCGGACCGTACGCTCGGTCTGCCCGTACTGCGGCGTCGGCTGCCAGCTGGACTTCAAAGTGCGCGACGAGAAGATCGTCTGGGTCGACGGTGCGCCCGGTCCGTCGAACGAGCAGCGCCTGTGCGTCAAGGGGCGGTTCGGGTTCGACTACATCGCTCACCCGCACCGGCTGAGGACACCGCTGATCCGGCGCGAGGATGCGCCGCCCAAGGGCCTGAACGTCGATCCGGACAACCTGTCGGCCTTCTTCCGCGAAGCGAGCTGGGACGAGGCGCTGGAGGCTGCGGCCGGCGGCATGGCCACGCTGCGCGATTCGGTCGGCGGCCGCGCGATCGCAGGCTTCGGCTCGGCCAAGTGCTCCAACGAGGAGGCGTACCTGTTCCAGAAGCTGATCCGCGCAGGCTTCGGTCACAACAACGTCGATCATTGCACGCGGCTGTGCCACGCCTCCTCGGTGGCCGCCCTGCTGGAGAACGTCGGCTCGGCGGCGGTGACCGCCACCTTCAACGAGATAGAGCACGCCGACTGCGCCATCGTGATCGGTGCCAACCCGGTCGAGAACCACCCGGTGGCGGCGACCTTCTTCAAGCAGTTCGTCAAGCGCGGCGGCACGCTGATCGTCATGGACCCGCGCGGCATGGGCCTGACCCGGCACGCCACGCATGCGCTGCAGTTCAAGCCCGGCAGCGACGTGTCGATGCTGAACGCGATCATGCACGTCATCGTGGAGGAGGAGCTCTACGACCGGCAGTACATCGACGGCTTCACCGAGGGCTGGGACGCCATGGTGGAGCACCTGAAGGGTTTCCCGCCCGAGAAGATGGCGGCGCACTGCGGCATCGATGCCGGTACGCTGCGCACCGTGGCACGCGCCTACGCCCGCTCGCCGGCGGCGATGATCTTCTGGGGCATGGGCATCTCGCAGCACATCCACGGCACCGACAACTCGCGCTGCCTGATCTCGCTGGCACTGATGTGCGGGCAGATCGGCCGACCGGGGTCGGGCCTGCACCCGTTGCGCGGCCAGAACAACGTGCAGGGCGCCTCGGATGCGGGGATGATCCCGATGTTCCTGCCCGACTACCGCAGCGTGGCCGACGAGGGCGTGCGAAGTGCCTTCGCCGAGATCTGGTCGGGTGACCCGAACGCGCGCGCGATCGATCCGCAGAAGGGGCTGACCGTGGTCGAGATCATGGACGCGATCCACGCCGGCGACATCCGGTCGATGTACATCCTGGGCGAGAACCCGGCCATGTCCGATCCGGACGTGGAGCGTGCCCGCGACGCGCTTGCCAGGCTGGATCATCTGGTGGTGCAGGACATCTTCCTGACCGAGACGGCCAACTACGCCGATGTCATCCTGCCGGCCGCGGCCTGGCCGGAGAAGACCGGCACGGTCACCAACACCAACCGCCAGGTGCAGATGGGCCGTCCGGCGGTCGCCGCCCCCGGTCAGGCACGCGAGGACTGGTGGATCACCACCGAGCTGGCGAAGCGCCTGGGCCTGTCGTGGCACTACGCCCACCCGCGCGAGGTGTTCGACGAGATGAAGCGCGGCATGCCGTCGCTGGACAACATCACCTGGGAGCGGCTGGAGCGGGCGGCGGTCACCTACCCGTCGCTGTCACCCGAGGACCCGGGCCAGCCGATCGTGTTCGGCGAGGGCTTCCCGCGGCCCGAGGGGCGTGCGAAGTTCACCCCGGCCTCGATCGTGCCGCCGGCCGAGGTGCCCGATGCCGATTATCCGATGGTGCTGATCACCGGCCGGCAGCTGGAGCACTGGCACACCGGCTCGATGACCCGGCGCACGGTGGTGCTGGATTCGCTCGAACCGGAGGCGAACTGCTCGCTGCACCCGAAGACGCTGCGCCGACTGGGCGTCGAGCCGGGTAACATGCTTGCCTTGTCGACCCGGCGCGGCCGCATCGAGATCCGGGCCCGGGCCGATCGGGCGGTGTCCGAGGAGTGCGTGTTCGTGCCGTTCGCCTACGTGGAGGCGGCCGCCAACACGCTCACCAACCCCTCGCTCGATCCTTCGGGGAAGATTCCGGAGTTCAAGTACGCCGCGGTACGCGTCGAACCCGCCTGACGCCTCGCCCGGTACCATCCGCCGCCCTGCCCGCCAGACCACAGGAACACCGAATGAGCGTCAAGTCCGACATCCAGATCGCCCGCGAAGCGACCAAGCAGCCGATCCGGGAGATCGGCGAGAAGCTCGGCATCGCCAGCGAGCACCTGCTGCCCTACGGTCACGACAAGGCCAAGGTGTCGGCCGCGTTCATCGCCGCCCAGCGCGACAAGCCCGACGGCAAGCTGATCCTGGTCACCGCCATCAACCCCACCCCGGCCGGCGAGGGCAAGACCACCACCACGGTGGGGCTGGGCGACGGGCTGAACGCAATCGGCAGGAAGGCCGCGATCTGCATTCGCGAAGCCTCGCTCGGCCCGTGCTTCGGCATGAAGGGCGGGGCTGCCGGTGGCGGCTACGCGCAGGTGGTACCGATGGAGGAGATGAACCTGCACTTCACCGGCGATTTCCACGCCATCACCTCGGCGCACAACCTGCTCTCGGCACTGATCGACAACCACATCCATTGGGGCAACGCGCTGGGCATCGACGTGCGGCGCGTCGCCTGGCGGCGCGTGCTCGACATGAACGACCGGGCGTTGCGCCAGGTCAACGTGGCGCTGGGCGGTACCGCCAACGGCTACCCGCGCGAGACCGGCTTCGACATCACCGTGGCCTCCGAGGTCATGGCGATCCTGTGCCTGGCCACCGACATCGCCGACCTGGAGCGCCGCCTGGGCGACATCATCGTCGCCTACACCCGCGATCAGCAGCCGGTGCACTGCCGCGACCTGAAGGCCGACGGTGCCATGGCGGTGCTGCTGAAGGACGCCATGCAGCCGAACCTGGTGCAGACGCTGGAGAACAACCCCGCGTTCGTGCACGGCGGCCCGTTCGCCAACATCGCGCACGGCTGCAACTCGGTGGTCGCCACCACCACCGCGCTGAAGCTGGCCGACTACGTGGTGACCGAGGCCGGTTTCGGTGCCGACCTGGGGGCCGAGAAGTTCATGAACATCAAGTGCAGGAAGGCCGGCATATCCCCCAGCGTGGTGGTCATCGTCGCCACGGTGCGCGCGCTGAAGATGAACGGCGGCGTGAAGAAGGACGATCTGGGGACCGAGAACATCGCGGCGGTGAAGAAGGGCTGCGAGAACCTGGCCCGTCACATCGAGAACGTCAAGGGGTTCGGGGTGCCGGCGGTGGTGGCGATCAACCACTTCCACAGCGACACCGATGCGGAGATTGCCGCGTTGCAGGCCGAGGTCGAATCCCTCGGCTCCGAGGCGATCCTGTGCATGCACTGGGCGAAGGGCAGCGCGGGCATCGAGGAGCTCGCCACCCGCGTAGCCGAGATTGCCGACGCCGGGGAGGCGGATTTCCGCACGCTGTATCCGGACGACATGCCGCTGTTCGAGAAGATCGAGACCATCGCCAGGCGGATCTATCGCGCCGACGTGGTGCTGGCCGATCAGAAGGTGCGCGACCAGCTGCGCGCCTGGCAGGAGGCCGGCTACGGCCACCTGCCGGTGTGCATGGCCAAGACCCAGTACAGCTTCACCACCGATCCGGAGCGGCGCGGTGCGCCGACCGGGCACTCGGTACCGGTGCGCGAGGTGAGCCTGTCGGCAGGAGCCGGGTTCATCGTGGTGGTGTGCGGGGCGATCATGACCATGCCCGGCCTGCCGCGCGTGCCGGCCGCCGAGACCATCCGTCTGGACGACGGTCAGGTCGAGGGATTGTTCTGATGACGGTCACGGAAGCGCCGGCCGCCGGAACGTCGGCGGTGGTCATCGACGGCAAGGCCTTCGCCGCCACCGTGCGCGGCAGGGTGGCCGACGGTGTCGCCGCCCTGCGGGCCTCGCACGGCGTCACGCCGGGTCTGGCAGTGGTGCTGGTCGGCGACAACCCGGCCAGCGAGGTGTACGTGCGCAACAAGGGCCGTCAGACGGTCGAGGCCGGCATGAACGGCTTCGAGCACAAGCTGGACGCCTCGGTCGGTCAGGAGGAGCTGATGGCACTGATCGCGCGGCTGAACGCGGATGCCGCGGTGCACGGCATCCTGTGCCAGTTGCCGCTGCCGGATCATCTCGACGAGACCGCCGTCATCAATGCCATCGTGCCCGAGAAGGACGTCGACGGTTTTCACGTCCTGAACGTGGGGCGACTGGCAACCGGGCAGGACGCCATGGTGCCGTGCACACCGCTCGGCTGCCTGATGATGCTGCGCGAACATCACGGCTCGCTGTCAGGCATGAACGCGGTGGTGGTCGGGCGCTCCAACATCGTCGGCAAGCCGATGGCCGCCCTGTTGCTCGGCGACAGCTGCACGGTGACCATCGCGCACAGCCGCACGAAGGATCTGGCGGCGGTGTGCCGCGGCGCCGATATCCTGGTGGCCGCCGTCGGTCGGCCCGAGATGATTCCCGGTGACTGGATAAAGCCCGGGGCCACCGTCATCGACGTGGGCATCAACCGTCTCGACAATCCACCGGGCTCGGAAAAGCCGACCCGGCTGGTCGGGGACGTGGACTTCGCTACCGCCTCGGCGGTGGCGGGTGCCATCACGCCGGTGCCCGGTGGCGTGGGACCGATGACCATCGCCTGTCTGCTGGCGAGTACGCTGGTCGCGTGTTGCCGTTCGGTCGGTGCCGAGGCACCGGAAGGGCTGACCGCCTGAGCGGTTCGTCGGACCCTTCACCGTTCAGGCGGGACACCGTGGCGCATCGTGCGCGTCGCGGTGTCCCGCCGTGCGGTGCGCCTCAGTTGTGGACGGCGGGCAGTTCCTTCTCGAGTGCGAGATCCTGCTCCTTGAGCATGGCCAGCAAGGACGCATCCTGCTGTTCTGCCACGATGGGCATGGCTTCCTTCTCGGCCGCTGCCATGGTCACCTGCTTCGAGTAGGAACAACCGCCCGCGTGTGCGGAACCTGCCATCAGGGCCAGCACGCCGGCGCCGATCATCATCGTTCGCTTCATGGGTTTCCCTCTTGGTTGATGAACCCGGCTCCGGTTATCGCACGCTCGTGGCATGTCCGCAAGGGTTCGTGCAGTTGCAACATCATTGTCGTTACACAGTGTCACGCTGACGTCACACCGTCGCTACACTGACGCGATGGCAGCACGCACGTTCATGATCCAGGGCACCGGTTCCGACGTCGGAAAATCGGTCATCGTCGCCGGCCTGTGCCGCGTGGCGGCGCGACACGGCATCGATGTCGCGCCGTTCAAGCCGCAGAACATGTCCAACAACGCGGCCGTGACGCCGGACGGCGGCGAGATCGGCCGCGCGCAGGCGCTGCAGGCACTGGCGGCCGGCATCGAGACCTCGGTGGACCTGAACCCGGTGCTGATCAAGCCCGAGTCCGACCGGCGCTTGCAGATCGTGGTGCACGGACGGGTGATCGGGCGCCAGGATGCCGCTCACTGGATCGGGCGACGCGGTGCACTGCTCGAACCGGTGCTGCAGAGCCTGCAACGCCTGCGCGCCAGGCATCGGCTGATCATCGTCGAGGGGGCCGGTAGCCCGGCTGAGGTGAACCTGCGACGCGGCGACATCGCCAACATGGGCTTCGCGCGTGCGGCCGACGTGCCGGTCTGCCTGCTCGGCGACATCGACCGGGGTGGCGTGATCGCCGCGGTGGTCGGTACGCGCGCGGTGCTGGACGCAGCGGACGCCGCGATGATCGAGGGGTTCGCGATCAACCGGTTCCGCGGCGATCCGCGCCTGTTCGACGACGGCGTGACGGCGATCGAGAAGGCCAGCGGCTGGCCCTGCTTCGGTGTCGTGCCGTGGCTGCCGGAAGCTGCCCGCCTGCCGGCGGAGGATGCGGTGGCCGCGAGCGTCGAGGCGCAAGGAACCCGCGGTGAGCGGGGCGACCGGGGCGGTCACGGCGCGCGGGCGCCTGCACGGCTGCGCATCGCCGCACCGATGCTGTCGCGCATCGCCAACTTCGACGATGCCGACCCGCTTCGCCAGGAACCGGGCGTGGACTTCCGCTTCGTGCCGCCCGGCCAGCCGATACCGCGCGACACGGACGTGATCCTGCTGTTCGGCACCAAGTCCACGCGTGCCGAGATCGGCTTCATCGAACAACAAGGCTGGCACCACGATATCCATGCGCACGTGCGCACCGGTGGTGCGGTGCTGGGGCTGTGCGGCGGCTACCAGCTGCTGGGCGGGCACATCGAGGATCCGGACGGACACGACGGCGCGCCCGGGAGCACGCGCGGGCTGGGCCTGCTGTCGGTCACCACGCGCATGACGGCACGCAAGGTGGTGCGTCGCGTGAAGGGTCGCTGCGCGCTGGAAGACAGCCCGGTCACCGGCTACGAGATCCACGTCGGTGACACGCACGGTGCCGATCGTGACCGACCGATGCTGCTGCTGGACGGTGATGCCGAAGGCGCCCGCAGCCCCGACGGGCGCATCGAGGGAAGCTATGTGCACGGGCTGTTCGGCGATGACCGCTACCGACGCGCCTGGCTGGCGCGACGCGGTGCCGATACGGCCGGACACGCCGATGCGTACGACTACGGGGCCGGCGTGCAGACAGCGCTCGATGGCATCGCCGATCGGCTGGAAGAAGTGCTGGACATCGACCGGCTGTTCTCGATGGCACGGTGACGTGCGAACCTTGCGGGCATGCCGATACGCACGCTCGACGCCTCCGATGCCGAGGATTTTATCGCCCTGCTGCGGATGCTCGACACCGAGACCGAGTACCTGATGTTCGAACCCGGCGAACGTCCGTTCGATCCGGCTGCCCTGCGTGCCCGGCTGGCGAGCCGGGATCCCACGAGTGGCGCGCTGTACGCGCTCGTGGACCCGTTGTCCGGAACGCGGTCGCGGGCATCCGGGCCCGGCACGAGGGATTCGACGGTGAACGCGGCTCCCGAGCTGCGCCATCCGGACGAGGCGCTCGCCGGGTTCATCGGTGCCCAGCGTCGTCAGGGGCGGCGCAACCGTCACGCGCTGCACCTGGTCGTCGCGATCAGGCAGTCGCACGTCGGATGCGGCCACGGGCGAACCCTGCTCGACGCCGTCGAACGCTTCGCGCGCCGGGAGGGTGTGACCCGACTCGAGCTGAGCGTGATGATCGACAACGTGCGCGCCATCCGGCTCTACGAAAGCGCCGGCTTCGAGCGCGAAGGGGTGCGCCGGCAGGCCGTGCGACTCGTCCACGGCTGGCGCGACGAGTACGCCTACGCGAAACTGCTCGACACGGGCTGAAGGGTGCAAGGACCCGGAGTTCGAGCCGGCCGATCAGTCGCCTGTTGCCCTGGCGTGCTCGATCGTTCTCGCCCGGGCGACCGCTTGCCTCAGGTTGAACCGGATCATCGACTGACCGCCGATGAATCCCGGCAACGCCTCGGTACCGCGCTGCTCGAGGTCATCAGCCGCGACAAGTCCGGATCCGACCAGGGCCTCGATGTCTTCACGATCGTTGTCGGCGTTCGGCGTCGATATCCGTCGTGACCCGCTGACCGGTGTACAGGTGCACGGCCAACCCGCCCGCCAGGTAGAGGCCCACTGGCTGCTCCAGCTCGAGCCTGTGTTGCAGCGCTGCCGGGATACGCCGCAGACCCGGTGCCGATGCCGTATCGCGGCGAAACATCTCGCCGGAACCGTCGGGGCTCATGCCTCGTCCAACCGGGCGTCGAGCAGCTCGCGAAACCTCGGCAGGCTGATCAACCAGCCGAGCCGGACCATCTCGCTCGTTTCCCGCCGTGCCGTGGGATCGTGGTCGATGAAGTCGTCGGCTGCACGTCGCAGGCGGACGGAAGCTTCCACGTTTCGTGGGCGAACCAGCATCGACGCCAGAGGCAGGAGGTTGGCTTCGCGTTCATCGCATACCCTCAAGCGGGTTCCTCGCACGACCAGCGCGCACCGGTCCAGCAATGCCGCTTCGAGGATCCGTGATTCCGACAACCTGCTCTCCTCGCTCGCGTTGCCCGTCAGAAATCGATCCCCTTCTGCGCCCGGATCCCGGCCTTGAACGGGTGCTTGATCTCGCGCATCTCGGTCACGCAATCGGCGTTGTCGATCAGCGCCTGCGGCGCATCGCGCCCGGTGGACACCACGCCGGTGCGCGTGGCACGGGCCCGGATGCCAGCCACCACCGCAGCGGGGTCCAGGTAGTCGTAGCGCAGCGCGATGTGGATCTCGTCGAGCACCACCAGATCGAACTCGCCGTCGCCCATCAGCTCGACCGCCTTGTCGAACGCCGCCGTGGCGGCCGCCACGTCGCGCTCGCGGTCCTGCGTCTCCCAGGTGAACCCCTCACCCATGGTGTGCCAGACCAGCTCGTCGGGAAAGCGGGCGAAGAACTGCTTCTCGCCGGTCTTCCAGGTGCCCTTGATGAACTGCACCACCGCCACCCGCTGCCCCCAGCCGAGCGCCCGGGCCACCACCCCGAACGCGGAGCTGGACTTGCCCTTGCCGTCGCCGGTGTGCACCAGTACCAGCCCGCGACCGGCATCGCCGACCTCGGCCACCTTGGCCCGCTGGCTGGCACGCAGTTCGCGCATGGCCGCGGTGTGCTCGGCCGCGGTACGAGCCGCACCCCCTGCCGGCTCGCCGCCCACGGTCCCGTCCGGCGAAATCGAATCGCTCATCGCGGCCGTGCCCCCCGCACCGTCGGTGCCGTTCAACGCTTCTCGATGCGCCCGTCGGTCATCGGCTCGTACGGACCGGTCTCGACCAGGTAGGCCGCCAGCACTTCATCGAGGCTCGGACCGTAGTCGTACACGTCCTGCGCACCGTCGGCGAACACGTCGTAGCCGTCGCCACCCTTCCTGACGTAGTCGTTGGAGACCAGTCCGTACGTGGCATCCGGATCGATCGGTGCGAAACCGTCAGCACCCTCGACCAGCACCTCGACGATGCGCTCGCCGACAGGCATCGATGCGTCCCAGGCGAAGCTGAGGCCCGCCACCTGCGGGAAGCGTCCGGCCACCTCTTCCACCTCGCTCACGCCGTTCTCCAGCGCGGCGATCACCTGCTTGCCGCTGATGCGGAACGTGGCGAGCGTGTTCTGGAACGGCAGCACGGTCAGCACCTCGCCCATGGTGACCTCGCCCTCGTCGATCGAGGCACGGATGCCGCCCGAGTTCATCAGGGCGATGTCGATGCCCTGGTCCCTGACCCGGGACAGCATCGCGTCCGCGATCAGGTTGCCCATCGCGCACTCCTGGATGCGGCACACCTCACGGTCACCCTCGATCACGCCCGCGGACTGCGCCACCACCCGGGTGCGGATCTCGTCCAGCGGCTCGGCAAGCTCGGCGATCCGCTCGATCGTCGCCTCGTCCTCGACCACCTGGCCGTCGATGATGATCGGGTCGCCGGTGGCCGAGACCAGCGCCCCGGCATCGTCGAATTCTACCGTCAGCTCGCCCAGGTACTTGCCATAGGCGTAGGCCTGCACGATGGCGGTATCGCCCACCATGGTCGGGTACGGGCCGGCCGCATCCTCGTCGGTGTTGGACAGCAGCGTGTTGGAGTGCCCGCCGACGATCACGTCCACGCCGGTGGTCCCCTCCGCCACGCGCTGATCGACCCCGTAGCCCGAATGCGACAGCACGATGATGCGCTCCACCCCGTCGGCGGTGAGCGCATCGACCTCGGCCTGCACCGCCATCACCGGATCGGAGAACGACACGTTCGGACCGGGGCTGGCCAGCTCGCCGGTGTTCTCCGGCGTCAGCCCGATCAGCCCGTAGCGCTCGCCGCCCTTCTCGATGACGATGGACTTCATGATCTCGCCGGCCAGTGCCGGCTCGTCGGCGATGTCGGCGTTGGACATCAGCACCGGAAAGTCGACCATGTCGACGAAGGCGCGCAGCACCTCGGGCCCGTCGTCGAACTCGTGGTTGCCGACCGTCATCGCGTCGTAGCCGAGCGTGTTCATGATCTCGGCGGCCACCCGGCCCTTGTAGTAGGTGTAGAACAGCGAGCCCTGGAACTGGTCTCCGCCGTCCACCAGCAGCACGCCGGCATTGCTGTTCTCGCCGGCGCGCGCACGCGCGGCCTCCACCACGTTCACCAGCCGCGCGTAGCCCCCGAAGCACTCGCCGGCATCGTTGTCCTCGGCACTGCAGGGACTGTTGTACTGGCTGATCGGCTCGACCTTGGAGTGGAAGTCGTTGGTGTGCAGGAGGGTCAGCGAGTCGGCGGCGGCCGGTGCTGCCAGCCCGACCGCGCCGAGCACCGCGATGGCGGTGGCGCTGCGTGCACCGAGCCGGTGGCGGCGCGAACGCCCGGCGGGCGGCACGGCAAGGGGGGAGAGGGTCATCATGGGTGTCTCGGGATGGGCTGCGGAAGGCGACACGTCGAGCGTATCAGGCTCCGGCTCGGCGCGATCGGGCCCGGCGCGGGGCGGGTGACACGGCATCGGTCGCGCGCTAGGCTCCCGGCCACGGCAACACGTCCCGGCACCCGTACCCGTCGGGCGATGCCGTCGCGACACCCGGACGTGTCGCCCCCGGACCCTTCGGAGACATCGGCTTGACCCAGCACCGGATCGCGCGCGCCGCGATCAAGACCCTCGTGACCACCGCCCTGCTGTGCGGCTTGACCGCCGCCGGCGCCGCCGACCACACCCTGCGCGCCGTCGCCGGTTCCGGCCAGGATCACGATGGCCTGGTGGCCTTCAAGAACTTCGTCGAGAGCCGCTCCAACGGCGCGATCGCGGTGGAGCTGCTCGTCGGCACCGGCCCGTGCACCGACGGCACCGAATGCGTCCGGGCGCTCGAGGCCGGCTCGATCGACATCCACGTCTCCACCCCCGCCGGCACGGCCGACCGGTTCCCGCAGGTGCAGCTCCTCGACCTGCCCTACCTCCTCGCCGACGACAGGATCGCCGAGCGGGTGCTGTCGGGCAACCTCGTGCGTCAGCTGCGCACCTCCATCCTGACCGGGTCGGACGGGCGGGTCCGGCTGATGACGATCGGCAACAGCGGCGGCTGGAAGCATTTCGCCAACGCCGAGCGCACGGTGCGCAGGCCCGCGGACATGGGCGGGCTGAAGATCCGTACCGTGGTCGCCGACCTGCCGCCGGAACGGGTCCAGGCGACGGGCGCCGGCCCGACGCCGATCCCGTGGCCGGAACCGTTCACCCCGTTCCGGGCAGGCGTGGCCGAAGGGCCCGGAAACGGCATCACCGACCTCATCGGCACGACGTTGCCGCAAGCCGGCCTGACGTACGTCACGCTCGACGGGCACGCCTACCTGAGCGCGCTGTGGTTCATGAATAACGAGAGGTTCCTCGCCATGCCGGAGGACCTGCGTCGGGTCGTGGTCGACGGCTTCGATGCGCTGCAGCAGGCCACCTTCGCATCCCACAAGCGCACCTCCATCCAGGCGCATGCGGACTTCATCGCCTCCGGTGGCGAGCTGTACGTGCCCACGCCCGAGGACAAGGAGGCGTTCGCGAGGGCGGTCGAGCCGGTCTACACCTGGTTCACCGAGAGCGTGGAGGACGGCGGGAAGTGGCTGGACCTGTTGCAGGACGAGGCGAGCAAGGAGCGGGAGGCGAACGCCGCCGCGTACGAGATCGACATCAACTGATCGGCGAGGTCCGCGCCCGCTCGATCGCCACGTGCCGCGCCAGCAGGAACGCGATCACCACCAGCGGCGCCAGAGCGGCGAACCCCACGCGCAGGCCGAACAGCTCGGCCAGCCCGCCGATCGCCGGCGGACCGAGCAGCATGCCGCCGTAGGCAAGCGTCGCCACCCCGGCGATCGCGATCCCCGGCGGGACATGCGAATCGGCCGCGGCGCGCGAGAAGGCGAGTGGCATGACGATCGCGTAGCCGGCACCCATCAGCGCGAACCCCGCGATCACCCAGCCACTGCTCGAGGCGAGGGCCACGATCGCGATACCGGCGAACGCCGCCGCCGCACTGGCACGCACCGTGTTCGGTGGACCGAGTCGTGCCACGATGCGGTCCCCCGTGAGCCGCAGCAGCACCATCGACAGGCTGAAGGCCGCGTAGCCCAGAGCGGCGACCGAGGCACCGGCACCGGTCACCTTGACCAGGTACACCGCACTCCAGTCCGCCAACGCCCCTTCGCCCAATGCGGTGCCGAGAGCGATCAGACCGACCAGCAGCAGCGCACCGCGTGGCAGTGCGACGAGAGGTTCGGGATCCGTCGTCGCGCCCGGCTCGCTGTCCGCGGGTGCCGGTCCCGAACCGCTCCCGCCGATCGTCACCAGCGCGCACGCACCGGCCACGGCCGCCGCGATCCAGAAGTGCACGGCCACCTCCAGCGTCAGCCGGGTCGCGAGGAAGCCGCTGCCCGCCCCGACCCCTGCACCGAGGCTGAACAGCGCGTGGAAGCCGGACATCAACGGCCGTCCCGCATCGCGCTCGACCTCGGCGGCCCACCCGTTCATCGCCACGTCGAGCGAGCCGAACCCGGCGCCGAACAGGGCGAGCGCGACGACCAGCAGCGTCGTCGATCCGCTCGCGGTCGCGGCGCCGAGAACGACGAAGGCGAGCACGTAGAGCACGCCGAGGCGACGGCTCAATCGGGGGGCACCGAGGCGCTCGCTGAGCACGCCCGCCACCGGGAAGGAGACGATCGCACCGGCGGCCAGCGCCAGCAGCACGAGGCCGAGCCCGCCTTCGCTCAGACCGAACCCGCTCTTGATGGCCGGCACGCGCGAGGCCCAGACGCCGAACAGCGCACCGTTGAGCGCGAACAGTGCCGACACGGCGATGCGGGCACCGCGTACGGACGCTTCAGCCACCGACACCGATACCGATGCCGACCCCTGCGCCCGAGCGCCCACCGCTGCCGACCCCGATGCCGAACGAGAACCCGGTGCGCTCGCGCGGCCCGCTTCCGGTCCACAGGTGCAGCTGGCTCGCACCCACCACGGGCAACTCGCGCCGCGCACCGCCGATCGTCACCTCGTCCGTTCCCTCCAGGTCGCCGAGCACCGTCACCTCGCGGCCCTCGGCGAAGTCGACCGTTTCCAGGTAGGCCTCCGAGGTGACGATGAAGCGTCCCTGCGATATCAGGCCGGTCTGCGGTCGCTGCGTGCGGTCGAGCGGATAGGCGAGCAGCTCCAGCTGGCTGCCGCCGTCGAGGTTGGCCGACCCGATGATCGTGCCACCCCACAGCACCGTGCCGCGGGCCAGGTCGGGGTTGCCGGCAACCTGCGAGGCGGTGACGGGCTCCACCGAGATCGCACGTTCGTCGATCTCGATGGGCCCGGAGGCGCAACCCGCGATCGTCAGCACGACGAGCGCGAGTGCGCCGGCGCCCGCCACGCGCTGCAAGGCTCGCCCGACGGCGGCGTGGCGGCAGGAAAGGGCAAGGGGGAAAGACATGGGCGGTCCTGTCGGTTCGAGATGAGGATGGCAAGATCGGCCGGGCAGTGCAGGGTCGGCATCGACCCCTCGTGCGACACGGAACGGCCCGGCATCGATCGGAAGGCCTTGAACCCTAGCCGGCCGGCCTTGTGAACGCCACCGCCAGATGCTCCACCACGGTGCGTACCCGCGGTACCAGGTCGGTCGCTTCGCGCTCCAGGAAACGGTTGCCCGCCAGGGCGTAACGCCGGGAGGGCAACAGCTCGTTGGCCCGGTAGTACGCATCCGGATCGTCGGCCGCCCGTTCGCAGTGTGCGACCAGGGCTTCGAACACCATCAGATCGTCGGCATCGCAGCGCTCCGCGGCCAGGCGTCCGCAGGAGGCCTCCAGCTCGCCCATCAGCTCGAACAGCTCCAGCAGCTCGATGGCGTCGTAGGCGCGCACGAACGTGCCGCGATGCGGCCGACGCTCGACCAGACCGGTGGCGATCAGCTGATTGAGCGCCTCGCGCACCGGGTGCGTGACACCGAGAAGCGCTCGGCCACAGTGTGCTCGTCCAGCCGCGTGCCCGCGGAAATCTCTCCGAGCAGGATCGATTGCTCCAGCGATTCGCGAATCGCGTCGACCGGCCGGATGTTGCATTCAATCGTCATGTCACTGCATACAACACCGCCCCCGACGACGTGCAGGGCCTGCAGATCCGTGCCGCCGGCAAGGCATTCGAGCAGATGCTGGCCGAGGCCGGTGCCTCGATCGCCTCGATCGCCTCGTCGGAGATCTACAACGCGATGCAGACCGGCGTGCTGGATGCTGCCAACCGGACGACCGGGACATCGATGCCGCGGCATTCGCCATCAAGGTGGCGAACGGGGAACGGGTCGCGCCCGAGGGCAGCGACCGCGACACCCTGTCCAGACTGGTCGCCCGCTACCTGGCTCGATCGGTGCGCGAGGACGGTCAGCCGCTCGATCCGGTCGCGCGCTTCCACCTGGGCAACGGTGCCTCGCTAGACCGGGTGCTGCCCAACGCCGACCGATTCGCCAAGCGGCTGCAGGCATCGGCCGGCACGATGGTCAGCTACCTGTACGATCTCGACTCCATCGAATCGAACCACGAACGCTACGCCGATGGCCACGACGCTGTCTGCGACCCCGCCGCCGCATCGATCGAGCGGCACTCGATGCCCGCCCGTTCGCCTGCGACTGCCTGACGCTCGGGGCCGACGGCACGGGCACCCTGGCGGAGCGTGCGGCACGCGCGGGTGCATCACCAGTGGTGGCACGGAACGATGACGATCTTGCCGCCATCCTCTACACCTCCGGCACCACCGGACGTTCCAAGGGTGCGATGCTGACGCAAGCGAACCTGCTGTCCAACGCGCGCACGCTGGTCCGGGCGTGGGCCTTCACCGCCGACGACGTGCTGCTGCACGCGCTGCCGATCTTTCACACCCACGGCCTGTTCGTGGCCTGCCACACCTGTCTGCTGTCCGGTGCCCGGATGCTGTTCCATCCGGGTTTCGATCCGGACCGGGTCATCCCTTCGCTGACGGACACGACGGTGCTGATGGGCGTGCCGACCTTCTACACCCGCCTGCTCGCCGATGAGCGCTTCACGCACGCCGCTGCGCAGCCGCTGCGCCTGTTCGTGTCCGGCAGCGCCCCACTGCTGGCGGTGACCCCGTCACCGAACCGGGTGCGGTCGGAACCCTCCATGTACGCGATCCCAACGTGTTCAAGGGCTACTGGCGGATGCCCGACAGGACCGCCGGGGAGCTGCTCGAGGACGGCTTCTTCATCACCGGTGACCTGGCGACGATCGATGCGGACGGCTACGTCACGATCGTGGGCCGGGACAAGGACCTGGTGATCAGCGGCGGCTTCAACATCTATCCCAAGGAGGTGGAGACCGTGATCGGCGCGCTCGACGGTGTCGTCGAGTCGGCCGTGGTCGGCATCCCGCACGACGACATGGGCGAGACCATCATCGGGTTCGCCGTCGTGGAACCGGGTACCGAGGCCGCACCGCTGCTCGCAGCCCTCGCCGAGCGGCTGGCGCGCTACAAGTGCCCGCGAACGCTGCACCTGATCGACGAGCTGCCGCGCAACACGATGGGTAAGGTCACGAAGAACCGATTGCGGGAGGAGGCGCGGCGGCGGGTGAGAAAGTCTCACGACCCGATGGGTACTATTCCTTGCAAGGAATAAAGCTCGATGTATCCCTTATAAGGAATATATCGTGCATCATCCCCTGAAGCGCCTCGTCCGGCAGGATCGACCGCATGATGATCGCCACCACCGCTTCACAGCTCGCCGCCGCTGTAAAGAATCGCCGGTTGACACTCGGGTTGTCGCAGACCGATCTCGCCCGCCTGGCAGGCATTCGACAGAAGACCGTGTCCGAGTTCGAGACGCGCCCCGAGGACCGGACGCTCAAGACCCTGTTCCGGTTGATGACCGCGCTGGAGCTGGAGTTCGATGTCGCACCGCGACCGACCGAGGATCCCGCCGACGATCCGGATCGCTGGTGAGACGCGCTGTCCGGCAACCGCTGCAGGTTGTCACGAACGGCCGCCGGGTCGGACACTGGTGGAGCGATGCCGGTGTGCACCGGTTCGCCTATGACGGAGCATGGCTCGCCCACCCGGACGCACGACCGCTGTCCCTGTCGCTACCCGTGCTGGCCCACGTCGAGGCCCACCGCGGTGAGACGGTCGAACGCTTCTTCGACAATCTGCTACCGGATGATCCGGGCATGGCGCGAGCGAATGCGCCGCCGCTACGCCGCCCGTTCGACCGGCACATTCGATCTGCTGAGCGAAGCCGGTCGCGATTGCGTCGGTGCCATCCAGCTGCTGCCACCCGACGACACACCGGTACCGCCGGCACCCTGGCAAGGGCTGGCGCTGGACGAGGCCGGTGTCGCGGCGCGGCTGAGAGCGGCACGCATCGGCGCCTTTCCAGGCTCGGTGGACGATCAGGGCTTTCGCATCTCGCTGGCGGGAGCGCAGGAGAAGACCGCGCTGCTGTGCGTCGACGGTGTGTGGCACGAGCCGATCGGCAGCACGCCCACCACGCACATCCTCAAGCTGCCGCTGGGACGTGTCGGCATGGAAGGCGTCGATCCGTCGACCTCGGTCGCAAACGAATGGCTCTGCCTGAAGCTGCTCGGCGAGACCGGCATGCCCGTGGCGAAGGCGAGCCTCGAACGCTTCGATCGTCGGTTCGCCTCGGATGGCATGACGCTGCTGCGGCTACCTCAGGAAGATGCCTGTCAGGCGCTCGGTCTGCCGAGCGCGGCCAAGTACGAAGCCGACGGCGGCCCGGGTATCGAGCGCATGATGGCGCTGTGGCCCGGTTCGCGCGTACCCACATCGGATCGCGAGCGTTTCTTCGCCGCTCAACTGCTGTTCTGGCTGATGGCAGCCCCCGACGGGCACACCAAGAACTTCAGCCTGTTCCTGGAACGTGGCGGTCGATACTCGATGACGCCGTTGTACGACGTGATGAGCGTGTGGCCGTACATGGGTGGGTCGGGCCTGCAGAAACAGAAGGTGACGTTGGCGATGGGCTGGCACGGTCGGAACCGGCATTTCCGGTGGAACGATATCGGGATCAGGCATGTGCGTGACACCGCGCGCCGTTGCGGCCTGGAGGCGCGTCTGCCGTCGTTGCTCGAGGAGCTTCATGACCGGGTGACGGGCGCCATCGAGCGGTGTGCGGGCGATCTGCCACCCGATGTTCCGGACACCATCGTCGAGCCGATCCTTTCACGTACACGTGACATGCTGGACCGACTGGTGAGCTGAGGAAACGAATGCCAACTCGCCGCTCGATACCATCGGTGGTGACATCGCCGACGATGTCGGACGCCTCGGGTGAGCCCATCGTCGATAGGGGCCCATCCGTTCAGGCGCGCCGCCGCCGTTGCATCGATCGCTGGCTGACCAGGTACGCCGTCATGTCGTCAGCCTGCATCGGACGACTGATCAGGTAGCCTTGCACCTCGTGGCAGCCGAAGTGGGCCAGCTTCTCCAGCTCCTCGTTGGTCTCCACCCCTTCGGCCACCACACGCAGCTTCAACGCCCGCGCCATGGTGATAATCGACTCCACCATCGCCTCGTCACGCTCGCCGTTCGCCATCGCCACGATGAACGATCGATCGATCTTCACGGTGTCCAGCGGTAGTCGCGCCAGCAGCGACAACGATGTGTAGCCGGTACCGAAGTCATCCAACGCTATCCTGACCCCCACCGCTCTCAAGGCGTCCAGCACCGCGTTCGCCTCGTCCGGATCGTCAAGCACCGCCGTCTCGGTCAGCTCGATCTCCAGTTGCCGAGCCGCCACGCCCGAGCGCCCCAGGGCCGAGATCACGTCCTCGACCAGCGACCCGGCGCGCAGCTGGGACGGCGACACGTTGACCGACACCAGCAGATCGTCGATGCCCATCGCGTTCCACTGACCGATCTGCGCCAGCGTGCGTTCCAGCACCAGCGCGAACAGCGGGTCGATCATGCCGTTGGCCTCCGCCACCAGCACGAACTCGTCGGGCGGGACGAACCCGCGCACCGGATGCTGCCAGCGCACCAGCGCCTCCATGCCGGTGATGGAACGCCTCTCGACATCGAACTTGGGTTGGAACCAGGTCTCCAGCGCACCGCTTTCCAGCGCGTCGTGCAGATCGACCTCCAGTCGGAGGTAATCGTGCGACTGCTCGTCGAGGGCCGGAGAGGCGAAGGCGTGCGACACCTTGTCGGGCTTCGCCGCGGCTTCCGCACGCGCCTCGCAGGCCTGGGCCAGCAGGGCCGTCGCCGTCGTGACCGTTCGCTCCGAGAGCGCGATGCCGATGTTCGCCCCCACGTAGAGCCGTTCACCATCGACGACGAAGGGCCGGGAGAACAGCCGTTGCAGCCGGGCGACCACGATCATCGCTCCGGACACGTTGTCCAGCTCGTTGATCAGCACCGCGTACTCGTTGGAGGTCATGCGCGACAGGCTGTGCGTACCGACGATCTCGGACACCACGTCGGTGGCGCGCAGACCCTTCTGCAACCGATCGACGACGGCCAACACCAGTGCGTCCGCGCGCTCGTCACCCAGAGCGGCCACGACACGCTCGAGGCCCCGTATGGCCACGGACATGACGCCGACGAACTGGCGCGCGCGTCGTGCGCGTACCAGCTCCGTCTCCACCCGGTGCAGGAACAGGCTGCGCATCGGCATGCCGGTCAGGGTGTCGAACCGGCGCAGGGTGTCGAGCTCGTCCTGCCGATCGGCCAGGCGCGACTCGAGGTCGAACACCCGCCCGTGCAGCACTTCCTCGTTGGACGGCTCGCCGGAAACGATCACCGGTGCCGTCTCGACCATCGGGCCGTCGACCATGCCGGGAACGGTGCCGGGGACCGGGTCGGAGGTCGGATCAGGGGCAGGACCGGGAGTCGCGTCGGAGGCCGCGGCGACATCGCCGAAGCGTTCCACGCGGTTCCGCCCGTTCTGCTTGGCCTGATAGAGCGCCTGGTCGGCGCAGTCGACGAACCGCGCACCATCGGGGGCCTCACAGCCCAGATTGGCCACACCGAAGCTCGACGAGAGCTTCGGTACCGCCAGGCGCCCGCCCAGGGCGAGCGCCACGATGCCCACGCGCAGTCGCTCGGCCACCCGTGCCGCACCTGCCGCATCGAGCCCAGGCAGCACCACCACGAACTCCTCGCCGCCGTAGCGTCCGATGGTATCGCCCTCGCGCGCTTCGGCCTTCAGCACCCCGGCCACCGCCTGGATCACGTCATCACCGACCGCATGGCCGTAGGTGTCGTTCACGCTCTTGAAGTGGTCGATGTCGGTCATGATGCAGGACAGCGCGGACCCGTCGGCGCGGCACCGTTCCATGTCGAGCGCGAGCCGCTCCATCAGCGTGCGACGGTTGGACAGTCCGGTGAGCGCATCGGTGGAGGCCAGCAGTTCCAGCTCGCGGTTCTTCTCGCTGATCGCCTGCTGGGAGGCGCTTACTTCCCGGAGCGCCTCGTCGAGTTCGCGATTCCTGTGCTCCACCGAGGTCAGGTCATCGAGCGTCACGAGCACCCCGTGCAACCCTTGCGATTCGTCGCCGACGAAGGCGCAGCTGAGCGACAGGAACCGCGTCGACCCGTCGGACATGGTCAGCTCCAGCAGCTCGTCGGACGCCGGCGGGCCGCCGTGCAGCACGGTGGTCCACGGCGCCTGCCACCCCTTGGCCACGGCCCACGGCCACTCGTCCAGCGTACGACCGATCAGGGCGTCGACCGGCCGATCGGTCATCGCGACCGCGGCAGGGTTGACCACCACCATGCGCGCACGATCGTCCAGCACGATCACCCCGGAGTTGAACAGGCTCAGGGCGGAATCGACCCGACCGGGCACCGCGCGCCCCGGATCGAGTTGCACCAGCACCCGGCGCAGGAACAGCGTGAAACTTGCGAACAGCCCGAGCGCCACCGCACCCAGCCAGAGCGCATCGCGCTTCCGGCTCGCGTTCGAGGAGAACGCCACGCGCACCGTGCCCCAAGGCAAACCGTCGGCGAACACCGGCACGTTCATGCGGTCGAGCGTCGAGCCCCCCCCGTCGCCGCCCAGCAGATCGAGCTCGCCGTACTGCTCGATCGTCACTCCGTCCCGGCCGATCAACGAGACCGCGCGCACGTCCGCGTTGTCAGCCACGATCACCGACGCGGCGTAGCGCGCCCCGGCCGTGTCCCCGGTCTCGAGCAACGTCGTCAGGTGCATGGCAAGCGTCCGGGCAACCACCTTGCGCGCGGCGCCGACATCCTCGCGCCCACCATCGCGCATGCCGAACAGATCCAGGAACAGCAGCACGCTCAGGCTCAGCACGACCAGGCTGAACCCCAGGGAGAACGGTCGTGACAGGCTGGACGGTATCGCCCTGAGCCGTTTCATGCCCGCGGCGAACCATCGGATCGCGGTCGATGATTCACGTGGCATCGTGGAGTTCGTCGCTGTCGCCTTCGTTGTGCTGATCCTCGTCATCCTCGTCGTGCGCACCACCGGCCAGGATCGGTATCGGGTCGAATGGCCGCCACAGCGGTGATGTCAGCATCGCTGCCGCCATCAAGGCGCCGGATCGCAGCAACCAGACCAGGTAGCCGATCGTGATCGTGGTGCCGATGGTCGTCACACCGGTGTTGATCAACACGTTGCGGGCGTTCTCCGCCGCCTCGTCCCGGTCCACCTCGACATCCATCCGCTGCAAGGCGAAGAACAGGTCCTCGGGCATCGGTACGACGAAGTTCTGCAGATCGATGCCCGAGATGGACACCTGGAGCTGCTGGAGCGTCACGCTGGACAACGCCTCCATCGTGGCAAGCGTCACGGGCGAACGTTCCAGGCTCGGTGCCTGGACAGGCTCACGTCGATCGATCGCGGTATCGATGGATACCGGTGCCGGTGCAGGCCGGACGAACACCTCGATCGCTGCGTCCGTGTCCGGAAGCGCCGGGTCGGGTTGCGCGACATTGGCGGAGACCGCTTCGTCGCCGGGTTCGGGAGCCGGCGCACCGGAGTGTGCCGCCGGTGCCATCGAGGCTGGCGGAACGGGTTCGAACGTTTGGAGATCGATGGTCGGCATCGCCTGGCCGAGCAACGGTGTCGCGTTCACGCGAATCGTCAGCACGCCGTCGGCGAACAGCCCGCCCGCGTCGGTCACCCTGACGACGAACTCGTGAACACCCGGCTCCAGATCCGCACCGAGCAGCCAGCCGTCGGCCGACAGCGTGATGCGGCCTTCGGAGGCGCCGTCCGCGTCGGGCACCAGCGTGAACACGAGCGCATCGTTCGCATCCCCATCCCAGGCTTCGAGCCTGCCCGGGCTGTCGGTCTGACCGATGGACCAGGAGAACGCCCCGCCGCCGAAGACCGGCGCTTCGTTGAGATCGACAGCGCTCACGATCAACGGGAGTCGGGTCTGCATCCCCTGTTCGTCCCCTATCAAGACTTCCAGCTCGTAGCGGTTGTCGCCGTCCGGGTCGCGCGGCACCTCGAAGTCGAGCCGCTCGATGGCGTTCAGCTCACCGGTGACCCGATCGATCTCGAACAACGCCGCGTCACGTCCGGCCAGCTCGAACGTCACCGCACCGCCCTCGATGTCGCTCGCCCACACCCGGCCGATGCCGCTCTCGTTCTCGGCCACCCACAGCGTGCCGTCAAGCGGTGTGGTGGCATCGATCGCCTGCGCAGATCCCGGTACCGCGGGCGCGGCATTCGACAGCGCGGGCGGATCGTTCACCCCCTCGACCTCCACGATGACGCGGCCGGTGGCGGTGAGGCCGGCCTCGTCGACGATCACGTAGTCGAACCGGTCGATGCCGTTGAAGTCGGGCATCGGGCGATACTCCAGCAGACCGTTCGCCAGCACCGCGAGCGAACCGTGCTCGGGCTGCCCGATCGATTGCAGGCTGATCGATCGCGACTCGGGGTCGGTGTCGTTGGCCAGCAGGTCGCGGGCAGGATCCATGAGCAACGCCGTGTCCTCGCGCGTTGTCAGACGGTCCGCAATCGTGATCGGCGCCAGGTCATCGTTAGGCGAGTTGGCGATCGTCACCGTGATCGTGAAGCTCTGCGCCACCATGGCGGTGCCGTCGTTCACATCCAGCACCACGCTGTGGCTGCCCACCTCGGCGTTGGTGGGTGTACCGGTCAGGCTCGCCGTACCGTCAGTGTTGTCTGTCAGCGTCAGCCACGTCGGCAAGGTGCTGGCGGTGATCGCCAGGCTGTCGCCCGCATCTACATCATCGGTGGTGATCGCATAGCTGTAGGCGGCGTCCTCGGTCGCCGCCGTCACCGCCGTCGAGGTGAGGGTCGGGGCATCGTTGGTGTTCGCCACCACGATCGTGAAGCTTTGCGCCACCGTGGTGGTGCCATCATTCACATCCAGCACGACGCTGTGGTTGCCCACCTCGGTGTTGGTGGGCGTGCCGGTCAGGCTCGCCGTACCGTCGTTGTTGTCCGTCAGTGTCAACCACGTCGGCAACGTGCTGGCGGTGATCGCCAGGCTATCGCCCACATCCACATCATCGGTGGTGATGGCATAGCTGTAGGCCGAGTCCTCGGTCGCCGCCGTCACCGCGGTCGAGGTGAAGGTCGGGGCATCGTTGGTATTGGTCACCGTCACCGTGAAGCTCTGGGTGACCGCCGGGGCTTCTCCGTCGTCCACTTCCAGCACCACGCTGTGGCTGCCCACCTCGGCGTTGGTGGGCGTGCCGGTCAGGCTCGCCGTACCGTCGCTGTTGTCCGTCAGTGTCAGCCACGTGGGCAAGGTGCTCGCGGTAATCGCCAGGCTGTCGCCCGCATCGACATCATCGGTGGTGATCGCGTAACTGTAGGCGGTGTCCTCGATCGCCGCCGTCACCGCCGTCGAGGTGAAGGTCGGGGCATCGTTGATGTTGGTCACCGTCACCGTAAAGCTCTGGGTGACCGCCGGGGCTTCTCCGTCGTCCACTTCCAGCACCACGCTGTGGTTGCCCACCTCGATATTGGTCGGCGTGCCGGTGAGCGAGGCGGTCCCGTCGGTGTTGTCGACGAGCGTCAGCCAGACCGGGAGCGTGCTCGCGGTGATCGTGCGCGTGTCCCCGACATCCACGTCGCCCGTGGTGATGTTGTAGCTGTAGGCGGCGTCCTCGGTCGCCCCCGTCACCGCCGTGGAGGTGAACGTCGGTGCATCGTTGGTGTTGGCCACCACGATCGTGAAGCTCTGCGTCACCGTGGTGGTGCCGTCATTCACATCCAGCACCACGTTGTGGCTGCCCACCTCGGCGTTGGTGGGTGTGCCCGAGAGCGAAGCCGTGCCATTGCCGTCGTCCGTCAGCGTCAGCCACGTCGGCAACGTGCTGGCGGTGATCACCAGGCTATCGCCCACATCCACATCATCGGTGGTGATGGTGTAGCTGTAGGCCGCATCCTCGGTCGCGGCAGTGACGGCGGTGGAGGTGAACGTCGGCGCGCTGTTGGCATCGACCACCGTGACCGCATAGTCCTCGACTTCGCCGAAGTCCAGCATTCCGGAGCTGGCAGGATCCTGGTTCCAGTCCATTGAAACCCGCATCACGGTCGTGCCGGCCACGGCGTCGCCGGGCGTGTCGACGTCTACATCGAACGATCCGTCAGCGTCGAACTGGTGGCTGTAGACCTCTTCATCCGCATCATCGAAATCGCCATCCTGGTTCCAGTCGATCCAGGCTTTCACATGATCGGCTGCGCTCAAGTTATCGTCCTTGTTCGCACCGATGGACAACGTGTTGGTATCGCCCGCCGTGACGGTGGCGACGTGCGTGGTCGTGTAGTTCTCGTAGCCGCCGGGTGCGCGTCCGGTCGTGTTGTCGATGCCGGCATAGGTGACGTTGGTGATCCACTCCACGGAATTGTCATCGCCATATGAATCGGGGTAGCCATCGGGCCGACCGCGGGACGCGTAAACCTCCGCCACGTCGGAAGCGTCGCGCGCGCGCATGTATAGCCTCACTTCGTCCAGCTTGCTTTCGTAATCAAGATTGGCACTGTCGACGGCACCGAATTGCAGTGGATTTGAAGTGTTCATGCCACTACTGCTAGAAGTGCTACTACCATGACCTGACTCGGATCTTGGATTCGCGTTCTTGCACCACTGAGTACCGTCAGTCACGGTGTCATACGTGAGCATCACGTGCTGCCAGGTACCGTTGAACGTACCGGACACGGATGTCCTCTCAGACATCAGACCGGTCTCACGTTCCAGGGTGATATCGCCCGAACTGTCGGCATAGAAGCGAAACCCCGAAGAACCGGCCTGACCATCATGGTCTCCGACCAGATGCACATCACCGGACGGGTTGCCCGCCAGGTTGTACCAGAACGCCATCGTCCAGCTACCGGCACCGGTATCCTGAGCTGCGTTGTCGGCGACACGGACGTAGGCGTTGGAGCCGTTGGCATCGCCGGAGAAATCCAGCGCCCCATCGCCCACGGGGCCGTCCGTGATTCTCGTCGGCGCATTGACCAGCGTGCCATCGGCGTTGCCGGAGGCATCGGTGGCCGTCGCTCCACCGGCCTCGTCGAATTGGTAATGCCCGACCAGTCCCGACGTGGTGTCCAGCGTACCCATCCAGACCGCTTGAGCGTCATCGCTCAGGGCCAGGTCGGCCCGGATGTAACCGACCGCGTATTCCAGATCCCAGTCGCCGCCCAGCACGGCGTGCCCGGTCACATCGATCGATGCCGCCACGTCGGTGCCGGTGAGACGGGCCAGGGCATCGACGAAGTCCTGCCCCTCGATGCTCGCCGCCAGATCGCAGCCGTAGATCAGCAGATCTCCCGTTTCATCGAAGGCGTCGCCCCACGCCGCGATGGCGGATGAGTTCTCACGCAACGCATCGGCATCCAGATCGGTCGCACCGATGTTGATGGCGCCGTCGACACCGTGCGAGATGATGTGCACCGCCTCCAGATGCTCGTAGCCTGCGAGCACGCTGCCGATCTGCTCGATGCCGTCCCGGGTATCGTCGAGCACGAAGATGTCGAACTCGCGTCCATCGGCCCGCTGCTGCAGCAGATCATCGACCAGCTGCCGATAGTCGGTGGCGTCGGTGTCCACGAACACCACTTCACGAGTTCGCGCGATCTCGTCGCGTGCATCGATCATCGCGATGCCGGCGCCGCCGTTCGCGCGGATCGTGTTCGTCCAGACCGGGCTCGCACCGCCGTCGGAAATTGCTCGGCGCAGCGTATCGATGCCGCCGTCACCGAGGTCGGTGACGGTGTGAATGGCAAGCGTGGCCTCAAAGCGCTCCTGCAGCGCGGCACCGACCACGACCTCGCTGGAGACCTCGCCGCGGGCGTACTCGAAGCGCCAGTCGCCACCGCTGGACGCGGCACCCGTGGCATCGTCCGACGCCGCCACGTCGGCCCCTGTCAACCGGGCCAGCGTGTCGACGAAGTTGCGCCCATCGCTGCTGGCCGCCACGTTGCAGCCGTACAGCAGGAAGTCCACCCCGTCGGCAAGTGCGGTGCGCCAGGCGGCGATGTCGCCCGCACGCGCCAGCAGGTCGAGCGTGGTCACCGGCTCGCCGCCCAGGCTCAGCTCGCCGTCCGCACCGTGCGAGATCAGGTGCACCGCACTCAGCGGTGCGCCCGTGTCCTGCAGGATCTCGCCCAGACGGGTGAGGGCCGCCTGCGCGCCACGCTCGTCAAGCACGACCATCTGCGGCGAGTCGGTGCCATCGCGACCGATGTCGGCCAGCAACGCGTCGAGGTCCGGCACGCCGGCGTCGATGATCACGATCTCGCGCGGCTGCAGCACCTCGGCCACCGCCCGAGCGGACGCACCGACCGACGGTCCGCCGTCCCTGTCGCCATCGACCGGTGCCTGTGCCTGTGCCACTGCCGGTGGCGCCGCCGTGGCCAGCGCCGTCACCAGTGCGGTGTCGGCCGAGAACAGGATGCGCGGCTCCACGGTCTCGACCCGGAAGTCCGACCGTCGCCTCCGGGCCGGCCTGACGTGCCTGGCCTTCACCGCCTCAGCGCGACGGCTCGTCACCGCCCGACGGCATCGCCGCCGCCGGGGCAGCGTCGACGAGCTCGACCCGGCAGCGTTGTCCGGCCGGTATCGCACGTTCCGGATTGGCCAGTTCCAGCCGCACCCCGAAGGTACCGCTGCCCGCATCGATCATCGGGTCGACGATCGTCACGATCGCCTCGTGGGCGGCATCGTCGTCGAGCTCCGGCACCACCCGCGCCGTGTCGCCGATGCGGACCGTGCCGAACAGTCGCGCCTCGAGCACCAGCTCCACGTGCAACGGGTCGAGGGCGGCCAGGCGCATGACCGGCGTGTCGAACACCAGCTCCCCGGGGGCGACCAGCTCGGCGATCACCACGCCGTCGAGCGGACTGACTATGGTGCGTCGGTCGAGCTCGTTCTGCATGCTCTGCCGTTCGATCGCGCGCAGCCGGACGCTTTCCTCGGCCTGTACCAGGGGTGCATGCGCAACCCGCTCGCGCGCATCGGCCTCGTCACGCAGTTTCCCGGTGGTCAACTGGCGCGCGCGCGGATCATCGAAGCGACGACGGTCCAGCCGCGCAAGCTCCAGGTCGGCCCGCCGTGAGGCGACCTCGCTGTGCATGGCCGCTCGTGTCCGGGCGAGCTGCAGCGCGTTGCGCTCGCTGGTGGACTCCAGTTCGACGATCGGTTGCTCGAACCGGACCTGCTCGCCACGCCCGACGTGCAGATAGGACACGATGCCACGGCTGGCGCTGCCGACATCGACCAGACTGCCCGGCTCGATCAGGCAGTCGTAGGCCTCGTCGATCACCGCGTCCGCCGGTGCACCGCCGGCCAGCGCGGGCAGCGGGCAGCAGAGCGTGGCCAGCAGCAGCCAGCGCGTGCGAGCGTTCATGAGCGCAGGTCCGGGTGGCTACCGATCGCCACGCGGCGAGCGTTGCGTTCGTGGATCGCCAGCGCGACGCTGCGTTGACGGGCGTGGCGACGCTCGATGCGGCGTTGGGCACGACGAATCACGAATCGCGCCATAAACCTAACAGGCCGCGCGAATCGTCCGGCGTCGAGCGCGCGTTGCAGGGTGGTGCGCAACAGCGCGGAGGAGTGCTCGACCAACAGCGGATCATCGAGACTCCACAGCTGCCGGAACGAGCCGGGCGCACCCTGACGGGCCGCACGCCCCGCCAGCTGTCGATCGATGCGGCGGGCATCGTTGAACGCCAGCGAGACGATGTGCAGGCCGCCGAGGGTCGCCACCCCGTCCCCCAGCAGGATGTCGGTGCCGCGACCCGCCATGTTGGTCGCGACGGTGACCCGCCCACGGGTGCCCGCCGCAGCGACCGTGGCCGCCTCTTCGTCGTCGTGGCGTGCGTTGAGCAGCCGGTGCGCGATGCCGTGGGCGGTGAGTCGCGCCGAGACCCCGCCGGACTCGGCCACGCTGCGCGTGCCGATCAGCACCGCCTGCCCGGTGACCAGACACGCCTCGATCTCCTCGATCAACGCATCCAGCCGGGCCTCCCGATCCGCGAACACCACCGTCGCCCATCGCTCCAGGCGCGACGGGCACGCCGGGGCGATGTGCTGCAGCCGGGCGTCGTACACGCGTGACAGCTCGCCACGCACCTCGTGCAGCGTGCCGCTGGTTCCGGCCAGGCGCACGTAGCGGCGGAACAGTCGCTGGCAGGCGATGGAGGCGACCACATCGCTCTCCGGCGTCGGCGTGCAACGCTCCTCCAGTTCCAGCAGCGCGTGCAGGCCCTGCTGCAGACGCCGGTCGGGCAACGCCCGTCCGGTGTGCTCGTCGACCAGTTCGATCCGTCCGTCACGCACCACGTAGTCGCGGTCGCGGCGCCACAGGTGGCGCACCGTCAGCGCCTGTCGCACCCGCTCGTCGCGATAGCGCGTCGCCCGCCACGGTCCCTCGAGGCGTTCGGCGAGCCGGGCGACGGTCTCGCTGCCCCGCGCGCTCAGCGTCACGTCGCGGCGTTCCGGAGACACGCGAAAATCCTCGCCCTCGTTCAGCATCCCGGCCAGCGCCAGAGCCAGGATGCCCTCGTGCTCGGCCTCGCTGCCGGTACCGCACTGCACCGCCAGCACCAGCGGGGTGCGCGCCTCGTCGACCAGCAGGCTGTCGGCCTCGTCGACGATGCCGAAGCACAGGCCGCGCAGCAGCGGCTGCGAGCGGCCGCCGGGCGGCCAGGCATCGTGGGTACGGGCCAGCGACCCGAGCCGCTCGGCCAGCGCACCCGTCGCGCCCGGACGTTGCAGCGCATCGCGCATCCAGTCGAACCCGATCTGCTTGCCGGTGACGTGCACGATGTCGGCCGCGTAGGCGCCACGACGCTCGTCATCGTCCATCGTCGGCAGCACGCAGGCCGAGCTCAGCGACAGCGCGGCGTACAGCGGGGCCAGCTGCGTGGCGTCTCGCTCGGCGAGGTAGTCGTTGACCGTCAGCACGTGCACCGGCGTGCCGTCGAGCGCCGCCGCGCTGGCTGCCAGCGCCGTGGCGAGCGTCTTGCCCTCGCCGGTGGACATCTCCACGAACCGTGTGCGCAGCAGCGCATCGGCCGCCCGTCGCTGCCCGTCGCGCGGCACCAGGCCGAGCGTGCGCTCGGCGGCCAGCGCGGCCAGGGCCAGGGCCTCGATCGCCGTGCGCTCGTCATGGCCGTCCCGTCGCACCGCAATACGCAACCGGTCGAGTGCTGCGGCACCGGCGGCCACCGTGTCGCTGCGCAGCTCGGCGACGCGGGCATCGATCCGGCCCGAGCGAGCGGCGGCACCGCGCTCGTCGCGGTAGCGCACCAGGCGGGCGAACGCATCGACCAGCCACCGGTCGACGGGGGTGCTGCGCGGGTCTTGCGTGCCGCGCTCCGGAGTGGCTCCGTAGCGCAGTCCCGGTCGGCAGGGCACCGGCAGGCCCGATCCGGTCGGGCACCGGTGCAGGGCGTTCGCGGCACTCACGAAAGCGTCCTCTCGCCGACCGCACGGCGCAGCCTGTCTGCAATCCTGGCACCGAGCGGTACCGGTGCGTGCACGAAGCGCACGCTCACGTGCGCACCGATCGGCAACGCCGCGACGCCCTCGGGCCAGGCCAGCTCCAGGTCGAACAGCGGATCGAGCACCTGCCGGTCGTTGCCGGTCGGATCGTTGGCGTGTTCACCGCCGCCGGCCTGCCCCAGGGCGGCACTCGCCAGCTCGCGAGCCGGCCTCGGGGTGCGCGACAGGATGCGGGTGCGGTGGACCCGCGAGCCGTCACCCCCGTACGCCGCGTGCGCCAGCCGGAGCTCGACCGTGCGCAGGCTCTCGTCCACCCGCCCCGCCGCCCGCTCGCCGATCGCCACGCGGATGGTGCGCTGGTGATCCGGCACCACGTAGGCGGCGACATCACCGCGCTGCAGGACACGTCCGGTCAGATCATGGGTGCCGGGCACGTCGAAGCGGCCGTCGAGCGCTGCCACGTGCCGCCCGGCTCCGCGACGGGTGCGCACATCGGCAAGCTCGGTCGCGTTGGTGCGGTGCTCGTCCAGCAGGCGCTCGTACTCGCGTGGCCGGATGTTCATCAGGCCGGCGGCCAGGGCCGACAGCTCGTCGGCGCGGGCGAGCAGCTCGCGTTCGCGCATCACCAGCTCCGGGTCCGCGCACTCGAACAGCGGCTCGCCGGTACTCACCGCCGCTCCGGGCCGCACGTTCGCCACCAGGATCTCGCACAGGCCCGGCGCGCGCACCACCGCCTCTTCCGGCAGCCAGACCACACCGGTGGTGGCACTGGTGCGTGGCAGCGGCATGCCGATCGACAGGGCGACGAGCAGCGCCGGCACTCCGCCGAGCAGCGCCCACGAGCGGGTACCGTGCAACGACGGATCGCGCCACACGACGCGCAGGCCGCGCCACAGCGGCAGCAGTACCGAGCTGACGATGGCGAACAGGGCCAGCACGCCGCCGATCAACGGATAGCGTCCGCTCAGCCACCAGGCGATCCACAGCATGAGCCCGGTGCGGTACAGCGCCGAGAGCACGCCGTAGGCCAGCAGCCAGCCACGTTCGCGCGCATCCTCGAACCCGCGGCGTTCATCGTGTTCGCCACCGAGCCATGCGCGCAACCGGGTCAGGGTGGCGCGCCGGGCGCGTGTGGCCAGCTCCGGGATCTCCAGCGCATCGACCAGCAGGTAGTAGCCGTCGAAGCGCAGCAGCGGGTTGCCGTTGATCAGCAGCGTCGACAGTCCGCCGAGCAGCAACAGCACCAGACCGGCCTCCTGCACCGACCCGGTGGCCGTCACCCACAGCAGCGCACCGATCGCCGCGATGGCCAGCTCGACGAGGATGCCGGCACCGCCGACCAGCAGACGCTGGCGGCGGTCGGCGAACGCGGCACTGGCACCGGCATCGACGTACGGGACAGGCATCAGCACCATCAGCGCGACGCCGCACTCGTGCACCGCTCCACCGAAGCGCTTGACGGCCAGTCCGTGCGCCAGCTCGTGCGCCAGCTTCAGCAGCGGGTAGGCCAGCACCACCAGGGCCACCGTGCGCGGTGCCGGGAACAGCGGATCGTCGAGCCGGTCGACCAGCGACGGCCAACCGACCAGCAACGCCAGCGCGCCCGCACCCAGCAGGGCGCACCAGGCGATCCACACCGGGCGCGAGAACACGCGCCGGGCCCATGGTGCGAGGCGCGTCAGCAACCGGTCCGGGTCGTACAGCGTGAAGCGCAGGTACAGCGGATTGAGGTGACGCTCGCGGCGCTCGCGCTTGCGCCGGCGTTCGCGCCGCTCGAATACCGGCTGCGCCGCATCGCGCTGCTCGACCACCAGCAGCTCGGCGGCGTGCAGATCGGCCAGCAGGGTGATCCACTCGTCCTGGGACGGCGCGTCGTGATCGTGTTCGAGCAACGCCGCCTCCCAGACCTTGCCGACGCAGCGCTTGCCGTCCAGCCGTTCGATCAGCGCGAACGAGATCGCGTCCAGCCGCACCGGGTCGCCGCCGGAGCGGCGCTTGAGCACCCAGGACACGCGGCCGCGGTTGACGTGGCGGGTCGCCACCACATCGGCTGCCAGACGCGGCACGACATCGTGCACGCGGTGCCAGTGCGCACTGAACAGCGCCTCGCCGCTCACCCGAAGAACCGCCAGCGCAGCTCCTGCAGGCGACGCCCCAGCGGGCGCCACAGGCGGGTCACGATGCGCTCGTGACCCGCCTGCAGCCGGACGGTGCCGCTCTGCCCGGGCCGCAACGGCGCGTCGGTGCGCGCCTGCAGGTCGGCACGCACCCGGAAGCGGGTCGTCCCGCCGCCGCTCTCGCCCACCGGGTGAATGGTGCGCACGCTCAAGCCGAGCCGCTCGTCGGGGGCGCTCCTGAGCGCCAGCGCGCCCGACTGACCGATGCGCACGTGGGCGATGTCGGTCTCGTCGACCAGCAGGTGCACGTCGTAGCCCTCGACCGGGGCGATCTCGAACAGCGTGTCGCCGCGCGCCACCGGCACGCCGCTGATCCGCGACGGGTCGCCGCTGATGATGGTGCCGTCCATCGGCGCGCGCAGCTCGCTGCGTTCGATGCGCTGCACGATCAGGGCTTGCCCGGCCTGCTCGCGGCGCAGCCGCGCACGCGCCACCGCGGTGGCCTTGCGATCGTGCACCGCCATCGCGGCGCGCAGTTCCGACTCGGCACCATCGATCTCGCCGCCGCGCCGTGCCAGTTCCAGGTCGAGATCGCGGCGGTCGAAGCGGGCCAGCAGCTGGCCGGCCACCACCGCCTCGCCCGCGGTGACCGATACCTCCTCGACGAACCCGTCGATCGGTGCCATGACCCAGCGCCGCTGCTGCGGTACCAGTTCGGCCTCGGCGACCACGCTGCGCTCGACCGGCACCACCACCGCCAGCACCAGCAGCAATGTCACCAGGAACAGCGCCACGGCACGCGCCGGACGTCCCGAGCCCAGCAGCGCACCGAGCCGCTCGCGACCCGTGCGGCGCACCCGTTGCAAGGCGGTGCTCGCCGCCTCGCGTCGCAGCGCGATGAGCGGGGCGGCGGCCAGCGCGATCTGCTCGATCAGCTCGCGCGTCGGAGCGGCGAACGGCCCGGTCGACGGGCCGTCACCACCGCGCTCGATCAGCAGCGCGCCAACCGGTGCGGCGTCGTGGTACAGCGGCACGCCGAGCATCGCCGGACCCGAGCGGCCTCCGGCCAGTGCCCGGTACGCGGCCAGCCCGCCGGGCCGTGCCTCGTGCTCGGGATAGGACACGGTGCACTCGAGCGTCAACGTCTCCTGCAAGGCGTCCAGCAGCAGCTGCACCTCGGTGGAGGCCGCATCGACGATCGCCTAGTCCGACAGCGCCCCGATCACCAGCGTGTCGTCGACGTCGACCAGGGCGATGCTGACCCGTCCGGCCAGAAAACGTCGCTGCAGCACGATCACGAACCGGTCGAGCGCGCGCTGCAGGTCCGGCTCGCCGAGCAGGTCGGCCAGGCAGCCGAGCACTACCGCCTGACGCGTCGCGCGGTACTCGGACACGGCGAGGCGGGCCTGCAGACGCCGAGCTTCGGCGGATGTGCCGGTGCGCTCGTCGGCCGGTGCGTCCGACATGGGCGGTGGTGACGAGGTCCGCATCCTGTCCGGGTGCTGCAACGGCACGGCCGTCATGCGAGCGCACCGCCGGGGCACCACACGCCCGGGCCGGGCGCGCCGGAACCCCGGGCGTCCGACGAGCCGTCGATCGGCGCCGTCGGCTCCGGTCGGCGCGTCGCGACATTGTCTGGCAGGGATGGACGGGACGGGATCACGAGGTGTGAGTCGACTTCTGTTCCGGGTATGCTCCGACGTCCGTGTTCCGGGTCATTTCAACGGATCTTCAAAGCACGTCGCGTACCATCGATAGACGTCTCCACCGACACCGACCGGGTATCCGATGTTCGGATTCAAGGACATCGAGATACTACGGGCGATCGTGCACGCGGGCGGTTTCCGGGCCGCCGCGGCCCGCCACGGCATGTCCCAGTCGGCGATCTCCAACCGCGTCGCGGCGCTGGAGCGCAGGCTCGGTGTCCGGCTGTTCGACCGGCTGGGACGCGGGGTACGACTCTCGACGGCGGGACGCCGTCTGCTCGAGGAGTCGACGCGCCTGATCGCCGCTCGGGACCGTGTGGTGCGGGAGCTGTCCGGCGAGGACGGGTTGCGCGGCTCGGTGCGCATCGGGGTCGCGGAGACGATCGTGCACACGCTGCTCACGCCGCTGCTCGCCTCGTTGCACGCCGCGCACCCGCACGTCCGCTTCGAGCTGACCGTCGACACCTCGATCGAGCTGTCGCGGGGACTTGCCACCGAATCCATCGATGTGGCGGTGCTGCTCGCCGACGCCGTGCCGGCCGGCACCACCCGCTCGGTGCCGCTGACGCCGGTGACGCTCGACTGGTACGCGGCACCCGGTTTCGCACGCGACACGCGCCCTCGCCAGCCGCTGTCACTCGCACAGCTCGCCGGCACCTCGATCGTCACCTTCTCCAAGGGCACCGTCCCGTACCAGCGCATCGAGCGCCTGTTCACCGGCGTGATACCGGCACCGCTCATCCACGGCTCGGCATCACTGCTGGCCGTGCGCCACCTGATCGGCACCGGGTTCGGCATCGGGGTGTTGCCGGTGCGCATGGTCGACGCACCGGCCCCCGGCCCCCCGGTGGCGGATGTGCAGCCCCTCGCGGTCTGCGCCGCGGCTCGCCCCGAAGCGCTGCGGTTCGTGGTCGCCTGGGTGCCGGTCGATGGCGACGAGACCGGGCCGATCATCGCCGCCACCGCGGTGGCATGCGATCAAAGTGATACCCGATAAAGATCATTTATGACGCCAGTCGATCTGCTAGCGTGATCGCATGCAGATCCCGATCGATGACAGCACGCTCGCCTGGCGCCGGCGCATCCGCGCCGGCGAGCACACCGGGCACACCTCCGGTCTGGCGGCCGGCGCGCTGCAGGGCAACCTGGCGATCGTGCCGGCCGCCATGTCGGCGGACTTCCTGCTGTACTGCCACCGCAACCCCAAGCCGTGCCCGCTGATCGGTGTCGGCGAGCCCGGCGAGCCGAGCGTGCCGGGGCTCGGAGCCGACCTGGACATCCGCACCGACCTGCCCGCCTACCGGGTGTTCGGTGACGACCGTCCCGCCCGGGGCACGCGCGTCGATGATCTCCACGCCGTCTGGCGAGACGATCTGGTAACGTTCGTGCTCGGCTGCTCGTTCTCGTTCGAGGATGCGCTGGTGGCCGAGGGCATCGCCGTGCGCCACATCGACGCCGGGCGCAACGTGCCGATGTATCGCACCGCGATCCCGACGCGTCCGGCCGGCCCGTTCGGCGGACCACTGATCGTCACGCTGCGCGCATTCCGCCCCGCCGATGCGATTCGCGCCATCATCCTGTCCGAGCGCTACCGGCTCGCGCACGGCGCACCGATCCATATCGGCGAACCGGATGCTCTCGGCATCGCCGACCTCGCATCGCCCGAATACGGTGATCCGCCGGTGATCGACAACGGGGACATACTGGTATTCTGGGCCTGTGGCGTCACCCCGCAGCTCGCCCTGCGCGACGCGGGTGCAACGCTTGCGATCACGCACGAACCCGGTCACATGCTGATCACCGACATACCCGCGGCAGCTGCCGAGACGCGGCTGGCAGGCCTTGGAACCGGCCCTGCACCTCCCTCCCCCCCCGGAACGACCCGTTCGAGGACATGATCATGTACAAGAAGACAACCCTGTCGCTGAGCTGTGCCGCCCTGCTCGGCTCGTTCGGCACCGTCCACGCGGTCGACCTGTCGGTGGTCGGCAGCTGGAGCAGCCTGCCGCTGTACCAGGACTATGAGAACACCTTCTGGACCGAGACGCTGCCGGAGGCATCGGGTGGCGAATTCGAGGTCACCATGACCACGTTCGACCAGATGGGCGTGGCCGGAGGGGATGTGTTCCGCATGCTCGGCGACGGCGTGTTCGATGTCGGCATGACGGTCGCGGACTACACGGTGGGCGATGCACCGGAGCTGGAGGGGCTGGACGTGCCGCTGCTGGCCACCACGGCCGACGAGGCGCGCGCGATGGTGGACGCCGCCCGGCCGATGGTGGAGGACATCATGACCGACCGCTTCGGCTCGAAGCTGCTGGCCATCGCGCCCTACCCACCGCAGGTGGTGTTCTGCAAGCCCGAGGTCGCCTCGCTGGACGACCTGAAGGGTCTGAAGATCCGTGGTTCGGGACGCATGACCACCAAGTTCCTCGAAGCGCTGGGGGCCGAAGGCATCAACGTGGCCTTCTCCGAGGTGCCCGGCGCGCTGGAGCGCGGCGTGATCGACTGCGCGGTGACCGGCTCGGGCTCGGGTTACAGCGCCGGCTGGTGGGAGGTGTCGACCAGCCTGATGACGTTGCCGCTGGGGGGCTGGGACGCGGTCGTGACGGCCATGAACCTGGACACCTGGGAAGGCCTGTCGGCCGAACACCAGACGCTGCTCACCGACACCATCGCCCGCGAGTTCGAGGCACCGGTCTGGGATGCGGCCGGTGCAGCGCTCGCCAACGACATCGCCTGCCTGACCGGCGAGGGCGAATGCACCAGCGGGGACCCCGCCGACATGACGCTGGTCGAGCCGAGCGAGCAGGACATCGAGCGCGCCCGCTCGATCCTGACCGGTACGGTGCTGCCCGAGTGGACCGAGCGGGCCGGGCCGGAGTGGGCCGCACGCTGGAACGAATCGGTCGGTACCGCCGTCGGCGTGCAGATTCCGCTCTGATCGCGTGACGGCCGAGCGCACGGGCGCCGAAGGCATGAACTGGGAGCGTCTGCTCGAGCGCACGCACCGTGCGAACGAGTTCGTGGCCCTGGCCGTGGGCGTGATGCTGGTGCTGACCGCCCTGTTCATCCTGACCGATGTCACGCTGCGCAAGGTCGGCCGTTCGCTGGGCGGCTCGGACGAGATAGCGGGCTACGCCATGGCGATCACCGCCAGCTGGGGGCTCGGTTACGCGCTGGTGGAACTGGCACACGTCCGCATCGATCTGGTGCACCGTCGCCTGCCGGGCGGCGGACGTGCGCTGCTCGACGTCGTGGCGATCGCCTCCCTGGCGCTGACCGTGGCGCTGGTCGCTTTCCAGTGCTGGCCGGTACTGGAGAAGAGCCTGTCGCGCGGCTCGCGCGCCAACACGCCGCTGGAGACGCCGCTGTGGATTCCGCAGGGCCTGTGGTTCGGTGGCTGGATCTGGTTCGCCGCCAGCGCGCTGATCCTGCTGGCAGCGGCGGTCGGTCTGCTGCTGCAACGGCGCCGCGAGCCGTTCGACCGCTGGTTCGCGGCCGTGGACGAGGTGGCAGCCCTGAGCGCGGCCGATGCCGGGAAGAGCGAGCACGCCGAGCGGAGCACACCGTCATGATCGGAGCCGTCGCCGGCGGGCTGTTCGCGCTGCTCGCCCTGACGGTGCCGGTGGGCATCGTGCTGTTCCTGCTCGGCTTCGGGGTCGACCTGTTCTTCTCGCCCTTCCCGCTGATCCGCGGACTCGGTCAGGTCATCTGGTCCTCCTCCAACAGCGCCACGCTGATCGCCATCCCGTTCTTCGTGCTGCTGGGCGAACTCCTGGTCGGCGGCGGGGTGGCGGCGCGCACCTACGGCGCGCTGGACAAGTGGCTGGGCTGGCTGCCCGGCGGGCTGGTGCACGCCAACATCGGCACCGCGACGATGTTCTCGGCCACCTC